>Ga0315281_10006112_pt1 | contig 17175 bp, 16 predicted proteins | sample YL17G07_0_MG_FD_204540 | JGI IMG/M metagenome (GOLD analysis project Ga0315281, IMG submission 204540) | Sediment microbial communities from Yellowstone Lake, YNP, Wyoming, USA - YL17G07_0 | ecosystem: Environmental > Aquatic > Freshwater > Lake > Sediment | place: USA: Wyoming | collected...
TCTTGATAATAAATTAGACCCTCACTTTTTTTATAAAAGAGCGCTCCTGACAGGATTTGAACCTGCGACCCCTAACTTAGAAGGTTAGTGCTCTATCCAGGCTGAGCTACAGGAGCATACAAGAAGGAAAAAAATATTATATTTAAAACTATGTTTTATTTCTTTTTCTTAATGACTAGTTAGGATTCTAATTTTGTTTATCTGTTTTGTCTGCTTTACTATGCCTTCTCCAAATAAAGATAATAGCAATTCCAATTATTAACAAGAATAAAATATAAATCCAAAATTTACCTTTTTCTGAATCAAGAACTGCTCTTCCAGTAACACTTAAAACAACAGGCTTTTTAATAAAATTATTAGCATCACTAGAAAAAGCAAAATAAATAAAATAAACTCCTTCTTCTAAACCTTCTGGCAGCTGCATTTCAACATTTCTTTCGATTAACCCTTCTTTATTTATAGGAGATTTATCAACAATTCTTTTTAGCTCAGTTTCATTCTCGTTAGTAAGCCAGATTTCTACATCTATGTTGTCTCCTACAAACTTTGAACCATCCAAAACATAACTTATTTTTAATATGTCTCCTTCTTGCTTTATGTCTTTAATTTCAATTAAGCCAAATTCCTTTGGAATACTAACACTTATATTTTGAACATTATTTGCTTCTTCACACTTAAATTCCAAACTTCCCTTAGTAATCTCTGAGGTTATTTCTTCAGGAACATTTAAATCAAAGTCAAAATCAATATTCTGTCCTGGTGCAATTCCTTTAAGATTAGTTGAATATATCCATGAACTTATATTTCCTTTTGCAATTAATCTGCAATTATTCAAAAATATCCTGCCTGTATTTTTAACAGCTAAAAGCATTTTTTTATTGTCTCCTGGATGAGCAATAATATTTCCGATTAAAGAAACTTGTAATTTTCCTGTTTGATTAGGAAGTATAAAACTTCCTCCTCCGCCACCACCAGAACTACCGCTTGAAGGGGGGTTTATAGGCACAGAAGTGCTTACTGAAAAACTTGAATTAACAGAGTTAATATTCCCTGCACTATCATTTGCATAAAAATTAAATACAAAATTTCCATCTGAAGAAACAGAGAAGATTACTGTATTTAAACTGCAATTTACAACATTGTTTGCTATTTCAGGACTTGCTCCCCTATAAACATTATACCAACATGATTGTAAATTTAAGTCTGTTACAGACCAGGATGCTGTAATTGTTCTTGATGTTTTTGCGCCTGTAGGCTGTGTTAAACTTATAGAGGGGCTTATGGTATCAACATAAAAAGTTTTATTTCCATTAAATGCAGAATGTCCTTGGCTATCATTGCATCTTATATTCCATTCATAGTTTCCATCATTCAAATTTAAAGAAAATGTATTAGCAACATTATTATCAGGACTATTATCTGTTTGGTTTAGTTTAAACTCTCCATTAAAATCTCCCCATAACTCGCAACTCTGCAAATCTATGTCTGTTGGAGTATAAGAAAAAGTTATGTCATGTGAAGAAGAATAAAAGTCTATTGGAGAATTTAGAATAATTGTTGGAGCTCCAACAGCAACACTAAAACTAACAGAATCACTGCCAATTAAACCATAACTATCATTTGCATATAAATTTAAAATATAGTTACCATTACCAGCAACACTAAAGGTTGTATTTTGGCAGTTTAAAAGCGTTATATTATTTCCATTATTAAGATTATACCAGCAGGATTGTAGGTTTGTATCGCTTGCAGAATAATTTAATGCTAAACTAGCATTATAACCATAGGTTGTTCCTTCTTGAGGCAATAATATATTAACAACAGGAGCAATAGAATCAACAAAAAAACTAACATAAGATGAATTAACATTTCCTATAGAATCATTTGCCCATACAATTATATTATGCTGTCCTTCACTCCATGTAACTGTTGTTATGTTTGCACAATTAGTTAAAGTTGTGTTTACAGACATTGTATCATTGCTGTACCAACAAGCTTGCAGATTTGCATCACTTACAGTATAATTAACATAGATTTGATTATTAGTTGTATTTGTGTTATTAGTTGGATAAACTATACTTAAACTAGGAGCAATCATGTCAGATAAATGATATGTAATATTCAGATAAGGCCATAAACTGCTGTCAGAATATTCTTTTGAATAAAATTTATCTATATAATTAATATTGTTTTCTGTGCGCAGAACAATTGATATATTTCTTTTATTTTCAGCATATTGCTTCTTAACCATGTTTATAATATTCCAGCACTGCCAGGTGTTATCCTGATTCCCATCATTGCTTAAAGAAGACTCTGCTGTTAAATTACAGTTAGTATTATTTGCAAAATCAGCGCCGCAAGGCTGATTATTCCAAGTTATTGTATTTTCCTGCCAATTTGTATAAACATTATAGGCTGAAATAGTATGGCTTCCAGAATCACTAAACATATACAAACAAAGCAAAGAATTATCTATTATTTGATTACTTGGAATTGAAGATATATTAAAATCAATATAAGAGTTTAATTTAAGAGTATTCAGCCCCTTAACATCAAGTTTATCACTTGAACCATAATTTGTATTGGGGAAAGCTGATGAAACATAAGCATCTGCTCCGCCATTGTCTTCGCCAATTTTTATTGAGGGGTCAATATAAACTGGATAAGTTGCATTTTGCAGCCAAGAATAAGGAGTAAATATCTCAACAACCAAGTTACCAAATAAATTATAGTCTAAAGAATAATTTAAATTAATTTGACCTCCATTAGAATCATAAGCAATAGGTTTTGTAAAATAATAAATTGTTTCATTGTTTTCATCTAAAAAATAAACTTCGTCAGAGGTATCTGTAGTTATTGAATCTTTGAAATCTATTTTTTGTCCATTTATTTTCATATTTGTATTATTATCTGAATTAATATTATAACTTCTAACTTTAAATTTTAATATTAAATTATCTGTCTGAGAAGGACTTGCTTTTATAGTCAATAAATCAGCCAAACTATCAATAATTAATTCTTCTTTTAAATTAACTGTGTTATAATTATATTTTAAGTCTATATTCTCAAATTGATTTTGATAATTTATTGTTCCTCCGTCTACTATAGCAGTTGATTGTTGCATATGTGCATTTGTTTGTCCTGTAAATTTTAAACTTTGAGGAGCCATTGTAAGAACATAATTATCTTTTTTTACCATTATTGGTTGAAGCCAAGGGGCAGAAGTTCCAGATTTTTCTTTAAAATAAGCTTCATACAAATTTAAATCTCTATAATAATCATAGATTACACCATACATTTCTATTTGATTATGAATTAATGTTGTATTTATTGGAATATAATCTGAACCATTGAGAAGATTAATAATATTGCTGTAAATTTCCAAGCTATAACTTCCCATGCCATTATCAATTTTATTCCAATTAGCACCTCTTTCTATATCCCCTAAATCTGTTTTTGTATAAATTGCATAACCAGTAGGACCTCCTTTAAAAACTAATAAAATTCCTATTAAACTTACAAGAACTAAACCAATAATTGCATATTTTCCTAAATCCCTTTTTTCTAGCATATTTTATAATATAAAATTATCAACGCTGATTCTTATTTGTGTTTTTATTAATTATGTTTATATTAATGCCTTTGTTCTTAATTTTTAAGATAGCAATAACAACAACCACTAAAAAAAGGGTTCCTAAAAACAAAGCAACTATTTTATTTTTCTGCCAAAAGCCATTATCTTCTAAAACCCTTTCTAAACCAATAGCATTTCCAGTCAAACTAACTTCTTTAAACTCAAGGGTTTTTTCATCGTTTCCTTCAATGACTTTAATATCATATTTCCCATCAGGAGCAGTTAATCTTATTTCTTTAGTTTGTCCAACCTCTAAAAGAACCTGAGCTGTTTGATCTTCTTTTCCTATATAAATGAGAATCCTTTTGTCATAAGGAACATTCCCGATATTTTTTATGCTTAAAACATCTCCTTGTAATTTAATCTCTGCTTTTTCTAATGCTCCTACATTAAATAAACGATTAACTTCTACATTATTATAACTCGCGCTAATTTTCCAAGGTCCCTGAATAGCATTTTCAGGCAGAGCAAAAACAATCTCATTTCCAGAATTAGCTACTCCTTCCTTAATTGTTTCAGAATAATAATTTTGAATGATATAATTAATCTGTCCATCTATTTTATTATTTTCATCATTATACAAAATAAGCTTAAAATTAACTTCTTCTCCAGGAACATAGTTGTTTTCTATCTGAATATCTAATTTTTCAGCAGAAACAGATATAATCAAAAAGTTTATAATTAGTAAGAATATTAATTCAAATACAACGCCCTTTTTTATAATGTTCATATTATTCTTAATAGTTTCTCGTTTTTAAAGATTTCCAGAGAAAATTATATACTTAAAAACCTATTTAAATCAGGTTTTCCTAATAAATTAAAGATAATTTGTAAAAAGCGAATAAGAGATTTATAATATAGATAAGCTAATCAAAAAAGTGTTATCTTTTATCAAAGCTTAAAATCGTTTTACAGATTATCAATAAACAAAATAAGTAAATCAAAAATGAAAATTTCAATAACTTTTTTAGGCACTGGCGCAGTAGTTCCAACTTTAACAAGGAATCATACTGCAATCCTGCTTAAATATAAAAATGAAGATATCCTGATTGACTGCGGGGAAGGAACCCAAAGGCAGTTTAGAAAAGCAAAATTAAACCCCTGCAGATTAACTAAGATTCTTATAACTCATTGGCATGGAGATCATGTACTGGGCTTGCCTGGATTATTCCAAACCCTGGCATTAAATGGCTATAAAAAAACCCTTGAAGTTTATGGTCCAAAGGGGACAAAAATATATATAAAAGAAATCCTTAAAAGTTTTGTTCCTACTAAAAAAATCAAGATGAATGTCTATGAAGTAACTGGAGGAACTTTCATAAAAAATTCAGATTTTAAAATAACCTCTTTTGTTTTAAACAATCACCCGCCAACAAATGGCTATTTATTTGAAGAACTTAGTAAAATAAGAATAGATAAATTTAAATTGAAAAAATTGAAACTCAACAGAGAAGAGCAAACGAAACTAAGTGAATTAACAAAAGGAAAAAATATAAGAATTAATAATAAATTAATAAAAGCAAAAGATTTTACATATAAGCAAAAAGCAAAAAAAATAAGCTTTATTCTTGACACAAAACTCTGTGCTAGTGCAAAAAAACTTGCAAAAGATTCTGATTTGACAATAATAGAATCAACATATGCTAATGAAGAATCTGCAATTGCATCTGAATATGGGCATTTGACTGCAGGCCAGGCAGCAGAAATTGCAAAGCAGGCAAAAGTAAAGCAATTGATTTTAACTCATTTCAGCCAGAGATATGAGCACAAAGAAGATATGCTTTTAAAACAAGCTCAAAAAATATTTAAAAATACAAAACTTGCAGAAGATTTAATGAGCGTGGAAGTTTAGTATTTTATTTGAGATAATTTTCTAGTTTATGATCTTGCAATCATTATGCTTAAAATTTACTCATTATCTGAAAAGATATTTATTGTTCTGTCTTTTTATATTAAAAATAATTTCATGCTATTTTTAAGCCTATAATAAAATAAAAGATAGTTCTGACTAAATTTAACTTCTTGAGAAATATTAACCATGCGAATCTAATCAGGTCAAACGCTCAAATTACCTCTAATTAAGCAGCACTAGCTGGTGAAATAAAGATTATGGTGTCTCCCCTTAAAAAGGTCAGACCCATATTTCTTCTATTTTCCCCGTCTACAATTTCTTTTGCATTGTCTAACACAACATTGATATGTATATCAAATGCTAAAAGAGTTCCGACCATTTGTCGGTTGTTCTTAAGCTGAACCAATACCTCTTTGCCTTTGGCATTGTTCAACACATCTAGTGGTCTTTCAATTCCATTAACCATAAAACAAATTCATTTAATACCTATTTAAACATTTCGATATTTAATTAATTAAATGAACAAATATTTGCTTAGTCTTTGTTTATTAATAATTTCATTTATCTTATCTGCTCATATTATATTTAAGGCTAAAAGTATTTCTTAGATATTAAAAAAACAATTATTTGTAAGACGGCTTTGCCTAATAAGTAGCTTTTGCCCAAAAAGTTTTGATTCCTCCTAAAAAGTCAGATTTTATTTTTGGGGCTTTGTTTAATAATTCATTGATAATACGATGAAGTATACAAATATTTATTAATAATAATTTTCAATTAATGTTATGACCCTTGATGTTTATTGTGGTGAGCCAGAAGGCGAGCATTGTGCTTCTGATTTATTTGGCGGAAGAGAAAAAGTTCGTACAAATGTTATTGAAAAAATTACTGAATCTTTGAGAAAAAAAACATTGGAACAATTAAATCTATTAGAAGAAGCACTTTGTCTAAGATCTTATGAAATCGTGGATAAAATTAGAGCCCCAGAAACAATGACCTCATCATTAATTGAACAATTAGCAGATAAACAAGGTATTTCTTTAATGCCAGAAGGCAAACCAAATTTTAGAACTCCAGAAGAAAAAGATTACTGGATGCATCAAATGAAAACAGCAACTCCTATGACTATGCCAGACCAAAGAACCGATGGTGTTGATTTAGATTTGTATACAAAGATTAGAACCAGAGAAGAAGTTTTCTGTGAAAAATAAAGAAAAAACAATTATTTGTGAGGCATAACATTTATAAATCAAATTTTCAATAAATCTTTATGGTAAAAGGAAGAAAAATTACTGGAGGAAAATACAAGGCATTTAGAAAAAAGAAAAAATATTCACTTCCAGGAACTCCGAGAAAAGTCAAGCTTAGACAAACAAAGAAAAAAATAATCAGAGGAATAGGCGGAAATAAAAAAACAGTGCTTTTGTCAGCAGAATTTGCAAATATAATTAATCTTGAGACTAAAAAAGCAAAGAAAGTCAAAATTTTAAATGTCTTAGAAACTCCCTCAGACAGGTTCTTAGCAAGGCAAAATATATTGGTTAAAGGAGCAATAATCAAGACAGAACTCGGAAAGGCAAGAATAACAAACCGCCCTTCTCAGGAAGGGAGTGTGCAGGCTGTTTTGATAAAAGAGTAAATTAAAGAAGAAATAAATTTCGGTGATGGAAAATATAAATATATTAATATGAAAACTAAAAAATTGTCAAAAATGAAATCTGCTCATTCTTTTACTGTATTAATTTGGAGTAAAAAGCATTATGGTAAAAAGAATAAACCTAAAAGTGAAGCACAAATTTATAATGGGCAAGTTTATGATAATAAAATAAAGGAAAGGATAGGTAGTTTTCATAGTCCAGCACAATTATTGAGAATATTAGAAGATTCCTATTTTAAGGCAGAAAAGAAAAAAGAATGAAAAACACTTTTTTAACAAAGCCGCAATACAAGAAGAAATAAATTTCGATGATGGAAAATATAAATTAAAATGAAAAAAATAAAAACCCCCCTAATACTTGAAGGATTAGCTATTTTATTTGCATGGATTGGAGGTTTGATGATTGATGAAACTATACAAAAAAGTATTTTACAATATCCAGACTCTTGGAAGCTTTATCAATTAATTTTATCCCTCTCTCCTACAGATAAAATAATCACAACAGTTTTGATTTTTTTATGGATTTTTGGGAGTTTAATTTATATATTTCATAAGATTAAAGATTAGATTTTTTTACTTAAAAAAACTAAATTCAAGTGATGGGGAATACAAATCCTTTAAAGTCCTAGATTTTTCTTATGTATAGTGAAAGAAAAAACTTATCTACAAGAACTTGATATAAAAGATCCATGGTATGTTCAAAAAAACTCTGCCGTTCAAAGTTTGAACCAACTTTCTGATAGAATAAGGGAAAATAGAGAATGGATAAGTTCTAAAATATATTTTACTCTATCATTAATTGTTGCTGTTTTTATAGCTATTTTTGCTGAATCCCTAAATTGGATTATTGTTTTTATTTTATTAAATATATTAATATTTATTCTAATTTTTCCAGCAAAAGAGTATTATAATAGAAGAATAGAACTTTCTAAATGTAAAATAGCACTTGAAAAGAAGTTTGAAGAACTTGGAATGAAACTTAAAAAATAGACTTATTGTGCAAGAATGACTTATTGTGCAAAGCTAGAAGATTTATATATAAGTTGTATCTAGAGATTTTATAAAATAAGAGGAAAAAATAATGCAAAGTTTTAATAACGTTTCTGTATTATCTTATGTTATGGACAAAACAGAAGATTTTTTTAAAGTATATTCAGGTTTACCAATAGATGAAAGAGATAATGTGGTAGTTGTAATCGGTAAAGCGCCTATAAGTTGGAACCTTGCTTACCATGAAATCAAAAACAATACAAAAAACGGAGAGAAAATTTTAAAAACATTAAAAGAGTTAGAAATAATATGAAAGAAGAAAATTTTGAAATGGAAAAGATGGAGAAACAAATAACTATAGAAAGATTAAGACAGGCTCCTCCAAACATTAAAATATCTTTTGGTATGCCCGACGGTAAATTTTTGAATAGAGATGAATTAATACAACAAGTACAAAAAGACACTGCAATTGGTCAGAAAATTATTAAGATTCAAATGGCTTACTTAAAAGCTCTTAAAAATAATCTAAGAATTGAAGATTAAGGAATATGGCTCGTGTTCTTTTCTCACGCCCAAGACACGATGTAACTTTAGAATATTTATATCATTATAGTAAAGAATTAGTAAAATTATCTAAAGATTTAAACCATAACACAATAAATAAGGAACATAGAGAGGCTAATAAAAATATTGTAATCAAAGCGATTAGAGGATTTAAACCTAATTTAATAATGTTCAATGGGCATGGTTCACCGGAAGTAGTTTGTGGTCATAACAATGAACCGATAATTTCATCTAAAGAGAATCCAGAAGTATTGGCAAATACTATAACTTATTCTTTTTCTTGTTCTTCAGCTTCTGTTTTAGGAGAAGAAGCTGTTAAAAAAGGTGCTATTTGCTTTGTAGGATATGAATTTGACTTTGCACTTGGAAAAGACCCTGATAGCGAGGCTGCCCCTTCTAAAGACAAAATAGCCAAATTATTTATGGAACCTTCTAATTTACTTTTTAAAAATATTTTAGAAGGAAGTTCAGTAAAATATGCTATGCAAAAAAGCAAAAGATATGATGAATGAAAATATATGGTACTTAAATACCACTAAATCTTTTCCAGAGGCATTACATTATGCTCCCTTCTTATTTGGTAATCTTATTGGTTTGACGCATAAAGGAAACGATTCTGCTTCTATAGATTAAAAAAACTTAACCGATAGGTTTATAAATCAGGGTGGTTCAGTTTATAAATATTACTAAACATTTATATATAAATATTATAAAATATTCGTAAAATGCCAGGAGTTAAAAGATGTCCTGAGTGCGGAGGGATAAATCTCACTTGGGATGAGCAACGCGGGGAAGTTTTCTGTAATGATTGTGGAACAGTTGTTGAAGAAAAAATGGTTGATACTGGACAGGAGCTCCAGGGTAGTTTTGACTCTGATGAAAAAAAAGGAAGAGGAGGAGCGCCATTATCAATGCAAAAATTTGACAAGGGGCTTACAACAAATGTCGGAGAGATTTCAGATATTTACAGGTTAGACGCAGGTTCAGCAAGAAAATTCTTAAGATTAAAAAAATGGCAGGAAAGAGTTTCAACTTCTATTGAAAGAAATTTAAGGCTTGCCATGGCAGAATTAAGAAGGGTTGCAAGCTTCCTTAATTTGCCTGAAGTTGTAAAAGATGAAGCATCAAGAATTTATCAGTTTGTTTTGCAAAGAGGGCTTGTAAGAGGACGTTCAATGGAATCTGTAATTGCAGCATGCATTTATGCAGCATGCCGTTCATATAATATCCCAAGAACTTTGGATGAAATTTCAGTATCCTCAGATGTAGAAAGAAAAGAAATTGGAAGAACTTATCGTTTCATAATAAGAAAATTAGGGATAAAAGTCACTCCAAGCTCTCCTAAAGATTATATAAACAGATTTGCTTCAGTATTAAAACTAAGCCCAAAAACACAAAACGAGGCGCTTAAAATTCTTAAAAGAGCAGAAGGAAGTGAATTAACATCTGGAAGAGGGCCTGCAGGAATTTCTGCAGCAGGGCTTTATGTGGCTGCTTTATTAAACAATGAAAAAAAGACCCAGAGAGAAGTTGCAGATGTTGCAGGAATTACAGAGGTTACTATCAGAAACAGGTATAAAGAACTGCTGGATAAATTAGGATTAGAAGGAAAACTAAAGCTTAAAGAAGCTGAACAAAAAGAAAAGAAGAAAAAAGAATAAATTTTTTATATTTATAGTTCTTATTTTAATATTAATAGTCTTAAAGAGCATTAAGAAAATTTAGCTTATAAAACTTAATTAATTATTCTCAGATATTTTTAATAATTTATGAACATTATTAAAATCAGTCAGCTTTTTATAGTATCAGTTATTGGTTTTTTCATGCAGGGATGCCGGAGTGGTCAAACGGAACTGGCCTAGGACCAGTTGGCTTAGTGCCTTCAGGGGTTCGAATCCTCTTCCCTGCATTTAAGTAATATAATAGATGGCAGAACAAAAATTCCCAGAGCCAACTTGCGGAGCATTAATTTTTAATCAAGAAGGTAAAATATTTATGATGAAATCTCATAAATGGAAAAACAAGTATGTTATTCCTGGCGGGCATGTTGAACTCGGAGAGAAAATTGAAGATGCCTTAAAAAGGGAGATTAAAGAAGAAACTGGGTTAGAAATTTTCAATATTGTTTCTATTGGTTTTCAAGAGTTTATTTATAGTGCTGGGTTCTGGAAAAAGAAACATTTTATACTTTTTGACTTTGCTTGTAAAACAAATTCAACAAAAGTCAGGCTTAATTCAGAAGGCCAGGATTTTGTTTGGGTCACAATCCAAGAAGCATTAAACCTGCCTGTCGAACCTTATACCATAAAAGCAATCAAAGAATTTATGAGGCGGTTTCCGAACGGAATTTAATGCTGGTATCTAAGATTAGGATTTAAAATACAAAAAGCTTAAAACCCCGGGTTTTCTAAAAATCTTATAGAGTGGCTTATAAATAAAACATAAAAACAAAAGAAAAATCGAAAGCTTTATTAATAAAAGATACATTATATAAAGATAAATAAAGTTTTCTAAAGGGGTTCTGAAGTTTTTATGAATAAAAATGGAAAAGAAAAAGAACAAAACAGAAAAAGGAAAAGAAGGTTTTTTAGTGATAATATTAGCAATAATTTTTGACTCTGAAAAAAGAAAAATTCTCATAGGAAAAAGAGAAAATGACCCTTATGTTGAAGAATTAAGCTGGGTTTTTCCAGGAGGAAGATTAATTTCTGAAGAAACAGAAGAACAAACAATAAAAAGAATAGTAAAAGAAGAAACAGGATTAGAAGTAGAAAATTTAGGAACTGTTTTTTCAAGGATAATCCCAGAAAGAAAAGATTTCTTTTTGATATATAATTTATGTGAATTAGTCGGAGGAAAGGAAAAAGCAGGGGGAGACATAAAAGAATTAAAATGGGTTTCTCCAGATGAATTACAAAGCTATTTCACAACTTCTTTTGACCCGAAACTAAAAGAATATATTAATAATCTAAAATAAAAATTATTCTTAGTATGCCTAAATTTCTATATCTTATTATATTATTAAGCTATTCATTTATATATTATAATTTATTAAGCTATTTATAATCTCTTAAGCTTTTCATTGGAAATCTTATTAGCTTTGGAAATTATTGAAAATAGAATTATCCTTTTTTCTCAATATATTCCAGAGCTGGATAAGTCTTTTGCAGATATTCTAATCCGCTAGAAGCACTTTTCCATAAGAGAATTCCTTTTAATTCTGAAGCTTCTTTCCAGTCTAAATTCTGGCTAGGAATTTTCCAAAAATCACTCTCTCCAGAAATAACATATTCCCATTTACTTCCAGAATAAACATAATATTTGTAAACATTATTCTGCTTTGTTTTATAAATATAATCCTGAATATTTCCAGCAGCTTTTTCAGCAATAGTTTTTTCTGCAGCTGTGCTTTGTTCTTTTTCGCATTCAGTATCACAGCATACTTCTCCAGAAGAAGGGTAAAAATTCATTGCCTTGCCACAACCCTCAACACAATCTATTTTCATAACTCCTTTAAGAGCATTACATTCTTTTTCAAAATCTAATTGCTCAGCAGTTTTACTGGAGCTTAGTTTTTTTTCAACAGGCTTAACACTTATTGCAATTTTATTATATAATCTTCCAAGCAAGAATAATCCTCTTGCCCTGTATCTGTTAGTAATTCCTAAATTTGTTAATTTGGTTAGTGTTTCAACAGTTCCTGCAATTTTATTGTCAATCTGTTCTTTAGTCATTTGTCTGATTGTTTTATCTTTTTCAAGAGCATCAATAAACTTTTGTGCTTTATTGCTTTCACTATCGCTTTTATTCTGGTCCCAATAACCTTCTCCAAACACATTCATATCAACCTGTTCTAAAACTTGGCCTTCAATTTCAGTATTGGTTATAACATCTTTAACAGAATTTGTATCTAACCAGCATCTTATTGTAGAGTCATCACAATAACCAACATCTTTCCATCTATCATAACTTGAATTGGTTGTGTCATATTCTCCTGAAAGTGTTACTTGTTTTCCAGGATTATAAGTGCTGCATACTCTAATAATCCCGCTATTATAAAGTTCAGGGTTAATGATTTCTTCTGCACCTGCTTGTAAATTAGGCTGAGCAAGACTTAATACTGAAGCAGTTCCAGCAACACATTGTTTTTCTGATTTAATATTAACCTGGCTGCTTTGTTGTTTAGTATATTCATCAGTAAGTGCATTAACAAAATAAGAAGTGCTTACCTTGCCAAAACCACACTGGTCTTTTCCATTAATGCTCACGCATAATTGTTTATAACCTGAAACACCTGAAAAGTCTTTTGCCTGGTCAACACTTCCTGCTTTTGCAATATATCCCCTGTCAACAATATAAGTGCCCATTGTATGTATATAATTAGACTCTGGCAAGTCTTTCAAATAAATAACATAACTTGCTCCCTGATCTTTTCCAGCATAAATATGATAATAAACTTTATAATGAGAGGTTGCAGGTATTGTTGCACTGGTTAATTTATCTTCACTAAACCAGGCACTGTATTGTTCAGGGCTGTCTGGCTCTATTAAGGTATCAAACAAATTTCCTGTAGGAACATTAACAGACATAAATGATTTGCAAACATCATCCCCAAGCTCTTCTGTTGAACGAGCATTAAATGCATTCATAGAATTAACAGCATAATCATTTTTAAAATAATCAATTGAATTTTGCATATTATCCCATGCTGCCTGGACAGTTAAATATTCTCCTCCGCCCCTTGCTCCCTGGCTGTAAAAGCTTTCAATTAATCTTGGAATAATTACATTTAAGAATGGAGCTGCTTGCTTCCAGAAAAATTCACACAGATACACGCTCTTGATTTCATCACAAATACCAATATTTTTTCCTGTTTCTAAACTTTCTTTTAAACACTGCCTTGTTGAATTTAAAATACTAATATATCCTTCAATACCAGCATGAACTCCTGATAAACAAACAGGAATCATAACACCTTCTTTTAGATTAGGAAGGCATAATGTCAGACTCCCAATAATTCCAGTTTGAACAACATTATCAACTCTAAACTTGCCTCCTAAATCACATCTTGAAGAAGGGCACATAACAGGGTCACAAACATTAAACAAGATTCTGCAATCTTCAGGGCTCATAAAATCAGAACAACTAGCTTCTTCTCCTTCTAAAGAAATACCTCCTCTATATGTTTGTCCATTAATAATCACAGTGCTTTTTCCAGATTGTTTTGCAGCTTGTGCAATTGCATCCTGGGCTCTGCTTACTAATCTGTTTGATTCAGTCAAATCCATTCCAGGAAAATTCATATCAGCAGTATTTCCATTATAATACCTGCAAATATCATCCCTGCTTTTTTTAAATTCTATTTTTCCATTTTCACCAACATTGCAAATATAAAAATTAACTGCTCTTCCAGATTCTTCATAAGGTTTTCCAAATCCAGACAAAACATATGTTAATTCAACATACCATCCATTTTCAACATCAAATGGAACTTCAGCAGGCATTCCTTTATACGGCTCTCTTTCAAAGTATTTAACACTTAAACTGGCTGGATTAGATATTCTATTCTGATATGCTTTAGGATTAGCCTCAATAAATTTAGTTGCTCCTCTTTCATCTAAATAAGCAAATAAAGGAGAATCTTCTTTTTTTATTGGGATTAATTTATCCTCATTAATTTCATAAGCCTCTTTAGGATTATACTTGCTTCCAGTACCTTCTTTTTCTAAAACAATCATAACTGTTTTTCCATTAAGGTCTGCTAGTGAATTAATTTTATTTTTTCTTGCTTCTTCTCCAGCATAAAAAGTTGCACCAGGAGGAACTCTGTAAGTAATAACTTTGTCTCCTGATTTAACATTTGTTGCACCAGCATTATTCCAAGTTGCTGCTTGTGTATTAGTTAATGTATTCATAGGAGCATAAGCAATCTTATCTCCTGCTAAATTTAATGCCTGAGGTCTTTCACCTACAAAAGCACCTGCTTCTTTTTTCAAAACATCATAATTAGAATCATATTGATTAGATTCATAAGTATACAATAAATCTTTTGATAATTGTGATTTTAAAACATCCTGAGCAACAGTATCTTGCTGTAACTGCCCTAAAGCATATAAATCCCTCATATTGCTTAAGCTTACATCACAATTGCTGACTTTTTCCTGAGGAATAATATCTTTTAAGCTTATTTTTTGTCCATCAGACAAAGTAAACACATCATTACTATGAGAAGTATAATAACCCTTAAAATTCTGCTCACAAAATTGTTTTCTAACTTTTTCTGAATCAACAGACGATTCAAAATCTAAAAAATTGCTTTTATTAATTCCAACTGATTCTTGAATTGTTTCAATCTTATTATTAACATTATCAAGCATTGTTTTATAAGCTTCAACAGATTGTTTTATTTCAGGGCCATAATCCAATAAGCACTGCTCAACACTTGAATAAACCTGGTTATTTTTGCCTGGTTTCTTGCCTTCAACTAAATCCTGGCATTTATCATTCCATCCATTTGCTCCTGTCATTACAGCATTTCTTGCCATTGCCTCTCCACTAAATCCTGAGAATAAATTCTTAACAGTAAATACTGCAGAGGTTGCAAAACAAGCTGCTTTCAAACCCTTAACAACCTCTCCTAATTTTGCATTTATGCTTGTCCATTTTTCTAATTGCTCGTCTAAATTAGTAATCATTTCTTTTGTTTTTTCAGGAGAAAGCTTAATTGCTCTTTTTTCTATTCCAATCTTAAACTTAAAACTGGATTCTGTTCTTGGCCCAAAAGATTTAGGAGTAATAGAAATCTTTACCTGATTTTCCAAATTAATTTTTATAAGCTTAACATTTACATCTCCAAGAACAACCTGGTTTTCACCTTCTATTGTTTTTAATACTTCAGTTTTTGAAATAGAAGGAGAAATTTTATCTGAGATAATAGTTTCAGGCTTATCATACTTTAATGTAATCTGCTCATCTTTAATCTCTTTAAGCTGTATGCTCCCCATACTTTTGTTTATGCTTTTTAATTCATAAATATCGCCTAAACCAAGGATTTCTTCCTTGCCTGCAATCAATAAAACAGCATTAACATTTTCTCTTTCAGGAGTTTTAAAATCCAATAAGCTGATAAAATATTGGTCATTATTCACATTAACAACTGCCTTTGAATCTGCTGTATCATATCTCATTAAAACTGCTTTTTCTCTTAATGCCTGGTTTGTAATAAATGAGTTTGGATAATCTCTTAATAATCTTGTATAGAATTCATTAGCTTGCTCATTCATCCCAAAAGTTTTGGCTAATAAAGCAGCCTCATATAATCCCTGTGCAGCATAAGGGTCTTCAGTATCTTCTTCTATTCTTTTTTCATTAGGATAAAAATCAAATAAATCCTGATAATTTTTAACTGACTCATCATAATATTTTTTAGATAATTTTTCCTGCTCATTTGCATTAGTATAATCCTTGTCTTTTGCAACCAAACTTTGCTCTAATTTAATGCCAAAAACTTCTTTATCAAAACCCTGCTTAATAATTCCTATATCAAATCCTTTATCAAGTGCATTTCCAGAAATTCTGCTGCCTAATTTTTTCTTATACTGAGCTTCAAGTTCGCTTTTTATATCTTTTTCTAAATTATCAATTCCTTTATTGCTTTTACTAATAATTTTTTCAATAATACTATAAACATCTTTGTCTGCAAATTCTCTTTCATTAGCTGAAAATTCATCTTTTATTAGAACAACAAAGTCTGTTTTATTATAATCCTGGCCAACATAACCTAACCAGATATTTCCAGTCCTGTTAATTTTTTGTCCAACAGAATATTCATCAATAGTCTTATTTGATTCTCCTCCGACACTTAATTCTGCTTTTCCTGGATTCAAGCTTAAACTAAACTTGCCTGCACCAGAGCAAATAACCTCAATTTTTCCTCCTCCCTGAGAAACATCCAAGCTATTAATCCTGCATTTTTTATTTAAAAAATAATCTCCCTTAGAAACCCAAATCTGCTCATCATTTACCTGCAGTAAAGCACTTTCCACAGGAGCGCTGATTCCATCAAGCCTTATATTCATTCCAGCAGCACAATAAAATCCTCCCAAATACAAGTCTCCAGAAGTTTCTCCTTTGCCTAAAGTAACTGTAGACTGTTTTTGACCTGCATCTTTATAAATTGAAATTGTTGCTTTGTCTGCTTCAACTGAATCAGCCCTGACATATGCTTTACCATTCCAAAACCCATATTCTTTGTAATCTCTTAACCATTCTTCGTCATTCATTTCAGAAACATAAAAATTAGTATTTCCGATTCCAAAAGCTCCTTCAACATCATAATCAATTGTTGCAGTTACATTTCCTTCAACAAATTCAGGCATATCTTTTTCTGCAGAAGTTTGTTTCAAGACAACCACTAAATAACCTAAATTATCTTCTAAAGGAGAACTTATTAACTGAGAAGAACTTCTAAAAGCAGCTTTT
>Ga0315281_10006113_pt1 | contig 17174 bp, 19 predicted proteins | sample YL17G07_0_MG_FD_204540 | JGI IMG/M metagenome (GOLD analysis project Ga0315281, IMG submission 204540) | Sediment microbial communities from Yellowstone Lake, YNP, Wyoming, USA - YL17G07_0 | ecosystem: Environmental > Aquatic > Freshwater > Lake > Sediment | place: USA: Wyoming | collected...
CCGGTAAAGCTGGCGGGGCTGGGGAAATAAATCGCCATGCCGCGGTCAAGCATCTTTTTTGTCCCCGGCGCGCGGAAACTGCCGAAAACCGCCGTGCGCGGCGCCGGCGTCGGCCGCCCCGCGAGGTTTTTATACGTCAGCAAGGCCGCAGGCCCGGAGACACGTATCACCGCCACCCCTGCCCGCTGAGATCCCGATGTTAATGCAAAAACAGTGTCCATTACCGCCTTTTTTGCTCCTCCCGCAGCTCTTTCTGCCCGGGGGTCAGCAACAGCCGTTCCACCCGCCCGGATTTTTGCAAGTGGCATTCGATAATTTCATCAACATCTGCCGTTGACGCATAGGTATACCAGACGCCCTCCGGATAAATCACCATCGTCGGCCCCAGCTCGCAGCGGTCAAGGCATCCGGAAATATTGACCCGCATATCCTTGATTCCCAGTTCCTTGACCCGCGCTTTCATATAATTGCGCAGGTTTTCAGCGCCCTTTTCCTTGCAGCACCCCCGCGGATGCCCGGCCGGGCGTTCATTGTTGCAGCAAAAAATATGTGCTTTATAATAAAGCCTGTCTTCCGTCATGGGGTTTCCTTTGTTCCCTGTAAGCTAGACAAAAGGGAGGGCAGCGACAATATGAATCTTCTGGCCGACGAGACCAGCCCCTATCTGCGGCAACACATGGATAACCCCGTGGAGTGGATGCCGTGGGATGCGGCCGCCCTGGATCGGGCCCGCAGCGAAGATAGGCCGATTTTATTATCGGTGGGATATTCCGCCTGCCATTGGTGCCATGTGATGGCCCATGAAAGCTTTGAAGATCAGGCCACCGCCGACCTGATGAACCGGCATTTCATCAATATCAAGGTCGACCGCGAAGAAAGGCCGGATATTGACGCGGTCTATCAAAGCGCCCTGTCGCTGATGGGCAAGGCCGGGGGATGGCCGCTGACCATGTTCCTGACGCCCGAAGCAAAGCCATTTTGGGGCGGCACCTATTTCCCGCCGCAGCCGCGCTACGGCATGCCCTCTTTCAAGGAAGTCCTGCGCGGCGTGGCGGAGAGCTATGCGCGCGACAAGGACAAGATCGGACATAATGTCCAAAGCCTGACAAAAGCGCTCGACAAGCTTCAGAACAGCCAGACGGGAAGCCTCATTCGCCGCGACCTGCTGGACAAAATCAGCGGCAATTTTCTGAGCCTGATCGACCCGGCAAACGGCGGGATCGGCGGCGCGCCCAAATTTCCCAACCTGACCATTATCGGCCTGCTGTGGGATTCCTATGTTCGCACCGGCAACAATGAATATAAATTTGCCGTCATCCACAGCCTGACGCAAATGTGCCAGGGCGGCATCTATGACCATATCGGCGGGGGTTTTTCCCGCTATTCCGTCGACGAGGAGTGGCTGGTGCCGCATTTTGAAAAGATGCTCTCCGATAATGCGCTGTTCATCACGATATTGACCGAGGTCTACAAAGAAACAAGGCACCCGCTCTTTGCAAGGCGCATCGGCGAAACCATTGACTGGGCAAGAGAAGGCCTGACAATCGGGAATTTGGGCTATAGCGCCTTTGCCTCCAGCCGCGATGCGGATAGCGAGGGCGTGGAAGGAAAATACTATGTCTGGACAGAAGCCGAAGTCGACAAGGCCCTGGGCAGCGGCGCTGACATGTTTAAAAGAACCTATGATGTCACCAAATTCGGCAACTGGGAAAAGGTGAATATTTTAAACCGCCTGAAAAACCCGGATTACCTGACGGAAGCCGAGGAAGAGCGGCTTGCCGAAGGCCGCGGGAAACTGAAGGCTGCGAGAAACAAGCGGCCGCCGCCGTTCCTTGACAACAAGGTTCTGGCGGACTGGAACGGCCTGATGATCTCGGCGCTGGCGCGGGCGGGGGCCGCGCTCGGCCGTCCGGAATGGACGGCGGGGGCCGAAAGCGCCTTCCGCTTTATGACGGCGTATATGATGGACAAAAACGGGCGCCTTTGTCATGCCTGGTGCGGCGGCCGGGCGAAGCGCGCCGCTATGCTGGAAGACTATGCCAATATGGCCGATGCCGCGCTCGCCCTTTACGAAGTCACGCCCGATCCGGCGCTGCTCGCGCACGCCGCCGCCTGGACGAAAATCCTGAATGATGAATTCTGGGATGCACAGCATCACGGCTATTTCATGACGCCGTCATCGGCGGCGGATTTGCCGATCAGGCCGAAATCCGCATATGACAGCGCCGTTCCTTCCGGCAACGGAACCATGATCGGCGTCCTGACCCGCCTTTATTACCTGACCGGGGATGCGGCTTATCTGGACCGGGCCGAAAAAACGGCGGCCTCTTTCTCAGGGGAAGTTCTTCACCATACCTTTCCCTTTGCCACACTGCTGCGTAACTGCGACTTTTTCCTGAATCCGGTTTTTGTCGCCATCCTGGCCGCGCCGGGGGCAACGGATATTGGCGGCTTTTATGAAGCGCTGCAAAGTTTTTCCCTGCCGTCCCTGATAAAAACGACCCTCTTCCCGGAGGATGTTTTTCCGCAAAACCATCCGGCCTTTGGGAAAATTGCGATCGGGGGAAAAACAACGGCTTATGTATGCTTTGGCCAACATTGCCTGCCGCCGGTGACCAGCCCGCAAGAGCTTGAACGTCTGTTGCGGCAGGAGCGCCATAAAGGCGGATACCCCGCGGCAAACGACGAATGACGGTTGATTTTTTCATGCCCGGGATTAAGGTAGGGACATGAATAAAGAAGTAAAAATAAAGGCCGCGGACGGCACCGGCGCTTTTGGCGCCTTCCTCAGCTTTCCTGAAAAGAAGCTGCCCGCCCCTGCCGTTATCGTCATCCAGGAAATTTTCGGCGTGAACAAGAACATGCGGGATATCTGCGAGAAGCTCTCGCAGGCCGGGTATCTGGCGATTTGCCCCGACCTGTTCTGGCGGCAGGAGCCGGGCATCCGGCTGACCGACCAGTCGGAGGCCGAATGGGCAAGGGCCTTTCAGCTCTATCAGGGCTTTGATGTCGACAAGGGCGTCGATGATTTAAGGGCGACGCTGTCCTCCATCCGCGAAAACAAGGACTGCAGCGGCAAGGCCGGCACCCTCGGGTATTGCCTGGGCGGCAAGCTGGCCTATCTGATGGCCGCCAGGTCGGATGCCGATTGCAATGTCAGCTATTACGGCGTCGGCATTGAAGAAATCCTGGATGAAGCCGTCAACATCAGCAAACCCCTGCTGATGCATGTCGCCGAAAAGGACAAGTTTGTCCCCCCTGCCGCGCAGTCAAAAATCATCCGGGCGCTGGGGAAAAACAAGCATGTGGAAATCCATGTCTATCCGGGGGTCGACCACGCTTTTTCCCGCATCGGCGGAGAGCACTATGACCCAAAAGCCGCGCAGCTGGCCAACAACCGCACCGCTGAATTTTTAGCGGCGCGCCTGGCTACTGGTTCATAACGCGGAAGAATTCGTCGTTATTCTTGGTGTCTTTCATTTTATCCAGCAGGAATTCCATCGCATCGACGGTGCCCATCGGCGAGAGGATGCGGCGGAGCATCCACATTTTGTGCAGGGAATCCTTATCGACCAGCAGCTCTTCCTTGCGGGTGCCGGATTTCTGGATGTCAATCGCCGGGAAGACGCGTTTGTCGGAGATTTTACGGTCCAGCACGATTTCACAATTGCCGGTGCCTTTGAATTCCTCGAAGATCACCTCGTCCATCCGGCTGCCGGTATCGATCAGCGCCGTTGAGATGATGGTCAGTGACCCGCCTTCTTCCACGTTGCGGGCAGCCCCGAAAAAGCGTTTCGGCCGCTGCAGCGCGTTGGCATCCACGCCGCCGGTCAGGACCTTTCCGGAGGACGGGACCACGGTATTATAGGCCCGCGCCAGGCGGGTGATGGAATCGAGCAGGATCACCACGTCGCGCTTATGCTCGACAAGGCGTTTGGCTTTTTCAAGCACCATTTCGGCGACCTGAACGTGGCGCGTCGCCGGCTCGTCAAAGGTGGAGCTGATCACTTCGCCTTTCACGGAACGGTCCATATCCGTCACCTCTTCAGGGCGCTCGTCGATCAGCAGCACGATCAGATAGGCCCCCGGATGATTGGCCTCGATGGAATGGGCGATGTTCTGCATGATGACGGTTTTTCCGGTACGGGGCTGCGCCACGATCAGCGCGCGCTGGCCGAAACCGATCGGCGCCACCAGCTCGATGACCCTTTGGATGTTGGATTTTTTGGTCGGGTTGTCCAGCTCCAGCTTGATTTTGCGCTCAGGATAAAGCGGCGTCAGGTTGTCAAAATTAACACGGTGTTTGACGTTTTCGGGGTTCTCGAAATTGATGGTATTGACCTTCAGCAGGGCAAAATACCGCTCGGTATCCTTGGGTGACCTGATTTCCCCCTCGACTGTGTCGCCGGTGCGCAGGGCGAAACGTTTGATCTGGCTGGGCGAAACGTAAATGTCATCCGGGCCCGGCAGATAATTTTCTTCCGATGAGCGCAGGAAGCCAAACCCGTCCTGCAGCACTTCCAGCACCCCGGAACCGATGATCGGGATGTCCTGCTCGGCCAACCGCTTTAAAAGCGCAAACATGATTTCCTGCTTGCGCATGGTGGAGCAATTTTCAACGCCGATGCTTTCGGCGTAAACAAGCAGCTCCGCCGGCGTTTTGTCCTTCAGTTCCGCAAGATTCATGACCTGGCCGCCCGCAGTGCGGGTGACCGCTTCGGCCTCCATCAATTCTTCCTCGGAGGGGCCGCCGGGGGCGCCCCCGGCGGTATTGCCGGAGCCTGGTTGGCGTGGGGGTGTGCGTTTATTCACTGCTGTGTTTCTTTCGTGGGAGAAATGTTGGGGGATAAAAATGACGCGCTATAGGGAGGATGGGCCAATCTTGAATTGATCGAGGAACGAGGGGGATATTTTATGAAGGTTGTCCTCGCGGAGTTCCCTGGAACAAGTTGCCTCGCCCCCCGCAGAGTGGACTATTCTTTGATTATTAAAGCTGATTATAAGATGTATGTCAACTCTATTCTTCTGCGATTGTTTATAATACGGAAAAAGTTAATTTTATTCAAAAAGGTTTCACAATCACCATGACGACGGCCACGATCATCAGAAGGGTCGGAACTTCGTTTATCTTGCGGTAGAAGGAGGCGCGATGACGATTCTGGTCTTTCAGAAACGCCTTGCGCCACCGCGACAGGAAGGCATGGAAAATCTGCAGGAGAATGACCGCGGCCAGCTTTACATGCAGCCACCCCCCTGACGAAAAAATTTCCGGAGTGGCGGAAATCAGCGCCAGACCGAAAATCCAGGAGAGGATCATTGCCGGATTGATGATGAGTCTCAAAAGCTTCCGCTCCATGATTTTAAGGGTCTCGGAAAGCTCCGACCCTTTGTCGGCGTCGGCATGATAAACGTAAAGGCGCGGCAAATAGAGCATCCCGGCCATCCATGAAATAACGGCGATGACATGAAACGCCTTCAGCCAGTCATAGTGGGATAAAATAAAATCAGTCATTTTTCATTCCTTCATAACATTTATTAAAACGGCCCGGGCAAATCCTTTTACATTCTGTGCCATTGGCTCTGGATAAAACAAGCTCTTTCAGGGCGCTGATGAATTTTGGATGGGTGCCGACAGCGGGCACCCTGGCAAAATAAGGAATGCCCATCTGCGCGGCGCGGTGGCGGTATTCTATATCAAGTTCAACGAGGGTTTCGACATGTTCCGATACGAAGGCGGGCGGATAAATGACGACGGCGACTTTATCTTTTGCCGCTTCCGCCAAAGCCTCTTCAATCGAAGGGCCGATCCAGCGCAAACGGCCGACACGGCTCTGGTAGCAAAGCCGCCAGTCCAGCGCCGGGAGATCCAGTTCTTTGACGATGGCTTCGACCGTCCGTTCGCACTGGTACTGATAAGGGTCGCCCCGCCTGATTATTTTTTCAGGAAGGCCGTGGGCTGAAAACAGCAGCCGGGATTTTTTCGGCGCCTCTTTCAGCGCGGCGCGGATCAGCTCTGCGGAGGCGGCGATAAATCCCGGGGCCGCCGGATAGCAGCAGATATCGGCGGTGGGCAGCCTCAGTTTGGATTTTTCCGCGGCATGATGCCAGCTTTGCAGTGACGAAAAACCGGTTGTGGTCGAAAATTGCGGATAGAGCGGCAAGAGAATGATTTTGTCCGGTTGAAAGGCGGCGACCTCTTTAATTGTCTGCCCGGCAAACGGGTGCCAATAGCGCATCGAAACAAAAACACGGGCGCCGGGAGAGCTTTCCTGCAAAACCCGCTCCAGGGCCCGCGCCTGGGCGCTTGTATTGTCCAGAAGCGGGGAAGCCCCGCCCAGATAGCCATAGCTTTTTTTTGCCGCGCCGCCGCCGCGGCTCCATGAAATCCATTTGGCGATAAAATAACGGAGGGGCCGGGGCGCCTGAAGGATGTTTTTGTCCATGAAAAAATTGAGCAGGAACGGCTTGATGGCCGCCTCTTCCGAGGGTCCGCCAAGACTAAACAAGACGACTGCCAGTTTTTGCGCGGGGGGCATTATCTTCGGTAGGCCTTGATTATTTTTGCCAATTGGGAGACATGCTCCGGAGGCGTTTCCTTGATGACGCCGTGGCCGAGATTAAAAATAAAGGGCGCTTTTCCCGCCGTCTTCAGAAGATCATGAACGCTGTCTTCCAGAACCCTCCCCCCCGCCAACAACAACACCGGGTCAAGATTTCCCTGCAGCGCCGTTTTACCGCCGAAGCCGTGCAGGGCCTCTTTTAAAGGAAAGTATTGGTCGAGGCCAACGCAGTCAACGCCCGATTTTTCGGCATATTGCCGGTAAAATGATCCGGCGCGGCGCGGAAAACCGATCACGGGGAATCCCGGATAGGCCTGCTTGATGTTATCAACAATCCTTTGCGCGGGGGCCGTCACCCAGCGCTCAAAATAAGCCTCCGGCAGCAATCCCGCCCAGCTGTCAAACATCTGCACTGCGTCCGCGCCATTCCTGATCTGTTCGATCAGGTAATGCGACGTCGCCTTTACCAGCGCATTGATCAGGCGATCGAATTCCGGCGGGTTGCCGAAGGCGAATTCCTTCGTGCCGATAAATTCTCCATCCCCTTGCCCCTGTATCATGTAGCAGGCGATTGTCCAGGGCGCGCCGGCAAACCCGATCAGGGTTTTATCCGCCGGGAGGCTGCTTCTGACGCGGCGAATTGTTTCATAGACAGGCTGCAATTTTTTATCAAAGGCGCTAAAATCCATTTCTTCAAAAACGCTGACGCCCTGAAAGGGTCCGAGCCGCGGCCCCTCCCCCTCGATAAAGTCAAGGCTCTGGCCAAGCGCATAAGGCACCACCAGGATGTCCGAAAACAAAATCGCCGCATCCATGCCAAAACGGCGAAGAGGCTGCAAAGTTACTTCCGCGGCAAGCTCCGGATTGAAACAGAGATCAAGGAAGGAACCCGCTTTTTTGCGCAGTTCCCTGTATTCGGGAAGATAACGGCCGGCCTGCCGCATAAGCCAGAAAGGGATGCAGGGCGTGGACTCCCCGGCAAGGGCGCGGAGCATCAATTTCTTTTCCATCGTTTTTCTGTCAGCCTTTATCATGGAGGTACAATATCCCCTCTTTAAATAAAGATATATCTTTAAAGGTAGTAGAAAGCAGTAGTGCGGTGAAAGGCGGGGATAAACTCAGTATACAGATTTAACCATAGTCAATTGAAGGCCTTTATTTCTTATGAGCGGGGTAATTCCTGTATGCAGGCCGGTTTTCCATTGAAATCGGGAGCTTTTAACGATATGTGAATCCTGTGGATAACCCCGTTCTCCGGCAAAAATACTTATCCCCATTCTTAATATCCAGAGTCCAGGGCGGAACAGGGTATGTATCTCCTTGTTTTGACTCGTTGATTACTCGTTAACTTTTTTAATGCATAGGTTTATATACCGGGTTATCTGCCAAGTTATCCACGAAGAGGCTTTTCATTTTTTTTCTCACCCGATAGGATAAGCGATCAACAACAAGGGTTTTATTAAATGAGCGATGATTGGCAAAAGACAGATTCTGAAAATACGCTGCGGATGTTGGGAGAAATTAACCCCTTTCTGGAGCCCATCCCTTTTCGCCCGGAGACCACCACGATACGCACCCAGAAGCCCCCCTTTTACCGCGAGCATATACTGGTTGAACTGACGGATCTTTCGGCGGTTCCCGGCGCGCGTAAATATGCGCTCTACAAGCCGGGAGATGTGAATGTCATCAACTGGACCAATCAGGCGATTTACGAGACGAATGAAAAAGCGCCCGTGCTGCTGAATGAAAAAACGGTCGTCGACTACGTAAAATTTTTCTTTAATTATGTGCGCGGCAGGCATGGGCGCTTTGTCATCATCGAAACCATCGATGATGTCCGCTGGCAGATCGATCCGCCCCTGCAGGGCCGCAAGGTGATGCAGGAAATGCTGGAGCCGGTAACGCTGATAAGCCAGGATCCCGACGGCACTTTTAATCTCGAGGCTTTCATGGTTTTCAAGGATTCCCTTTTCAAGACAAAGATCCATGTCAGGAAAGAAGGCCTGGTCAGCATGTCCAGCGAAGAACTGAAGATTGAAGGCATGCCGGTTTTTCAGGACGTCATGGCCTAAGAAGCATGGATTTTCTTTTTCAAGAGCCTGCCGGACGCGAGGCGCGCCCCGACTGGTCAGACGTGCCGGCGGACATTGTTTCCCAAATACAAAACCTTTTGAAGCAAAGGATCCTTCATGCCGAAACCGCCTGGGGCGGTTATTCGCCCTCCGCCTGTTTTGCGGCAACGCTGGACTCGCAAAAAAGGGTTTTTATCAAAGGCGCCCATCCCGGGCAGGACACGCATGGAACCCGGATGCTCCGCCAGGAAATCGAAGCCTACGAAACCCTGCCCGCCCTTAAAAGCCTTTCCCCCGCCTATCTCGGATATGTCAGCGATGGCCGGGAGGACGGGTGGATGCTGGCGGTCCTTGACTATATCGACACGGCGCCGACCCTGCCCTGGACGCGGGAAAAAATAACCATTGTCTTTGAACTGCTCTCCCGCCTTTATTCCTGGGATGAAGGGTGCATTCCCCGGTCATTGCCGCAGGCGCGCGAAAAAAACTATGTCGAAAAATATCTGCGCCCCGAGGGGGGCTGGCTGCGGATCAGGGATGACCGCCGGGTTGCCGGTAAATTTCTAACTCTTTTTGAGGATGAAAACGCCGGCAAAGCCTGGCTTTCGTCGGCGCTTCCCGGGCTTTGCGAAAACCAGGCAAAAGCCCCCCTGACCGGCGGCCCCGTCGGCATCATCCATCAGGACCTGCGCTCGGATAATATCCTGTTCGATAAGGCGGCGAGAGTCTATCTGATTGACTGGACGAATGTATGCCGGGGGCCGGTCGTCATGGATATCGCCTGTTTCCTGTCTTCCGTCAGCGCCGAAAGCCCGTTTGACGGGGAGACGCTGCTGGATCTGTACACCGGTATCTCCGGCGTAAAAATAAGCCGGGATGATTTGGCGATCGCCCTGGCCTCCGCGTCGGGCCATATGGCGGACAATGCCTACCGCGCCGTGCCCGCAAAATTGCCAAGGCTGCGCTGGATTCAAAAAAGCGTGCTCTGGTCCATGCTGCAATGGGCGGTTGTTGTGATGGATATTCCGCCGCCGCCCCGCTTCAAGGGGCTGCGGGCATGATAAAACGCCTGCTGGGCTCGCGCCGTTTTTTGCCGCTGTTCCTGACCCAGTTCCTGGGCGCCCTCAATGACAATATTTTTAAAAACGCGCTGGTGATTTTCGTCCTGTTCACGCTGGCGCCGCAGAACGCCTCCCTCTATGCGACGGCGGCGGCGGGAATATTTATCCTGCCTTTTATCCTGTTTTCGTCAATTGCCGGATTTCTTTCGGACACGCTCGACAAGACCCTGATCATCCGCGCCGTGAAGGCGGCCGAGATTGTCATCATGGTATCGGCAGTTGCCGCCTTCTATCTGCAGAGCGCGCCTTTCCTGTTGTTTGCTTTGTTTTTAATGGGAATACATTCGGCCTTTTTCGGGCCGGCGAAATATTCAATTCTGCCGCAACACCTGCCCCCGGAGATGCTGGTGACCGGTAACGGGCTCTTGTCGCTTGGCACTTTTGTCGCCATCCTCTGCGGCGCCATGATCGGCACATTGGGCATTGTTGGGGAAAAGGGCGTCGAAGTTATCGCCCTCATCAGCCTTTCCGTCGCCCTCGCCGGGTTTTTCAGCAGCTTTTTTATCCCTTCCGCGCCCCCCGCGCCGGCAAATGCCGGTCTGTCGCCGCACCTCCTGAAAGACATCGTGGAGATGATGAGGCTGACATTGTCGGAAAAAGAAACCCGTCGCTGTTCCGTCGCTATTTCCTGGTTTTGGTTTTTAGGGGCCACCTACCTGACGCAATTCCCGAACCTCGCCAAACAGACTTTCCACGCCAATGAAGAAGTGGTGACGCTGTTCCTGGTGATGTTTACACTGGGGGTGGCGACAGGCTCCCTGCTGTGCGGAAAAATTCTCCGGGGCAGGCCTTCCGCGCGTCTGGCCCCTTATGCCGCGCTGGCGCTGGTTATTTTTGGTTTGGACTTCTTCGCCAGCGCAAAAATATATCTGCCGCCGGGAACGCTTCCGGTGAATATCTCCGTATTCATGGCGCAGGGGTTTTTATCTTTCCGCCTTCTTTTTGATTTGTTTATGCTGGCGGCTTCCGGAGGCGTGTTCTATGTGCCGCTGTATGCCAGGGTGCAAAGCCTGACAGCCCTGGATAAACGCGCCCGGGTCATGGCCGGCATCGGATTTCTGAATGCCGTTTTCATGGCGCTCTCGAGCCTGACGGGAATGACGATTTTGGCCCTGGGATTTTCCAGCCTTGAGGTCGTTTTTGTCAGTGTCTTTTTGACGGCGGGCATGGTTTGGTACTGCAAAAACTGAAAAAACCCCCTATAATTTACGTAATATTATAATATATATTCTTTTTGTATGCGGGGAAGCAAGTTGTTAACCACCTGTCATGCATGATGGAAGTGTAAGCAAGTGGCAATGACTTGCCTGCTTTATGAAGAGGTAGAGGGCTTCATGGAGTCAGGTTCCTGAAACGACCAGATAAAAAATTAAAGGGTGTGTTTATGGGGAATGAATCGGATTATGAAAGCGAGCCTTTAAGCAAGAAACCAAAAACAAAAGGGTTTAAGGGCACAGCGCAACGGCTCCGGCAGGGTAAAGAAAGCCACCTCGCCCATCGGGCGAGTCTGGACTGGCGCCAGGACCAGAAGCGTGTCTGCGAACCATTCGGCGATGTGAATGATTGTGTTGACCTTGAAGAGCTGAAAACCATTCTCATGCAGTCGATGACGGCGGAGACCCTGTTGTGCGCTGAAAGCGCCAAGGGCCTGAAAATTTATTACGATCCGCAGATGCCGCTGTCGCAATTCTACCCGCGCGGCGAAGAAAGCATTATCACCCTCAACCCCTATCGGCCAAAGGGCGACCTTTTGAATATGCTGGTGCGGGAATTACGGCGCGCCTGGCAGCACCGCCAGGGCGCTTTGGTCAACCCGATGAGTTTTGAACCCGATGAAGCGGTGCTGGTTAATCGCGCACAACAGGCGGATGTCCTGATGGTATCGATCAAGGTCGCCTGGGAACTGAAACTGGTCGGTGAAGCCGATGCCTGGAATTTTATGGCCGGCTCCTCCATGGCGGACATAACGCGCGCCTTTGAAATCCACGCTCAAAAAGATTTCCGCACCCTTAACAACGGCGAAGCTTCCCGCGCCGCATACGATAAATTTTTCGAAGGCAGCCGGACCAAAATACATGACAAGCGGATCATCCACCAGATGCTGCTGGACGATCAGGGCTACATGAAGTCGCAACAGAAACGCCCGAAAGTCAGCATGGACCTGTTCAAAAAACTCGGCGAGCTGCCGCACGGCCGGAATTATTTATCGCTCAGCGGAAAAAAACCCCCGACGGATATGTGCTACTCGACGATTGAAGACCGCTCCAACGCCAACTTCCTCTGGTTCATCAAATTTGAACGCAGCTTTCAGGAAAAAGAGCTGCAAATGCTGCAGGAGTCGGTAAAAGCCTCGGCGGATATAGTCGATTTCACCAAATGGTCCTTACACACCCGCCGCCCGGCAGACCCGGGGTTATAATATCATGTTCAAAGGGGCGACAGGCCGAAAGATCAAATTCCGTCTGAATGCGCTGATAGACCAGGAGCCGGTGTCCGCGTCCATTGAAAAAACGCAGCGCGAGTTCGTCACCTGTATCCAAAGCCTGATGTTGATTCTGGATTCCAGCCCGACAGGACGCGCCCTGCTGCAAAAAGCCGCCGTGACCGATATATCGGTCGGCCTCGATTCTTTGCTGGAACCGAGCAGTAACTTTTTTTATCCGGCGCAGAAGCATTTTGATTTTGGCTATCAGCCTGATATTTTGCAAAAGACGGAAAAGGGACAGGGGCGGTATCTGGTTTCTTTTATCGGCGGATTGCGCCGCGCGTGGCACCACCTTCACGGCAACGGCGCCGATATTTCCCTGAAACCGGAAGATTTCCTTCGCCAGTTCCGCTGTGAAGAAGCCGACATCGAATCCATCACGCATCTGATCGGCTGGGAACTGAGGGCCGCCGGACATTCATTTCTCTGGAGGTATTTATTGTCAGGCCCGAACGGCGACATGGCTGTCGTTTTTGAGCGCGCCGTTGCTGAAGATCCCGGCGCGCAATTCGATGGACGGGCGCTGAAAGCAACTTTCAACCAGTGGTTTGCCGAACATGAACGCGTCACTGTCTGCGACCATCTCGGCCTTGAAATCATGGATATGGCGATCCTGCAACGCGGGCATGCCGGCAAAATCGGCACCCGGGCGGCCGGGCAGGAGAGTATGCAGCGAGTCGGCATGCTGCCGGACGGCAAAAACTATCTTTCCGGCTGCTTGTTCACCGGCGGTTGGTATGGCGGGCTTAAGGATGACTTAAATTGCATGCATTTGAAATATATCGAACGGGATCTTTGCCAACTTCTTGAAAAATAAAGAAGATATTCACGGACAACAAGTTTATTGACAGAATCAACGAATTAACATATCATATCTAAATGTAACAAAATAAGGATCTTTAGATGAAAAAGCACCCTCGTTCAAAATTGAAAACAGCCTTTCAGGCTGTTGCTGTGGCTGTTGCGCAGGTCACGGGGGAAGATCAGGCATCGGCCATGAATTCAGCCGGAATTTTTGCCGATAACGTAAGTTCGGGTCTTACACTCAATAAATTAAGAAATTTTAAAGATGCTGTTCTCTCTTATTTGCCTAAACGCCGGGGGAGCTGAAAGGAGAAGGTGTCATGAGCAATCAGCTCAACTCAAATGAAGCCGCGCTTATTTCAGAAATTCAAAAAGCAATTGAAAGGCATAAAAAACCGGACAGAAGGGAAGGCGGCGAGTGGTATTTTGACTTTGACTCTGTGGCGGTGTTTCAGGAGATCGCCATGAAAATGGCGATCTTGATCGGCGACCAGGGATCCAAAAAGACCGGTAAAGCGGTTCTTTCCGTCGCAGATGAAATCAAAAAACTCTCGGATCTGGAATGGAACCACGCTAATTCGATAGGCTTCGCCTTTGAAAGGGGGCTTGGGTCGGAGATAATCCCCGAGAAAAAAACCAACCCCTTCTCCAGGAAGAAACCGACACCACCTAAAAAAACACGTTGATTGGAAAAATACCATGAGCAATAATCCGGGCGAATTTTCCCAGGCCGCGCAAGAAGAGCTTGAGATGATCATCAAACAGGCGGTGCGGTTATTTCAGGAAGCCGCGCAGGAAGTTTGTGCGAGAGCGGCCTCCAGGATAAAAATCAAACCCGCCGCCAAAGCCGGCATTATCCTGAAGCCATAATTTGTTTGCATTTACCGCTGCGTATCCAGCAGTTGCCCCTCATCTTTTTTCTCGAGCCATTCGTGAGCCAGGTCCAGGGCGCGTTCCTTGTCACGGCGGGTGAGCTGGGCATAAACATTGTCGCGGTCTTCGATGGCGCGTTTCTTTTCCGGCCCGTCCGGATAGTGCAGAATGGCAATATGCAGCCACATGAGCGCCTTGACCGGATCCGCCAAAACCCCTTCTCCCCCATAATAAATGCTCGCCAGATGATGCTGCGCGAGGGGCCGGCTGGCCTCGGCGGCCTTATTCAGCCAGAGAAGCGCCTGCTCGGAGCTTTTCGGCACGCCCTGACCCGACCGGTACATGATCCCGATAAGTTCTTCCGCCTGATGCTGGCCGTTCTTCGCCAGCGGAAGAAGAAGTTTTGCGGCAAGATCAAACTTTCCCTGCTGATAGGCGGCAATGATATCTTCGAGGGTCATTGCCTGTTGCGCTACTTCCGGAATCTCTTCCTGAGCCGGCGCTTCTTGCTGGCCGTTAGAACTGTTTTCCGGTGTTGCCGGCATGAGCAGGCCGGGCTTGACGTTATCATATTCATCGAGCGATGGCGCGCTGTCCTGGGCATATGCCGGAAAGACGGCGGCGATGAGCAGGGCCAGAACAGCTGAAAAAACGCGCATCTAAAATCCTCCTTGCCAGATTCTATTATTAGCGGATCGGTTTTTGCAAAACAAGCGCCTGCCAGTCCCCGATTTCCTCGGCGTGGACCAGGCGCAGCCCCTGTTTTTCATGGGCGGCGGCAACCTCCGTTTTCTGACGTTTCAGGAGCCCGGAGAGGACGGCATACCCCCCCGGCTTCAGGACAGAGGCCAGGTCCGGCGCCATATCGATCAGGGGGTTGGCCAGGATGTTGGCGGCGATGATATCGTAAGGGGCGTTTTCGGCAACCAGCGGAACGCGGTAGCCGTCCCCGGCCTCAGAACGGATTTTGCCGCTGACGCCGTTCATCTTCGCATGGCGCTTGGTGACAATGATGGATTCAGGTTCGATATCAATCGCGGTAACTTTAATGGAAGGCCATAATTTAGCCAGCGCAATGGCGAGAATGCCGGAGCCGCAGCCCATATCGAGACCGTTTTTAAATTGATGTTCCTTTTTCAGGCGCTCCAGCGCCTGGATACAACCCTGTGTGGTTTCATGCTCGCCGGAGCCAAAAGCAGTGGCCGCATCTATCTGCAAGGCCGTAAAACCCTTCGGAAGCGCGCCTTCATAATGGGAACCATAGACAAAAAATTTGCCTATTTTAACCGGCGGAAAATTATCATGTACATGTTTGAGCCAGTCTTTCTCCGGAATAATTTCCGCAATAATATCTTCTTTATTAAGCAGAGCCGGAATATTTTCTTCGGCGGCGGCCCGGCTGATCCGCCGGAAAATATCGTTTATATCCGGCTTCCCGACTGTGGTGAGGGTAATCCTCCAATTGTCCCCGTCTGTTGACTCAAGATTATGGAGAAGAACGGCGGCGGCGGCGTCTTCCAGCGCCCCGGAAAGTTTTTCCGCCAATTCACTTTTAAGAACCTTCCGGAAGTTAAGCCTGACGGACCAGAGCTGATGGGGAATGTTGTTATCGTTTGACATCATTGTATAATCATTGACCATGAAGCCTTTGTCCACCATATTTGTAGAAGATTTTTATCAGCTTTCAGCAGAGGATTTATCTTGGAAAAGAATGTTGTCATTGCAGGTTATGCGCGCTCCCCTTTTCATTTTGCCGGAAAGGGCGATCTGGCCACGGTCCGCCCCGACGACCTGGCGGCCCTGACGGTGAGGGAATTGCTGAAACGCACCGGCATCGACCCCAAAGATATTGAAGACCTGATTCTGGGCTGCGCCTTTCCGGAGGGGGAACAGGGATTTAACGTGGCCCGTCTGGTGGTGAACATCGCCGGCCTCCCCCTGTCGGTCGGCGGGGTGACGGTTAACCGTTTTTGCGGTTCTTCCATGCAGGCCATCCATCAGGCGGCGGGGGCGATCAAGATGAATGCCGGCCATGTCTTTATCTGCGCCGGCGTTGAATCGATGTCGCGCATCCCGATGGGGGGGTTTAATCCTTTGCCTAATCCAAAATTGGCGAAGGAATATCCGCAGGCCTATATCGGCATGGGCGAAACCGCCGAAAACCTTTCCCAAAAATACCAGATTGCCCGCGTGCGTCAGGAGCAGTTCGCCCTGTCGTCCCAACAAAAGGCCGCCGCGGCGCGTGCCGCCGGGAAAATGAAAGATGAAATCGTGCCGATCGCGACCCCGGAAGGATTGACCGTCTCTGAAGACGGCTGCATCCGTCCGGAAACGACGCCGGAAGCGCTGGCGGGATTAAAACCTTCGTTTGACCAATTCGGCACGGTGACGGCAGGAACTTCGTCGCCGCTGACGGACGGCGCTTCGGCGGTTTTGGTGGTTTCGGAAGAATACGCCAGGGCACATGGACTGAAGATCATGGCGCGTATCAAATCAACTGCGATTTCCGGCTGCGCGCCGGAAATCATGGGCATCGGCCCCGTCGAATCCACCCGCAAGGCCCTGGCGCGGGCGAAACTGACCATTCAGGATATTGATATTGCCGAACTCAACGAAGCTTTTGCCGTGCAGGCTTTATCTGTATTGCAAGAGCTGGGGCTGGATGAGGCGAAGGTCAATCTGGATGGCGGCGCTATTGCGCTGGGCCATCCTCTGGGCGCCAGCGGCGCACGCATTACCGGCAAGGCGGCCAGCCTGCTGAAGCGCGAAGGCAAGCAGTTCGCGCTGGCGACGATGTGCATCGGCGGCGGCCAGGGTATTGCAACCATATTAGAAGCGGCATGAAAAACCTCCCCAAGGTCGATTTACACGTCCATCTTGAAGGCACGATTACGCCGGAGACGGTGATGCGCATTGCCCGGCGCAACAAGGTCTCCGTCCCCCCCGACCTGATTGAAGGCGGCCGTTTTAACTGGAAAGGCGACGGCACCCCGGCCGGCGAACTGAATGCGTTTCTGGCGTCTTATGATGCCGCGACATCCGTCATGAAATGTGCGGCCGACTACACCGACATCACCTATGATTTTTTGAAGCGCTCCGCCGCCGAGGGGTGCATTTATGCGGAAATCACCATTTCCGCGGATCATGGCGCGATGGCCGGCCTCACCTATCCTGAAATGCTGGACGCCATTACCAAAGGCTATGAGCAGGCCAAAAAGGAAACCGGCATCGAGGCGCGTTTTATTTCCAGCTGTGTCCG
>Ga0315281_10006115_pt1 | contig 17170 bp, 17 predicted proteins | sample YL17G07_0_MG_FD_204540 | JGI IMG/M metagenome (GOLD analysis project Ga0315281, IMG submission 204540) | Sediment microbial communities from Yellowstone Lake, YNP, Wyoming, USA - YL17G07_0 | ecosystem: Environmental > Aquatic > Freshwater > Lake > Sediment | place: USA: Wyoming | collected...
CTTCTTCCGTCCCGAACCGCTCTTGCCATTCCAGCAAGGTTACACTTTCCGTTTTCATGACTCCCTCCTGTCCGTTGCTACACGCAATGTTGGACAGGTTAAGCGGGGCTTTGTTCAGAGGCATATTCAAAAATGCATTTTTTATTAACCCGCTGGATTCCCGCCTGATGAACTTCCTAGCCATTCGACTAAGCTGGCAAAAAACACCAGCAAAGTCGCTGGTTATGCGCGGGAATGACAAGCCAATTGATGGAACCACCAGCATCACGCTTCCATTTCCTCCAGCTCCACTGCCGCCGCCAGCATGGCCAGCCTTGCCACCACGCCGTAGGCATAGAAGCGGTTGGGCGTGTCATCCGGCGCGCAATCCGGATTGGGAAAGGCGCAACAGGTCTCGAACGCCAGTGGCACGAAGTGCATGCCGGGGGCGTTGAGGTTCTCGTCCACCCCGCGTTCGGTATGCACGCGGTAGAAGCCGCCCACCACGAAATGGTCAACCATGTACACCACCGGCTCGGCCACCGCATCGTTGATGTTCTCGAAGGTATACACGCCTTCCTGCACCAGCACATCATGCACCTGCAAACCTTCCTTGCCCACCGCCATCTTGTTGCGCTGCTTGCGGTTGAGGTCGCGCACTTCGCTGGCATCCTTCACCGTCATGATGCCCATGCCATAAGTGCCCGCATCCGCCTTGACGATCACAAAAGGGGGTTCCTTCACGCCATATTCGGCATACTTCACGCGCATCTCCTGCAGGACGTTGTCCACCTGCGCGGCCAGACACTCCTCACCGGTGCGCTGCTGGAAATCCACCTTGCCGCAACTGGCAAAGTAAGGGTTGATCAGCCACGGGTCAATACCGAGCAGCCTGGCAAACTCGCCGGCCACTCGGTCATAGGCGGCAAAGTGGCGCGACTTGCGGCGCGTGGTCCAGCCTGCAATCAACGGCGGCAGCACGTTCTGTTCCAGATTCTGCAGGATGTCCGGCACCCCGGCGGAAAGGTCGTTGTTGAGCAGCACCACACACGGATCGAAATCCGCCAAGCCGAGCCGGCGGCCGCGCCGCACCAGCGGCTCCAGTGTCAGCGCGCCGCCGTTGGGTAGCTGGATTGCAGTGGGTCCGGCAATCTCCGGCAACAGGCTGCCGATGCGCACTTTCAGCCCGGCCTGTTTGAGGATCAGCGCGAGCTGCCCGACGTTCTGCAAATAAAACTGGTTGCGCGTGTGGTTCTCCGGGATCAGCAACACGCCGCGCGCTTCCGGGCATATTTTCTCGATGGCGCTCTGCGCGGCCTGCACGCACAGCGGCAGGAAATCCGGATTCAGGTTATTGAAGCCGCCGGGAAACAGGTTGGTATCAACCGGTGCCAGCTTGAAGCCGCTGTTGCGCAAATCCACCGAGGTATAGAACGGGATGGTGTGCTCCAGCCATTGCGTGCGGAACCAGTGCTCGATGGTTGGCTGCGCGTTGAGTATGCGCTGCTCAAGGTTGAGCAGCGGGCCGTTCAATGCGGTAGCGAGATGGGGAACCATAATGCCTTGCGAATAAATTAACCCGGTGCATTCTAGCTGAAAAGCCAGGGTTAAATCCTGCCGTCAGATTCATTCGCGGCGGTGTCAATTTTTTCAAGCTCGCAAGAGCTTAGAAAATTGCCTGCCTTTGGTACAATGCGCTTCGCTTAGTGCGTACGGGTCGCTGCGGTGCAAAATAGCGCAGCGGGGAACCCATCGGCCTCCCCCTTGCGGGGATTGACGCCCTACGTCTTTCGCTGGTTCAAAGATTTAGCGAAACACTATCGTCTTGTTTCCGCACACCAGCACGCGGTCTTCCACGTGATAGCGCAAGCCGCGCGCCAACACCGTTTTCTCGATGTCGCGGCCATAACGCACCATATCTTCCACGCTGTCGCCGTGGTCAATGCGTACCGTGTCCTGTTCGATGATGGGTCCTGCATCCAGATCTTCGGTGACGTAATGACAGGTCGCACCGATCAGCTTCACGCCGCGCTGATAGGCCTGGTGATAGGGCTTCGCCCCGACGAATGAGGGCAGGAAACTGTGGTGGATGTTGATGATGCGCCCCAGGTAACGCTCGCATAGATACGGCGGAATGATCTGCATGAAACGCGCCAGCACCAGCGTGTCCCCCTGAAGCTGCTCGAACAGGCGCGCGATTTCTTCGAACGCGGCGGCTTTCTCCTGTTCGTTATTATTGGGCATGGCAACGCAGTGGAACGGAATGCCGTGCCACTCGACGAAGCCGCGCAAGTCTTCATGGTTGGAAATCACGCAGGGGATATCCACCTGCAACTCCCCGCTGCGCCAGCGGTGCAGCAGATCGTTGAGGCAATGATCCTGCTTGCTGACCAGAATCACGATACGCTTCTTCCGCGCCGAATCGCTGATGCGCCAGTCCATGTCGAACTCATCCGCCAGACCGGAAAACTGCGCTCGGAATCCGGCCACATCGAACGGCAGCGAGTCGGCAAGGATTTCCTGGCGCATGAAAAAACGCTGCGTCTCCAGATCGGTGTGGTAACTCGCTTCGACGATCCAGCCCTTGTGCTGCGCGATGAAGCCACTCACGGCGGCGATGATGCCGGAGCGGTCCGGGCAGGAGATGGTCAGGGTGTAGCGGCGGGTGGTGGTCATGCTGAGATTCCTGAAATGTGTTTCGCGGATTTTAACGGATAACGGCGGCTTGCTTGTGAAAAGTGTAGTGCCATTGCCCTCAGGCTTGATTACAAATTCATCATGCAAGCAAATTTTCGCGGGCCGCTTCGACAGGCTCAGGACAGGCGTGGCCCGCTCCTGCAGGTGAGCTTTACAGCGCCATCCCCTGATCGCGCAGGTATTCCTCATACGTGCCGTGGTAATCGGAAATACCCTTGGCGGAAATTTCGAAGATGCGCGTGGCCAGCGAGGAGACGAATTCGCGGTCGTGGCTGACGAATATCAGCGTGCCTTTGTACAGGTCGAGCGCGGTGTTGAGCGACTCGATGGCTTCCATGTCCATGTGGTTGGTCGGCTCGTCCATCAGCAGCACGTTGGGCTTTTGCAGCATCAGCTTGCCGAATAGCATGCGCCCCTTCTCGCCGCCGGACAGCACTTTCACTTTCTTCTTCACGTCGTCGCCGGAGAACAGCAAGCGCCCCAGCGTGCCGCGCACCACCTGGTCGTCGTCGCTCGGGCCGCGCCAGTCTGTCATCCAGTCCATCATGGCGATGTCTTCTGCAAAATCGGCGGCGTGATCCTGCGCGTAGTAGCCGAGCTTGGCCTTGTCAGCCCACTTGATGGTGCCGGTGTCCGGCGCGAGGTCGCCCGCGAGGCAGCGCAGCAGCGTGGTCTTGCCGATGCCGTTCGGGCCGATGATGGCGACTTTTTCGCCCGCATCAATGCGAAAGTTCACATTGGAATACAGCACCCGGTCGAAGCCCTTGCTCATGTGCTGCACTTCAACCGCGACGCGGTGCAGCTTCTCGCGCTCGTCGTATTCGAAGCGGATGAACGGGTACTGGCGGCTGGAAGGCTTGATGTCTTCGATCTTGATCTTGTCGATCTGGCGCGCGCGCGAAGTGGCCTGCTTGGCCTTGGAGGCATTCGCCGAGAAGCGCGCAACGAAGGCCTTCAACTCCGCGACCTTTTCCTTGGCCTTGGCGTTGTCCGACGATTGCTGCGCGCGCGCCTGGGTCGAAGCCAGCATGTAATCGTTGTAGTTGCCCGGGTAAACCATGATCCTGCCGTAGTCCAGGTCGGCCATATGCGTACACACGCTGTTCAGGAAGTGGCGGTCATGCGAGATGATGACCATGGTGCTGGTGCGCGCGTTGAGGATGTCTTCCAGCCAGCGGATGGAGTTGATGTCGAGGTTGTTGGTCGGTTCGTCCAACAGCAGAATTTCCGGGTCGGAGAACAGCGCCTGCGCCAGCAGCACGCGCAGCTTGAAGCCGGGCGCGACTTCGCGCATCGGGCCGTTCTGCAACTCTTGCGCGATCCCCACGCCGTTCAGCAGCTCGCCGGCGCGCGCCTCGGCCGTGTAGCCGTCGAATTCGGCGAATTTCGCCTCCAGATTGGCGGCGTGCATGTAGTCTTCTTCCGAGGCGTCCGGGTTGGCATAAATCGCATCGCGCTCCGCCATCACTTCCCACATCTCCGCGTGCCCCATCATCACCACATCCAGCACGCGGGTGTCCTCGTAGGCGAATTGATCCTGCTGCAACTTGCCGAGCCGCTCGCCCTTGTCCAGCATTACATTGCCCGAACTCTGCTCCAGATCGCCGCCGAGGATTTTCATGAACGTGGACTTGCCGCAACCGTTCGCACCGATCAGCCCGTAGCGGTTGCCGTCACCGAATTTCACGGAGACGTTTTCGAATAGCGGCTTGGCGCCGAACTGCATGGTGATATTGGCGGTGGAAAGCATGTAAAACCCGATTTCAGGAAATTTTGGAGCGCGATTTTAACACCGCGCGGGATTATTACCCGGCATATTGACACTCGCAGTCAGGGCTGGGAAACTGCCGAACGGATAAGCATAGTGGCGCGCCAGAATTTATAGTGATCTATTGGCATCAGCTTTTCAAACAACAGGTGAGACGACGGAGAAGCCGAGAATCATTGTGCCGGCTGCTCGATTCAGCATTGGAACATCCTACAAGTATCTAAACATAATATGCCTATGAACAATTTTCAGTTGCCGCAAAATCCCCTTCCTTTCAAGGAGTCGGTGTCTACAAATCTTGCAGCCGCACTGTTTTTGCTCCCCTCGCCCGCTTGCGGGAGAGGGGCTGGGGGAGAGGGTGATGCGGAAAAAATGTAGTCTTCTCACGGCTTGCCCTCTCCCTAACCCTCTCCCGCAAGCGGGCGAGGGGACTTGTGTAGATACCTATGCCTTAAAGGGGAGCGTACATGCCACCTTTCCTGAGAATGGTTCAGAGGCATAAAACATAATGGAACTACCATACAGGCTAGGCAAGTACGAGCTGACCAGGCAGATCGGGAAAGGAGCGACGGGTAAGGTTTACCACGCTCTGGACACGTTCTCCGGACAGGAAGTGGCTGTGAAGCTGGTCGATCAAGCGGTCCTCACCGACCCCGGGTTCGATGAAGAGTGTCGCAAGCAATTCCTCAATGAAGCCTCGCTCGCAGGCCGGCTGGCCCATCCGCACGTGGTTACGATTCTGGAAGCATCCATAACGGAGGATGCCGGGTACGTTGTCATGGAATACGTACCGGGAGGCAGCCTCGTGCGGCATACGAATTCAGACACACTGCTGCCGATCGAAAGCGTGCTTCAAATAATTTTCAAGTGCTGCGGGGCGCTCGATTACGCATTTCGCCAAGGCATTATCCATCGGGACATCAAGCCCGCGAACATCCTGATCGTGTCTGGCACAAACGTGAAAATCGCGGACTTTGGCGCAGCCGTGTTTTACCAGGCGCAAATCACGCAAAAGGTAACCGTTGGCTCCCCCTACTACATGTCCCTGGAACAAATCAGTGGCAAGCGCCTGACCCATCTCAGCGATATGTACTCGCTCGGGGTCGTGGCGTACGAACTCCTTACCGGAGTGCTGCCGTTCCAGGCTCCAACCCTGCTCAAGCTATTTGATGCCATAGCCAGGAAGGATGCGGTGCCGCCGAGCACCCATCGGCCTGAGCTTCCTGCGGAACTTGACAAGTTTATCCTCCGGATGATCGCCAGGAACCCGGATGATCGCTATTCCAACTGGGCGGAACTTGCGCTTGAGATTGCCGAGATAGGCCGATTCAGCAAATTCCGGCAAGGCATCCCCGATAGCGAAAAGTTCAGCATGCTGCGCACGAAGAACGGGTTACGCGAACTTTCCGACCCGGATATCTGGGAACTCGTTCAAGCAAGCAAGTGGGTCAAGTTTCCGGCTCACACCATCATCTTGCGGGAAGATGAGCCAGGTCATAGCATGTACATCCTGGCCTCCGGACAGATGAAGGTCACAAAGCAGGGCCGCCTGCTCAACGTCATAAAGGCTGGCGAGTACTTTGGGGAGATGGCTTACATCCAGCTCGGAACAAGCCGGCGAGCCACGCTGGCGGCGCTCTCTGATGTAATCGTTGCCGAGTTTCCATTTCAGGCATTAGAGGAGCTGAGTCCCGGTTGCAAACTGCGTTTTGCAAATACGTTGTTGCAATCCCTGACTGACCGGCTTGCGCTTGCGGATGACCGCATAGTGCGGATGCATGGCTAGGGCACGGTACTGGGCCTGCATGATGCCAGCCACCTTGGCGTCATTATTGCGCCGGTTTTTGATTCTCGGCGGTTTTGGCTGTGCCATGTACCAGCTTGATGTAGCGCGGCTCATTCTTCACCGCCACGAAATCGGCGCCTTGATCGAAGCGCCATGCCCAGGCGCTGCCATGGTGCATACGGAAAAAACTGGAGGTCCAGTAACCAAACTTCGAGTTTTGCGTATTGGGGAAAAAATTCTTGGGCAGCGTAGGGCCGGGGAGGCGCACGGTTACGTCTATGAGAGAACCCAGCTCATCTTTGTTGGGCAAACGCCAATCGGTATAACCGCATAAACGCTCGGCGTTAACTGCGGCAACGAAAGCTTCGGTATCGCAGGCGCTGCCTGTACATACACCGCCATTTGGTTTTCCCATCGCCACCTCATTGGTTTCCCCCTCACCCTTCCCATTGATTTTTTCATCGGGGTTGTACCAGGTATAGGTATTGGTGCCGGCATGCAGGCCTGGAGTTGCTGTTTTGGCCTCCCATGTGAGTCCGGTTTTGTTGTCGCGCACACACGACCAAGGCTGCTCCATGTAGTTGCCATTGCCCTTGTACTCGCTGCCATCGGCGGCAAGCCGCGTCAAATCGAATTCATATTTTGGAACAAGTTTATCGCAGCCGGCGAATAGCATCGTGAAAGTGAGCAGTGTGGCGACAGGAATTAACCGTTTATTTGTTATGAATATATTCATGTAAAGCTGTATTGTTGTATGAGTTTAAAAAAAGAAACAGCTTACCATAAGGCAGGCTGGCATTTGCGCCCGGCATGACACGCGCATGAGTCTAGAAGCCTGGGTGTAATTCAAACTGATGTGGAAGTTGAATTACCCCCGGCAAAAACGGGGGTTTACTTCACTGAATTATTTCGCGTATCTGCACGGTGTCGTAGCCCGGATGGAGTGTAACGGAATCCGGGAAGAACGGAGCACCGCATTCCCGGATTACACTACGTTTCATCCGGGCTACGTATTCCACCACATCAGTTTGAATCGCACCCTAGAAGCCTTGCCTTGTAAACTGTCGTTAATCTTTGTGTTAAACCCGGATAATCCATTAGCGCCGTCATTCCCGCGCAGGCGGGAATCCAGCGAGACAAACACTCCGCGAAGCGGACAAAACCTCGATGCTGTCCCGCTACGCGGGGATTTTTTAATCAACTGGATTCCCGCCTGCGCGGGAATGACGAGTTTTTGGTCTAATGGACAATCTGGGTTAAAATGTTTTTTGTAAGCCAAGGAGTTAATTGCGGCTTGCAGTTCCTCCTGCCCTGAGGAGCGTTGCGACAGGCATATATCGCCTGCCAGGCTCAGGTAACCGGATAGTTTTAACGATGCTCACCCAATCCGTGCCGGACGCGGGAGAACGGGTGAGTTCAATCCCCCTCCCCCCGGTCATAACGTTCAAGGAGCAAGAACACATGACTGAATTTACCGATTACAAAGTCGCCGACATCAAGCTTGCCTCATGGGGCCGCAAGGAAATTGCCATCGCCGAAACCGAAATGCCCGGCCTGATGGCGATCCGCGAAGAATTTGCCAGGAGCCAGCCGCTTAAGGGCGCGCGCATCACCGGCTCGCTGCACATGACCATCCAGACCGCCGTGCTGATCGAGACGCTGAAGGCGCTCGGCGCGGAAGTGCGCTGGGCGTCGTGCAACATTTTCTCCACCCAGGATCACGCCGCCGCCGCCATCGCCAAGGATGGCATCGCGGTGTTTGCTGTCAAGGGCGAAACCCTCGAAGATTACTGGGACTACACCCACCGCATTTTCGAATGGCCGGACGGCGGCTATTCCAACATGATCCTCGACGACGGCGGCGATGCCACGCTGCTGCTGCACCTGGGCAGCCGCGCCGAAAAGGACATCTCGGTGCTCGACCATCCCGACAGCGAGGAGGCGCGCGTGCTGTTCGCCTCGATCAAGGCCAAGCTCGCCGTTGACAAGGCCTGGTATTCAATGCGGCTGGCGCAGATCAAGGGCGTGACCGAAGAGACCACTACCGGCGTGCATCGCCTGTATCAGATGCACGAACGCGGCGACCTCAAGATTCCGGCGATCAACGTGAACGACTCGGTCACCAAGTCCAAGTTCGACAACCTGTACGGCTGCCGCGAATCGCTGGTGGACGGCATCAAGCGCGCCACCGACGTGATGATCGCGGGCAAGGTTGCGCTGGTGTGCGGCTATGGCGATGTGGGCAAGGGTTCGGCGCAGGCGATGCGCGCGCTCTCTGCGCAGGTATGGGTGACCGAGGTTGACCCGATCTGCGCGCTGCAAGCCGCGATGGAAGGCTATCGCGTGGTGACCATGGACTACGCCGCCGACAAGGCTGACATCTTCGTCACCGCCACCGGCAATGTCCATGTCATCGACCACGACCACATGGTGAAGATGAAGGATCAGGCCATCGTGTGCAACATCGGGCACTTCGATAGCGAGATCAACGTCGCCTCCATCGAAAAGTATCAGTGGGAGGAGATCAAGCCGCAGGTGGATCACGTGATTTTCCCGGATGGGAAGAGGATTATTCTTCTCGCCAAGGGGCGTCTGGTGAACCTGGGCTGCGGTACCGGCCATCCCAGCTATGTGATGTCCAGTTCGTTCGCCAACCAGACCATCGCACAGATCGAACTGTACACGCGCAATGCGGACTATCCGGTGGGCGTCTATACGCTGCCCAAACATCTCGACGAAAAAGTGGCGCGCCTGCAATTGAAAAAACTCAACGCGCAGCTTTCCGTGCTGACTGACCAGCAGGCCGCCTACATCGGTGTGCCCAAGGAAGGGCCGTACAAATCGGAGCATTACCGCTACTAATCGGGAGTGCGGAATGCGGAATGAATCGAATGCGGAGTGCGGATTTCGGATTGCGGAATTTGGAGCGGTGGTTTTAAATCCGCATTCCGAAATCCGCACTCCGCAATCTAACTGATGCGACTCATCCTGATCTGGATATGCAATGCGCTGGCGCTGCTGGCAGTGGCTTATCTGTTGCCGGGCGTGCGCGTGGACGGGCTCGAGTCCGCGCTGATCGCCGCGCTGGTGCTCGGCCTCATCAACACGCTGCTGCGCCCGCTGCTGATCCTGCTCACCCTGCCGGCCACCGTGCTGACGCTGGGGCTGTTCATCTTCGTCATCAACGGGCTGCTGTTCTGGTTTGCCGGATCGGTATTGCGGGGTTTCGAGGTCGGCGGCTTCTGGGTGGGCGTGATGGGCGCATTGCTGTACAGTACCCTCTCATCCATATTCTCGCTGCTGATCCCAAAACGGACTATCCAGCCCCAGCAGCAGAGACCGGTGACCATCGACCATGACAAACTCTAAAATATTCAGCTTCGAATTCTTCCCGCCGCAAACTCCGGAAGGCACGGAAAAACTCATTGCCACGCGCAAGCAACTGGCGATGCTCAAGCCGGAATTTTTCTCCGTCACCTTCGGCGCAGGCGGCTCCACGCAAGAGCGCACCGTGGAAATCATACGGCAGATCCAGGCCGAAGGGCACAATGCCGCACCGCATCTCTCGTGCGTCGGCTCCACGCGCGAGAAAATCCGCGCCATGCTGTTCACCTACAAGGACATGGGCATCAAGCGCATCGTGGCGCTCAGGGGCGACCTGCCATCCGGCATGGCCAGCATCGGCGAGTTCCAGCACGCCAACGAACTGGTGTCGTTCATCCGCGCCCAGACCGGTGAACACTTCCATATCGAAGTGGCGGCCTATCCCGAGTTCCACCCCCAGGCTTCTTCGCCGCGCGAAGACATGGTCAACTTCAAACGCAAGGTCATGGCCGGTGCAAATTCCGCCATCACGCAATATTTCTACAACGCCGACGGCTACTTCCGTTTCATCGAAGAAGCCCGCAAGCTGGGCGTCACTATCCCCATCGTGCCCGGCATCATGCCCATATTGAATTTCACGCAACTGGCGCGCTTCTCCGATACCTGCGGCGCGGAAATCCCGCGCTGGATGCGCAAGACGCTGGAGGGCTACGGCGACGACAGCGCATCTGTGCGCGCCTTCGGCCTCGATGTCGTCACGCAACTGTGCGAACGCCTGCTCGCCGGCGGTGCGCCGGGATTGCACTTTTATTCGATGAACCAGGCCGGGCCTTCACAGGAAATCTGGAAGCGGCTGGGGATTTGATGTCACTCCCTCTCCCGGCCTTCGGCCACCCTCTCCCACTGGTGGGAGAGGGAAAACCCGCCGCACGCTGCTCTCAACCCCCTCTCCCGCTTGCGGGAGAGGGTTAGGGAGAGGGAAAGCGCGATGAAATTACCCGAACTCCTCCTTCCCGCCGGCACCCTGGAAAAAATGCGCACCGCCTACGCCTTCGGCGCAGACGCGGTGTACGCCGGACAACCACGCTATTCCCTGCGCGCGCGCAACAACGAATTCCAGCTGGAAGAGCTGCAAACCGGCATTCAGGAAGCGCATGCGCTGGGCAAAAAATTCTATGTCGCCAGCAACCTGATGCCGCACAACGCCAAGGTCAAAACCTACCTGGCCGACATGGAACCGGTTATCGCCATGCAGCCGGATGCCCTGATCATGGCCGATCCCGGCCTGATCGCCATGGTGCGCGAACGCTGGCCGGCAGTGGAGATTCATTTGTCGGTGCAGGCCAACACCGTCAACTACGCGGCGGTGAAATTCTGGCAATCGCTGGAACTCACGCGCGTGATCCTGTCGCGCGAACTGTCGCTGGACGAGATCGAAGAAATCCGCCAGCAATGCCCGGATATCGAACTCGAAGTATTCATCCACGGCGCGTTGTGTATCGCTTATTCCGGCCGCTGCCTGCTTTCGGGTTACTTTAATCACCGCGACGCCAACCAGGGCACCTGCACCAACTCCTGCCGCTGGGATTACAAGATGGACAGCGCGGAAGAGGATGGCACCGGCGACATCCAGAAGGTTTTGTCATTCCCGCAAAAGCGGGAATCCAGTGATTTAAATGGACTGGACTCCCGCTTTCGCGGGAATGACGACAATGAGGTTGCTGAGAAAATAGACTTTGATTTCGACAAGGCGCTCAGCGAATCAGCGCTCTCCGATTGCGGCAGCCAGCCGCGCCACCCGCTGGCCGACCGCGTGTACCTCATCTCGCGCCAGGATCATCCGGACGAACTGATGCCGGTGCTGGAAGACGAGCACGGCACCTACATCATGAACTCGAAAGACCTGCGCGCGGTGGAGCACGTCGAGCGGCTGGTGAAGATCGGCATAGATTCGCTGAAAGTCGAAGGCCGCACCAAATCCATCTACTACGTGGCGCGCACCGCACAGGTGTATCGGCAGGCGATTGACGATGCGGTTGCGGGCAGGCCGTTCAACTACGCGCTGCTCGGCGCGCTGGATGCGCTGGCGAATCGCGGCTACACCGACGGCTTCTACGAGCGCCACCACACCCACGAACAGCAAAACTACCTGCGCGGCCACTCCGAAAGCACACGCCAACAATACGTCGGCGACATCGTGAGTTGTGAGAACGGCATGGCCGAGATCGACGTGAAGAACCGCTTCCGGGTCGGCGACAAACTGGAAATCATCCACCCTTCCGGCAACCATATCATCGCCCTCACCGAGATGCGCAGCCTCGAAGGCGAAACGCTCAGCATCGCGCCGGGCAGCGGGTATCGCGTGCAGATACCGTTGCAGGGCGAGTTGGCGAAGGGCATGGTGGCGAGGTTTATTTATTGAGGTTTACATAATTGAAGACAGCGCCGCATCATCCAAAATGGAGTCTGGGAAATAATAAAATTGCCACGTCATTCCCGCGAAAGCGGGAATCCAGTGGGTTTAAACAAAAGGCATTTTGTCTTGCTGGATTCCCGCTTTCGCGGGAATGACGGAAAGTGTGTCGCGAATTATGTAAAGGTCAATAGGCACAGCCTTGACATATTAACGCGGCGCGTTAATATGCACGCATGATCAAAACGTTCCGATGCCGCGACACCGAAGCGCTGTTCAACAGCAAGCGTATCGTCCACTTCGTAAATTTCGAACGGGCTGCATTGCGCAAGCTGGAGCAACTCGACTTGGCGCTGACCATCGAAGACATGCGCTCCCCGCCGGGAAATCGGCTGGAAGCGTTGAAAGGCGACCGCGCCGGACAATGGAGCGTGCGCATCAACGATCAATGGCGTGTGTGTTTTCGTTTCAAGAACGGTGACGCGCTGGACGTAGAGATCGTGGACTACCATTAAAAAGGAACCGACATCATGCGTGAAATTGCCCCTGTCTCACCCGGCGAAATGCTGGAAGAAGAATTCCTGAAGCCCTTGGGAATGACCAAATACCGCCTCGCCAAGGAAATCGGCGTGCCGCCGCAGCGCATCGGCGACATCGTCGCCGGCAAGCGCAGCATCACGGCGGACACCGACCTGCGCCTGTGCCGATTCTTCAGCCTTTCGGATGGCTGGTGGCTGCGTTGCCAAGCAAAATACGACACTGAAATGGCGAAGGATGCCTTGGCTGGGGTGCTGGAGAAAATCCAGCCGTGGGAACGCAAGGCCGCGTGAAATAGAAAAACACCCTACGAGCGTCATAGTAGTTTTATGCCTAAGCTGAACAATCCAGACCAAAAATGGGAAGCCGTCTTCTCGTAGATACAAACTACCATGATATTTTCCACCCTCTCACAATCCACCCGCTACGCCGCACTGCATCCGCTGTTACCGCACGCGTTTGAATACATCCGCAACATCGACCTGCTGTCGCTCGCGCCGGGGCGCTATCCCATCGTCGACAAGCAGCTCTTCGTCATCGTGGAAAATGTCGCCGGACGCACTCGCGAAGCGGCGAAGCTGGAATGCCACCGCAAATACATCGACATTCAACTGGTGCTGGAGGGCGTGGACGAGATGGGCTGGAAGGCGCTGGCGGATTGCAGCCAGCCGGTGAGCGATTACAGTGCGGAGAAAGACATCCAGTTTTTCCACGATGCCCCGGCAAGCTGGATTGCCACGCCGCCCGGTGCGTTCTGTATTTTCTTCCCGGATGATGCGCATGCGCCCTTGGTCAGCGCGGGAATTGTCCGCAAGGCGATTTTCAAGATTGCGGTGGAACCTGCTCTGTTTTAACTGATTGGTGCAGATTGGGTTATAACCAGCTTGCTGCCTTAGTCAGATGGCTATAACCAGCCGCTTGGTCACCGTTTTTTGGTGGCCTAGCGGAGTGGCTAGTTGTTTCATCAGTAGTTTCATCAGGCCGACAGGCCGTAACCCAACTACAAAACCGGATTCCCGCCCTCGATGGTGACCATGCAACCAAAATATTTTGCTACCTATCAAGGGCATGGCTGTTGCGGCAAGGCCGCATCTGCCGCCTGTCAACGAGCAACCAAGGATGAACGTTAATATCTTACCGGCAGAAATGCGCACTTGCAAACTGTACGGAGTTGTTTAAAATGCACAGCGGGTAATTAAAACCCCCAACTTTTATTAAACGGAGAGAGCATGAAATCTATTATCGTAAGCATGGTTGCAGCAGCAGGTCTGATGGTTGCGGGTTCCGCACTGGCGGTGGATATGCCGGGATCTGGCAAAGCCAAGTGTGGCGCATGCCACGCCATTGACAAAAAAATGGTTGGCCCGTCATATAATGATGTCGCCGCGAAATACAAGGGCGATAAGGATGCAGTCAGCAAGTTGGTTGCCAGCATTACCAAGGGTGGTAATTTTGGCTATGTTCCGAAGGCCATGATGCCGCCAAAAGGGTTGGGAGCTAATGAAGCTGAAATTAAGGAGATGGCAGAGTTTATCGCTGGCTTGGCAAAATAAGCCGGAAGCAACTTAACAAAGCCGGCGTCAGCCGGCTTTGTTTTTTTGGTCGCAGGATACCTTCACCTCTAAAAGACAGGTGTTGGAGCACGAATGAATAATTCCGACTCATTATTGCATATTAAAAGATTGTCATTTAATATGCGCGGATGATAAAGCGCAGGCTGCTGACCAATCTGACTCGGGCACTGACGGAATCCCCGGCAGTGGCCCTGCTTGGGCCGCGGCAAACCGGCAAAACCACGCTTGCAAAAATTATCGCGGCGCAACATCCAGGCAGCATGTATTTGGATCTTGAGCGCCCATCAGAATTAGCGAAACTGACAGACCCCGAGTTGTTTTTGTCGCGGTATGCGGATCGGCTCATTGTGCTGGATGAAATTCAGCGTCAACCAGAATTGTTTCCCATCTTGCGCGCCCTGATTGATGAAAGGCGCAGCCCGGGGCGTTTTTTGCTTTTGGGCTCCGCTTCACCGCAGTTGTTGCGCCAGGCTTCGGAATCATTGGCGGGCCGCATTTCATTTCACGAACTTGCGCCGTTTGATATAGGCGAAATTGCCCCAACGCATTTCGAATTGCAGAATTTTTGGCTACGCGGCGGGTATCCGCCCAGTTGGCTGGCGAAGACGGAACAAGCGTCATTTGCCTGGCGTGAATCCTTTATCTCCACGCACCTGGAGCGTGATATTCCTTCCTTCGGCATTCGCGTATCCGGCACAACACTGCGGCGTTTCTGGCAAATGCTTGCGCACCTGCATGGACAGATGTGGAACGCATCGCGCCTGGCTTCCGGGTTTGGAGTTTCGGCGCCGACTGTAGAGCACTACCTGGACATTCTGGAGGCTACCTGTATGGTGCGGCGGCTGCTCCCGCTCCACGTCAATCTCGGCAAGCGACTCGTAAAATCGCCCAGGATATATCTTCGCGACAGCGGATTGCTGCATGCGCTGCTTGGTGTGGTCAATCTGGATGAACTTTCCGGACACCCTGTTGTAGGCGCATCATGGGAAGGTTGGGCATTGGAGCAGATTGCCCAATTATTGGGACCGCAATGGCAACTGTCGTTTTATCGCACTGCAGCCGGTGCCGAAATGGACGTGGTCGCAGAACGGGGCAACTTGAAGATAGGGTTCGAGATAAAGTTTTCCAGCGCACCCGCACTACCCAAAGGATGCTGGACAGCGATTGCCGATTTGAAGCTTAACCATACCTACGTTGTCGCACCTGTAGAAAGCGGCTACCCGCTTGCTGACAATGTTGAAGTTGTACCTGCCGCAGGGCTGGCAACATTGCTCCTGAGTTTATAAGCAAAGCTATTGCCCTGACGATACGTGGAGGCCCCATGCATAATTTTCTGCTCAGGGAGTTTGAAGAAAAGAGTTTGATTTTCAAGGAAGGCGCCTTTGGAGATACCGCCTACATTTTACAGGAAGGTCGGGTAAGAATCTCCACCATGGTTAATGGAGCAAGGGTTGTGCTAGCCGAATTAACACCTGTCACCATCTTCGGCGAAATGGCTCTTTTATCCAGGGAGCAGGTGCGGACTGCCACTGCGGAAGCCATGAGTCATGTGAAGGTAATCGAAATAGATAAAACCCAGTTCGACGAACTCATGGCCCAGGCACCAAGCATCATCGTCACCATCCTTCATGCCATCACCCAACGCCTGGTTGATACCACTTCGCGCATTCACAACAAACCCTATTGATGCTTCGTTCGACTATACCCGCCAGGTAGCGTATCTATCGGCACTCAACAGATGCTACAACGCGAACGATTGACAGTTGCGCTAACACTCGATGAGGCTCACACATCCCTTAACACAGATGACAACGTCACCGCTTTTGGTTTCATTCATCCGCCGCACGAATATCCGAAATCACGAACTCCTCAACCGCCTCACCCGATCCATCAACCTGGCGGAATCTCACCGGCAGCAGGCGATATTCCAGCCCCAGCGCACCAGATCATCGCGCCGCAATCTATGCAATATTTGGCTTCTGGGCGAGTACGTTTACGGCAAGGCTGCCTGCCGCGTTATTTAGGCGATTATCGTTCGTCCAGAACTCCGTGCAACTGTAGTGCTTGGCTGTGGCAAGGTGCAGTGCATCCGGCGTTTTCAGGTTGTAATGGGCGCGCAGTTCTGCGGCGCGCCGATATACCTCGTCCGGCATGGACAGACGGCGGTGTGCCGCGAAAAATTGGCAGAACTTGGCAATCAGGTCTTCGCGTTGTTTTTTGATGGGTAATACCAAACATTCCATTTCAACCAGCGGGCTAATGCTGCTGATTAATTCCCCTCCTCTCAGTGCCGTCTCAATCCGCGTGTGATAAGCCGGATGCTCCTCTACGAGATAAATGGCGATATGCCTCTTAACGATTTTCAGGACGCTGTTGTTCCCCCCCTTTGAAAAAGGGGGGCAGGGGGGATTTTAGACGCGTCGAATATGAAATCCCCCTCAATCCCCCTTTTCCAAAGGGGGAGGCGACCCGGTGGCGCGTCATCCTGCGAATTGTTCAGGGGCATGAATGGCGATGCAAGTACCAAGGTAAATCACGGTCAATCCCAAGCGTTACGCTCAGCCTCGATCTGTGCGTCAATCTCCTCGGCACTCAAACGTGCCGATTCGGGCAACCGGTTTTCTTCGAGGAATTTCAAAATCGCCGCTGCATTGCCGCGCGTTGTCTCAGCACTTGTCGGCACTGGCGAATTCAGTATGGTGACAATAGCGCGCTGCGGGCTGTTGACATGGAATTCTTCCAGCAAGCGGATTGCGCCGGAGGGTTCGATGATCGCTTCGATGGTTTGCAACATGGCCTATTTCCTTTCTCTGGGATGTGCTGTGCAAGTAACATACCCGTTTTGCAAGAGATACGCCAGACCTGACCTTGAATTTTGCCAGATGCCCAGAACGCGAACGATTGACAGTTGCGCGAACGCTCGATGAGGCTCACACATCCCATAACACAGATGACAACGTCACCGCGTTTGAGCTTCACACCCAGGGTGCGATTCAAACTGATGTGGTGGAATACGTAGCCCGGATGAAACGTAGTGTAATCCGGGAATGCGGTGCTCCGTTCTTCCCGGATTCCGTTACACTCCATCCGGG
>Ga0315281_10006116_pt1 | contig 17170 bp, 18 predicted proteins | sample YL17G07_0_MG_FD_204540 | JGI IMG/M metagenome (GOLD analysis project Ga0315281, IMG submission 204540) | Sediment microbial communities from Yellowstone Lake, YNP, Wyoming, USA - YL17G07_0 | ecosystem: Environmental > Aquatic > Freshwater > Lake > Sediment | place: USA: Wyoming | collected...
GTCTGCCCATGCTGGCGCATAGCCGCAGTCTTAATCTTTCCAACGCGGTCGCGGTGGTGGTGTTCGAAGCGTGGAGGCAGAACGGGTTCGCCGGGGGCGGGTAACGGCGGGGCGCCAATTTGGTCTATGATACTGGGCACTTGAGTAAAACAGTCGGATATCGGGGTATGAAAGAACCGCAAAGACGTTCGAACGACTCTCGCACCGGGGGCGAGCGCCGTGCCCGGCGCGAGCGCAGGGAGCAGGAAGCGGCGGGCATGCGCTTCCCGACCTGGAAGGAGCAGAGCGTACAGTTCCTGACCCGCTACCTGTTCGTGGTTCTGGGCGTGCTGTTCTTCAATTTCTCCGGTGATTTCACGCCGCGCTGGATGAGCCTGCAGGCAATCAACGCGGCTTTTGCGCTGTATCTGGTGGTCAACACCGCCTGTCTGCTGCACGCCCGGCGCCACCCCGTTTCACCGGCGCGCTACCGGCTGGCGATGTGGGTGGATATCGCGCTGGTGTCGTTCTCCATGCTCAACGATCCCTACGACATTCCCCCTTCGCTGCTGGTGTTCATCATGGTGGTGCTGGGCAACGGCATGCGCTACGGCATGCGGCTGTTCGGCGAGGCGCTGACCGGCTGCTTCGCCGGAGCCATGCTGGTGTTGACCCTGCGCAGCGCGGGGCTGACGCCGGGCGTCATGTTCCTCAACCTGTTCGGCGGCATCATCCTGATTTACGCCTACATTCTCATGAGCCGCATCGAATCCTCGCGCCGCCAGCTCGAGCAGAGCAGCACGGTCGATGGCTTGACCGGCCTCATGAACCGGCGCGCGCTGTTTGAGGCGGCGGAAGGCATATTCCGCAAGCTTGGCGGCAGCGGCCGCCTGACGGTGATGTTCGCCGACCTGGACAAATTCAAGGCGGTCAACGATACCCACGGGCACGCCAGGGGCGACGAGGTGCTCAAGCAGTTTTCGAACATCGTGCGCGATTCGATCCGCGATGCGGACATCGCGGCGCGCTACGGCGGCGACGAGTTCGTGCTGGTGCTGACCGACACGCCGCTGGACCTGGCGCGCCAGGTTGCGGAACGCATACAGGCCGGCGTAGCCGACTGGGCGCAGGCCAACGGGCTCGACGTCAGCGTCACCATAGGCATGGGTGAGGCGCCGACACATGGCGACAGTCTCGCCACGCTGCTCGAGCGCGTCGACCAGGCCCTGTACCGCTCGAAGCTGAGCGGCAGCTGCGGCGGCGTGCAGTGTGTCGATCTGGCGCTGGACTGAGAGGCGCGGCGATCGGTGCATCCCGAAAAAATCCTGGCGCTCCGGGAATAAATGGCCGGGGGGGTGTGTTTACCCCGATGTAGCCCCCGTTTATTTATTTCTGTTCAAGGAGTTTCAAATGTTCAAACGTACTCTCGTTGCTGCCGCCATGCTGCTGCCCCTCTCTGCCGCCGTGGCCGGCCCGACCGACGATGCCAACGCGCATTTCAAGGCGATTGCCGCCGGCGACGTCGAGGCAATCATGCACGGCTATGCGGACAACGCCGCTTTCCAGTGGGTTGGTGGACCGCTGGACGGCGCTTATGCCGGCAGCGACAGGATCAGGGAAGTCTGGAGCAAGTTCGCCAAGGGCAACGCGCCACTCGAAGTCATGGCAGGCAAAATCGATGAAAGCGCCAACGCCAAGGGCGCTACCGTGACCGCCAACGTCGAATTCAAGGGCAAGACCACGATCAAGGTGCGCTATGTGCTGGTCTACCGCGATGGCAAGCTGGTGAACGAAGTGTGGCAAATCGACCCCAAGCTGATGGTCTACTAAGCCTCAAGGTGATCCGTGGATAACATGGACGGACTCATCGCCGGGCAGGTCCCGCGTCTGCGCCGCTATGCCAGGGCGCTGACGGGGGACCGCACGCGCGCAGACGACCTGGTGCAGGACACGCTTGAACGGGCGTGGAACAAGCTGCACCTGTGGCGGCGCGGCAGCGACATACGCGCCTGGATGTTCAGCATCATGCACAATGTTTTTGTGAACCAGATCAGGCAGAACCAGGTCGCCATGGTGGCGCTGGACGACGATGTGCCGGAGGTTCCGGTGCGCGCGACGCAGACGGACGGCCTGGAGATGCGCGACCTGGCGGCAGCCATCGCGCGCCTGCCGGTAGAGTATCGCGAGGTAATACTGTTGGTTGGATTGGAACAAATGGGCTATGAAGAAGCCGCGCGAGTGCTCGGCGTGCCGCTGGGGACCGTCATGTCCCGGCTGTCGCGCGGACGCGAACGGCTGCGCGCCCTGATGGCGGGCGCTACGGCGCCCGCGCTGCGGAGAGTGAAATGAGCGACCAGTCAAATACGGTTCCAGAGGCCGACCTGCATGCCTATGTGGACGAGCGGCTGGATGACGCGCGCCGCGCCGAAGTCGAAGCCTGGCTTCTGGCCCATCCGGCCGACGCGGAGCGGATCGCCGACTACCGCAAGCAGAATGCCATGCTGAAAATGGTGTTCGACCCGGTACTGGACGAGCTGCTGCCGCCGCAAATGCAGCCGCAGGCGCGGCGCTGGTCTTTCGCGCCGCTGTTGCGCCATGCCGCGATGGCGGGCTGGATGGTGCTGAGCGGCGTTGTCGGCTGGGCGCTGCACGGCGCGGACGCCGGCAAGCCCGGACCCATGCTCGCCATGGCCAAACAGGCAGCCATTGCCCACGTGGTCTACACGCCGGAGGTGCTGCACCCGGTCGAGGTCGGTGCGGACCAGGAAGCGCATCTGGCCAAATGGCTTTCCAAGCGTCTGGGTGGTTCGGTCAAGCCGCCGCATCTTGGCAACGTGGGTTACGAACTGGTCGGCGGACGGCTGCTGCCCGGCAACCAGGGCCCGAGCGCCCAGTTCATGTACCAGGATGCGCGCGGCCAGCGGCTCACCCTGTACCTCAGCAGCAAGGCCGGGGACAAGGGCGAAACCGCATTCCGCTACGCGCTGGAGGGCAAGGTAGGGGTGTTCTACTGGATCGACGACGGCATGGGCTACGCGCTCTCGGGCGAGATGGAAAAACCTGCGCTGCTGCGCGTCGCCAATGCCGTTTACCGGGGGCTCAATCCGTGAACCATGGCGGTTGAACTCTCGCGTCTGCTGCCGGTCTTTACCGTGAAGACAGACCAAAGCACGCAAGGATACATCCCATGCTGATCAAAAAACCGGGCGACATCCTGCCCTCGGAAATAACCGACAGGCAGACCTGGTGGAGCCGGCGCGAATTCCTCATGGCGGCCTCCCTGCCGCTGGCGTTTGCCGCCCTGCCGCGCCAGGCGCATGCCGCGGCAAGATTCGCCGGGGCAGGCAAAAGCCCCTTCAGCATCGCCGAGGCGCAGACCCCCTTGAAAGACGTCGTCAGCTACAACAACTTCTACGAGTTCGGCGTGGACAAGGAGGATCCGGCGCAAAACGCCAAAACCCTGCGGACACGCCCCTGGACCGTGGCCGTGGAGGGCGAAGTCAAGCGGAGCAAGGTCTACGACATCGACGAAATCCTCAAGCTCGCCCCGCTGGAGGAGCGCATTTACCGCCTGCGCTGCGTGGAGGGCTGGTCCATGGTGATTCCGTGGGTGGGATTCCCGCTCAGCGAGATCATCAAGCGCGCCGAACCCACCGGCAACGCAAAATACGTCGAGTTCACCACGCTCAACGACCCCAAACAAATGCCCGGCCAGCGCTCCCGTGTGCTCGACTGGCCCTATGCGGAAGGGCTGCGCCTGGACGAGGCGCTGCACCCGCTGGCGATCCTCGCCATCGGACTCTACGGCGACGTGCTGCCGAACCAGAGCGGGGCGCCGATCCGGCTGGTGGTGCCGTGGAAATACGGCTTCAAGAGCATCAAGTCCATCGCCAAAATCCGCCTGGTGGAAAGGCAGCCGACCAGCGCTTGGATGAAAGCCGCGCCTGGCGAATATGGCTTCTATTCCAACGTCAATCCGGACGTCGACCACCCGCGCTGGAGCCAGGCGCGCGAACGCCGCATCGGCGAATTCCGCAAGCGCGAGACCCTGCCCTTCAACGGCTATGGGGCGCAGGTGGCGCAGCTATACGCGGGAATGGATTTGAGGAAGTTTTTCTAGCACCCTGGCGGCACAATCCGGCCATAAGAAAACCCCGGCTTGCCGGGGTTTTCTTATGGCGCAGCCACCTGGTTCATGCGCGCGAGTATGATCCCCGCCCGGCGCTGCAAGCCGCGCGCTTCGCGGTGCTTGTCGTAGTAGCGCGGGTTGGGCACCATCGCCGCCAGCCTGGCCGCCTGCGCCGCCGACAGGCTCGCCGCATTGGTGCGGAAGTAGTGGCGCGCCGCCGCTTCCGCGCCGAACACGCCCTCGCCCCACTCGATCACGTTCATGTAGATTTCCAGGATGCGGCGCTTGCTCATCATCTGCTCCAGCATCACGGTGATCATCGCCTCTTCGACCTTGCGCCAAGGCGTGCGGCTGCCCGAGAGAAACAGATTCTTGGCGAGCTGCTGGCTGATGGTGGAGCCCCCGGCGACGATCCTGCCCTTCCTGATGTTCTTCTCGTAGGCCTTCTGGATGCCTTCCCAGTCGAAGCCCTCGTGCTCCAGAAATTTCGAGTCCTCGGCCGCGATCAGCGCCCGTTTGAGGTTGGGTGAGATGCGGTTGTAAGGCACCCAGAGGTGGCGCAATTCGGCATCCGGGTTCTTGTCCTGCAGGACTTCGAGGCGGGTTTCCATGAAGGCGCTGGTAGAAGGATTGTGGTCCACCCACCACCATACGTGCAGGAACAGCCAGAGTTGGTAGAGCAGAACCACCAGGGCAAACACAGCCACACCGCGCCATAGCCAGCGCCAAATGGTTTTCAGCATTGCTAAACTCTGAGCTGCGCGATGACCGGTGGTGTCGCCGGGCGCACGCCGCGCCACAGGTAAAACGACTCCGCCGCCTGTTCCACCAGCATGCCCAGCCCGTCGGCGAGCCGCCCGGCGCCCTGCTGTTCCGCGAAACTCAGAAACGCCGTCAGCCCCTTGCCGTACATCATGTCGTAGGCGAGGGAGTCCGGTCCGAAAATGCCGGCCGCCAGGGGCGGCAGCTCGTTGTTCAGGCTGCTTGAAGTGGCGTTGACGACCAGGTCGAATTGCTGCCCGGCGAGGTCTGCGTAATCGCTCACCCTGACCTGGCCGTAAACCGCGAATTGTTCCTGCAGATCGAGCGCCCTGGATGCTGTGCGGTTGGCAATGGCAAGCTCGGCCGGCACCTGCGCCAGGAGCGGCAGCAGCACGCCGCGGGCCGCGCCCCCTGCGCCCATCAGCAGCACGCGCTTGCCGGCGATGGAAAAACCGAGGTTATGCGTAATATCCCGCACCAGTCCGGCGCCGTCGGTGTTGTCCCCGAGGATCACGCCATCATCGAACTTGAAGGTGTTGACCGCCTGCGCCGTGCTGGCGCGCTCGGTGAGGCGGGTTGCCAGCTTCCACGCTTCCTGCTTGAACGGCACGGTGATGTTCATGCCCTTGCCGCCCTGGTCCCGGAACGCCCCGGCCGCCGCGGCAAAACCGTCCAGCGGTGCGAGCATGGCCGTGTAGGCCATGTCCTGCCCGGTCTGCCGGGCAAACGTGGCGTGGATCAGCGGGGATTTGCTGTGCGCGATGGGGTTGCCGATAACGGCGTAACGATCAGTCATTAAGTTTCAGTCCTGAGTGCTGAGTGTCGGGTGCTGAGTGAAAATCATCGGCATTTTAGCACGGTGCCGTGCCCGCACTCAGGACTCAGCACTCAGCACTAGCTTTGAATCCACGGCAGCTCCGCCGCCAGCCAGCCGTTGAGTCTGCCGCGCTGGCTGGTGGTTTTGTCACGGTCGCCCTCGAATCCTTCCAGGACGTTGTAGCAGTCGTTGAAGCCGGCCTGGCTTGCGGCCACCGCCGCATGGTGGGAACGGCCGCCGCTGCGGCAGATGAACATCACCAGGCACTCGGGGTCGACCTGACCTTTCAGTTGCTGCAGGAAATAGGGATTGGGGTGCCAGCCCGGGTAGGTCTGCCACTCGATCAGGATGCCGCCGGGGATGGTTCCGATGAGCTCCCACTCCGCGTGGGAGCGAACGTCGACCAGTTTGGCGGAGGGCGCGTCGCAGAGCAGTTCGTGCGCCTCGCGTGGCAGCAGCGCACCTTCGTAGGGTAATTTGTTGTCTTTGGCACGCTGTTGCGCCGCCTGCAGAATCTGCGTTATTTTTCCCATTTTTCATCCTTGCCATGCGGCCCCTGTTTCAAGTATAAGGGAGCCTTCTTCGTTTGCAATTATCCCTTGGCCCAGTCTACCCCCAGCGGGATCGACCCGCAAAATCTGGAACGCTATCGGGCAGCGCAAAAGGTCACATGGATCAGCGTTGCAGTCAATAGCGTACTGACCGTCCTGCAGATCGTTGTCGGCTATTTCGGCAGGTCGCAGGCGCTGATGGCGGACGGGCTGCATTCCCTGTCCGATCTGTTGTCCGATTTTCTGGTGCTGTTTGCCAACCGCCATGGCAGCCGCTCCGCGGATGCCTCCCATCCCTACGGACACGCCCGCATCGAGACCGCGACCACGCTGATTCTGGGGGTATTCCTGGTCGGCCTCGGGGTCGCGCTGTTGTGGGGCGCCGGCATGCGGCTGCAAACGCCCGGCGCGTTGCAGCAGGTGCACGTGGCCACCCTGTGGATCGGGCTGGCTACCTTGGTGGCCAAGGAGGCGCTGTTCCGTTACATGATGGCGGTGGCCAAGCGCCTGCGTTCGCAGATGCTCATGGCCAACGCCTGGCATTCGCGCTCCGACGCCGCTTCATCGCTGGTGGTGGTGGTCGGAATCGCCGGCAACCTCGCCGGATTCACCTTCCTCGACTTGCTGGCGGCGGCGCTGGTCGCCTTCATGATCGCGCGCATGGGCTGGAAAATGGCTTTCGAAGCGCTTTCCGAGCTGGTCGACACGGCGCTCGACGACGCCGCGGTCGAGGCCATACGCCAAACGCTGATCAACACGCCGGGCGTGCTCGGGCTGCACGAACTGCGCACCCGCAGGATGGCCGATCAGGCGCTGGTGGATGCGCACGTGCTGGTGGACCCGAAAATCAGCGTGTCGGAGGGGCATTACATCGCGGAAACGGCGCGCCACGCAGTTCTGAAGCACCATGACGTGCTCGACGTGATGGTGCACATCGACCCGGAAGACGACGCCAAGGTCAAACCCAGTGCCCACCTGCCCGACCGCCAGCAGCTCCTGCACCAGCTCGAACAGGGCTTGGAGGGGACGCTGCCAAAGCCGGAGAAGGTGGTTCTGCACTACCTTTCAGGGCAGGTGGAGGCGGAAATTTTCCTGCCGCATGCGTTTTGCACCCAGCCCGACAAACTCAAGGCGCTCAAATCGGCCGTGGCGCAGTTTCTCGATCGGGACCAGCGCTTCCGCGCGATTCATCTGCATAAGTATGATGCACCATGATAGTGCACCATACCCACAAAACGCACCGCCACGGTGCTGCCTTTTTGTTGGCGTGATGCAAACCAGTTGTGGCACAATAGATTTTTTTCGATTTTGCAATGGCATGCTTTCTGCTTCAAGGCATGCCGAACCGTTGCTTTGAACCGTTTCTATTACTGAACTTTGAGGAGAAGAAAATGGCGGCTGCCGACGTCTTGAAAATGATCAAGGACAATGAGGTCAAGTTCGTTGACCTGCGTTTCACCGATACCCGCGGCAAGGAGCAGCACGTCTCCATCCCGGCGCATGTCGTGACCGATGAATGGTTTGAAAACGGCCACGCCTTCGACGGCTCGTCCATCGCCGGCTGGAAAGGCATTCAGGCCTCCGACATGATGCTGATGCCCGACCCGGAAACCGCCAACATGGACCCGTTCATGGACGAGTCCACCCTCCTCATCACCTGCGACGTGATCGAGCCGTCCGACGGCAAGGGCTACGACCGCGACCCGCGCTCCATCGCCAAGCGCGCCGAGGCCTACCTGAAATCCACCGGCATCGGCGACACCGCCTACTTCGGCCCGGAACCCGAATTCTTCATTTTCGACTCCGTCACCTGGCATGCAGACATGTCCGGCACCGCGGTCAAGATCGAATCCGAGGAAGCGGCCTGGAGCTCCAGCGAGAAATACGAAGGCGGCAACATCGGCCACCGTCCCGCGGTGAAAGGCGGCTATTTCCCGGTTCCCCCGGTCGTTTCGCTGCAGGACATCCGTTCCGCCATGTGTCTGGCACTGGAAGAAATGGGCGTGGAAGTGGAAGTGCACCACCATGAAGTCGCCACCGCCGGCCAGTGTGAAATCGGTACCAAATTCAGCACCCTGGTGAAGCGCGCGGACCAGACCCAGATCCTGAAATACGTGGTGCACAACGTCGCCCATTCCTACGGCAAGACCGCGACCTTCATGCCCAAGCCCATCGTCGGCGACAATGGTTCCGGCATGCACGTGCACCAGTCCATCTGGAAAGACGGCAAGAACATGTTCGACGGCAACGGCTATGCCGGCCTGTCCGAGATGGCGCTGTACTACATCGGCGGCATCATCAAGCACGCCAAGGCGCTGAACGCCATCACCAATCCCGGCACCAACTCGTACAAGCGTCTGGTGCCCGGCTTCGAAGCTCCGGTGATGCTGGCCTACAGCGCGCGCAACCGCTCCGCCTCCATCCGCATCCCCTACGTGACCAGCGCCAAGGCGCGCCGCATCGAAGTGCGCTTCCCGGACCCGACCGCCAACCCCTACCTGGCCTTCACCGCCATGATGATGGCGGGCTTGGACGGCATCCAGAACAAGGTTCATCCGGGCGATGCCATGGACAAGAATCTGTACGACCTGCCGCCGGAAGAAGCCAAAGCCATTCCGCAGGTATGCTCCTCGCTGGAAATGGCGCTGGAAGCCCTGGACACGGACCGCGAGTTCCTCACCCGTGGCGGCGTGTTCTCCAACGACATGATCGATGCCTACATCGAGCTGAAGATGGAAGAAGTCACGCGCTTCCGCATGACCACGCATCCGGTCGAATTTGCCATGTATTACAGCCTGTAATCGGCTGACGGCAGTGCAAAAGGGCGGGGAAACCCCGCCCTTTTTTTATGGGCGCGGCATGGCCAGTCTTCCGGCGCCCCGCCGGGTGCGTTGATTGTGCCATGCCATTACGCTAAGCTGAACGGCCAATCTGTACGCATTGCAGGACGGACCCGGACATGAAGCTGAAATCGATGGTTGCAGTTGCCTTCTCCCTCAGCCTGGCGGCGCATGCCGAGATATACAAACAGGTCGACGCCCAGGGGCACGTCACTTATTCCAACGTGCCAACCAAGGGCGCCACCAGGCTCGACCTGGAGCCGTTGCCGGTAATCCCTCTGCCCAAGCCCAAGGCCGTTGGAGCGCCCGCCGGCTTTCCCAGGGTGGATGTGGAAACCCAGAAAAAGCGCGATGACACGCGCCAGAAACTGCTGGGAGACGAACTCGGCGGGGAACAGAAACTGCTGGCGGAAGCGCAGAAGGCGCTCAAGGAGGGCGAGGCGGTGAGAATGGGCGACGAGCGCAACTATCAGAAATACCTGGATCGCATCCAGAAGCTCAAGGACAACGTGACGCTCCACGAGAAAAATATCGAGGCCCTGAACAAGGAATTGGCCGGCTCTGGAAAGTAGCGTGTTGCCTGGCAGCGAACCCGTCGCTGGCGCGATTGTTGCTTGATCCGTCTGCGATGAATATCAGAATACGACTATGATCCCCGCACCGTACTCAGGCTTGGAACTGCTTGCCACGGCGGTTTTCGTGCTGGACGAGAAGTTTCGCGTGGTCTACATCAACCCGGCAGCGGAAAACCTGTTCGCCCTCAGCGCCACCCACGTCGCAGGCCTGCCCTTGCACCAGGTCTTCGGGCAGGCAGACGAGCTTGTCGCCGCCGTGGACTATGCGCTACAGCACAATGCCAGCTTTACCGAGCATGACCTCACCCTGATCGGCGGCGGCAATCTGGAACTGCAGGTGAGCGTCACGGTGACGTCGGTGGAGAGCGAGGGCGCCGGACTGTTGCTGGAATTCCACCAAATGGCCCAGCAGCTCAAGATCGTGCGGGAAGAACGCATGCTGCTTGAACAGCAGGCCAACCGCGAGCTGATTCGCAACCTGGCCCACGAAATCAGGAATCCCCTTGGAGGCATCCGCGGCGCCGCACAACTGCTGGAGCACGAGCTTCCGCGCCCCAGTCTGCGCGAATACACCCAGGTGATCATCAAGGAGTCCGACCGCCTGCAAGCGCTGATGGACCGCCTGCTCACCCCGCACCGCCTGCCGCACATCACGGGGGTCAATATCCACGAGGTGCTGGAGCGGGTGCGCAGTGTGCTGCTGGCGGAAACTCCCCAGGGCGTCGCGATCCGGCGCGACTACGACACCAGCATCCCGGACCTGTACGGGGACCGCGAGCAGCTCATCCAGGCTGTGCTGAACATCGCGCGCAACGCGGTGCAGGCCATGCAGGGCAAGGGCGAGATCACTCTGCGCACGCGCGTCGCGCGCCAGGTGACGCTGGCCAGGAAGCGCTACCGGCTTGCCGCCATGGTGCAGATCATCGACAACGGGCCGGGTATTCCCGACGCGATCCGGGACAGGATCTTCTACCCGCTGGTTTCCGGGCGAGAGGACGGCAGCGGGCTGGGGTTGACGCTGGCACAGACCTTTGTCAACCAGCACCAGGGCACCATCGAATGCGAGAGCCGGCCGGGGCGCACCTGTTTCACGCTGTTGCTGCCACTGGCCGGCGGCGACGCGCACACATCCAACAACGCAGATCGCTAAGGAAAATCAAATGAAACCAGTCTGGATCATCGACGACGACCGTTCCATACGCTGGGTGTTCGAGAAGGCTCTGGCGCGCGAAGAGATCGCCTTCAAATCCTTTGCCTCTGCCCAGGAAGCGCTGGCCGCGCTGCACAGCGGGGCGCCGCAAGTGGTAGTGAGCGACATCCGCATGCCCGGCGGCTCCGGGCTGGAGCTGCTGCAGACGCTCAAGGAACGCTACCCGCAGCTGCCGGTCATCATCATGACCGCCTATTCCGACCTGGAGAGCGCGGTGGCGGCGTTTCAGGGCGGTGCGTTCGAGTATCTGCCCAAGCCGTTCGACGTGGACCATGCGGTCGAGCTGATCCGCCGCGCACTGGAGGAAAGCATGCGCCAGGGGGAGGAGGTCGAGGCGCCCCAAACGGTGCCGGAGATACTCGGCCAGGCGCCGGCCATGCAGGAGGTATTCCGCGCCATTGGCCGGCTGGCCCAATCACACGCCACGGTGTTGATCACCGGCGAGTCCGGCACCGGCAAGGAATTGGTGGCACAGGCGCTGCACCGCCATAGCCAGCGGGCCGGCAAACCGTTCATCGCGCTCAACACCGCCGCCATCCCGAAGGATCTGCTGGAGTCGGAACTGTTCGGCCACGAACGCGGCGCCTTCACCGGAGCACAGGCCATGCGCCGCGGCCGTTTCGAACAGGCGGACGGCGGCACGCTGTTCCTGGACGAAATCGGCGACATGCCGCCGGACCTGCAAACCCGGCTGCTGCGCGTGCTTTCCGACGGGCAGTTCTATCGCGTCGGCGGCCACCAGCCGATCAAGGTCAACGTCCGCGTCATCGCGGCAACGCATCAGGAGCTGGAGGCGCGCGTCAAGCAGGGGCTGTTCCGGGAAGACCTGTTTCATCGCCTCAACGTAATACGGCTGCGTCTTCCGCCACTCAGGGAGCGGCGCGAGGACATCCCGCTGCTGGCGAAATATTTCCTGCAGAAGAGCGCACGCGATCTCGGCGTGGAGCCGAAACGGCCGTCCGATGGAGCGCTCAAGTATTTGAGCACGCTTTCCTGGAGCGGCAACGTGCGGCAACTGGAAAACGTCTGCCACTGGCTTACCGTGATGGCGCCCGGGCAAAACATCGACGTCGCCGACCTGCCGCCGGAACTGCGCGGCGAAAAGGCGCCGGCCGCAGGGCTCGACTGGACCCAAGTGCTGGAGCAGGAGGCGCAGAACGCGCTCTCCCGCGGCGAAACCGGGATCATGCAGTCGCTGTCCGAGCAGTTCGAGAAGGTGCTCATCGGCGTCGCCCTGCGGCATACCGGCGGGCGGCGCATCGAGGCGGCAACCCTGCTCGGCCTGGGGCGCAATACCCTGACCCGCAAGGTTCATGAACTGGGGCTGGAAGAGAAGGATGCGGAGCAGGCGCCGGAACGCGAATAGTCCCTGCTATAGACGATGGTCGGCCAAAGCCGCAGTGCCGGGCACCTGGATGAATTCGAGGATGGTATTGGTGATGCGCTGGCTGCGGCTGCCCTTGTATGCGCCGCTGAACAGGCTGTCGTCGAGAATTTCGGCCAGGTTCAGCGCAACCCCGTAGTACACGTTGCGGCTGCGTTCGCCGCCCGCGCCGGTGTTGGGTTCGTAGCCGCGCGAGCCGTAGCCCACAGCCAGCTCCAGATAGCGCAACGGATCGTATTTGCGCAGCGCGGCAACGCCGGAAGCTTTGGCCACCAGCAGGTAGGTCTGCCCGGAGTGGTCGTCCACCGGGTCGATCTGTTTCAACCGCCGCGCATCGTCCGACGGCCAATAGCGCACGCGGAAGTCGAGCAGTTTGTCCAACTCTGGGCTCTTCTCCAGCAACACGCCCAGGCCCGTTCCCAGCGCATTCATGATGGCGTCCTCCTTGCTGAAGCGGTATTTTTTCGAGTAGCCATCCACCACTTCCACGGCCGTAAGGGCGCCCAGGCTGGTGGCGGCGGCCAACCACAAGGAGCGTTCGGGAGAGTTGCCCAGCTCCTCGAATCCGCGTGCCAGCAGGCGCGTTCCCGCATAGGCGGAATAGGCGTGCCCGAGCTTGTCGGCGCCGCCGGCGTAGGTATCCTGGTTGAACCAGCCTTCATCCACGGTGCGAAAATTGCCGGTAAGCCCGTCTTTCCACCAATGGGTGGCCCCATACAGGCCTATCCCGGCTACCCCGCCTGCGATGAGCCAGTGCGTGCGCGCATGCGCCTGTTCCTCCGACAAGACCGGCAAGGTGGTGCGTTCTCCCTGGACCAGGGCCGGAGCCGCTGCCGGTGAAATATCCGCCGCGGCTGGAGCAGCGACACAGGCCAGGGCGCACGCCGTGGCCAGCACCTTGAGCAGTCGCAAGATGGCGTCCGTCAACATGCCACCTCGGCCACCACCGGTGCATGGTCGGAGGGGCGTTCCAGCTTGCGCATGTCGCGGTCGATGACGCAGCCCGTGCAGGCACGGGCAAGCTCCTGGCTCAGCAAGATGTGGTCGATGCGCAGCCCCATGTTGCGGCGGAAGGCGTTCATGCGGTAGTCCCACCAGGTGAAGGATTTCTCCGGCTGCTCGAACAAACGGAAGCTGTCGGCCAGTCCGAGTTGCAACAGCCCTTGGAGCGCCTCCCGTTCGGGCGGGCTGAACAGAACCTGTCCTTCCCACAGCTTGGGGTCGTGCACATCGCGCTCGTCCGGCGCGATGTTGTAGTCTCCCAGCAAGGCCAGTTTCGGGTGGCGCGCCAACTCCTCTTTGAGCCATGCATGCAGGGCGGCAAGCCAGTCGAGCTTGTAGCGGTATTTGTCGGAATCCACGCTCTGGCCGTTGGGGATATAGATGCAAATGGTGCGGATATCGCCGACGGTGGCAGCCAGCACGCGCTTTTGCGGATCGGGGAAGCCGGGAAGGGCATCGACCCTATCCTGCGCCGGTTCCCTGCTGAGCAGCGCTACTCCATTATAGGTTTTCTGGCCGGAAAACAGGACGTGGTAGCCGGCGGCGGCAATCTCATCCCGGGGGAAATTCTCGTCCTGCAACTTGGTTTCCTGCAGGCACACCACGTCCGGCTGGCGGGTCCCCAGCCAGTCGAGCAGTTGCGGCAGACGCACCTTGAGCGAATTGACGTTCCAGGTGGCAAGCTTCACTACTGCGCAGCGCCGGGCTTGGGAGCCTGCGCGGGCCTGGGGGCGGGGCTCTTTGCCGGCGCAGGGCGCGCCAGGGGGTTGGATTTCGGGTAGCCCGCCACGTCCAGGGCGGCATCCCAGGCGCCGGCCTCATAGCCTTTTTCGACGCTGCTGCCCACCACCAGCACCGGCACTTGCAGGCCGCCGATCAGCTTCCTCAGCGCCTCGGCAACGTCGGCCTCTTGCGGGTTCCTGGCCGTGTGGGGAACGCCGCGCCGCTTCAGGTGTTCGCGCGCCTTGTCGCACACCTCGCCGCAATCGCTCACATACAAGACCACAGGATGTTTCTTTGCCGCCTGCTGCACGGCGTAGGGTTGCTGCGTGGTGTCCTCGACGATGCCCGCGGGCCGCATCTTCTGCACGCCCTGGGCGCTCTCGGGCGGCGGCTGGTCTGTATAGTGCACCTTGCCTTCGGCGTCCACCCAGCGGTACATGGTGGCTGCCACGGCGAGCTGCGTGCAGAAAAACAGGGACAGGATGCAGACAAGCAATGATTTCATCGGATATGTCGCCATTTCAAGGAATTCCTTCAGGATAGCCGTCAGCTCATGCCGTTGTGGCGCAGCAGCGCGTCGATGGAAGGCTCGCGCCCGCGAAACGCGACGAACGATTCCAGCGCGCTGCGCGAGCCGCCGACGCCGAGAATCTCGCTCCAGAAACGCTGGCCGACTTCAGGGTTGAGCACGCCGTCTTCCTCGAACAGGCTGTAGGCATCGGCGGACAGCACTTCGGCCCATTTGTAGCTATAGTAGCCGGCGCCGTAGCCCCCGGCAAAAATGTGCGAGAAGTTGTTGGGGAAGCGGTGGTATTCGGGAGGGATAATCACCGCCACCTTGCGCCGCACGTCGTTCAGCAGTTGCAGCGCGCTCCTGCCGGCGGCCGGGTCGAAGTCGTAATGCAGGTGGATGTCGAACAGCGAAAACTCGATCTGGCGCACCGTCTGCATGCCGCTCTGGAAGTTCTTCGCGGCCAGCATCTTGTCGAACAGTGCCTGCGGCAGCGGCTGGCCGCTGTCCACGTGGCGGGACATGTGCTTCGCCACATCCCATTCCCAGCAGAAATTCTCCATGAACTGGCTGGGCAGTTCCACCGCGTCCCATTCCACGCCGTTGATGCCGGAGACCCCCAGTTCCTCGATTTTGGTCAGCAGATGGTGCAGGCCGTGGCCGAATTCGTGGAACAGCGTGATGACCTCGTCGTGGGTGAACAGCGCAGGCTTGCCCCCCACCGGCCCGGAGAAATTGCAGTTGAGATAGGCCACCGGCGTTTGTATGCCCCCGCCCTTGCGTCGGCGCGTGATGGCGTCGTCCATCCAGGCGCCCCCGCGCTTGTGTTCGCGGGCGTAGAGGTCGAGGTAGAACTGGCCGACGAGCTGGCCGGCCTGGTCGCCGATGCTGAAGAACTTCACGTCGGGGTGCCATACGGGCGCCGGTGTTGCCGTGATGTTGAGGCCGTAGATGGTTTCCACCAGCTTGAACATGCCCGGAAGCACCTGCGTTTCCGGGAAGTACTGTTTGACCTCCTGGTCGGAGAAGGCGTAGCGCGCGACGCGCAGCTTCTCGCTGGCATAGGGGATGTCCCAGGGGTCGAGACTATCCATGCCCAGTTGTGTCCGCGCGAATTCCTTCAATTCGTCCAAGTCGCGCTGGGCGTAGGGTTTGGCGCGTTCTCCCAGCTCGTTGAGGAATTCCAGCACCTGCTGCGGCGACTCGGCCATCTTGGTCGCCAGCGAGAGTGCGGCGTAGCTGTCGAACTCCAGCATTTGCGCGGCCTCGCGCCGCAGCGACACGATCCTGCCGATGAGTGCAGTGTTGTCCCATTCGGATTTTCCGAACTCGGATGCGCGGGTGGCATAGGCGCGGTACACCTGCTCGCGCAGGCTGCGGTTGTCCGCATACTGCATCACCGGCATGTAGGAAGGCGCATGCAGGGTGAGCTTCCAGCCCGGCTTCCCGTCCTTCTGCGCCGCTTCCTGCGCGGCCTCCAGCACATCTTCCGGGATGCCGGCCAGCTCGGCACGGTCCTCGATGAACAGCGCGAAGGCGTTGGTGGCGTCGAGCACGTTTTCCTCGAAGCGCGCGGATAGCGAGGCGAGTTCCTCCTGGATGGCCATGAAGCGGGCCTTCTGCTCATCGGGCAGCTCGGCACCCCCCAGCCGGAAATCGCGCAACTCGTTTTCCACGACCTTCTTCTGCGCGACACTGGCCTGCGAAAAAGCGGGGGATGCCTTGATCTGCTTGAATTTTTCGTACAGGCGGAGGTTCTGCGACAGCTCGGCATAGTATTGCGTGATCCTGGGCAGGTTGGCGTTGTATGCCTCGCGCAACTCGGGGCTGTTCATCACCGAGTTGAGATGCGACACCTGGCCCCAGGCGCGCGACAGGCGCTCGTTGGCGTCTTCCAGCGGCGCGGCAAAGCCGTCCCAGGTCGGCGCGGCGGCATCGGCGAGCTGTTTTTCCACCAAGGCGCGGTTGGCTTGCAGCAGTTCGTCCACGGCGGGGGTTGCGTGCTCCGGCTTGACATCGGGGAAACGCGGCAGGCCGGAAAAATCGAGCAAAGGGTTCATTGGTGTGGAGTGTGTCACATAAGGGCTTAAGGGAATTATACTACCTGTTTTCAATAACGAGCCCTGCCATGCCCGGACTATCATCCACGCCCAACGTCGCGCCCTACCAGGGAACGGCCCCGCGCATCGCCGCCGGCGCCTTCGTCCATCACAGCGCGCAGGTCATCGGCGACGTCGCCATCGGGCCGGATGCCTCGGTGTGGTGCGGCGCGGTGGTTCGCGGCGACGTCAACAGCATCGCCATAGGCGCCGGCAGCAACATCCAGGACCTGTGCGTGCTGCATGTCAGCCACAAGACGCCGCACAACCCGCAAGGCGCGCCGCTCTTCATCGGCGAGCGGGTCACCGTGGGCCACAGCGTCATCCTGCACGGCTGCGTCATCGGCGACGAATGCCTCATCGGCATGGGCTCCATCGTCATGGACGGCGCCGAGCTCGCGCCGCAGGTACTGCTCGGCGCCGGTAGCCTGGTGCCCGAGGGCAAGCGGCTGGAGGGCGGCCATCTCTACCTGGGCCGGCCGGTCAAGCAAGTGCGCCCGCTGACGCCGGAAGAGATCGCCTACTTCAACTACTCCGCCGGGCACTACATCAGCCTGCAACGCAGCTACGGCTGATCGGCCGCCAGCA
>Ga0315281_10006118_pt1 | contig 17164 bp, 21 predicted proteins | sample YL17G07_0_MG_FD_204540 | JGI IMG/M metagenome (GOLD analysis project Ga0315281, IMG submission 204540) | Sediment microbial communities from Yellowstone Lake, YNP, Wyoming, USA - YL17G07_0 | ecosystem: Environmental > Aquatic > Freshwater > Lake > Sediment | place: USA: Wyoming | collected...
AAATTCCATGACTTATATCGATATTGTAGAATTGAACTCCCAAAACCCACTTTGCGAAAAATAAATTCCTTTTTCTTTCAGAATCGAGATACCACAACGGATTTATTTTCACCGAGAATTGCTGGCTCTACACCGACCATTTCCACGGCGGAAAAAAGGCCGGGATTGCTCTGGAAAACGCCTACGACATCAGGACCATCCAGGAATTACTCGGTCACCAGAATCTTCAGACCACCATGATCTATACCCATGTGGCGAAGAAGAATGTTCTGGGTGTGCGAAGCCCTCTGGATAAATAACTTCTTTTCTTAGATGTCGCCCTGAAAACGCTTCAGTGCAGGGTCTTCAATTTTCTTCCTATATCGAAAAAAATATTTTAGTATGAACCTATGTGGACAAGAAGGGCATTTTTAAGGAAATCTCTTTGGGTTACCTTTGGGGGCTTTTCCCTGATCTCCCCTCTATGGAAATTCGTCTCGATCTCCTGGGCCAAGGCAAAACAACTCCTTCCCAAAGGATTCCCAAAAAATCAAATCAAAGATATGAATCCAGCAGAGATTGATAATCAAAATCTCGAAATAGATCCCCTCGATCAATTTGGGACCATGGGGCCAACCGATGTAGCCATTGACTTAAAGACTTATCGACTGAAGGTCACTGGAAAAGTAGGACACCCGCTTTCGTTGAGTTATGATCAAATTCTCAAGCACCCCTCATTGACCGAGACGGTCCTCCTCATCTGTCCTGGTTTCTTTTCCAATAACGGTCGTTGGACAGGGGTGAATTTGAAGAGTTTGGTTCAGGAAGCACAGGTTAAAAAAGAGGCTCAATACATTGATATTAACGGAGCCCATGGAAAGGGCGTCAGAATTCCACTAAAAACAATCAATCAGAAAAAGATTTTTTTGGTCTATCGCGTGAACGGGGAAAAACTTCCTCAGAAACACGGTTTCCCCCTGAGATTGGTCTATGAAGGCGCCTATGGGTATGATTGGGTAAAATATGTAGATGAGATCGTCGTCAGTTGATTCCCTTTATCTGGATAATTGGTTATTGGAATTGAGCGCATCTTGCTCATTCGCCCGAGTCCTGGTAAGAAATTCCAAAACGAAGGCTGCGATATCTTCTGGCTTTTGTAATTGCAAATCGTGGATACCATCTTGAATCGATAAGACCTCGACATTGGGAAGGTGGGCCTTCAAAAAGGTGGCATTTGCCTTTGCCATATGGTGATAATCGGAGTTTTCCCCATAAAGATAAAGAATGGGGATGGAGATGTTTTTGGCATCTTCTGTAAAATCCCTGGAGGTCCTCAGCGTACGGGCAATATGGTACCATGAGATTCGCGAGGCCGTTCCGTTATTTTGAGAGACGATCTCCATCACTTCCTTCCTCTCTATTTCATTTAGATCTTTCCATGCCTTTCCCATCACCGACTTCGTTACAAACTTATCCGCTAACCCGGACCGAATCACTCCGATAGGAACCTCCCCTACCACAGGGAATCTCAGCAAGTCTTCCATGGGACCATAGGAAATTTTTAGGTGTTTATTCCCGTTAATGCCATTTCCCTCAATGGAAATGATCTTATCCACTTTTTCTGGGTACCGAGCAGCAAGGTTTAAAGCAATCGCCCCCCCATAGGAGACCCCTAAGATGTGGACTTTAGAGATCTGTAATGTTTCGATCATCTTGGCGATCAAGTCTGCTTGTTCTTCTATTGTATATTTAAATCCAGATCGGGGTTTATCAGAATCACCCACTCCCAAATAATCGATGCAGAGAAGTCTAAAATGCTTTGAGAGGAATGGTATGATTCTATTCCAATGTCTGTAGGTGCTAAATGCCCCAGGGATGAGAAGTATGGGTTCTCCCTCCCCCGCTTCGACATAATGAATATTATAACCTTGAATGACTACGAATTTATCAACACCGTATTTGGGTATTGAATAAATTTTTTGTTGGTCATTTTTCACCATGTAGCTGCAGCCACTATTTAAAAATACCCCGGAAAACATCAAAAGGATGAAACCTATTCTCTTCAATCTCATATCCCTACTTATCCTCTCCCCACGGTTTTCAAAAAATCCAATCACCATCCTCCCAGCAAATGAAGATGGAGATGAAAAATGACCTGACCGCCACCCCGTTCTACATTAAAAACCAAACGATAGCCTGACTCGGCGATGGAATGATCTTTTGCCATTTCCTTCGCCTTCACGATCATCTTGAAAATGGTATCCTTATCCTTCTCTTTTAGATCGTTGAGGCTTCGAATATGTTCCCTGGGAACGATGAGAAGATGAACCGGAGCATGGGGACGGATATCCTTGAATACAACCAAAGACTCATCCTGATATAAAAAATCAGCTGATTTTTCTCCTTTTATGATTTTACAGAAGGTGCAATTTTCTTCCATAGAATCAATAACCTGAATGTACATACCGATGAATAATCGATTATGTTTAATATTTATAGAACGATATGTCAACCCCTCGACTACCCGTCCTGAAGGCCAGGGCTTGACTTCGGCGCTTCCTTACCATGCCTTCAAAGGCGGGGCTTAGCGCCGTCGAATGGGTCAACAGGAGATTCAATGGGAGCTCTGAAAAACTACTTTCCGCTCTATGGAATTTGGAAGAACTTAGAGGCATTTGCGGTCGTTTGTTCTGCCACAATAAAAGGATCTAATTTCTTAAGCCGGTCAACCTCCTTCAAGGTGATCCGTACATCTTTAGGCCTTGCCTCCCTCCCCTGATAACTAACGGGTGTGTCCGTCTCCAGTAAAACCTTCTCGATCGGTGCCCGTTTGATGGCCTCTTGATGGGGAGGACTGTAAACCAGGGCAGGTGTGGCAGAAATAGAATAAACCATGGACAAAATCTTATCTAAAAGATCGATGGGGCCGGAATACCAATGAAAAACAGCTCGTTTAATCTTCTTTTCTCCTACCATCTCCAATACCCGGCGGTGGGAATATCGGCAGTGAATAATCACCGGCTTATTAGATTCAAGGGCGATATCCAGAAGGCCTCCCAAAACCTTCCACTGCAACTCTTTTTTAATCTGGATTTTATAATCCAACCCAATCTCACCTAAAGCCACCCCTTCCTCGATATGATCCCGAATGAAAGAAAGATTTTCCTCCACCTCTTCTTCTTTAATCTCCCATGGATGGTAACCAAGAGCCGGATAAACGAATTGGGGATTTGCTGCAGCGATTTTAAGGACCTTTTTATTTGACTCAATATCCATTCCTACAGCAATGATCCCACAAACACCTGCTGCTTTGGCCTCTTGAAGAGAGTCGGGAAGGTCGTCCAACTCCTCCAAATGCGTATGGCTATCTACTAAAGATAGCTTCTCTAATTTTCCCTTCTCCATCTCAAACTAATAATACCCATGCAAAAAATAAGATCACGTCACCCTCACCCTATCCCTCCCCCTTCGAGGGGGAGGGGGAGTCGGGGTGGACTCGACATCGTAGTGCCAACAGAGCATTCCCCCATCAATGTTCTTCACATTTTCGAAACCTTCATGTTGAAGTTTGAGGCAGGCTTTATAAGAACGAAGACCCGATTCACAGTGGACCGCAATCTCCTTCGCCTTATCGAGTTCATTTAAACGTTTCTTTAATTCCCCATAAGGAATCCAGGTTGAATTCGGAATCCTTTTCGCCTTCACTTCGTCTTCTTCTCTCACATCTAATACTTGAAAAGCTTCTTTCGAAGTTCCAAGCTTCTCTTTCACCTCAACCGCTCGAATCCCTTCCACCTTGCCCTCCAATTTGTTCATGAGTATATTAGCCGCCACAATGATGGGTGAAAGGACTGGACTGAATGGAGGAGCATAAGCCAAATCCACATTTGCTAAATCTCGGCAGGTCATTTTCGCATGAAGTGCCATGGCCAGAATATCGATGAATTTATCTGAAGGACCTTCTCCAATCACCTGACCTCCAAGAATTCGGCCTGTTTCTTTATCAGCAATGACCTTTAGGGTTGATTCCTTCTTCCCCGGATAATAATGAGCTCGATCATATCCCCTGACAATGGCCTGAACAGGATGGAACCCTTCTTGCTTCCCCTCTCTCATGCTTAATCCAGTCTTGGCCACATTGAAATCGAAGGTCTTAAAGGCTGCCGTTCCCATGACCCCTGGAAAAGTAGCATTCCCACCACAGACATTGACTCCAACCACTCTTCCTTGCTTATTTGCAGTAGACCCCAAAGGGATCCAAACCCTTTTCCCTGTTATAAGATGGGTTGTCTCTGCGCAATCGCCGGCGGCATAAACCCCTTCGACGCTCGTCTCCATTTTCTCGTTGACCCAGATTGCTCCTGTTTCACCAATCTTCAGTCCGGCCTGTTTTGCCAATTCAACCTGAGAACGAATCCCAAGACTCATCAAGACCACATCTGCTTCTAACTCACGTGCTACTGTCTGAACATGGGTGACCTTCCCTTCTTTCCCTCTCAACGCTTGAATGCCCTCCGAGGTGAAGACATTTACCCCTTTCTTCTCTAAATATTGTCGTAAAATGCCGGCAAAATCTTCATCAAAGAGTGTTAAAATTTGAGGGGCTAACTCAACGATTGTCACATTCTTGCCCCGGAGGGCAAGAGACTCAGCCATCTCAAGCCCAATATAACCCCCTCCAGCAATCACCACATTTCTTATGCTCTCAGATTGAATCTGTTGGAAGATGGCATCGGCATCAAAGATTGAACGAAGATAGAAGACATTATTTAAGTCAATGCCTTCGATTCTAGGCCGAATAGGATAGGCACCTGTTGCGATAACTAACCTATCGAAGTGATCCGTAAAGGTCTCTCCCGATCCAATTTTTCTGCCAGAGATAGTTTGGTTCTTGACATCAATGCTTTCAATCCGGCGGTTCTTCAAAATCCGAATCCCCTCCTGAGCAAACTGACCAGGAGTCCGAGAGATCAAATCATCCCTTTCTCCAATAACACCACTGATATAGTAAGGCAGTCCACAACCTGCATAGGAGATATCATCCTCCTCCTGATAGATAACAATCTCCATCTCGGGATCGCATCTCCTCGCTTTGGCAGCAGCTTTCGGCCCTGCGGCAACCCCTCCAATCACCAGAAGCCTCTTCCTCATCTTCTCAACCTCCCTCTTTCACTATTTCTGGCTATTTATAATGCAGAGCTAACCATATAGTTTTCTGATTCCTATCCGTCCACTCGACCCGATGACGCTGGTGAGCCGGTATGTGGACATAATCTCCAGGATGCATCACGCACACATCGGTCTCACCTTCAAATAGCAGACCAGCACTGCCACTTAATAAGATTACCCATTCATTCGTATCCTGGTCGTACCATTCTCCAGGTGGTGTTTTCTGCCCCTGAGAGATAATTCGTTCAAGCTTAAAATGGTCAGTTTTTAGAAAGGGCTCAATGATTTCGTCGACCGTTGATTCGGGGATTCCCGAAAAAAGATTCCGAATGACCATCGATCTCCTCATTTCATTTATTGAGCTTTTAAGCCTTGCCACCATTCTTTGGGCTCTGTCTTAAGGCATTCTGCGGCTATTTTCTTTGCCGATTCTGTTTTGAGGGCGGCCTGAGCATTAAATATCCAATCCGCCACATCGCTAAATCCTAATGCCTGATATTCTCGAGCCTGTACGATACATTCCAAAAGATCGGCATCGCGAACGATTCGTGCTTCCGAAGAAACCGTTTCCTCGAATTCTGAGATAATAGAGGAGATTCGTTCCGCTATTTTATCAGGAAGTCTCCTTGATTGGTCTTCGACTGCCTTCCTATCCACATCTCCCCAATCCACATATCTTCTTACAATCCGATGTGCGTCATTGGTTCTCGCTTCTGCCATATCATGGAATAAGGCCATAGAAACCACTTTTTCTAAATCTGCCCCCTCAAGTTGGGCAAGGAGATAAGCAATCAAAGCAGTCCTAAATGAATGCTCTGCCACACTCTCAGGGTCCTTAACTCCAGCAATCCACCAGCCTGAACGTTTTACCCTTTTTAACTGACCCATCTCATACAGAAATTTTGCCAGATCGTTTTCCACAACTTTCTCCTCTCTCTCAACCTCAACCTCAACCTAAACCTTGAGCTATAGTGAATATTTCTGCTTTGCCCTCTTCTTCCTCTTCAATTTCTGCCGCTTTGCCTTCTCAATCTTAATATCTTCAGGTGTCAACAATCCCGACAGCCTTTCGATCCTCCTCACCAGTTCACGCCTCGCAAGAAACCGATTGAGAGATTGATTTCTTTCCTCCATACATTTTATTTCGATTCCTGTTGGAATATGTTTGAGATAAACGCAGGTGGAAGTCTTATTCACCTTCTGTCCTCCGCTGCCTGAGGATCGAATGAATCTTTCTTCAATTTCTTTCTCATGAATACCGAGAGTTTCCATTCTTTCTTTAAGCCATCTATTCTTCTCTTCACTTACTGCAAATAGAACCATGAAAGTTATTCCTCCGAGACTTGAGACGATTGGGATTTAAACGGCTATATCAATGGGATCAAATAAATAACACACCCGAAAAGGAAAACGAGTGTCAAAGCGATAGAGATTAAATTTCTAATCCCGAAAAAGATGATTTGCTCAATCATTCGTAAAAACCAAAACAAGGAAAACCCGACCAACAGCGTCTTGCCAAGATTTGTTTGAATTAACTCCGAAGTATTGAAAAACGATATATAAGCCATCAGCAGAAACACAAAGGTCAAACAGAGATTGAGGATCTGCGTCACGGAACGATTAATAAAAGTAAGCGAAGATAAATCTCTCTTCCACCGAAAAAGGCGCCAAAACAAAAGATGAAAGATGGCAAACCCGAGATTGTAAAAACCACCAAGAAGGATCATCACTTCCGACAAATCATTCATGATCAGGCTTTCCTTCGATCTTCTTTTCCAAGTAAACGATCATAGTTTGATCAGTGATTTTTGCCTTTTTGAATATCTTATAACCAAGCTTTTGATAAAAATAAAGATTCCTCTCACTCTTATCGCCGGTGAAGAGTTCGAATCTCCTACAGGTATTGAAAATCCTTTCTATTTCGTTCATCAGGTCTGTTCCGATCCCTCGATTTTGAAAATCAGGATGAACAATCAGTCTTCCGATATAACAAGTTCCCTCTTTTGTGTACGCCCTTACAGAACCTATTATTTTCCCATCCATGACGGCCTTGAGAAAATACTGATTTTCAAAGTCCTTTTCTATGCTTTCCAGAGTCTGAACCAATGGGGGAATGTTAAAATCATTATAGATTTCCGCCTCACTTCGGTAGGCCAATTTTTGAAGTGAAAGTATTTCCTCCGCATCAGAAATCATCGCTCTTTCGATCTCCATATTCAATCCTTCCTGTCCAAATATATCTGAATCGCTTTTCTCACTGCAATAGCGAATGTTTGGAGTTCGTTCTTATCCTTCCTAAGTAAATCGCGGACCTTTCGACTGATCTCTAATTGAACACCCTGCTTCGATTTTCCTCGATTGCAGATATTCTGTGGATCTGTCCCCATAAGCCCTTCTGTCGGTTCTCGAGTTTGAAAACCCGCCGCCTCTAACTGCTGTATTATTTCTAACCGCAAGCTGTCATGAAGACCCCCGACCATCACAAACTCATCTTTCTGGTCAATCTGCCCATGCACGGTTATTACCACGTCGGCCTTTTCGATGGCTTGCAATGCCCGAGGCTCATCGAAAAGGTGACTTTCAATATGAAGCACACGACTATCTGTCTTTAAACCTTCAAAGCTGTAAAAGGAGTAATCAATACCTGCAATTGCTTTAGCAATTTCTGCTGTCATTGGCTCGATTTTCCCGCCATGGGGCGCCATGATGAGAACACGTGGGTCTCTCAATTCGATCCTAATTCGATAGTCTTGACCTTCTGCTTCGCGATCTACAAGCTCTTTAAAACCCATATAGGAAGTCACTTCATCCACCCTAAAAATGTGGCTTCAATATAGCAAAAACAACTATATTGTCAAACAACCCATAATCTCTCGGATAATTCCATCTCATTGGTGGTAGGACCCGATAGGCGGGGTTTTCTAACCCCGCCTATCGGGTGTAGGTAAATTTTTATCAGGAATTTTATGACCCCCCATAACTGAGGGATTTCATCAACTCATTTCTAATATTTTATTTGAGGTTTGGATTTTTAAGGAAATAAATGTGTTAACAAACTTCGCATTTTGGCATGGTTTTTTCGCAATTTACATAATTTTCTATGACACCTTCATGGATTTTCTGAAATAGGCAGGTTAAGTGACACTTCAAGGGAAAAGACGACTTCGTAGAGTAATAGGATGTCATCAAGGCATAAATTTTGGACGAAACCTTCTCACCTTGGTTTTTCCTGGGTTACTACTTTCCTTGGGAGAAAAATAGTTCCTATTGGGTATCAATCTTGATTTTTCCTTATAAAGACCCTCTAACCTTTCTTCCTGCTGTTCGGTGAGCATATTTTTTTTATTGAAATCATGTTCCGCTGATTTGATAAATTGATCTTCATTTTTAGTCAAATGATAGCGTATTAATCCTGACATAACCCACTCAAGTCTTTCCTTGTTCATAATAAACCTCCCTTTACATGCTGGCAAATCTAAGCTCTTATTTGTCGTTAGGCTAAATCCACCGAAACGAGTTAACCAAAACAGCTACACTCTTTGCATTACCCATTTTCCCGAAAACCACGGGTGACTCTAGCCTCCTTTACCAGTAGATCCTTTCCCATGAAGTTTTTTCGATTCAACATGGAGACAGCCCTCCTGGCTTCCCATTGGGTAGACATCTCCACAAAGGCAATCCCTTTGGGTTGACTGGTCTGTCTGTCTTTTACGATCTTAACAGACATCACATCTCCTGCATTGGAGAAAAGGGCTTTGAGTTCGGGTTCGCTGGTCTGTAAAGGAAGGTTAGCTACATAAATTTTCTTATTTATTTTCGTTTTCCGATTCATTTTCCCCTCCGCCTTATATTGCCTTCATGCATAAATTTCCCCTTTCGCATTGAACTCACTATGGTAACCTCCAACTGCTTTGATCTCTCCATAAAAAAGCCCGCAAAGAAGTTGTTTAGAGTTCTCTGCGGGCTTAACTTTTATAACCTAAAAAGGCTCTAGGCAACTAGTTTCCATATCAAATATACATTTTTTTAAACTGAAAAGCAAGAAAAATCGTCGACCTGACGTAATCCCTCGGTTATGGGTTTTTTGAGAAAGCCTTGCGTTCTGTCCGTCCATATGTTAAGAGTGAGATATGGACGAGATTTGCTATCGAGGGCGGGTCTTCACGGGGAGAGAGATTGAAGAGATTCGCGAGGTCATCCTTACGCACAGGGACAGAAGCCGGTGGTTCATTTCTCGGGAGCTCTGTCGGAGATGGCAGTGGGTCCAACCGAACGGTGTGCCTAAGGATATCATCTGTAGAGGATTTCTTCTCCACTTAGCACGGCAAGGGCTCATTGAGCTCCCTCCCTGTCGAAGGGAGACGCCCTATCGATTGGCCCACGCTAAGAAGCCTATCCAGATTCAAATCGATCAGACGCCCATTGAAGGCAAGTTATCTGATCTGCGACCCATTGAACTTCTTCAAGTCAGACGGACTCCCCTGCAAAAGCTCTATAACAGCCTCATCGAACAACATCACTATTTGAGGTATACGCGACCGGTAGGAGAACATCTGGAATATCTTGCCTTCGCCCGGGGTCGAGTCGTCGCCTGTTTAGGGTGGTGTTCTGCTCCTCGTCACATTGGGTGTCGAGATCGTTATTTAGGATGGACCCCAGAGCAGAGGGTCAAGCATCTTTGCCGTATGGTCATCAATACCCGGTTTCTCATCTTGCCGTGGGTCAAGGTTCCCCATTTAGCCTCTCATCTTTTAGGATGGATGGCTCGAAGGATTTCACGGGACTGGCAGGAGATTTATCATCATGAGGTGGTTTGGCTGGAGACCTTTGTCGACCCGGAGCGGGGGTTTTCGGGGACCTGCTATAAAGCGGCCAATTGGATCTCTCTGGGGCAGACGACTGGACGCGGGAAGAACGACCAGACCCATCGGGCCAACCGGAGCCTGAAAGAGGTCTTGGGTTACCCTTTAAGAAGAGATTTCCGAGAGGCCCTTTATGGTCAATAACTGCGAGGGGTGTCTTGAGAAGCAGCGTAAGATCGACCAGCTCCTTGAAGAGGTGCAACGCTTAAAAGCAAAGCTACGCTATCAAGAAAGGAAAGATCAAGGGGGAATCTTTGGCTCCTCCACTCCCTCCTCCCAACTCCCTCTTAAAGCCAATACCGATCAAGAAAACAGAAATCGCAAGGGAGGAGCCCGTCCAGGCCACAAGGGCCATGGGCGAAGCGCTCATTCCCAAGAGACGGCCGATGAGATCATCCCGATCGACGTCGGGGAGATCTGTCCGGATTGTGGGGGACGGCTGAAGTTGAAAGAAGTCAGAGATCGGACCGTGATCGAAACGGAGCCGATCAAACCCAAGAAGGTTCTCTATCATCTCTCCTATAAGAAGTGCATTCATTGTCACCATGTTTTCCGGGCGAAGGCCCCTGGCGTACTTCCCAAAGCGCTCTATGGTAACCAGATTACAGCCCAAACGGCGGTGATGCACTATTTTCATGGTATCCCGATGGGGCGAATCTGTGAAATGACCGATATCCCGTTGGGGAGTTTAGTCGATCTGTTCCATCGCCTCTCGGGCTATTTTGCACCCCTGGTGGACCTCATTAAGGAACAATACCGACTCGCTCCTGTCAAACATGCGGATGAGACGGGTTGGCGCAATGACGGCCAAAGCGGCTATGCATGGTTATTTTGTACCCCTGAGAGCAGTCTGTTCTCCTTCCAAAACACTCGATCCGCCAGTGTGCCCCGAAGTATCTTTGGGGACAAGAAACTCCCGGGCGTGTTGGTGGTCGACCGCTATAATGCTTACAATAAAGCCCCAGTCCAGATCCAATACTGTTATGCTCATCTGCTTCGGGATGTGGAGAAGCTAGAAAAAGACTTCCCAGACTCCCCAGAAGTCAAATCCTTTGTGAGCTTCCTTGCCCCTCTCCTCTCCCAGGCCATGCATTTAAGATCCCAGCCATTATCCGATGAACAGTATTATCGGGAAGCGAAAGAGATTCAAAAGAAACTCATCGAGATCATTGAAGGCCCGGCTCAACATCTGGCCATCCGGGCGATGCAGGATCTCTTTCATACCAATGAACACCGATTGTATCATTGGGTTCAAGACCGACGGGTCCCTCCGGATAATAACTTGGCCGAAAGGGATTTGCGCCCTACCGTGATTGCCAGAAAGGTCAGCTTTGGAAGCAGCTCAGATGCCGGATCTAAAACCCGTTCCATCTTAATGTCAGTCCTTCATACCCTCAATAAACGCCGCAAAGATCAATCTCTTGAATCGATCTTTAAAAATCTCCTCGACGAAATCGCTAAGAATCCCACAGTCCAGATAGCTTCCCTTTTCCCTCTACCGAAATCCATACCACGTAACTGAGGGATTACGACCTGACCTTCAAATTATCGAGAGGGTATAAAAAATAGATTTGAGAAGCGCTGACGGTTGGAAGAAAGCTACAAAGAGTATTCTCACCAGCAAGGTACCTTGGGACGGTGACAAGAGGCACATCTTATCTAATTTGAGGATTTCAGTTTGGTCGGCGATGATGGTAAAAATTCCTTAGGGCCACAGATTGCGGGTCAAGGTTGGTTAATCCGTATTTTTCAGCCCAGTCCATCGCTTCCAGAAATTCCTGTGCGGTAATTCCACGAGCGATCTCTGAATAATCGTAAGCTTTATATTCCACCCGGTATTGAGCCATAATGTTTACATAGGTGGATTTGGGAAGGACCTCAGCCACCCATTTAACGAATTTCTCTGTACCGGCCACTTGGTTGGGCATGACCAAATGCCGGATCATTAGCCCACGAATGGCAATTCCCTGATGATCCATCTTGAGAACTCCCACCTGCCGGTGCATTTCAATGATGGCTATCTTCGTCACCTCAGGATAATCCGAAGCCCCGGCTGAATACTTCGCCGCCTTATCAGCATCCATGTATTTCATGTCTGGCAGATAGATATCTACGATGCCATCTAATATTTTCAATATCTCTAATCGTTCGTAGCCACTGGTATTGTAAACCAAAGGGAGATGCAGTCCTTTCTTCAATGCAATCCGCGTAGCATTGAGGATGTTGGGCATGACATGGGTGGGTGTGACAAGATTGATATTATGGCAGCCAATCTTCTGGAGGTGAAGCATCATGTCTGCCAGGTCTTCGTCTTGAATCTCCTTTCCCCTGCCCTCGTGCGAAATGGGCCAGTTCTGGCAGAAGATACAGCGGAGGTTGCAGTTGGAGAAGAAGATGGTGCCAGAACCTTTTCCGCCCACCAGAGACATTTCTTCGCCAAAATGGGGGTGATAACTGAAAATCGCAGGTTTGACCGGAGCTCGACAGAATCCTTTTCCACCCTTTTGCCGATTTACACCACACTTCCTTGGACAGAGCTGGCAATTTTCAAAGATCGCATAGGCTTGCTTGATCCTTTGAGCCAATTTCCCTTCTATCTCCAATCTTTCATAGGCTGGAATCCACTGGTCACCCTTCTTTTTTTCAGCATTGAGAGAAATAGGAGGAAGGAGTAATGAACCCCCTAAGAATAAAGATTTTTTAATAAAATCCCTACGTGTACATTTCATATCGGCAAAATTATACTCCACGGTAATCTTTTTGTGAAGAGATCAAAATCTAAAAAATGTTGACTACGAGAGCAATTTCACTGTAATCTATTAAATATGATAGACAGAGTTTATTCCCATCCGCAAATGACGAAACGAGAGTTTCTAAAATTTTGTGGTTCAAGTCTCTGCATGTTCTCCGCCACATACCTCTTCGGCTTTCCGAAAAACTCCCAAGCACAAATGGCTAAGAAGGGGCTCATTAAGACAAAGATTTCTCCCTATTTCACTTCGTTGGAGGGAGGAGAAATCCAGTGTGAACTGTGCCCTCACCGCTGCCGTGTGGCCAAAGGGAAAAGAGGCATTTGCAGAGTGCGGGAAAACCGGGATGGGAAATATTACAGCCTGGTCTATGGGAACCCCTGTGCAGTTCATTTAGATCCAATTGAGAAAAAACCATTTTTCCATGTCCTCCCCGGCACGACTTCCTTCTCCCTTGCCACAGCAGGTTGCAATTTTCAGTGCAAGTTTTGCCAGAATTGGGAAATCTCCCAGGCTTTTCCGGAGGATGTCTACAGTTATGAGGTTCCACCAGATTTGATGGTGAAGAGGGCGAAAGAAATAGGCGCCCGCTCCATTGCTTACACCTATGTGGAACCTACCATCTTCTACGAATATATGTTTGACATTGGCCAACTGACAAAGAAAGAAGGTCTTCTGAATGTGACTCACTCCAATGGCTTTATCAATCCAGACCCTCTCAAAAATCTATGCAAAGTGTTAGATGCGGCGAATATCGATTTGAAGGGGTTTACAGAGAATTTTTATCGTGAATTGTGCAGTGGGGAACTCGGCCCGGTGCTTGAAACATTGAAGACGCTGAAGAAAAAAAAAGTCCACGTGGAGATCACAAACCTCATCATTCCCACGAAGAACGATGACATGTCCACGTTAAAAGAGATGTGCCTCTGGATAAAAAAAGAATTGGGAGCGGATACTCCGATCCATTTTTCCCGATTCTATCCTCTGTACAAACTCAAGACCCTCCTCCCAACACCAGTTTCAACGCTTGACAAAGCCCGGGCAGTGGCTTTATCTGTGGGCCTTGAATATGTTTATGTCGGGAATATCCCAGGCCACGAAGGCGAGAACACCTTCTGCCCAAAATGTAAGAAAATGATCATCCAGCGGACAGGATATATGGTTGGTGAGATCAACGTGAAAGCTGGAAAGTGCAAGTATTGCGGAAAACCCATACCTGGAATTTGGGTGTGATGCATCCGTCTGAAAAAATACCCTTTACCTGTCCTGTATGCGGTCGAAGGAGGAATTATACTGTTACCGATTTGTTCAAAGGAGCTGTCCTGACCTGTCCTTTCTGTAAGCTAACCCTTATTCTTCAAGGCCATATGTGGAAGGATGTCCAAAAGGAAATCCAGAAACTGAGAAATGGTAGAAAAAATCTTTCTTGAGGAAGTCATCCCAGCTCGAGAATACACTTCACTTGTCCTTCATCGCGGAGAAATACTCCGAGTAATCGATCTTGAGGGAAAACAGGCGGCAGACCTTGTGGCTTTCAATGCAACGGATAAGGGTGAAAAGCTATCCTGCGTTTACAGCAATTTATTAAATGGTACCTGGAAGCTCACAAAGGGCCATACCCTTTACAGCAACCGGGCTCGTCCAATGTTCTCTATCATTGAGGATAAAGTGGGACTCCACTATTCTGGTGGGGGATTTTGCAGTGAAGAAATAAATTTTCTCAGGTTTAACGTCCGAAACACTCGAAACTGTGCGGATAATCTAACCCTTGCCTTCAAACCACATGGCATCCAGCGACAAGATTTCGACTTCGACTGTTGTTTCAACATCTTTATGAATTTAACTTTCCAGCCCGATGGGTCAATGAAACTTCAAGAACCTCTTTCTAAACCCGGTGATTATATTGATCTAAAAAGTGAAATGGATTGTACCATCGCCATCTCCAATTGCCCCCAGGACCGAAACCCCTGCAACGGCTTCAATCCGACACCCCTCCAAATCAAGGTCTTTGGTCTCATCTCCTAAATGGAAAAAGCCAAATCTAAGAAATCTTAGCTGAGGATAACACCTACAAAGAGTGAGTATTGGTCTACATCAAAGGTTGATGATGAAAGCGTACATCGGACAGCGTCCGTGAAAAAACCGAAAGAGGATTTGATTTTCTCGGCTATCATTTCGAGCCTGAGGAAATTTCACCTGCCTGAAAGACAATCAGTAATTTCATTAAAAAGGCTCTCCGGCTTTATGAACAGGAGCCGCCCCACCGAAAGATGAGGCGGCTCGGAGAGTATGTCCATAGATGAGCGTAGCCGGAACTACCAGCGATTGCGCCCGCTGCCACGACCGTCCCCAAAACCACCGCCGGATCGGCCACCTCCGCGAGGACTCTTTTCCTGCGCCTCGTTAACCTTAATGGTCTTGCCGTCAAGGTCCGTACCATCCATCTTGGATATCGCCGTTTTAGCATCGTCATCTTGAGCGAAGGTCACGAATCCAAAGCCCCGGGAGCGCCCCGTATCGCGGTCTGTGATGACCTTGGCTTCAGTGATTTCCCCATAGGACGCAAACGCCTGGCGCAGGCCGTCGTCCTTCGTGTCCCAGCTCAGACCCCCTACAAATAGTTTTTTAGCCATACTTTCTTACGCTCCTTTTCTGCGTCGCCTTGGGCGACGACCTTTGATCGGTAGCGCCCGCCATTCAGCGTTCGCCACGTTTACCCCGTTGTTGCATAAAGATGTGGTTGAATCAACTGCATGCCCCCATCAAAAGGCTGTTTCTACCTTTTTGAGGATAACTTCCAAAGGTCACTCTTGGATTGATCCAGGTGACGACATTGATTTGACAGCCATCCCTCTCTGGGTAAGGGTTTGATGAATCTAAGCGCCGAATTTAATGCAACAACAGGGTTTACTTGCTTTTGTTGAATGCCCGAATCATTTGGGGGGATGGGCTAGCAATTTCCCTCATTCCATCCGGCTCCGCCTCAGCAATGTGGGGGTGTGAGTCCTCACACACGAGTTACTTTCAACCGATTGTATCGGCCTTGCCCATTCCTGATGAAACCACATCCTCCCTTACTGGAGGGGTGGACCCTGTAGTATTCGTGGTAAAGGAGAATAGGAAGTCTTTTTCCCGGGAAAGGGGTGTCGAGTTAAGGATTGGTTGGCTTTGTCTCTTCTTGCTCGACCTTCTCGGCGTCTGAAGACGTGCGATCTCCTTTATGAAATCGTCGCTGTCTTCTCTCTTCCTGTTTTTTCTGGCGGGACAATTCTTTTCGCCGTTTTTCGCCTTTATGAGCTCCAGCATGTTTTGGCAAAATACCCTCCTTATTCCAAAAGAAGTATACCACGGAAAAGAAAAGAATTCCAATTCTATTCATTGAAATGAAAGCGGAATATCGATTACCAATTGGAAGCTACACGTTTTTCTAAAACCTGGCAATTATTGACTTCTGGGAGTAACATTCTATTGGGCACCTCCGAATGTCCCCAGATAGGCAATTGATCGGTTCATGAGTTTATGGAACCATACCCCAAAGACTGAAGATTGCTATTGATAATTGGTGAGATCATACTTCCTACCTGACAACCTCCAAAGGGGTTCCATTTGGACCCGTATATTGATTTCGGACCGTAATCGACAGAACTACCCTGAAAATAGTAGGATTCTTAAATGGGAGGATAGGAGTATCCGATACGTTATAGGGCGAGACCAGGCATAAGGAGGTATGGTTGTAGATGTCCGTTTTCAAAATAGGAGTCAACGAGGAGGGCAACCAGGCGAATAATCATAACGACAGCGCCCGGAATCGCCCCCTTATCAACATCCGCCTGAAATCCTGCAGAAATTCTCTTCAGTCGTTCAGATGAGAGTCCAACGTCTTCAGGAGTTTTTGCTTTGGGAAGCCCCTGAGCGCCGGCTATTGTAACTAAGAACATGAAAAGTATTGTCGCCGCCATTATTCGTGTGATGATTTTCATAATGGTTCCTCCCTTTCTTATGATATTTTGACCTCAATTCGTTAGCAAAAAATTGCACGTAAGGAACTACAGGAATTATGATACAGAGATCCAAAAATTTGTCAATAATTTTCAGCTAGGAGCCATTTGCGATGTCGCGCTTTTTCAGAAAAAGGGAGGCGGTAGGAAGCGGGACGGAACGTAAAAGTTCGGTCCAAAGAGGCATCTACGGGGTTCACAAATACAGCGGACGACAGTTGCCTCCCTTTTTCACATTCCAAAGTGACACCCCTACATCGTTGTTTTCGGAATACACAATTTTTGTTCGCTGCTCTATCTCAAGCAGCTTTGTCGAGCGGGATAGGACTCTTTACTAACGATCGCATCAGTTCTTGGTGCTCCTCCTTAATGCGGCCCACGGCCATCGCCAGCATTACACAAAGTG
>Ga0315281_10006119_pt1 | contig 17163 bp, 19 predicted proteins | sample YL17G07_0_MG_FD_204540 | JGI IMG/M metagenome (GOLD analysis project Ga0315281, IMG submission 204540) | Sediment microbial communities from Yellowstone Lake, YNP, Wyoming, USA - YL17G07_0 | ecosystem: Environmental > Aquatic > Freshwater > Lake > Sediment | place: USA: Wyoming | collected...
GGTTTATGGGGGAGAAGCCGTTCGAGCTACTCGTGAACGACAAGCGTTTTTTCGACACGCCGATGGTGCTGGAGACCCCGAAAGAGGCCGACCTCAAGGAGGACATGGAGAACCTCGCCGTCCTCCGCCGCTTGGCTGGGGTTGTCTAAAAAATTACCGTGGTAATTTAACGGATTTTTTATTGTTTTGGCTCATTTAAACCCAAATAAAATCTCATGATTTTAGGCGTTTGCTCCCAGGATTTTTTTTCTTGAAAATAAAAGGCATCCTCAACAATTTGTTCTATTTCAGGGGTTACTGTAACTCCTTTTTCTGAAAACATTTGAAGTATGTCCGCTCTCTTTTTTTTCTTATTCTTTTTAATTGTTTCGGCAAAGATTTTGTTTGTTAATCTTACGACAATTGGAATGACCAAAAAATAAAGCATTAGTGCGACGATGAAAATTAATACCATAAAGAACTCGGTTTGCCACCACTTTTTCTCTACAGGTAGCGATAACAGTGGGGTTCCCAATTGTATTCCTTTTTTCTGTGTTTCAATGTGTACATCTGGGGTGACTTTTCCAATAATCAATAGCGATGCCGTTAAGATGGGAACATTTGGTGAACGATTTGCGGTTGCAATAGTGTATCCTAAGCGTGAAGCGCGACGATTATTGGGGGCGGAAACATTGGGAATTGGTGTTATCGTCTCTGGAATATTATGGGCTCCCGCTACTTCAGTTCTCACGATTTTAAAATCATTGTCCTCGTGTGGGGCAAGCTCTATATATACTGGGACATTTTCAAAGTCTTGATCCGTTCTATTATAAATATCAATGAAGACCCGTCTCAACTCATCAATGGGTTTTGTATTAAATAGAATTTCAAGATTCTCCCCAACAATATCGGGACGACTAACCAAGGAGTAAGAACTTGTCACGACATCCAAATGCCTAATTTGATTGGCATAGCTATCTTGAATTCGGTTGATGTAAAATCCCAAAAAACCCCCAAATACGAGCGTAAATATAGAAACCCCAATTTTGCTCAGAATTTCTCTCATGCTCCCCCCTTATGCTTTATTAAATAAGATGTCTTCAGTTTATGATGGTTATGGTAATTATCGCCGTACTTCATTAAAAATGCAAAATATTTCTGAGTCAAACTCATTTTCGACACGCCGATGGTGCTTGAGACCCCGAAAGAGGCCGCCCTCAAGGAGGACATGGAGAACCTCGCCGTCCTCCGCCGCCTGGCCCGAGTATTTTCCAATGCAGAAATGAGTCTGAACGGAGACCTGTTTTTAACCCTCAACCCAGAGCCTGAGACTGTTCAAATATTTCTTCAAATAGCTTTTCTTTTGCTTCCGTCAGTCGTCTCGCCGCCTCGTTGTCGCTCATGCCGGCAACATACTCGTCCAGTCTCTCAAAACTTACCCCTTTCTTCAAATATTGTTTTGCGTCGGGCAAGGACTTCAGTTTTTCATAGGGCGTCATAAGATTCTCGTATTTGTACTGCTTTTTCTCCTTGCCCCTCTCGTCGACATATGTGGTCGGGAAAAAACATGGCCGGTGAAAGTTTAAATACGGCACCAGATGGCTTTGGTTGAAACTGTTGATGCGCCCCGCGAAGTGTCGTGGGATATGAGCATACCCAAACGTGCCCCTGACGACGGAGCCGTTCTTGCTTTCGGCCAGCGCGTTGTCATTGCTGTGCCTTGAGCGTGATTTGGTTAACTCTATGTGAAGTTTTTCAAGCATCCGCGCCACATATTTATTGATATATTCCGAGCCGTTGTCCGAGTGAAATCCCAAGATGGGAAAAGGCAACGCCTCAATGATCTGCTCAAGTGCTGACAACATATGGTTCTCCGTGATGGCCTCGACGGTCACAACCACTTCAAACTGAAGAACCTCGTCCACCGCGTTGATGTGGTACACGCCTTTGCGCCTGTCCTGGTCGCCCTGGTGAACCGAATCCACGCGGAGAAAGCCGGGACGGCCTTCCGGACGCGGTTTCTTGCGGACTCCAATCGGCACCCCTTTTTTGCTTTGGGTTGGATGAAAATAGACGCGTTGGCAACGGTAGCCTAGACCCGCCCGCAAGTTGTAAATATGGGACACCGAGATACCGCTTAGACGTTCGTATTTGGTCTCGCCATAAATCCCGCAGGCGCGTTCGCAAAGCTTCTTAACCACGGGACCGCTGGGCGTGCCGTGCAGTTTGTCGATGTCCACAAGCGCCGAGACGTCCGCCGCCGTGTAGCGTTTCTTGAAACCTTTGGCCGGAGGACGGTTGTTGCGCCGAATCCGTTTTGTGGCGCGGTACTGTTTGACCAACCGGGTCAACTGCTGGCGGGAATAACTTGTCAACTTCTCAAGAAAACGCATGGCGGTGCCTTTGTCCTTTTTGCCCAAACTTGGGTAGCCGACTTGCCGAAGGACTTGCTCGATCTGCTTGTAAATTTCACCTTTGTCGTCGGGGACGGTAAAAGCGACGGCTTGAGTGCCATCCATGAAGGTTTTTAAATGTTCAGGAGTTTGCAGGTCTTTTAAGTTCATGATGGCTTTCATCTCCACATCATGAACAGTTGTCAGGCTCGTTTTACGCTGGAATTAAACTCCCCGCGTTCAGACTCATTTCATATTGGAAAAGGCTGCCCGTTGACTTTTTAAGAAAACTTTTCCCCCGAAATTCCGATAATTTTATTTTCACGGCTTGAAAATACACGCCTGTGTTACCCTGAAAATGTTTATGCGGAAGGTTCGAAGGGGAGGAACCCTCAAGTCTAAATTTCTAAAAAGGAGGAGCCAATGAAAGAACGCTACCGTATAATGGCCCGCGTGCCCGAAGGTCAGGGGGAGCCGCCCGAGGTCATCAGGGGAAAATCGTCCACAAACAAAGTTTATTTCTGCGACGACCCGGATTTGCAGTGGTACAAGGACAACGTCCCGTGCAGGAACGCCTGCCCCGCCGAAACAAGGATTCCAGAATACATCGACGCCGCCGCGCGCGGGGATTACGAGGAGAGCTACGAGATAAACCTTAGGGACAACGTGCTTCCGCACACGTTAGGCAGGGTTTGCGCCCATCCGTGCGAGTCGGCCTGTAGGCACGGGTTTGATGGAATGGGGGAGCCGGTTTCGATATGCTGGCTAAAGCGTTCCGGTGCGGATCTCAAAATAGCGTCCCCCAAAATTGCCGTCGCGCCCTCCACCGGAAAAAAGGTGGCGGTTATCGGCTCCGGCCCGTCCGGGTTGGCGATGGCGTTCGACCTCGCCGTTTGGGGGCACCAGGTCACCATGTTCGAGGGGTTTGAGAAGGCGGGCGGCATGTTGCGTTACGGCATCCCGCGCTTCAGGCTCCCGGAAGAGGTGATAAACGAGGAGATAGACCAGATTTTGGGGCTGGGCGTGACGCTCAAAACCGGTCGGTGGATAGGGAAGGACATCACCCTGGAAGAGCTCACCAAGGATTACAACGCCGTGATAATGGCCGGGGGAAGCTCCGTCCCGACGAAGTTGAATATCTCCGGCGATGATGCGAAAGGCGTCATGCACGGGCTGGATTTTATGAACAAGGTCAACACGGGCGAGATAATGTCGGTGGGGAAAAACGTGGTGGTGCTCGGCGGCGGGTACACGGCGATGGATTGCGCCCGCTCCTCATACAGGCTCGGCGCCGAAAAAGTCACGGTGGTCTACCGCAGATCCCGCAACGAGTTCAAAGTTGACGAGCGCGAGATGCGCGAGACGGCGATGGAGGGGGTTGATTTCCAGTACCTACTGTCGCCGCATGAAATATTAAAGGGCGCGGACGGGGGCACCCAGGGCATAGTGTTTTCGCGGATGAGGCTCGGCGAGCCGGGAAAAGACGGCAGAAGGTCGGTGGAAGCGATACCGAACACGTTCTCCACCTTTAAGTGCGACACGGTGCTTGCCGCCATCGGGCAGGCCGCCGACAAGTCCCCGTTCGGCGGAGACTTTAAGATGAACGACGATTATTCGACCCAGATAAAGAAAGTGTTCGTCACCGGGGATTATGCGACAGGCCCGCGCGACATCATAACCGCCGTGGGGCTGGCCCACAAGACGGCCCGTAAGGTGGACGAGTTTTTGACGGGGCGGCAAAGGCACGGCGAGTCCGCGCGGATGACGGTTTACAAACAGACCGAGCCGGGTTCCTACACCGGTTGGAAATCCATCAAGGGAAACTTCTTCGATCTTCTGCCGCGGCAGGATATGTTCGCGCTGGATTTGGAGGCGCGGAGAGACCAAAACGCGGAGGTCGACCTGGGCTACAACGAGGAGGAGACGCATCTGCAGGGGGAGCGGTGCTACCTCTGCAACCACAACATAGTGATAGACGAGAAGATGTGCATCCTGTGTTTCAACTGCGTGGACGTCTGCCCGTACAACTGCATACAGATGTTGCAGGAGAACCACGTCCATGTGAAAAAGGACGGAAAATACGAGCCGGAAAAGAAGGGGCACACCTACATGATAATGGACGAGAAGAACTGCGTCCGATGCGGGCTGTGCATCGACGTCTGCCCGGTGCCGTGCATGGGCATGGAAAAAACGGAGATAGAGAAGACGTTCACGCCCTGACGCTGATTATACGGCTTGCGCGGGGGGCGTTCCGCCCCCCAATATTTTTCATGTCAAACAAACCTCATTTTTCCAACAATTTTTCAAAATAGCGGCGGGCCTCAGGGCCGTCCCACGCAACCGCCCCTGAAATGCGGGCGATTGTTTTCCCTTCGCGGTCTAAAATAAATGTCATCGGCAGGCCGCTTATTTTCAAAGACCCTGTCACATCGCTCCCCTCCTCCTTTAATACGGGGAATGGGCATTTCGTTTTGTCGCGGAACCGGGCCGCCTTTTCAACCCCGCCGCCGTGTACAATCACGGAAATTACGGCCAGCCCCTTGTCCTTGTAGGCCTCGTATAACCGGCCCAATTGCGGCATTTCGGCGTAGCATGGCACGCACCACGTTGCGGACAAGTTAACCACCAAAACTTTTCCACGATACGTCTCTAGCGTGGCGGCGGTTCCGTCAATCTCTCTCACCTTCAATTCGGAAATATCCGTATTCTCCTCCGACTCCGGCTTGAACACCGGCAGGTCTTGGGCCGCGCGTGCGGCGGAGTGGAGCAACGCAAGCCCGATTAACAGAAAAATAAATCTCTTTCCCATATTTATGTTTTCACCTTAACGTCGCCCGTTTTGATCCAGAAAGTCGCCAATCGCGATCATTTCATCCTCGGAGAGCGGCATCATACCTTTCTGTTCCAAACGTGATTGCATCACCGCCAGTACTTTGCGCCATTGGGCGGGCTTGAATTGTCGAGGGTCTGGCAGTTGGTGGCAGAGGGCGCAACGCGCCTCGAAATCCGCCTCACCCTCGCTATAAGCTTGGCCGGGAGCGTCGATCCCTTTAGGGGTTTCTTCGGCGTTGGCCGCCATGGTCGCCGAACATAACAACCAAAATGCAGTAAGTAAACTTTTCATGGAACGCTACCAAGTACGTTCAGCAAAAAAGAGCTGGTCTTGTATAGCTCGTTCATCCGCACCACGCCGTTCTTATCGACAACCACCGTGGTCGCCATGGTCGCGTGGAAGGCGGAAAGGGCAGAGCCATTATCCACCAGCGTGCGGAACGGTGAAACGGACCAGCCTGCGCCGTCCCGTGCCGCGGATGATGCGGCTACCGATCCGGAAACGTAATCTATCAGCACGTATTCCACCGATGGTTTGTTTGGCATAACGGCGCTTTGAATGTCCTGTTGGTGCTCGTCGCAAATCGGGCACCACATCGTGAAGTAAATCACGACCGTTTTTCCAGCGGCGGTCTCTGCGGCCAGGGAGAACGTTCCGCCGTTAAGGTCGGGAAGGGTCAGGGCGGGGGTGTTTTGGTTTGTGCCGGAGCCGATTGTGCCGGCCACAGCGGTCTGATGCATATCGGAGCCGGATGGAAGTAGGTTGTCTCCCGCGACACCGCACGCAGTCAGAAGGGCAATAGGCAGAACGGCGAAAAACTTTTTAGCGGAAAACATGGGTCACCCCGAGCGTAATGTTGTCTGTGACGGGGAAATTGCTCCCCATATAGTCCCACGCCAGCGCGTGGCTCCATGTAGCTTTTGCTATCCAGTCCCGCTCCATGTTTGCCCACGCCAACGTCAGCGCGGCCGATCGTTTAGCCATGCCTGTTGAGGGATCCGGCTGGCCGTCGGTGATCCCGTCCTTCTCGCGGAGGTCGGACAAGGCTCCGGTGATAGTGAGCGTGTCCATTGAATCGAGGAAATATGTGTATCCGAAAGTGACGGTTACAAGCGAGCGGTCCCCCAGCTTTTTGCGGTAGGGGGCCACGTAGTTGCCGTACTCGCGGTTTACGGGACGTTCCATGTAGACTCCGTAGGATGCCGCCAACGACATATTCCAAGGATAAACGGTCTTGTCTAAAAGCATGCTTCCGTCCAGCCGATAAAAGCCTCGGCCAGTGATGTCGAAACTACTACCCACGTTGTCGTATGGGGATATGCCTGTCGGCACCAACAGCGACCCGCCGAAGTAGGCCGCCGGGACGAGATCCTTCCAGTCGTTGACCTTCCAGACGCATTTAATATTGTCGAACGCCTCGTACCAAACTCCCAGCGTTGTGTCACCGACACCGTGTTTGGAGGAGGAAAGGCCGGAATAGACGTTCTCGTTGAAAACCAGCGGCGCCGATGCGAACGCCTGCCAGTTGTCACCTAGTCGCCGGGCATAGCCGATATTCATCCGGTACTGCCTTAAGTTCGACCCGGGCGGATCGTGTAGATATGTTCCGTTTTTGTTCCAATAGCCGTCGTACTTTTCGTAGTCGAACGAAAGGTCAATCATCGAGTGGGAAATTTTGGGCAGTATGAGGGAGGAGGCGGATCCTCCCCCGCAACATGACGCGGCTTGCGCCTCTCCGCCGTAAAGTAGGGCGGCCCCCCAAAAAAGGGCCGCCGCAAGAATTAAATTAAAAAGCCGTCGCGACATTACATAGAACCAGGAGTTACGGTAAAGATTCCGTAATTCAAGGCCGCGCCTCCGGCCACGCCGGTACTGCCGTTGTTGTACGAGTTCCCGTTGATGACGAGCCGCACATAAATGGAGCCGGACATTCCGCTGGTGAGCCCGGTTAGACCGCTGGCGGAGTAGCGTCCGTGGTGCGTCGAGTTTTCAGTCATGTTGGCCCATGTTGTGCCGTCGGTGCTAGCTTGAACAGACAAGGTGTTAACTGTGAACGCCCCGCTGTTAAGGGAAAGGCCGGTATACAGTCCCTTATGGCTTGTCAGCGTTTCGCGGGCGGCAATGAACAGATTCCAGGTGTATGTTCCACCCATCCCGGCTGTCAGTGAATCCTTGTAGATTAAATAGGGGCGCACGGTTGTGGTTCCCATTGAGGAAAAGGTGTCGGTGGAGAACCTCAGCGTTTGCGAGACGGTGTCGGTTCCCATCGCCATGCCCACGGAGGGATAGAAGTCGGCGGTCTCTCCGTTCACCGTGACAATCAAATCCCAGTACCCCATGCCCATTCCGCTCCCCATCAGATAATAGACGGTGCAGTCGTAGGCGCCCGCCGTGGAACTTTCGGTGCACCCGTCAACCGGCGTGGTGTGCGTCATCATGGACATATGCATGGTCGGGGTTAGGGTTATGGAAAGGCCCGAAACCGCCGCGCTCGTGGTCTTGCTGGCCACTTTAAGTTGGAACGCGGTCTTGCTGGCCGAAGCCGCCATCGTCCCGGGGACATAGGTCACCATGTATGTGGTGGTCATCGCCATCTTTGAAAAAGGGAGGGCGGCAAGGTCGCCGGCCATGAGGCCGCCGGTGTTATTTGTGTTTCCCAACCAGTTGGTGGTGGCTGTCTCAAATTTGTTCTGGACGTTCATGGGCAGGTTTTGATTGCCGGAAATAACGACTGCCGTGGTTCCATGCATGCCGTCCAGCGTGCCGTCCGAAAGATCCGAGGCCAGCGCGTTAATCAAGTCGAACTGGTGATCTTGGGTAAGTCCCAAGTCTTTGGTAAACTGGCTGAACACCGCCTCCCGGAATCCCGACAGCTTTTCCTCCGCCTTTTGAGTGGCGTCGGTCGCGGTGGAGGCCGTGTCCGGTTTTTTTGTCGTGTCTGGAGTGTAGCCGAAGGTCGAATTAAACTCGGTGTTCGCGGCGGTAAACGTTTGGCCGTCGTCCACCATTTTTTTAACTATCGTCGAACTGGCTGTGACGTACGCCTTGTTTGCCGTGGATGAGAGACTCCCGCCCGCAATGTAGGCGGCCATGGCACCGCCGGTTACGCCGGTGGCGCCGGTGGCCTCGTCTGTGAACGTGCCGCCGGTTGATTCTACTATCAAGTCGTTCGCGAGATTCGAGGTTGGAATGTTAATAGTATACGAGCCGTCCGAGCCTGTCTGCACCGGACCTGCAACCGTGGTTCCGCTTTTGGTTTTCACCGTTACGGACGCGCCCTGTATCGTGGCGGCGTAGACGGTGCCGGAAACTCCGGTTGTGGATGTGTCGGAGCCGCCGGTGGAAGATCCGCCGCAGGCGGCAAGGCCTATACCGGTTAAAAAGGCCGTCACTAGGGCAATTACGTTCTTTTTATAAATGTTCATTATTTTGCTCCGTATAAAAAGTTAATGATGCGCCGACCAAAAAGAAGGCGCGTTGGTTTTTATTTTGGGCGGCGGTTGTAAGACCCGCCGCCCATCCAAAGGGAGGTATGTAAAAACAGCCGGCCTTAACGACTGTGTAAAGGACTTCGTCAAATATAGAGGCGACGCAATTATTTTGCGCCACCCTTTCCGTTAAAAATAGGGACGGCGGTTCGGTGTCCCGCCGCCCCGTCCAAAAGGGGGTAAAAAGTCCGCCAGAGGTTGTCGGCGGTAATGAAGACGTTTGTTTCGTCAAGGTTATGCCGCCAGCATCTTTTTGCATTCTTCGACGCATTTTTTGCAGGCGTCACCGCACTCGATGCATTCTTTATGTTCCGGGAATTTCCGGCATTCCTTGTCGGTCTCATCGCAGACCTTTATGACAAGCGGGGCCAGATCCTTGGCGTAAGGCGAGCCGAACGACACCAGGGAGCCCATGGCCATGGTGACGGACATAAGCTCGTCCATCTTGGTCGCGCATAACGCGAGCGATTTGTCCCCTTTGCCCAATTCGACAAGGCAATGTTTTATCCCCGCCTGCGCCGTCCGCACGCAGTCAAAAGCTGAGTCGGCCATCGCCTTCGCGCCGGGGCTTGCCGCCGCGTGGTCGTGCTTGGACTGTCCCTCCGCCGCCGCCACAATTCCGGAAGTGGCGGCTACCGCCGCTATCCCGCCCGTCGCGATAATCATTTCTCTTCGATTCATTTTCATATCCTCCAACAAAATGTTTTTAATCCGGTCGTCTTCATTCGCCGTCAGGCGTGAATGCCGACTTTAAATAAAATTGTTTTGCCAAAGGCCGACCATGCGCGATTAACTCGCGAAAAGGACGCGCCTTGGGTGTTAAATAAAATTAGGAGAGGAAATTAGGCGGAAGGAGGACGGGGGATAGGGGATGGCTCCCCTTGGAGGACATGAAAAACGACAGGTTCAAAAGAGGAGAACCTTTTGTAGTCTTGAGTAGCCGAGCTTTCGCGAACAAGAAGGTGGTCTTCCTGCCCGATAGTTTTGGCTTTGTGACCCGAGGAAAGAGGCCCGCCGCTTTTTAGGCAACAATCATGTTTTTCGCAATGCGACATTTTTAGGTAGACGATGGCTCCGTCGAGCATTTCAGCGTGGGAGACACAGGGATTTGATCCCTTTGCGTGAACCGCCGGGATTTCCTCCGCCGAGACGGCGACATCGGCCGACGCTTTATGGGTTACATGAATATGACCGAGATCGTTTGTGGTCGCACTAGCATTCATCTGGTGCATGTCGCAATTTTCATCCGAATGTTGATGCGCGAGAGCGGGGGATGCAAAAAGGGCGCACCCAAACGCAAAGACTAACAGTCCCCTTAAGCTCCTCATAATGGCAATGTATACCCCCAAACATATTTTTTGTCAAATTGTCACGGATTTTTTTGCCGCCTCCACGGTGGTGAAGGAGCCGGTGACGCACGTTCTGCCGCCGAACGGGATTTTGCCGAATTCGGCGGCGGTGGCGTTTATCCCCAAATCCCGCGCCGCAATGCAAAGTGTTTTCGCCGGCAGGGCGCGTTCGTCGTCCGGGGCGACGCAATACATCCGCCGCGCAAGCGGCGCGAGGGTTTTTAGCATTTTGCGAAAATCCTTGTCCGCCAGCACCCCGAATATGAAATCGTATTTTCCGCCCCGAGATTTTAGGATTTTTGCGAGTTCCCTTATCGCCGCCGGGTTGTGAGCCACGTCGAAAATAATCTCGCGCCCCTCTTTTTCCACCACCTCAAACCTGCCGGGTAGAAAGGCGTTCTTAATCCCGGCCTCGATTTGTCCGGCCTTCACGCGGAGCTTTTTTGCGCAAAGTACCGCCTGCACAGCCAACGCCGAGTTTTTAAGCTGATACTCCCCCGACATGGACGGCGCGAGAAGATATTTTTTCCCGTCCGCCGCCGTGAACAGCCCCGATTTGGATATTTTAAAATCCGTCTCCAAAAAGAACGCCGGGGAGCGTTTGGTTCGCGCCGCCTTTCGCACCACCTCCCTGACCGTACTGGAGTGGTCGCCGCAGACGACCGGTTTTCCGGATTTTATGATTCCGGCCTTTTCGGCTGATATGTCCCTTATGGTTTTGCCGAGTATGGATGTGTGTTCCAGCGAGACGTTTGTGATGACTGAAACTAACGGGGAGACAAGGTTGGTCGCGTCAAAGTTCCCCCCCATGCCGGTTTCGATAACGGCAACGTCCACTTTTTCCCTGGCGAACAGGCAAAAGGCCAGGGCGGTGCCCCACTCGAAGAAGGTAAGCGGCTCCATTCTCGCCTTTTCATATTTCCCGGCCATCCACAATAATGTCTCCAAGACCTTGTTTTTCGGGCAAAAACGTCCGTTTATGAGGAATCTTTCCCTGAAATCGCTGATATGCGGCGAGTAGTACGCCCCGGTTTTGTAACCCGCCTCCTTAAGAATGGAAGCTATCATGGCGGTCGTGGAACCCTTGCCGTTGGTGCCTGCCACGTGGAAGCACGGGATTTTTTTTTCCGGGTTCCCCAGCGCTTTCAAAAACTTGCGCGTCGGCCCCAAGGCGGGGCGTATGCCGAGCCTTTTAAATCCGTAAAGCTCCTTTAGGACGGCGTCGTATCGTTTGTCGGCGAACATCGGGAGAATATAGCCTGAATCGTCCGGAAGGGGGGTGGGAAAAATTAAAAAAGGTGGTTTTGCCGTTTTTCGTGTTAATATGTATATCTGGTAGATGTGTCCGCATCAGGGGCGAAACCGAGCACAGGGTTCGGGTTCCATTGGCGGCGCAGGTTTGAGGAGGAGTTTTTAGAGTTTATGGGTAAGAAATTATACGTTGGTAACCTGCCTTATTCGGCAAGCGATGACAGCCTCAAGAGCATGTTCGAGCAAGCCGGCACTGTGGAGTCGGCAAAAGTAATCATGGATCGCGAGACCGGGCGAGCGAAAGGCTTCGGTTTTGTCGAGATGGCAACTGACGCGGAAGCGGAAGAAGCCGTCAACAAGTTGAATAACGCTGACTTCGAAGGTCGCGCGATGAAAGTCGCGGAAGCGAGGCCCCAGGCTCCCCGCACCGGCGGCGGCGGTGGTGGCGGCGGTCGCGGCGGCTTCGGCGGCGGCGGCGGCGGTCGTGGCGGTGGCGGTGGTGGTCGCGGCGGCTTCGGCGGCGGCGGCGGCGGTGGTGGCGGACGCTACTAGTAGCTTAATCAAAGAAATTACAATCGCTCCCTTCGAAAGAGGGGGGCGATTTTTTTTGCCCAAAATCCATAATCGAAAGACCGAAGACCCCGAAGACTTCAGTCCTTCGGTTTTCAAGATAAGGCAAATACGCAAGCTTGGTCCTTTTTCCCCTTTTCAACTGGATAGAGAGTGACCTTTATAGCTTAGAGATAACTTTATCCCAGTCTTTCCTGCTCCATAGTAGATTGCCGGTGGAGAATAAGAACCCGCTATCATGTGAAAAATTGCCAATACCTTCAAATTTCACATTTCCAGCAATTTTCTCTCGTTTTTTAATTTTTTCAAGGTCTCCGGTGGAAATGGGGCCTTTCCAGCCGGTAATGTTATAGTTCTTCGTTCCCTTCTTGCCGGAATAAGGGAGAACTGAATATTTTGCCCTTTCAAGTGCAAAGCCGCAAATATATGCGGTCACTTCTTTAAATGGAGGAACATCGTCATAAATTCTTTTAGACTCCGCTTTGCTTAAACTGCCGACGTCTTCGCCTGCTTTTAGAACCTTATCCTTAAAAACGCTAATCTCTTTAAAAAAAGAAAATAAATGGTCTGTCTCGATACCTATTTTAACCAAAATATAAACGTTTGAATGCGAAAATTGGTCGCCGGGTATGTCTAGCCAAATTCCATTCCATTTCGTTGTTTTCACGCTGATTTTGATTTTCGGCTCTCTCGGTTTTTCCCCAAGCATACACACTTTATGTATATCCATTGGTAAGTACTTTTTTATACTTCCTTTTTTGTGTCCCAGTTCTGCTTTAATTGCCCAATGTTTTTGTAAGAATTTCAAGAAAGCCAATTCACCCAAATATCCCCTTGTAATATCGGCCCATATTTGCCCCATATCTCTTTGACGACTCATTCCAAAGTCCGTTTTCGCAACATCTGGCAGAATTCTTAGCGCATTCACGCACATTTGCGTGTATTCTTTTTTGGTTAAAATTATAAGGTTTGTTGCAAACCTATTCTCAAACCAGTCCTCAAACGAATCTTCGTTAAACTCACCGGATATTTTTGATTTTTTCTTAATAATTTCAAAATCTTTTTCAGAGATTTGGAATTTATGGAGCACTTTTTTAATTTTGTTGTTCAAACTGTCCTCATTCCACCAAGCCAGCAAACAAACTTTCTTGCCTTGCGAATATCGGTTCGACATGGGTGCATCTTCGGGGTCATGTCTTCGGGGTCAGGTCTTGCATTGTAGCATTTCATCCGGCTGATTTGGAAAAAGCGTCGGACGAGATTGCTTCACTGGATTCGGGGTCGGGTCTTGAAATGTGAATCCCAAGCCTCCTAGGCGCGGCTTTTTTAATCCTTTTTCCGAAACCCTATCTTTCGCATGGGCTTTGCGGGCGGCAAAGCCTTTGGACGTTTCCGCATTTCTTCAACTATGGAGATAATCACCTCGTCTTGGTCGTTCAAACGGTGCTCATGCTCGTCCACCTTGCGGGCAATATCCCTATGAGCCGTCAAAACCTCTCGCATTTTGATAAAGGCGCGAACAACGTATACGCTGGCATGAATGGCTTGCTGGCTGTTAAGAACGTTCGCGGCCATTATTGCCCCGTGCTCGGTAAAGGCGTATGGAAGAACCGGGGAGAATTGGAGCCGTTTGAGGTGGTCACAATTTGTGACCACCTCCCTCTTCTCGTTAGCGGCAAGCTGAAACATGAAATCACCGGGGAACCGTTCCAAATTCCTTTTTATGGCCTGATTTAACGCTTTAGTTGGTACGCCGTACATTTCGGCCAAATCAGCATCAAGCATTACCCCGTTGCCCTCGGATGGTAATTATTCTCTGGTCAATGCCAACAACAGGCGCGATGCTTATTCTATCCACCTTGCCCTTCTTCATCCCGCCCCCTTATTCATCGTTTGAGGTCGCAATTTGCGACCTCATAAATTTGAGGTACCAAATTGGCACCTCAAGTTTTCCAAGCTTGATAGCTCAAAATGCGACATCAAGTCTCTTTCTTATTTTCCCCGTTGAGCCAATTCTATCAGTTTCCCGGTTGTCCATACCGAAAAGCTCTGTGGCGGGGTCAGCAAGTCTTGACTTGTTCGCCTTGGATATGAGATTGCTTCACTGCGTTCGCAATGACAGTGCCGCCGGATGCGAAGACAAAAATAAAAAATAATTTGCGCGGCGTTCGACCTGTGGTATAGTTGCGTCTAACAGGCTTCCGCCTGTGTTTGGCGCGTTGCGCCGAGCGTTTCCGAGGCACTCCATTACACTGCCGTCTTTTCGAAGATAGCAGTGTGAAAAAGACGGAACACTCTTCGAGTGTCCGCTTTTTTCCGCCACCGGAAAACATCATCAGCCAAAAACGGCCAACCCCGGCTTAAGGAAAAAATGATTTATCCACAGATTGCACAGATTAACGCAGATGGAATTCGTAGGAGCGCATTGCATGCGCCCGGGCGGATGCAATCCGCCCCTACCAATAATAATCTGCGCGAATCGAACGGCGCAAAATTCAGGGGAGGGCTTGCCGCTATCGCGGCAACGCAGACAGGATTGTCTGCGCCACCAAATGCAAAATACGGGGAAAATTCGGAAAAATCGGAAAAATCGGAAAAATCGAACCCTGCTTTGCCGCAAGCGGTTAAAACGCAGAAAAAATCGGATCCTGCTCCGCCGTCAAAGGAATATCTGTTTTACTCGGCTCGCTGGACACCTTCGCTTCGCTCCGGCGCAAATCGGACAAATCGGACATTTCGGACATTTCGGACATTTCGGACATTTCGGACATTTCGGACATTTCGGACATTGTGAAATTGGAAGTGGCGGAAAACAAAGGGGCTGGATCCCCGCCGTCGCGGGGATGACAACTTTTTTAAAATCGGACATTTCGGACAGACGGCGTGAATCTGTGCAATCTGCGGACTTATTTATTTGTGGTTTTGAATCTTTGCGGCGAAGTGGAAAAAAAGGTCAGGTGGTTCTACCTTCCCTTGCGCGCCAATAGAAGAGAAAGTAGTTCATGGCGGAGGTGACGCTAAAGGCCATCGCGAACATAAGGCACACCGTCCCGATGGTCTGGAAATCTAAAAACCTGAAGTCCCAGTCCAGCAGGAGGAACTCCATGGCGGCGATTTCGAACCCCATCTTGTATTTGCCGAGTTTTCCGGCCGGAATGATGAATCTTTCCGACGCCGCCACCGCGCGTATTCCGCTTACGGCGAACTCCCTGCCTATCATGATGGTGGCCAGCCACGCCGGAACCTTGCCCAGGCTGACAAGCGGGATTAGTACGGACGCTATCAATATCTTGTCCGCTATCGGGTCTAAAAGCTTGCCAAGCGACGTGACCTGCCCGGTCGACCTCGCCAGGTGGCCGTCCAGCCAGTCCGTTATCGCGGCCAGCGCGAATACGACGGCCGCCGCGAAAGAGTAGTATGCCGACGGTTTGATGAGGAAGACAATTATCAACGGGACGACAAATATCCGAAGTAGTGTGAGCCTGTTCGGCAAGTTTAATCGGTTCAAGGATTATCCATCGTCAAAGCTTTTGAGTTGTCGCCCAATTTTTTTGGCGTGTCCGTGATGAGGATGGAGCCGTTGAGCCCGTGGTAAACGTAATATTTGGCATTTTTATGTTTTGTATAAGCCGCAATCTTCCCGCCCTGCCCGTAGTAGCCCATCACTTTGTCCACGTATTGAATGGTTTCGGGGTAGGGGGGCACGCCGGAGTATTTTATCACCGCGGTCTCCCCGGCGTTGTAGGCGGCCAGCGCAAGCCTTAGGTTGCCGTTGAATTTCCGCAGAAGATACTTCAGGTGTTTCGCCCCGCCGTTGATGTTTTCAAGGGGGTCGTAGACGTTTTTCACGTTGTACATAAACGCGGTGGGGAGCGTCAACTGCATGAGGCCGTGGGCGCCCTTTCTGGAGATGGCGTATTTGTTGAAATCCGACTCCGCCGCGATGACACATTTTAGCAATGTCGGGTCGATATCGTAAGTCTTGCCGGCGGAATTGATGGCCTCCGCAAACCGGCCGCCCGGCAGGCTTGCGCTTGCCCGATATTCGCGGGTCGGGTAAGTTTTGCTGAAAAAAGAGGGGCCGTGGTCGGAAAAAAACGGCGTGCCGTTTTCGTCAAAGTGCATGATAATGTCCGCATGGGAGCTCGTGGTTGCGAATATGGTCGAAAAAAACGCAATGAAAACAAGCGCGGTTTTTATGAAATGCCTCCTACACATACCCATAGTCTAGATAGAAAAAGATGCCCAGTCAAATTTCCGGTCTAACGGTGAAAGCGCCCCGGCGTAAATGGCCGAATATACGGGGGTTTTGGGCCGCGACATTGGTTCTGATTCTCTCCGGGTCGGCCGAGGCGCTCACGCTTGGTTTTGCCGCCACGAACGAACTTTGGATAGTATCCATGTTCCGCAAGGGCGGTTTCGTGATGTGGCCCATACTCTTTTGCTCCGTGCTGGCGGTGGCCGTCACCATCGAGCGAATGATCTTCATGCGGAAAAGGAACGTGGTCAACCCGGAATTTTTAAAGGACGTCAGAACCCATTGGACGGCGGGCGACCATCAAAAGGCGCTTAAGACGTGCAGAGAGCACGACATTGCGATGTCGCGCATCGTCCGCGCCGGGCTTTTGAGGGCGGACATGGGGATACTGGAGATAGAGAGGGCCATCGAGGGGGCGGGGAGCCACGAGTCGTTGATACTTACCGCAAACCTGCGGTGGCTCGGCGCGCTGGCAAACATATCGACCTTGCTGGGACTGCTCGGGACGGTGACCGGCATGATAAGGTCGTTTAACGCGATAGCGGCCAGCGGCCCCGGCAACCTTGCGTTGATTTCCACCGGCATCTCGGAGGCGCTGATAGCCACGGCGGCCGGGCTTGCCGTCGGCATCCCAACTTTCGCCTCGTACCATTTTCTGCGCGGAAAGGCGGACAGGCTCGTGCTGACGATGGAGGAGATATCCATAGGGTTTGTCGAGGGCGTGGCCGAGCGATTATCCAGCCCCGCTTCTTCCACGGTCGGCGCGGAGGGGGCGCGGAAATGAAGTTCAACCGCGGCGACGAGGATGATTACAACCTTAACGTCACCTCGCTTGTGGACATAGTCCTTATGCTTTTAATCTTTTTCATGGTCTCAAGCGCTTACGTTGATTTCGCCAAACAGCTGGACATTCAGCTTCCCTCAGGAAGCGCGGGGGGGCAGAAAATTTTGGAAAGGCCCTACAGCCTGGAAATAAACCGGGACGGAAAAATCTTCATCGACGGTTCCCCCGTTCCGCTTGAGGGGCTCAGGGACGCGCTAC
>Ga0315281_10006120_pt1 | contig 17163 bp, 13 predicted proteins | sample YL17G07_0_MG_FD_204540 | JGI IMG/M metagenome (GOLD analysis project Ga0315281, IMG submission 204540) | Sediment microbial communities from Yellowstone Lake, YNP, Wyoming, USA - YL17G07_0 | ecosystem: Environmental > Aquatic > Freshwater > Lake > Sediment | place: USA: Wyoming | collected...
CGCGCACCCAATCCGCTCTGCTCGAAGCCATGAACGAAGCGCAAGTCACCGTGGACGGCCACACCCACACGCTGCCCCATCCTTTTCTCGTCGTGGCCACGCAGAATCCCGTCGAGCATCACGGCACTTACCCGCTCCCCGAATCGCAACTGGACCGCTTCCTCATGCGCATCCGCATGGGCTACCCTTCGCTCGAAACTGAAAAAGAGATTTTGCGCAAGCGCTCCGGAAAATCCGCCGCGGATCCTCTCCAGGACATCGCCCCCGTCGCGCAAGCCAGCGACATTCTGGCCATGCAGGAGGAGGTCATCCACGTGCGCGTGGACGACAGCCTGCTCGATTACGCTCTGCAAATTATCGGCAAGACGCGCCAGGCGCCGGAAATCGCCCTCGGCGTCAGCCCGCGCGGTTCCCTCATGCTGCAGCGCGCCGCGCAGGCCCGCGCCTATCTCGACGGCCGCGACTATTGCCTGCCCGACGATTTCAAGCGTCTGGCGATTCCCGTCCTCGCGCACCGCATCATCGCCGGCGCCAAGCACACCGGGCAGTCCGCCACGCTCAAGCGCGCCGATTGGGCCGAAGCTTTTCTCCAGGAAATCGTGGATTCCGTACGCGTACCGCTGTGAACATCGGCGCCATCCTGTCGCAACTGCTGGTGAAATCGGACCGCCCCGGCGTCCGCGCATTTTTTCTCTCCCTCCTCACCCTCACCGTCGCTCTCCTGCTCGCGCTCTATTCCGGCGTGGCCGCCGAAATGGGCAATCTGATTCTCGCCGCGGTCACCGCGCTCTCCTCGCTGGTCCTCGCCGGATGGGTCGGCGTCACTTTGGTTCCCGTGCTGGCCCGGCGCACGCCGCTGCGCTGGCTGGCATACAAAATGGAATACCGGCTGACGCGCGAGGGCTGGTTTTACATCGCGGGAATTTTCGTGGTGGCGCTGGCCGCGCTGAACACCGGGAATAATTTACTTTTTCTGATTCTCTCGAGCCTGGTCGCCGTCATTCTGATGTCTGGAATTCTTTCCACCATCACGCTCACCGGCGTGACCATCACTCTCGATCTTCCTTCGGAGATTTTTGCCGGGGAAACCGTGCGCGCGGGCGTGGAACTGGAAAACGAAAAGCTCACGCTACCCTCGTTCTCTTTGCGCGTCGAAGGCGTGCCCGGAAAAGATTCCGCGCGCGCCGCTGTTCTCGAAACTCCCGTCTATTTTCCCTATCTGCCGCGGCACGAGTCCGTGCGCCAGTGGGTGCCGCTGGTGTTTCCGCGCCGCGGAGTTTACAGCCAGGAAGCCTTGCGCGTGGTGACGCGCTTCCCTTTCGGCTTTCTGGAAAAAGCGCGCCGCGTGAATCTGCGCACCGAGGTTCTGGTCTATCCCTCGGTCGAGCCCTCGCAGGATTTCCGCGCGGTCCTGCCCGCGCTGCAAGGCTCCGTGGAAAGCCTGAAAAAAGGGCGCGGGCAGGATTTGCATACGCTGCGCGATTACCAGACCACGGACAGCGCGCGGCACGTGCACTGGAAAGCCTCGGCGCGCAGCGGGACGCTCAAAGTGCGCGAATTCAGCCGCGAGGACGATCGCCGCGTGCTGCTGGTGCTGGACCCCGCGTTGCCGGAGGGGATGGAGCGTCCGGCGGAAAAATTCGAACGCGCGGTGACGCTGTGCGCCAGCATCGCCTGGTATTTCCATGAAACCAACGCCATGCTGCGTTTTCGAACGGCCGGCGCGGAAACGCCGCTGGCGCCCGCGGGAGAAATCATCTGGGACGTGCTGCGCCTGCTGGCGCTGATCGAGCCGCGGACACTTTCCGCCGGGCCGGATCTGATCGAATCGCTGCGCGGGGAGAGCGAACTTTCGAAAGTGGTGCTCACCAGCCGCGCGCCGGGCAGCCTGCCGGAGGATTTGTGGAATTCGGCCTATTTCGTCTTCCTGCCCGAGCTTTAGCGGGAATGTACACGGTTCAAGACCTGAAAAAAACAAGCGGGCAATCTTGGAGAGCCGCAGCAAATTGTGACTGTGGTATCCTAAATTCCGTTGAGTCCGAGAACGGGGACGATCTTCAGAGCCTCACAAAGTAGCGCCATGAGGAGCGATATGGCAACGACAAATGAGAAGAGGGGATGGGGAGCTTGCCCCAGCTGCTCATTGGGCTTGAGCACTCTGCCTGCCGGCAGCAAGCATCCGCTTGCCAATTGTCCATTCTGCGGCCAGACACTCACATTGATTTGGTGGCAGCGCATTCTCATTGTCGCGCTGGGGCTACTGATGGTGTTTATTGTTCCCGCAGTTCTGGGCATACGCGAAATATTGCGGCTGCTGTTCGCGGGCGCTGCGATCGAATTCTTATTTCTCCGGCCAGTCCTCCGCTTGTTATTCAGGATTGTCCAACCCCGATACGTCAAAAGAAGCGATACCGTAACAACTCTTTTTTCGCGCAAGCAATCACCCATCTCTCGATAAGAGAGGGGGCTTCACTGCGAAGCACATCGATCGCGCAAACCTCTGAAACACGACATGACTCTATAATAAAGCAGAGAGCCTTAGCTCTGCGGCGCTACAGGCGAATCACTTCTCGACGGATCGCACCTTCCTAGAGCCGCAGGTATGCGAGAATGGCGCGTGCCTTTGACCGACCAGAACCTGCGAAAATTCCAAGACAAATTGCTGGGCTGGTTTCGCCGCTGCCAGCGCGAGATGCCCTGGCGGCGCACGCGCGATCCGTATTGCATCTGGCTTTCGGAAATCATGCTGCAGCAGACGCGGGTGGCGGCGGCGATTCCCTACTACGAGCGGTTTCTGGAAACATTTCCAAACGTGCGCGCGCTGGCCGGGGCGCGGGAAGAGGAAGTGCTGCGGCTGTGGGCGGGACTGGGGTACTACAGCCGGGCGCGGAATTTGCAGCGGGCGGCGCGGGAGATTGTGGAGCGGCACGGAGGGGAATTTCCGCGCGAATTTGCGGAGGCGCTGGCGCTGCCGGGAATCGGGAATTACACGGCGGCGGCGATTCTGAGCATCGCGCACGGGGCGCCGCACGCCGTGCTGGACGGCAACGTGGCGCGGGTAATCGCGCGGCTGGAAGCGATTCGCGGGGATTTGCGCGAGCCGCGGCGCTGGAGAGCGCTGCAAACGTCCGCCGACCGTTTACTGGAAGTCTCGCATGCGGGCGATTGGAATCAGGCGATGATGGAATTGGGAGCGACGGTGTGCACGCCGCGCGGGCCGGATTGCGCGAACTGCCCAGTGGGGGGATTTTGCCGGGCGCGCCAGCTGGGGCTGGCGGAAAAACTTCCGGAAAAGCGGCGCAAGCGGGCGGCGGAAAAAGTTCACTTGGCGGTGGCGGTTTTTCTCGATCCTGCGGGGAAGACGCTGCTGCTTCCAGCGGGGCCAACCAAGAAAGGCGCGGGCAAGAAGGCGGAGCGGGACGCGGAGAAAAACTCCGAGATTTCCGCGCTCTTCTCGGGCATGTGGCATTTTCCTGCTCTGGCCGTGCGCAAGGACGCCCGCGCGGAGCTGCGGCGTTTCCTGCAAACTCTCGGCGGGGCGGCGATGGCTTCCGGGGCGAAATGGATGGCGCTGCCGGCGCTGCGGCATGCGGTGACGTACCGGGAGATTACGATCACCGCGTTTGCGGTGGGCGTGAAAAAACTGACTGACTCACGAACGGGCCGCATTTTGCCTTTGCGGAAGCTGAATTCGCTGGGTGTTTCCGGGTTGACGCGGAAGATTGCGCGGGCGGCGATGGCGCGGTGAAGATTGCAGTGTTGTGAAGAACGGCCTGAAGACTGGAGTGGGGGAATCGTTTTGCGCAGGTGGAACGATTGAAAGAAAGAGCCGGGCTAAAGCCCGGCCCCTACAACGGCGGGCGTGCTGGAGGGGGTTGCGCGGAGGTCACGGCGTGCGCAGCGGGCGAACCACGGGGCGGGGGGGCGGTGCTAGGATGAAGAGAGTGCCATGTCCTACGCATCCACAGCGCTGCCCCGCGCGGCATCTTCCTTAAACCTTCCCGCGGAATCAGGGGCGGAACTTCCCGCCGAGCGATTTTTTCGCGCGGCGCTTTTTTTTCTGCTGCTGACGGCGGTGACCGCGCTTTCCACGACGGGGAAACTGGATTTATTTACTGCGATTGCGGCGCCGCTGGCGGTGCTCTGGAAAGGGACGCGCTGGCTGCGGGGGCGGGCGCCGGAATTGAGCCACCAGGCGGCGACATTCCTGGTGCTGGGCTACCTGCTGTTTTTCCCCGTGGACCTGCTTTTCTTTTCGCGGAATTTCGCGAGCATCGGACTCAATCCGGAGCTTTATGCGGCGCTGCTGGCCGCGGTGCATTTTCTGCTGTACCTGCTGCTGGTGCGGCTCTATAGCGCGAGGACGGACCGCGACGCGATGTTTCTGGCGCTACTCTCCTTCGCGTGCCTGCTGGGATCGGCGGTGCTCACGATTGACACGTATTTTCTGGGGCATTTTTTCGTATTTTTGCTCTTCGGGGCGGCGACCTTTGCGGGCTACGAAGTGCGGCGCGGGGCGCGGGGGGCGATTCGTTCTCCGGCGGGCGGGCAGCCGGAGGCGGAGAAGAAATTTCACCGGGCACTGGGGCTGGCGGCGGCGAGCATCGCGCTGGGGGCGATTTTTTTTGGCGGGGTTTTCTTTTTTATTTTTCCGCGATTCAGCGCGGGGCTGATGGGGCGGATGAGCATGCAGCCCACGCTGATGACGGGATTCAGCGACGACGTGGAACTGGGGCAGATCGGAACGATCAAGCAAAGCGCGGCAGTGGTCATGCGCGTGCGCATAGACAAGGCCGATCCCAGCGGACAACTGCGCTGGCGGGGCGTCTCGCTTTCCCATTTTGACGGCAAGCGCTGGAACGGAGCGGGCCATCTTCGCCGGGCCCTGCCGTCTGAATTGAACGGCTGGATCACCTCGCGCGCGATGCCGGGCAACCTGCACGAGCATGCGGTTGAACTGCGCTACACGGTGCTGCTGGAGCCGCTGGCCACGGACACGATTTTTGCGGCCACGCAGGCGGCGGCCTTGCGGGGCAATTTTTCCGGCGGAGAAGCGCCGGCCGAAGGTTCGCGCACCTTTCTGCTGCAGGATACGACCGGCTCCTTCTTCAACCCGTTTCACAACTTTACGAAACTGCGCTATGAGGGAATTTCCCTGCTGCCACGGATTCCCGCGGAACTGCTGCGCAGCGCGCCGGAAGAGTACGACGAGAAACTGCGGGAGACGTATTTGCAGGTGCCGGCGCTGGACCCGCGGGTGGCGAAACTGGCGCGGAGCATCACGGCGAACGCCAAGACGCCCTACGACAAGGCCGTGGCGATTGAAAGCTATCTGCGCACGCGCTACCGCTACACGCTGGAGCTGACGGGGCGGCCGGGGGCGGACGCGCTGGCGCAGTTTCTGTTTGATGTGCGCGCGGGACATTGCGAATATTTTGCTTCGGCCATGACCATTCTGCTGCGCACGCTGGAGGTTCCGGCGCGCATCGTGAACGGATTTCTACCCGGAGAATACAACGATCTCGGCGGGGACTACATCGTGCGGGCCAGCGACGCGCACACGTGGGTGGAGGTGTATTTCGCGGGCTACGGATGGATCACGTTCGACCCCACGCCGGCGGCGCCGGCGGCGCAGCGCGGGCTGCTGGGGCGGCTGGCGGCGTATTGGGACTGGTTCGATCTGAGCTGGAACGAATGGGTGATCAATTACGATTTTTCGCACCAACTGACGATGGCGCAGGGCCTGAAGCAAAACTCGCGCACCTGGAGCGAGAGCGCGCGGAATTATTTTCATGCGCTGCAACGGCGGGGAAAGAACCGGCTGAAGAGATGGCAGGAGGAGCACGGCATGCTGGGGACGGCGGCGCCGGTGCTGCTGGCGGCGCTGCTGATGGCGTGGAGTTCGGGCGGTTTGTTGCGGCTGCTGCGCCGGGTGCGGCTGGAATGGAAGGTGCGCGCGCCGGGCGGAGCGGGAGCGGACGGGCAACTGGCTTCCCTGCTGTACCTGGAGATGCAGGCGTCGCTCGAGCGCAAGGGATGGGTGCGGGAAGAGTCGGAGACGCCGCTGGAGTTTGCGGCGGGGCTGCGCGCGCCGGGAATCGCGCCGACGGTGGCGGAGTTTACGCGGATTTATGCGCGGGCGCGGTACGGAGGAGTGGCGTGCGACGCGGCGCGGCTGCGGGGATTGCTGGGGGAGATACGGGCGGGGTTGCGGGGGCGGAAGAAGGCGGAGGGGTAAACCGGATTATTCATTGAGAATGTCCACGAAACATGAAATTGCGCTCGTGCTGCAACGGGCGCGGCAGGCCGCGCGCCTACGGGGCTCCGCGCGCAGGCGTTTTACGGGCGCGTGTTAGACTAATGTTTGCGGCGTGGAGCGCGCACTTAGCGGATGAGCAAGATACCCAAAGTCGGATTCGTCAGCCTGGGATGCCCGAAGAACCTCGTGGACAGCGAGGTGATGATGGGGATATTGCAGAATGGCGGGTATGAGCTGACGCCGAATGCGGGCGAGGCGGACGTGCTGGTGGTGAACACGTGCAGTTTTATCGAGCCGGCGCAGAAGGAGTCGGTGGACACGATCTTGGAGATGGCCGAGCACAAGAAGTTTGGGGTGGCGAAGAAATTGATCGTGGCCGGGTGCCTGGTGGAACGGTTTCGAACGATGATTCTGGAAAATATTCCGGAAGTGGACGCGGTGGTGGGAACGGGCGAAGTCGAGCGGATACTGGAAGCGGTGCGCGGGGATTTGCGCGCGCTGCCGGCGGAGGCTTCTCCATCGTTTCTCTATCACGATCTGACGCCGCGGGTGGTGACGACGCCGCGGCATGCGGCTTACATAAAAATCGCCGAAGGCTGCGATCATCCGTGCACGTTCTGCATTATTCCGGAGCTGCGCGGAAAATTCCGCAGCCGGCGGTTCGAGTCGGTGGTGCGCGAGGCGGAGAACCTGGTGGCGGCGGGGGCGCGGGAGATTACGCTGATCGGGCAGGACACGACTTCGTACGGGGAAGACCTGGGATTGCGCGACGGGCTGGCGCAGTTGCTGGAAAAGCTGGCGCAAACGCCGGAACTGCTGTGGGTGCGGTTTCTTTATGCGTATCCCAACCGGGTGACGCAGAAGCTGCTGGATACGCTGGCGGCGCAGCCGCGCATCGCGAAATATATGGATATGCCTTTGCAGCATGCGAGCCGGAATGTGCTGGCGCGGATGAAGCGGGGGTCGAACGGCGAGGCGTTTTTGAAGCTGCTGGAGCGGATACGCGGAACGATTCCGGGGGTTTCGCTGCGGACGTCGTTTATTGTGGGATTTCCGGGGGAGACGGACGCGGATTTTGACGAGCTGTGCGATTTCGTGAGCGCGGCGGAGTTCGACTGGATGGGCGTTTTCGAATATTCGAATGTGGAGACGGCGGAGAGCGCGGGGCTGGACGCCCAAGTGGACGCAGAGACGATGCGCGGGCGGCGCGAGGAGTTGATGGCGATTCAGAAGAAGATTTCGCGGAAGAAATTGCGAGGGGCGAAGGGGTCGAAGCCGATTGCGCTGGTGGAGGGACTGTCCAAGGAGAATCCGCTGGTGTGGGAGGCGCGGCTGGAGGGGATGGCGCCGGAGATTGATGGGAAGGTTTTTTTGACGGACATCGAGGTGGAGGGGCGGTCGGCGGAAGTGGGAGATGCGGTGCGGGTGAAGATTACGAAGACGGATGCGTATGATTTGATTGGCGAGGTGACCGAGATTTTGACGCGAGGGCCGGGGCGGGTGAAGCAGAGTGTTGCGGCGGCGGAGACGGTGACGAGGATTGCGACGGGGGCGGCGCTGCGGGTATTGGGGTAGACTGCGGCGTAATTACGGAGAATGCGGAGCAGCAGACATGAAACACAAATGCCCGATATGCAAAGGCGCGACGGATTCGGAGAAGGACGGGGAGTTTCCGTTTTGCAGCGAGCGGTGCCGGGAGCGGGATTTGGGGAATTGGGCGACGGAGAGGTATGTGGTGTCCGATCCGATTTTCAATGAGGATGAGCTGGAAGAGTTGGAGAACGGCGGGAAGAAGACGTTTACGCTGGATTTGGATGAGCCTGATGAAACCGAGTACTGAGATGGCCGGAGGTGGGGCGGAGAAAATCTTGGAGAACAAGAAGCCGCGGGTGGCGCTGGCGCTGGCGACGGTTTTTGGAATTGGGTATGCGCCGAAGGCGCCGGGGACGTGCGGGTCGGTTGTGGGGGTGGCGCTGAGCGCGGTCCTTTTGAAGTTGTGGCCGTACATGACATTTTTTCATCCGCTGCCGGGGATTGGCCCGGCACTGCCGTTTGTGTTTCCGGCAATCGCCGCGTGCGCGGTGATTGCGGCGCTGGGGGTATGGAGCGCGAACCGGGTTGCGGTGCACAGCGGAGTGGAAGATCCGCAGTACGTGGTGATGGACGAAGTGAGCGGGCAGATGATCACGCTGCTCTTTGGAATTGCCACCACGATTTCCTGGCGCTACCAGATGGACGGATTCGCGGGGGGATTCTGGTGGCAGGGGGCGCTCAATTGGAAATGGCTGCTGCTGGGTTTTATACTTTTTCGGGTGTTCGATATTTGGAAGCCGTATCCGGTGCGGCAATTGGAAAAATTGCCGGGCGGGTGGGGTATCATGGCCGATGACTGGATGGCGGGGATTTATGCGGCGGTGGTTTTGCGAGTGGTGATTCACCTGGGCCTGATTTGAAATTCAACATGAGCATGGCAGACATCACGGGGAAGAACGGCGTGCCGCGGATCGAACGCGTGTCGCCCGGGGCGGCGATTCCCGGCGGGGAGATCGCCATTCAAGGGGCGGGGTTTACGGCGCGGGGAAAAGCGCGGCCGTCGGTGCGCTTTGGAGAGGCCGAGGCGAGTTTGCTGCTGGCGGCGGAGGACCGGCTAATCGCGCGCGTGCCGGAGGGAGCGGCGGGGGGGACGGTGCGCGTGGCGACGGGCGCGGGAGAGAGCCAGCCGCATGCGATTTCGATCGGGATCCAGGTGGCGGACAATCTGCATCCGGTGGCCAATCCGGCGGTGGACGGCGAGGGGAATATTTTTATAACGTACAGCGGGCCGCGCGGGGAACGCGTGCCGGTGTCGCTGTATAAGATTACGGCGAACTACAATGTGAAGCCGTTCGTGACGTCGCTGGTGAATCCGAGCGGGCTGGCGCTGGACCGCGCGGGAAATCTTTTTGTTTCCTGCCGCAACGACGGAACGATTCACCGGATTTCGCCGGAGGGGCGCGCGGAGGAGTGGATCGAGGGGATGGGCATTGCCACGGGGCTGGCGTTTGACCGCGAGGAGAATCTGTACGTGGGAGACCGCAGCGGGACGGTGTTTCGCGTCACGCCGAAGCGGGAGATTATGGTGTTCGCGACGATTGAGCCGTCGATTTCCGCGTATCATCTGGCGTTTCATCCCGCGGGGGATCTCTACGTGACCGGGCCGACGACTTCGAGTTTTGACAAGATTTACCGGGTGACGCCGGGGGGCGAAGTGCAGACGTTTTATCGCGGGCTGGGGCGGCCGCAGGGGCTGGCGTTTGACCGCGAGGCGAATTTATTTGTGGCGGCGTCGCTGGGCGGGCGGCGCGGAGTGGTGAAGATTACGCCGGCGGGGCAGGCGGAACTGGCGCTGAGCGGGGCGGGCATCGTAGGGCTGGCGCTGCAATCTTCCGGGCGGGCGATTGTGGCCACGACGGGCGCGGTGTATACGCTGGACTGGGACATTTTGGGGTTGCCACTGCACGGATAGGAACGGCCGGCTTCAGCATCGCGAGGCGGATTGAGCATGAAAGCGGAAATCATCGCGGTGGGTTCGGAGTTGCTGACGCCGGATCGAACAGATACAAACTCCCTCTATCTCACGCAAGAACTGAACAAACTGGGCATCGAAGTGGTGCGCAAGACGATTGTGGGCGACGACCGCCAGCTGCTGGCGGAGGCGTTTCGCGATGCGCTGAACCGCGTGCCGCTGATTCTTTCTTCGGGCGGGCTGGGGCCGACGGAGGATGATTTGACGCGGGAGACCGTGGCGGAATTGCTGGGGCGGAAACTGATTCGCGATGACGCGATTGTGCGGGCGATCGAGGCGCGCTTCCGCAGCTTCGGGCGGACCATGCCGGAAATCAACGTGCGGCAGGCGATGGTGCCGGAGGGAGCGGAGGCGCTGGAGAATCCGCGAGGGACGGCGCCGGGATTGTGGATCGAGGACGGGGAGCGGATGGTGGGGCTGCTGCCGGGGCCGCCGCGGGAATTGAAGCCGATGTTCCGCGAGCAGATTTTGCCGCGGCTGGAGCGGCGGGTTGGAAATGTGCGCATGCATGCGCGGGAGCTGCGCGTGGCGGGGATGGGGGAATCGCACGTGGAGCAGATTGCGGCGCCGATATACAAACGATATGAAGACGTGACGACGACGATTCTGGCGGCGCCGGGCGAGGTGCAACTGCATCTGCGGATGTGGACGGCGGATGCGGAGGCGGCGGAGCGGACGCTGGGAGAGGCGAGTGAAGCGCTGGAGATGGCGCTGGGGGAGAGGATTTTTACGACGAAGGGAGAGCCACTCGAGGAGGTGGTGGCGCGGCTGCTGACAATGCACGGAGCGACGATCGCGGCGGCGGAAAGCTGCACGGGAGGGCTGGTGGCGCAGCGGTTGACGAGCGTGGCGGGAAGCTCGGCGTATTTTCTGGGCGGTTTGGTGTGCTACAGCAACGAATTGAAGAGCGCGTGGGCGGACGTGCCGGCGGAGATGATACAGACGAAGGGAGCGGTGAGCGCGGAAGTGGCGGGGGCGCTGGCGGAGGGAATCCGGCGGCGCGCGGGAAGCACGCTGGGATTGGGGATCACGGGAATCGCGGGGCCCGGCGGAGGCACGGAGGAAAAGCCGGTGGGGACGGTGCACATTGCGCTGGCCGGGGCGGGGGGGATCAAGGAGCGGGCGCTGCGCTTTCCGGGGGACCGGGAAATGATCCGCTGGCAGGCGTCGCAGAGCGCGCTGGACATGGTGCGGGTGCATTATCTGTATGCGGGCGCGGGCAAAGAGCCGGGGCGGGGATAGCGCGTGCGCCTGTTTGTTGCGCTGGAGATTTTTCCTGAAGTGCGGGAGAATCTTGCGGCGCTGACGAGCGAGCTGCGGGCGAAGATACCGCAGGCGCGATGGATACGCGCGGAGAACCTGCACGTGACGCTGAAATTTCTGGGCGAGGCCGGAGCAGAAAAAATGGAGGGAATCCGCGCGGCGCTGGCGGGAGTGCGCGGGGTGGCGCCGGTGGAGATGGAGTTTCGCGGGCTGGGCTGTTTTCCGGAGGCGCGGCGGGCGCGGGTGCTGTGGGTGGATGCGGCGGCGGGGCCGGAGCTGGGGCGGCTGGCGGGGCGGATGGAAGACGCGCTGGAGCCGCTGGGATTCGCGCGGGAGCGGCGGGAGTTTTCCTCGCACATGACTGTGGCGCGCTTTCCGCAGGGGCCGGGGGATGCGCGGGAATTGCAGGCGGCGATCGAGGAGTACGGCGGGCGCAGCCACGGGCGGCAGATGGCGCGGGAATTCTGCTTGTTCCAGAGCGAGCTGCAGGCGGCGGGGTCGAAGTACACGCGGCTGGCCTGCTGGCCGTTGAACGGAGCCGGGGACGGCGCGTAATGGACCAAACCTTCCTGATGCAACTGGCGATTCCTGCCGGCGCTTACCTGAGCGGCTCGATTCCCTTCGGGCTGCTGCTGGGGAAAGTTTTCAGCGGAAAAGACGTGCGCCGCGTGGGCAGCGGAAATATCGGAGCAACCAACGTGGCGCGGGCGGCGGGGGCGTGGGCGGGCGTGCTGACATTGCTTCTGGATGCGGCGAAAGGGGCGCTGCCGGTGTGGATGGCCGGGGAGTTGATGGGAGGCAGCGCGACGTGGAGGATGGCCGCGGGGCTGGCGGCGATGGCGGGGCACTGCTTTCCGGTGTGGCTGAAATTCAAGGGAGGAAAAGGTGTGGCCACGGCGGCGGGGGTGTTCGGAATGCTGTGTCCGGAGGCGATGGGAGCGGCGATAGTGGTGTTCGCGTTCGTGGTGAGCGTGTGGAGGTTCGTGGCGCTGGCGTCGATCGCGGCGGCGGCGGCGATGCCGCTGCTGGTCTATTTGCTGTGGGCGCCGCGCCACGCGCCGCCGGTGACGGTGAGCCTGGGAACCTTGCTGGCCGCGGCGCTGATCATCTGGAACCATGAGGCCAATATCCGGCGGTTGCTGGCGGGGGAAGAGCCGCGCTTTGCGATTGGCCGCAAGAAGGACAAGAGCGAATGAGCCGCATCGCGATACTGGGAGGAGGAAGCTGGGGGACGGCGCTGGCGATTCTGGAGGCGGGCAGCGGGAAGGGGCATGAGGTGCGGCTGTGGGCGCGCGATGAGAAGCTGGCGGAGGAGATTCGGCGCACGCGCGAGAACAAGACGTACCTGCCGGGGTATCGGGTCCCCGAAGCGGTGCTGGTCACCAGCAAGGGAGACGAAGCGCTGGCGGGAGCGGAGATTGTGCTGTGCGCGATTCCTTCGGCGCATGCGCGCGGCGTTTACACACGGATGATCGAGCACGCAAGGCCGGAGATGGCCTTTGTCAGCGCGACGAAGGGGCTGGAACTGCGCACGCACGCGCGGATGAGCGAAGTGCTCGAGCAGGTGTTCGCGCCGCGGTTCGCGCCGCGCGTGGCGGTGCTTTCCGGGCCGTCCTTCGCTTCGGAAGCGGCGCGGGGAGATCCGACGGCGGTGGTGCTGGCGTGCCGGGACGCGGAATTATCGGCGCGCTTGCAGGAGCGGCTGGCCGGGCCGACGTTCCGGCTGTACACGAATGAGGACGTAAAGGGCGTGGAATACGCCGGGGCGATGAAAAACGTGATCGCCATCGCGGCGGGAGCCTGCCAGGGAATGGGGCTGGGTTCGAACACGCTGGCGGCGCTGATCACGCGCGGGCTGGCGGAGATGACGAGGCTGGCGGTGGCCCTGGGAGGCGCGGCGGAAACGCTGCGCGGGCTGGCGGGGCTGGGGGATCTGGTGCTGACCTGCACGGGAGGGCCGAGCCGCAACCGGCACGTGGGAATCGAACTGGGCAAGGGGCGGGCGCTGGGAGAGATTCTGGCGGGGATGCGCATGGTGGCGGAGGGAATTCATTCGACGGACGCGGTGTGGGAGATGGGAGTTTCCCTGAGAGTGGAGATGCCCATCACCGAGCAGGTGCACGCCACGCTGCACGGGAAGACGCCGGCACGGGAAGCGATCCGGGCGATTCTGGAGAGGCCGCTGAAGCGGGAGTAGTACGAGAGTCCTATTTGGCAATCGGTGACAGACACGTCACATGGAGAGCCGCAAAGAGGTTGTTCCGCATACAATAGGGAGTCATATGTCGCCGGCCCTCGCCAACCAATGGAAGAAACTGCGCTCGGGACGGGTGCGCCTGCTGTGGCTGGTGCTGGGAGCGATGCTGCTGATCAGCACGTTCCCGATGGCGCTGTACCACCGGCAGGTGCTGAAGATGAGCCAGGACAAGCTGGTGGACACCGAGGGAGTGCAGCAAACGGAGCTGACGAGGTCGCTGGCGGACGAAATTAATTTATTTGATTCGAATCTGACGCAGCAGCTGATCAGCCAGAGGCAGATTCTGGCGCTGACGGACATGGTGCAGAACGTGGATGATCCGGCGGTGGCGGCGAAGGTGACGCAACTGCTGGAAAATCTGGTGGACAGCAACCGCAACACATTTCTGTACCTGACAGCCATCGGGCGAAGCGGAAAAGGAACGAGCGCGGCGCAGGGCAGTTTCCACCAGGAGCAGGACCCCTTCATCAACAAATCGCTGCAGCGGGCGTTCGCGGCGTGCCAGCAGCCGCAGACGCTGAAATACCGGAGCGATCCGCTGGCGCTGGGAGCATCGAACAGCCCGGCGTTCATCGTGGCGGTGCCGCTGAAGGTGGGAGAGGATTTTGCGGGGATGCTGGCGGCGGTGGTGACGCTGGAGCCGGTGATGAAGCGGCTGAAGGAAATGAGCGTGCGCGGGCGCACGGTGTTCATCGTGGATCACGCGGGACACGTGGTGGCGCATCCCTCGGGAAACAACTTTGTGCCCGGGGTGGACCTCAGCGAGCAATCCGCGATCGTCGGGCAAATTCATTCCCTGCCGCAGGAACTGCGTTCCACGGTCAACATGCGATTCACGCAGAAGGAGCGGAACCGGGCGGTGGAAATGATCGGGACGTACAGCACGCTGCCGGAAATCAACTGGGCGGTGGTGGCGCAGCGCAGCCTGGAGCAGGCGCGGGAAGACGCGGGAGTGACGGAGCTGAACCGGCAGGCGCTGCTGTTCATGCTGGTGGTGACGGTGGTGGCCATCGTGGTGGGATATTTTTTCGCGGTGGGAATCAGCGACCCGATCCGCGGACTGGCGGATTCGACGCGGGCCATCAGCGCGGGAAATTTCCGGCAGCGGACGGAAGTGCATGGCGCTTCGGAAATCAGCGAGTTGGCGGAAACCTTCAACAAGATGGCCGGAGACATCGAGGAATACATCGAGAGGCTGAAGGAAGCGGCGGAGGAGAACCGGGAGCTATTCCTGGGGTCCATCCGGATGCTGGCGGCGGCCATCGACGAAAAGGACCCGTACACGCGAGGCCATTCGGGGCGCGTGGCGAAGTATTCGACGCTGATCGCGCAGGAACTGGGGATGAACGAGACGGACCTGGACCGGCTGAAGATTTCGGCGCTGCTGCATGACGTGGGCAAGATCGGGGTGGACGACCGGGTGCTGAAGAAGCCGGGAGCGCTGACGGCCGAGGAATTCGAATTGATGAAGCAGCACACGGTGAAGGGCGCGAACATCATGCGCCCGGTTTCGCAGCTCAAGGACATGCTGCCGGGCATCGAACTGCACCACGAGCATCTGGACGGGCGCGGCTATCCGTATGGATTGCAGGCGCACCAGATTCCGCTGATGGCGCGAATCATCGCGGTGGCCGACACGTTTGACGCCATGACGACGAACCGGCCGTATCAGACGGCCATGGATACGGATTTCGCGCTGGGGAAGATCAAGGGACTGGCGGGAACGAAATTCGACGGCACGGTGGTGACGGCGCTGGAGAATACGATTCAGAAGGGCAAGTTGAAGGTGGCCGCGGTGGAAGTGCCGGTCTGAGCGGGACTTTTTCTCGCAGAAAAAGTTGAAAGCGGCGTTCCTCACGCCCGCGTTTTTTCAAGCAAACATTGCAAAGCGCAGCACCGCATGTGCCGGAAGAGGGCGCGGTTCGGCTGCTGACCGGGGCGTCTCAGTAGACCCAGGTGCTGACGATTTTTGTTTTGGGGTCCACCTTACGGACGGCGCGGCGGTTGTGGTACGGCATGATGAAGAGAGTGCCATCGGCGGTGGAGCAAAAACCGCCCGGCCCCCAGATGCGCGCGGTGGCCGCGGGTCCGTCCACGTCCTCCCTAACCTCATCCGAACCTTGTACACCCAGAAATTTCGTGAGCTTGCCCGCATGGAGCGAGCGCAGCGGCGCGATCCCATCGCCCTTGTCGGCAATCACGAGGGTGCCGTTGACGTAGTGAAAATCAGTCAGCCAATCCACCCGCTGCTGGCCAGCCTTGGAGGGGAGCATGCGGGCATCCAAAATCTTCTCGACTTTGCCGTCGGGATGGAAGCGGTAGAGATTGGTGAACAGGTTGACCCCCGGGACGTTGAGGGTAGCGCCGACAACCGGCAAGCCTTCGGGGTCCACGGCGAGGAATGCGTACAAAATATTATTGGAGTGATCACCGTGAATTTTGGGGTCGAACAAACAGCCCTTGTGCACGGTGGTGACGTTGCCTGCGGCGTCAAGGCGGCGGAGGGCGCAGCTTTCCAAGTCGGCCACCAGCAGGTTGCCCTCCTTGTCGTACGCCAGACTCTGCGGCGAAGCGAACAGCGCCTGCTTGGCGGGGCCGTCCTGATGGCCGGATTGTTGCATGGTCTTCCAGCGGTCGTACTTGCAAGCCTGGGGGCCGCCGCCGGCGACTTGCTCGACAAAGCCGTCCTTGCGCAGCTTCAGGATCATGTGCAATTCGCTGTCGCTGAAGATTACGTCCCCGGCGGGGTCCACCACCATGCCGCCCCAATGGTCAATGCTGAGCCACGCATCCTCGATCCGCACATTGCAGACACCCGTCAGATTTTTCCACCCCGGCTGCGTGCCATAGGGCCGCACGGCGAACGCGGTGACCTGTCCATCGGGAGCCACGCGCCAAACACCGCGGCCGTTGTCCGCGTAATAGTCCTTGTTGGAGCGGGGCTGGAGCTTCATTTCGGCGGCGGGCACGATGCTTTCGGCCGCAAGGTAAAGAGAGCCGTCCGAGGCGGGGGCCATCTTCCAGATGGCCGAGAAGAAATTGCGGTCCACGGGAAGATAGGGGTTGGTGACGTTCCAGCGCGAGGTGGAATCCTCGGGGCCGAAATGGTGGGCTTCACCCTGGGGCACGGTACGGCTGGTGACCAAACGCGGGCCATCGGCGAGTTTTCTCGTGAGTACAAAATAAGCGGGACCGCCGGGGGCGGAGCTTCCAGGTGCACTAGCGGATGGGGCGTCGCTTTTTGCGCCGGCCTTTTCACCTCCCGCCGGAGGAGGAGCCGCTTTGCCGTCGCGGACATCGCGGGCGTGGGCGAGTTTTTTCTCGATCGCGGCGGAATCGGTCTTGAGCTTGTTGTTGTAGGCGACGCGGCGGGCGCGTTCGTAGGAGAGGACGGCCTCGAAGTAGTTCCCTGCTTCGGCGTAGGCGTCGCCTTTCTTGATGGTCTCCTCGTAATCCTTCATGGCTGCGTCGGTGGAGGACTGGCTGGCGGCGGGAACGGAAATGATGGTCAGCGCCGAAGCCGCGCAGAGCATCGTGACAACAGCCAGGGCAAGCAAACTCGCGCGATTCTTCATGGTATGAGCCTCCACAGAACCACGGAAATATTTTAGCCTTTGCCAATCGTTGCACACCGGCTGAGTGCGCCATATATACTCCACGATTGAACCGCATGCAAGCTCGCGGTCCGGCCGCACCGGCTCCGCCGATTCTGATACAATTTGATGTTACCGCGATGCTCCTGCGGGAAGCCCATGTTCGGACTATTCAAGAAAAAGGACGAGATGGAACCGTCGCTGCTGGGCCGGCTGAAGGAGTCGG
>Ga0315281_10006121_pt1 | contig 17163 bp, 13 predicted proteins | sample YL17G07_0_MG_FD_204540 | JGI IMG/M metagenome (GOLD analysis project Ga0315281, IMG submission 204540) | Sediment microbial communities from Yellowstone Lake, YNP, Wyoming, USA - YL17G07_0 | ecosystem: Environmental > Aquatic > Freshwater > Lake > Sediment | place: USA: Wyoming | collected...
GCCCCTCGGCGCTCTTGATGAGTCGAGTCAGTTGTTCTAAAAGATAGAACGGAAGAGATAACAGGGTGTATTCAATAGAAGACCCGAAGGAATCTTTCACGTGTATGGGACCCAGTCTAGGGGTATCTGAATTGATCCTGATCGCGATTGTCTTCTTTTTCTCCATCATAAACTGGTGGAGTGACTTGAGCGTTCCTGTTGTACCTGCCTTGACTTCAATGGGGATAATCAGATTCTCGTATTGAATGATGTAATCGATTTCAGCTTCGGCACCCTTTTTTTCTCGCTGCCAATAATAGATGGAAGGTGGCATATATGCCGGGATCACCGTGCGCAGTAGCTGGCCCACTAGCTGTTCAGCCATACCCCCACTATTGATCAGGGAGATTTCAGATATTGCTGTTAACTGATGTAATGAAAGTCCTAGTGATGCACCACAAAGTCCGCAGTCCAGCATAATCACCTTGGAGAACTTCTCGTCGGCTTCCGCACCGAGAGGCAACCCATTGGCTGAGCTTGCCACAATTCGATGACATATTCTGGCTTTAACAAGCAAATCAAGCGCCTGTTTTAAGGGGGCGGTGCCCACCTCGGAATTGGCATCCTTGTAGACAAACTTTTTTCCCAGTTGACGAGGCACTGAACTCATTACATCCTCAAGGCGATCAATCGTGAGGCGACCGCTATATTTAGCGAAGTCATCGCGATAAGTTGCCAACAGATCGAAGTGGATTTGATTGACAGCGTCCGGAGCTTTTTCAGCAGCCCACGTTGAAACAGCCGCAGGCATCCCACCAACAACAAGATATTCTTTGATCATCTTCATCAATTGCGAATGAATGGCTACTGGAATAGAAAGATTCCAATCATAATTTCGCAGATATGCTCGAAGCTCATGTTGTCCGATTGCATCCAAAAATTCCTCGAAGGATAACGGCTCTAGATATAGGTAGCCTATTCTGCCAACGGGCATGCTAAATTCATGTTGAGCTAGAGTAAAGTCTAAAAGAGAACCTGCCGCAACTACCGGAAGTTCTGGCATGTCTTCAGCAAACCAACGCAACTTTTCCAGAAGATGGGGCGCCGCTTGGATTTCATCCAGGAATAGAATGGCTTTTGATGGTTCAATTTTGCTTCCCGTCGAGGCTGCAATGTTGATGATGATTTCCTTGGGGTCATTGGAGGAGAATAAAGATTCCAAGCTAGGCCGTCTCTCGAAGTTAAACTCGATCAATCGCCGTTCTTGCGAACTGGCTAGATCTCGAATAAGCCAAGTCTTTCCGACTTGTCGAGCCCCCCGAATCACTAATGGCTTTCGTGCGGCAGAATGGAGCCAGTTTACCAAAAACAAAGTGCGATCACGCTTCATCCACCATTCCTCTGTTCAATCACTAGCTTGCCTTACACCTCTTATTTAAGTCTACAAAAGAAGGGGGTGTTATTGCGAGGAAGTCAATAAAACACGGGGATGCTTTGAAGGGGACGAGAAATCTTCCTGAAGCTGCTGGCTCTAACAGAAATACTTAAATCGTTGTAAAATAGATTGTTACGACGATAAATTGAAGATGTCGTGGGTCTATGGGGATCTGTGGAAAGTCGATCAAGCCGTTTCGAGAGCGTCTTCTTTTGGATTGGTCTTTATCGAGGCCTTGTTGCATAAATATTAATCACCACACAGGTGGGGCTGCGGAGCTGGTGAACGAAGTGTGACCTATGTTGGTGAATTGGGGCGGAGGTTCAAGTGGTTTCTTATAAGGAGCTCTTAGGCTTTATATGGCAGTTCATGAGGCGCCAAAGGGGGATCTTTTTCTCCATTTTTCTGCTCGACGCCTTCGCTTGGCCCCTCGAGTCTTTGGTGTGGCCTTACATTTTGAATTTAGTGGTAGATATTTTCACCCGTTTCGACCTGGATCGAGCGGCCGCGTGGCAAGCATTGCAAGCCCCGATCATCGGAGGGGTGTGCTTAGTCGTCTTCATCGAAGTGGCCTCCCGCACGATGGGCTTTTTAATGGCAAAGGGGGTCCCGAAGCTTCAAGCGGATATCCGCATGGGGATGTTTGATCATGTCCAGCACCATTCCCCGCACTATTTCAATGAACGGTTTGCCGGAAGCCTGGCGAATAAAATGACAGACATGACAACGCAGGTAGAATTGATCTTTCAGCAATTGTTTTGGCCTCTCTTTCCTGCAATTGTGTCGTGCCTTGCAGGCGTAGTGGTGCTCTGGTTTGTGAATCCCACCTTTGCATGGATATTGCTCGCATGGATTGTCATTCATTTGGGTGTGACCCTCAAGTTTACCCGCCCGTGCGACCTTTACGAGCATCGACATGGTGAAGCACGCAGCACATTGCTCGGAAAGATTGTCGACAGTTTCACAAATAACTTTGCCGTCAATCTCTTCTACCGCTTTAAGTACGAAAGTACCGCTATTGCCCCTTTCCAGAAGGAGGAGAAAGAGACAAACGTCTATGCCAAGCGATACGTTGAAAAGATGCGGTGCGTGTTGTCCCTTATGTATTTTATCGGGGTCATACTGGGGATAAACGGCTCTCTACTTTATTTATGGGTCCATGGTCAAATAACAACCGGCCAAGTGGTCCAGGTTTTCACCACAATGTGGAACCTCACAATGATCTTGTGGACAGTCGGCACTGCACTGCCCCTCCTCTTCCAATCTTTTGGCATTGCCAAGCAGGCCTATTCGGTGGTGCGCGACCCACAAGATCTGGGAGATACGCCCAACGCGAGAGAGTTGAAAATCTCCTCAGGCGAAATTGTCTTTGACAATGTCTCATTTCAATATGGCGAAAAAAGGCTATTCGAAAACAAACATGTCCAGATCCGGGGCAGCGAAAGGGTGGGCCTCGTCGGCTTTACGGGGGCGGGGAAATCCACCTTCATCAACCTGATTTTGCGTTTTTTCCCCCTGCAGAGTGGAAAAATTCTCATCGATGGACAAGAAGTGGCCAATGTCACCCTGGAATCTCTGCGGCGCCAAATTGCGTTGATTCCTCAAGATCCCGTGCTGTTTCATCGAACCTTGCGGGAAAATATCTCCTACGGAAAACCCGAGGCCACCGAGGCGGAGATCCTCCATGCCGCCAAGCTGGCCCATTGCGATGAGTTCATTCGGAATATCCCGAGCGGCTATGAGGCGAAAGTGGGAGAGAGGGGGACAAAGCTCTCTGGGGGCGAACGGCAGAGAATTGCCATCGCCCGGGCGATTTTAGTGAATGCCCCCATTCTCATCTTAGACGAAGCCACCTCGTCTCTCGATTCGGTGACAGAGCGGTATATCCAAGACAGTCTGGAAAAACTGATGCAGAATCGGACCACCATTGTGATCGCTCACCGCCTCTCAACGCTGTCTCGGATGGATCGCATTTTGGTCTTTGACAAGGGGAAGATCGTGGAAGAGGGAACCCATGCTTCTCTGCTAAAGCAAGACGGTCTCTACGCCCAGATGTGGAAGATGCAAGTCGGGGGCTTCTTGCCCGTGGCGCCTATTACCTAAATCGAATGGTCTTCTTGACTCCGTCAATAATGGCGATGCCGCCGCTGGGAATGATGACTTGGGGATCTGTATGGCCAAAATTGAGATTGAAAATAACGGGGAGGTGGCAATCGTAATCTTGTAATGCCCTTTTCACCGCTCGCTGCTGATTGGCGATGAACATTTCGCGCCCTTCGGTGGGGAATTTGCCGCAAAACTGTGCCTTGGACCGACCAAAGAGGATCGCTTTCAGTTTGTGCAAGATGCCTAACTCTCCGAGCGCCGCCAGAAAGCGATACACGAACCCTTCCGTAGGCATTTCCTCAGAGGTTTCAAGGAAGAGGATTGTGCCCGTAAGGCGATCCAACGGGGGCAGGTGCCGCCTGACCGAAAGATGTAGATCGAGAACCTCGAGACAACCTCCCCATAATCTCCCTTCGAGGATTTTGTTCTCATGATTGTGCCAATGCCAGCCATCGCTCGGATACATGGGACGCGATTGGGTGTTGTTTTGTGGGTCATCCCAGTTCAAATCATAATCTGTCCATTCGGGTGAAGAGTGTATCTCTCCGATCGACTGTTCGAAAAGCGCCTTCCTCAAATACTGGACGGTGAAGTCGTGCATGTGTCCCTGCATGGCAAATTGATTCATGAGGTGACCGCCATAGTAGGAAGTGATGCCCAAATTCCAAAGATAGAGATGCAAATTGGTATTATCGCTGTACCCGAGAAAGGATTTAGGGTGCGAGGTAATGGTTTTCGCGTCTAAGTACGGGAGGATCCGCATTTGATCGTTGCCACCTATCGTGGCAATAATGGCCTTGATCGATGGGTCTGCAAATGCGGCGTTGATATCATCGGCCCGGGCCTGGGGATTTTTTGCCAGGTAATCGGGACTCTTGCGCGCGGTGGGAAATTCTACCGGCTCTAGATGAAATAGGTCTCGAAGTCTTTGTAAACCAAGTTCGTACACCCATGGAAAAACAGAGGGTAGCCCTGCTGAGGGGGATATGATGGCGACGCGATCGCCTTTTTGTAGGCGTGGGGGGATTTTAAATTGCATTGATACGAGATTTTATAGAAAGACGGTTTTCAATACACGGATTTCGATGATCTGTTAAACTGCCCCTCTATGATTCGCTCCAGTGAAGATACCATCGCCGCCATCGCGACTGCCCCCGGCGAGGGGGCAATCTCCGTCATCCGGATCTCGGGACGGGAGGCTTTCGCAATCGCTCAAAAAATCTTTACCGGGCCCGTAGCCACATTCCTCACCCATACGGCCCATTACGGGAAAATTACCTCAGATGAGGGGCTCACCCTCGATTCTGTGCTGCTCCTCGTCATGCGGGGGCCCCGATCCTACACGGGGGAAGATTCGGTCGAAATCTCGTGCCACGGGGGGAGCTTGGTCACCCGTCGTGTTCTGGAGCGGATCGTCGAGGCGGGGGCGCGCCCGGCCGAACCGGGGGAATTTTCTCTCAGGGCTTATTTGAACGGGAAAATCGACCTCGCTCAGGCCGAGGCGATTCAGCAGCTCATCGGGGCGAAGAACGAAATGGCCCTGGAAACGGCAGAGCGGCAACTCGAGGGGGCGCTTTCAAAAACGATTGCTCAATTCCAAAAAGAGCTGACCGACATTGCCGCCATCCTGGAAGCATGGGTCGATTTTCCCGAGGAAGATCTCGAATTTGCGACGATGGATGAACTATGTACAGGTCTCGAGGCGATTGGGTTGCGCATGCAGCGCCTGCAAGCGACGTTCCATAACGGAAAAATGCTCCACCAGGGGATTTCGCTGTGCCTTCTCGGATCGCCCAACGTGGGGAAATCGTCTTTGATGAATGCTCTTCTCGGCTTTGATCGGGCGATCGTAACCCCAATTGCAGGGACGACACGGGATCTCCTCGAAGAAGATTTGACTCTCGGGGATCTCCATTTCCGCCTCGTCGACACCGCTGGCATCCGTGTCACGGAGGAGATCATCGAACAGGAGGGGATCCGCCGCTCACAAAAAGCGATGGAGGAGGCCGACCTTGTTCTGCTGCTTCTGGATGCAACGCGGGCCCTTTCCGAGCATGATCACCATCTTCTCCGATCGGTCCCTCGGGCAAAAACCATTCTCGTTTGGAACAAAATCGATGTACGAGAACCGGTCGATTCTCTTGCTTGGGAGCCGTCGGTCCAGATCTCGGCAAAAGAGCGGCTCGGCCTCAATGATCTCCAGCGGGCGATCGAAACGGTGATCTGGAAACAGGGACCTCCCTCCAAAGAGGAAGTCGTCATCACGCGCCAACGTCATTTTGCTGCGCTCTCCAATGCCATCGCTTCAATCTTAGCCGTGGTTTCGGGACTGAAACAAAACGTCTCGGCTGAATTCGTCGCTTCCGATCTCCGAAATGCGCTGCATGAACTGGGAACGATCATTGGCACAAATGTGACAGAAGATATACTGTCAGCCATCTTCAGCAAATTTTGCTTAGGCAAATGACCAAAAAAGAACGGGCTAAAAAGATCGCGGCCATCCTGAATCACCTGTTCCCCAATCCGAAAATTCCCCTGCTACACAAAGATCCATACACCTTGCTCATCGCTGTGGTTCTCTCGGCGCAATGCACAGATGCACGGGTCAACCTGACGACTCCAAAACTCTTCGCTCTCGCAGATACGCCGCAAAAGATGGTCCTTCTCGATCCGAAAGCGATCGAAGAGGTCATTCGATCCTGCGGACTTGCGCTACGTAAGTCGCGCGCCATCTGGAATCTTTCTCAAGATCTCATCGACCTCCACAAAGGCCGTGTGCCCAAAACGTTCGCGGCGCTGGAAAAACTCCCGGGCGTCGGCCACAAAACCGCCTCGGTCGTGATGACGCAGGCTTTTGCCCTTCCTGCCTTTCCGGTCGATACCCACATCCATCGGTGCGCCCACCGATGGGGCCTTTCCTCAGGCAAATCAGTCGTGCACACCGAGCGAGACTTAAAACGACTCTTTCCCCGAAAGATCTGGAGAAAAATCCATCTTCAAATCATCTATTTCGCAAGGGCATACTGCCCCGCCCGCGGACACAAAAAAGATGAGTGCCCGATTTGTTCTTTTTGCTAAACTAGGGAAAATATGAAAAATTACACTGCATGGATTTGGTGTTTCATTATGGTCGGTATGACATCGCTTTTTTCCCTCGCCCAGCGCCCTTTCACTCTCGATCATTGGCTGGACGTCCGCCAGGTGGGAGATCCGCAGGTGTCGCCGGACGGGCAATGGGTCGCCTATACGGTCGGGACGACCGATCTAGAAAAGAATAAACTCATTTCTCACATCTGGGTCGTCTCCACACAGCCCGGAGGAGAGGGGCCGCGCCAGTTGACGGTGGGCGAGGAGGGGGAATCCCGCCCCCGCTGGTCGCCGAATGGACAGTGGATCGCCTTCTCGGCACCGAGTCAGAACATTCCCCAAATTTGGGTTATTCCCTTCGTAGGTGGCGAGGCGAAACCGATCACCGATATTGCGACGGGCGCCGCCAAGCATATTTGGTCGCCGACGGGTGGCCTGCTCGCCTTTGTGAGCGACGTCTTTCCCGATTGTCCGGACGATGCGGCGAATCGGAAGAGAATCGAAGAGAAAGAAAAAGCGGGCGTTCAGGCCAAAACGATCGAAACTCTTCTCTATCGCCACTGGGACAAATGGCGCGATGGGAAAAAATCCCATCTTCTGGTGGTCCCCTTTGATTCCGATGACGTACAGGTGGGACGGACCACTGACCTCACCCCAGGCGAGTGGGAAACGCCCCCCTATTCCCTGAGCGGTCCGGACGATCTTGCCTTTTCTCCGAATGGGAGGGAAATCGCCTACACGCGGGGACCCGATCCGTCGATTGCGGCGTGGACCACCAACGCCGATCTTTGCGTCGTGTCTGTCGGAGGCGGAGAGGCGCGCAATTTGACGTCGGAAAATCGAGGGTGGGATGGCTCTCCCCTGTATTCACCGGATGGGCGCTATCTCGCCTACCGCTCACAGGAAAGAGAGGGTTACGAGGCCGATATTTGGCGCCTCTTTGTCTACGACCAACGCACAGGCGAAAAGAGGCAACTATTCTCCGATAGACAACCCTCGGTGCAAGAGTTTTGCTGGGGAGGTACAGGATCGGGCGATCTGTACGTGATCACCAAAGACCCAGGCCAATCCACGTATCGAGCCCAAAAAGATGAGTCGCCGGCGCGGCAAACGCTTTTGGTTCCGATGTTCCACGAAAAATCTTTCTCCAGTCTTTCGGTGTCGCGGGACGGTCGGGTGATCGTCGCCCTTTGCCAGTCCATGGCTCAAGCGCCCGAGGTGTGCCGTCTGGAGTTTGGGGTCGAGGGCATTTGGTCTGTAACCCCTCTGACGCATACCAATGACGCCCTCTTTGCCGCTGTTGACATGCCCTCCTACGAATCGATCTCGTACGAGGGGGCGGAAAAAGCGCAGATCCAGGCGTGGCTCGTGAAGCCGCCCGGGTTCAATCCAACGAAAAAATATCCGTTCCTCCTCTGGATTCACGGAGGTCCTCAGGCGGCGTGGCCCGATGCGTTTGGCTTCCGCTGGAACCCGATGTTATTTGCCGCGAAAGGGTACGTCGTGCTGATGCCAAATCCGCATGGCTCGGTTGGCTTTGGCCACCCATTTACGGAACAAATTTCTGGCGACTGGGCGGGCGCTTGCTATGAGGATCTGATGAATGGCGTCGACTGGGCCATTGAGCAAGGGTTTGTCGATCCCAACAGAATGGGCGCGGCGGGCGGTTCATTTGGTGGCTACATGGTGAACTGGATCCTCGGTCACTCCAACCGTTTCAAGGCCCTGATGTCTCACGCCGGCGTTTACAACCTGGAGTCGATGTACGGCGTCACGGAAGAGCTTTGGTTTCCCGAATGGGACCTCAAGGGGACCCCGTGGGAAGATCGAGAGGGGCAATACGACCGATTCTCTCCCCACAAATTCGCCGCCGCGTTCCAGACGCCGACCCTCGTCATCCATGGCGAACTCGACTTCCGGGTACCGATCGGCGAGGGACTGCAACTCTTCACCGCTTTGCAAAGGCAAAAAGTCCCCTCAAAACTCCTCTATTTCCCCGACGAGGGACACTGGATCCAAAAACCAAAAAACCGAAAACTTTGGACCGAAACGGTATTGGATTGGTTTGACCAGTATCTAAAGCGATCCGAGGGATTGGCCGAATAGGGCTTTCGTTTCAAACCCTTTTGCTGAGTTCTCGATGAGGTCAGGGTCGAAAGCGATACGTCCTTTTTCGAATAGGAGGACGAGACACGATCCCCCGAAAGAAAAGTATCCCTTTTCATCGCCTTTAGAAATTTCGGCGTTGGGTGGGTACGTTTGATGAATGGCCCCAACGCAGGTGGCCCCCACTTCTACGTAGAGAATAGTTCCAAAGCGCCCGGCATCGATCTCGGTGACCATCCGTTTATTTTCCCAAAGAATGGCCAGTTTCTTTCTCAGCGCGATGGGACTGACGGAAAACAGCGGCCCCGCAATGACGCGCGCTGGAGAGGGAGTGCCATTTGTGGGAAAATGAAAGCGGTGATAATCGGTGGGGCAAAGCCGCGCGATGACCATCGCCCCTTCTGCATAGCGGTGCGCGTAGGCAGAATCCTGCAAAAAGGGGGCAAGATCGAAACTCTGCCCTTTGATGTAAAACTGCTTTACATTTGATAAATCGGGAAAAACCAGATACCGCGCATCGGCAGGTAAAACGGCGCAATTTTGATCTTGGACGATGGGGCGGCGCTGGGGTTTTAGTTTGCGAATGAAAAAGTCGTTGAAGGATTTGAATTCGGCATCGGCAAATTCTGAGGCATTGACTCCGTAAGTATCAATGAAGGGCGTCACTTTTCTTATGCTCGATGGCCGCTTCTGTAGATAGCCGTAAAACTTGGAAAACAAAGGAACCCGCGCTAAGAGTGGGAGGAGGAAAAAGGAGAAAAAACGGGAGGCGAGAGAATCTCCATAAAGGAGCGAAAGGGCCCGATGGCCGTAGATTTTCTCAATCTCAATCTTGCCAGTCGCGCGGTCGACATATTGGATGTCCATGAGGGGTAAATCTAACACCTTTATATAATAATATGAAACTAAATTTTGATTACGATCAGAAATTATGTTAAACCTTGTGTGAAAATGACGAACATACTAAAATTTTGTCAGAATTAGGGATCCCGTACATATGTTTGGTCTGCTCAAAAAAATTTTTGGAACGCATCAGTCGCGCCTGCTCAAGCAATATTGGCGTCTCCTCCCCCAAGTCAATGCGTGGGAAGTGAAATACCAAGGCATCTCCGATGAGGAACTGAGGATGAAAACAGTCGAATTCAAGGAAAGATTAGCCAATGGCGAAATCCTTGAATCGCTTCTTCCGGAGGCTTTCGGCGCGGTCAAAAGCGTCTGTCGCAGGCTCTGTGGCACGGATGTCCATGTGTCGGGGTACGATCAGAAATGGGACATGATCCCCTACGACGTCCAAATCCTGGGCGCCATCGCGATGTTCCATGGCTCGATCTCGGAGATGCAGACGGGAGAAGGGAAGACGCTCACAGCGGCGATGCCCCTTTATCTCCACGCAATCACGGGAAAAGCGGCCCACCTCGTTACGGTGAATGATTATCTCGCCAGGCGCGACTGCGAGTGGATCGGCTCGATTTTCCGCCGCCTTGGACTCACCGTCTCCTCCCTGACGAACGACGTCCCTCCCTTCAAAAGAAAAGAGGTCTACGCCTGCGACATTGTCTACGGCACGGCTTCTGAATTTGGGTTCGACTACCTCCGCGATAATTCGATGGCCATGCACAAGAATGAGCAGGTGCAGCGGGGCCATTATTTTGCGATGGTCGACGAGATCGATTCGATCTTAATCGACGAAGCGCGCACGCCGTTGATCATTTCGGGGCCTGTCCCTGAAAGCCGCCAGATGTATGACGAGCTGAAAGATGGCGTCGACCATTTGGTGCGGATTCAGCGAGACTACTGCAACCGCCTCGCCACTGATGCGCGCAAAGCGCTCGAAGCTGCCGGATTGCTCGTCGATGGAGAATTGCCGAAAATCGGAAAAGAACACGACGAGACTTTCAAAAAGCTTTGGCTCGTCGGCAAGGGAACACCGCGCAACAAGGTTTTAAAGCGAATCAAAGAACATCCCGATCTCCGTGCCGAAATCGACAAATGGGAAACGCACTTCTACGGCGAGGCGAACAAGGAAGAAAAGCACGAGAACCTTTCCCAGCTTTACATGACCGTCGACGAGCGGAATAACGAGTACGAGCTCACCGACAAGGGGATCAAGACTTGGTCAGAATACAAGCCGGAGGTGGGAGCCGATGATTTCGTCATGATCGATCTGGGCCACGAATATTCCACCATCGACCTCAATTCTGCTCTATCCGACCAAGACAAAATGCAGGCGAAGGTCTCCTTGCGAGAGGCAGATGCGAAGCGCAAAGAGCGGGCTCACAACTTGCGCCAGATGCTCCGCGCCCATCTCCTCATGGAAAAGGACGTCGATTACATCGTCCAGGACAACAAGATCGTCATCATTGACGAGAACACGGGCCGGCCGCAGCCGGGGCGCCGCTTTTCCGACGGCCTCCATCAAGCGATCGAGGCGAAAGAAGATGTCGCGATCCAAGGAGAGACGCAAACTTATGCGACGATTACACTGCAAAACTATTTCCGGATGTACGAGTGCTTAGCCGGCATGACTGGGACGGCGATGACCGAGGCCAATGAATTCAAGGAGATCTACAAACTCCAAGTCCTCGAAATCCCGACCCACCGAAAGTGTCAAAGACAAGATGCCGATGACGAGATCTACATGACGGAGAGGGAAAAATACATCGCCATCCTGAAAGAGATCAAAGAAGTCCACGAAAAGGGGCGTCCGATCCTCATCGGCACCGATTCGGTCGAAACTTCCGAGAAACTCTCCCGCATCCTGAAGCAAAATAAGTTGGAGCACACGATCCTCAACGCGAAAAACCACGCCAAAGAGGCCGAGATCATCGCGGAAGCGGGCAACCCTGACGCGATCACTCTCGCCACAAACATGGCGGGCCGCGGTACCGACATCAAACTCAAAGATGGGGTGAAAGAGGTCGGCGGACTCCACGTCATCGGCACGACTCGCCACCATTCCCGCCGCATCGACAGACAGTTGCGCGGCCGCGGCGGCAGGCTAGGAGATCCGGGCACCTCCAAATTCTACGTCTCCTTCGAAGATCCGCTGATGCGCCTCTTCGCCTCACCTCGCATGACCTCACTTCTCCAGCGTTTCCGTCCGCCCGAAGGAGAGCCGATTTCCGCCAAAGTGCTCAACAAATCGATCGAAACCGCGCAAAAACGGGTCGAGCAGCGCAACTACACCATCCGCAAACATACCCTCGAGTACGACGATGTCATGAATAAACAGCGAAAAGAGGTCTATGCTTTTCGGAACGACCTTCTCTTCGCCGAAGCCCCTCTCAAAATCGCGGAAGAGCTCATCGAAACCGTCGCCGTACAAACAGGTGCCTCCTATCTACAAAACAAATCGAATGACAAAAGCTGGAATCCCGAAGGATACCGGCAATTGCTCATGACCCACTTCCCTGTCCACTTCGAGCCGGACGAGTTTGAAGCGGAATATTCCTCTTCAGCCGACTTTGAGAAAAAAGCCTCCGAGAAAGTCACCGCCGCATTCCTACAAAAGCTCCTCTATCAAAGGCAGCTCCTTTCCACCTTCCGCCCTGATCTCAACGAACCGGAAAAAGCCCAGGACGTCCTAAGGGAAGTGATCCGCAACCTCATGGTCCGAAAAATCGACCAGCTCTGGCAGGAACATCTCCTCACCATCGACCACCTACGCTCCGATGTTCATATGCGCACCGTCGGCCAGAAGGATCCTCTCCTCGAATTCAAACACGAATCGTTTGCCCTCTTCGAAGCGTTCTCCATCCGTCTCCGTCAGGAGATCTCCCGCGATCTGTTCCGCTTTGAGATGATGCCCCAACAACGGCCACCGCAGGAAAAGATGCAGGAAGCACTGCTGAAAATGCAGTCCAAGCAGCTGCAGCAAAAGGCGCAGGATCCACTTCTAAAAATCCCTAACCAACCGCAGCGCCCAAACCTCATCTCCGTAAACAAACAGGACACATGAAATTCCGCACCCTCGTACTCACCCTTCTCACCGTCGTTTTCATCTCCTCACTTTTTGCGGCTGAAGAAAAGGCACCGCCCAAACAACTTCAAACGATTGGAGCCAATTCCTATGGCGCAGAGACGCTCGAGTCCCTCACTACTGTCGGCCTTGTCAAGCTGAACCGCACTTTGATTACCCACGAGCTCAACGTCAACGGCAGTTTGATCGCTCAAGGAGCCACCATTGGCTCGGTCGAAGTGATCGGAGAGGCGAATCTCACCGATACGATCATCCAAAATGGAGGCACCATTCTCGGCTACCTCCAAACGCATCACGCAACGGTCAATATGCCACTCATTATCAATGGCCAAAAGGCTTCCCTCACCTCTAGCAAGCTCGTCGGCATCACAGTCCGGACGATGGACGCCTTCAAGGGCACGCAGATCATCGAGCTCCGCCAAAAGACCATTGTTGACGGCCCCATCACATTTGAATCGGGCAAAGGGGAGGTCCATCTCTATTCCGGTTCTCAAGTCCTCGGTCCCGTCTCCGGCGGCAAGGTCATCAAAAAGAACTAATCATCGCCGCTATCGAAAAAAGAGGGTCTCCAGGTATGTTGCGTGATATATGTGGATCCTCGCGGAAATCGTGAAACACCCGGCGAAATTTGATTGTCTGAAGCATCCGTCGGTGATACAGCTCGAATCACTCACGTTCACCCCTTTGCACCTCGTGGCGCTGATTCTTTTCGCTTGTGCGATTTTCCATACCCTGTCCGTTTATAAAATCCAGGAATGGGCAGACAAATGGGAGGCGGCCAGAGGAAAACGGACCGTTCCTATCCAACTTCTTTTGTTTCTCTCTCACGTTGAAGTAGTCTTTGCCTTTTGGGTGATCCCTCTCTTCGTTATCATGTGCTACTTTTACAGCTGGGGAACCGCGCTGGAGTACATCAATACGCGGGACTATACCGAAGCGCTCTTTGTCGTCGTGGTTCTCTCCCTGACTGCAACACGTCCCATCGTCCACGCCGCTGAGGCGGCGATCAAATGGTGTGCGAAGGGGCTGGGAGGATCGCTCTCAGCATGGTGGTTCGTCCTCTTAACGATCGGGCCTCTGATGGGTTCGATCATCACCGAAGCAGGCTCGATGGCAATCTGCGCGCTCCTGCTCTCTCGGAGGTTCTATTCCCTCCGCCCAGGCCCCATGCTTTCTTACGCGACCCTAGCGCTCCTCTTCGTCAATGTCTCCGTGGGGGGCGTTTTGACCGATTTCGCATCGCCGGCTGTCTTGGTATTGGCCCACTGCTGGCATTGGACGACGTTAGATATGTTTTGCGATTTCGGGTGGAAAGCAATTCTCGGCATCTGCATCGCCAACGTCCTCTACTGGCTCTATTTCCGCCGGGAAATCGAAGAGATGAATAGCCGGAGGATCGCACTGGCCCAGAAAGAGGAGCCGGAGGAGGCGCCGATTCCGCTCTGGATCACCATGGTCCACATCCTTTTCATCGCGTGGGTCGTCCTGGTTTCCAACTATCCGGCGGTCTTCATCGCCAGCTTTCTCTTCTTCATCGGCTTCCATCAGGCGACGCATGATCATCAATACCCGATCCGTCTAGCTCACCCGATGCTCGTCGGCCTCTTCTTAGCGGGCTTGGTGATCCACGGAGGGCTGCAAGGGTGGTGGGTCGTCGGGATCCTTCATGGTCTAGATCCCCTCTCGGTTATGGGAGTCGCCATGGGCTTGACGGCGTTCAACGACAATACGGCGATCTCCTACCTAGCAGCGCTGATACCAAACTGGGGAGAGATTTTTGAATATGCGATCTTCACGGGGGTGATCGCCGGCGGTGGTTTGACGGTGATCGCGAATGCGCCCAATCCTGCGGGCTATGCGATTCTGAAGCACCATTTCGTAGGGGGAATCCGCCCGATAAAGCTCTTCTTGGCGGCGCTGATCCCTACGTTGATCCTCTACGCAGTGTTTTACTTACTTGGGCCCCTGTTTCTTGGGATCTGGTTTTGAACCGACGGTGTTACATAAATAGATCGCAATCTGTGGTGATTAATATATACCGCGCGCGGTTAATTTTTACGATTTTCCATCAACATCTTTTGCCTCTCAACGCGTTGTTCGATCTCGTTACCACTGTCCAGGTTGGACTCGATCTCCACAACACATTGGGAGCCAAAATCTAGTTGCCGAAAACCATCAAACCTAACCGCGCGCGGTATACATGATTTTTAAAAGAAAGCAGTATTCTTAGACCGCGGCGAGGATAAATTCCTTCACCACATCGGCGGTCCTGAGGCCGATCAACCGCTGGACCTCCTTCCCGTCCTTGAACAGGATCATCGTGGGAACGGAGGTGATTTGGAAATGGGAGGCCGTCTTTTGTTCGCTGTCGATGTCGACCTTGGCGACGACCGCTTTCCCCTTCACATCTTTGGCCACCTGCTCGAGAACCGGGGCCAGCATGCGGCAAGGGCCACACCAATCTGCATGGAAGTCGACCAGGGTGACCCCCTTCTTGATCTCCTCGTTGAAGTTCGCATCGGTCAAATGTTTCATGATCAACCCCTCAATCCAATTTTTCTCTAGTGTAAGAGGGAGCGACAAATAGGATCAAGGCGAAGTTCTTACCTTTTGCGTTAAAACGAAATCGGCTCTATAATTCCCACTTGTTGAATGCGGCCATGGCGGAACTGGCAGACGCGCTAGATTCAGGTTCTAGTCGGGGCAACCCGGTGGATGTTCGACTCATCTTGACCGCAAATAGTTAATGGACAAGGGGCCCCCGAAAAACGCCCCGTTTTTTGGGGAAAAGAATAATGAAAACAGTTGCCCTCATCGCGAATGGACAAATCGACTCCCCGGAAGCGTTGCGTCCCTCTATTCTGAAAAACCAGAGGATTGTCGCCGTAGACGGGGGCCTCCGCCATTGCCATGAGATGGGGATCACGCCTCGCCTGATCGTGGGGGATTTCGATTCTTGTCCAGAAAATCTTTTAAAACACTACGCGTCTATTTCTCAAATTGTTCTCCCGATCGATAAGGATCAAACCGATCTTGAAGTCGCCATCGAACACGAATTGAAACAGGGGGCCGAGGCCATCACCTTCTTTGCGGCATGGGGCAAACGGGCGGATCATAGTCTGACCAACGCGCTTCTTCTCGTACGGCATGTAGGAAAGGTCAAATTGGAAACAGAGGAGGAAACCCTCTTCGCGATTCGGGGAAAAACTGAGATACAGTGTCACAAGGGACAAACTCTCTCCCTCATCCCTCTCTACGGCAAAGCCACCGGAATCAATACCTCAGGCCTGAAGTGGGAACTGAACAAGGGGACACTCGATCAAAATTTCATTGGCATTTCCAATGTCTGTCTGAAAGATCAGGTCGTAATCTCCATCGACCATGGATCCCTCCTCTGTTGTCTGTTAAAACAGTTGTATTAATCTGTAAAGTTTAATTTAGTATACTGTTTTGTTCTCATGTTTTATTATTAACTATCATAAAAACAGGAGAACTTACTGGAATTCAATCTATTACTTCAACACTCTGTACTGGACAAAAAATAAATTCATAGCGTGCAACCATCTGGTTCTAAACACCTAAAACACGAAAGTAGTCGCCTGAATTTTCTCAGAACCCACCCCCTAAAAACGCCCTGCGGATCAGATTTAACCCCTCCCTGAATATGAGCGAGGAGGAACTCCATCAATGCCTGACGGAATTCCTGCCTCTGATTGACCAGTCGCCAGAGCAATGGATTAAATACACGCCCCTTCAACTTACCTTTAAGAGGGGGCTCACGTCTCTCCATTTGGAGGCATTGACCTCTCCTGGGGTTCCTTTCGATTGCTATTTGAAAAAAAATATAAGGAACCACAGAGGTGGGGGACCACCCCAAAAACGATGCGTTTTCGGAGACCCCGGAGAGCCCCCTCGCCCCCAGAAAATTCAAAGTCGCAAGCGACGCGGAGAACCTGGCGAAAGATTCATGTTGGGATGTGTGCGAACTCAGGACAAGTGGTTATCAGCGCCATGACATTGAACAATGTGAGTGATGGGGAGGCAATGGTATCCATGATGGACTCTCTAGAAGATGTTATGCTTGGCGACGTGATTGGCGATGGGGCTTACGATACGATTGACTGCCGCGATGCGGTACACGGTCGAGGAGGGAGGCAGGTGATTCCTCCAGACAAGAATGCGAAGTGTCAAAAGATAGACGCAATTGCCGCTCTCAAAAAGAGAGATCGAGCAATTCAACGGATGGAGGAACTTGGGCCGGAGGGTAGGGCGATTTGGAAACGGGAGACCGGATATCATCGAAGATCTAGGGGGGAAACGTTGATGTTTCGATTAAAAACCCTGTTGGGAGATCGCCGGGCGCATTCCCATTTTCTGGGTAGAAAAAAAATTCACCACAGAGACACGGAGAACAAAGAGATAGCACAGAGATAGATTTCTTTTTTTTGCGAGGGCAAAAAAAAGAGACTCT
>Ga0315281_10006122_pt1 | contig 17163 bp, 20 predicted proteins | sample YL17G07_0_MG_FD_204540 | JGI IMG/M metagenome (GOLD analysis project Ga0315281, IMG submission 204540) | Sediment microbial communities from Yellowstone Lake, YNP, Wyoming, USA - YL17G07_0 | ecosystem: Environmental > Aquatic > Freshwater > Lake > Sediment | place: USA: Wyoming | collected...
CGCCGCCCTCTCCTCCAACCTCGCCCCCGCCGATATCGCGGTCATGCCGCTTTCGTCAGACCGCGGCGGCGCGGCCGCCGTGCGACGCTTCTACGCGGCCCAGAAGATCACGTTCCTGCCGGTTCTGCTGGATCCGAACGGCGCGGCGGCGCGGCTGTTCCGCGTCAACGGCATCCCCGCCACCGTCATCGTCGACAAGCAGGGCCGCATCCGGGCCCGCATGGACGGAGCCGCCGACTGGTCGCAGCCGGCCACCGCGACCACGATCCGCCGCCTGGTGGGGTGAGGCAGCGAAGCAAGGCCAGGGGCTCTGCCCCTGTGCCCCCATTAACCGAACAACAGCGGAATATCATGACCAGGCTCGAGCTTTGCTCGGCCGAAGTGTGGATCAGATCGCTGGAGTGATCCCCGATCAACAATCCGGTGCGATGACCTCTGCGCCGATGAAGCCATGCCCAGATGCCGACTGAGGGCCGATCACTCTATCGCGACGAGTTCCGGTCAGGTCGGCAGGTACGGCGCGGGAACAAAAAACCGCCCTCCCACCGTCCTCAGCGCATTATTCTCGCTCTCCACGGATACGGCGCGCAGCGCGATCAGCAGTTGACCCGCAACGGTCTGACGCCAAAACCACCCATCGATCTGCCGCGCCGATGGTTGGGCACCGATTGCTTGCGCCGCCTCGCCATAGAGCGCTTTCAGATCGTCGGCGAGGAAGCGCAGCGCCAGGGCAGGTGTGTCGTGCGAAGGCACAATCGGCAGGCCGCCATCCAGGAACGCCGCGGCAAAGGCTGGCCAGGCCGCGGGCGGCTGACCGGCGAGGCCCACCGTGGTGCGGCCGAACCGCGCCTCGAAACGCTCCCACACGGGCAGAACCAGCGCCAGCTCGGCGCGGAAGGCAGCTTCCCATTGCGCCGCGCTGGTGGGCGAACCAGGCGCGGGCAAGGTGACGGCGGGCTTCCAGTCCGGCCGGTCGAACCAGCTTGGATTGTCGTCCGGGAAATGCTCCAGGATCACCGGCCCGTCCGTGCGTTCCAGCAGGCGCAGTGCCTGCAGCAGCACGCGACGCTGAAATGCGATGTCGTTCGGTTCACCCAGCGGCCGCCCCAGCATGAACGGCACCATCAGGGCCCGTGGCGGCCGAGTCTTTTCGACTTGCGGCAACACAAGAGCAATCACCGTCGTTGGCAGGCCCCGTTCTTCCAGCATATGCGCCAACGCGCTCACGGCGCGTGTGCACAGCGGTCAAACAGGGCTCAGCAGAACACCAGTGCAGTGATCGGCAAGCAGCGCGGCGGCAATGCTATCGGCCGCCTCAACCATGGCAGCGGGATCCGTCGATCCCATGACCGTATAGTGGGTATCGGCCACGCTACCGATCACGCCGTCCGCGGCCAGTTCATGTAAGCGGTCGATGGGATAGACCACATTCATGTCGCGCTGAAACCCGGCGCGGTCGAAATTGATCGACACGTGGCTGATCAGAATATCGCGACGGTCCCAGCTGCCGGGAACCGCGCGGTATTCGCCGGACCCGAACGGGAACGGCTTGTCACCGCGGTGGATCAGGGCCGCGCTACTGACGATCGCAACCCGGCGTTCGGACAGCCTGGGTCCGGCAACGAATGGGGTCTTCTCGAAATTCGGGCATGGTATGTCCCGCACCGCTGTCCGGGTTGGCTCCGGAATATCTTCAAGACGTGCCATCGACGTTTTTCCTCGGGCTATGTTTTCTGTTGAGTGATCATCGGCCACGTTCGCTTTTCGACTCAGAAGTTGCCCTCAATCAAGCATCGCGCGCAGGGCCGGCCAGGCCTCGGCGCCCCGCGCACGGAAATTCACCACCACCTCGGGTGGAATAACATCCGTGATCGCGCGCGCGAAGGCAGGTCTCTCCCGCACGCGTGCCAGCCACGCATTTGCCCGCGGGCGGTCAGTGATCAGGGCACCCATGCCAAGATGGTCTATCCGCGTCAGAAAGGGGGCCACGGCGATATCCGCCAGGCTGAAACTGGGCCCGGCCAGCCAAAGCGCGTCGCCGAGTGTCGCTTCCATCTCATCGAGCAATGCCACATAGCACGCGAGCGCCGGGCGTATCTCCGGCGCGCCAACGCCATGATCCATCACGCTGCGGCGAAGCGCTCGTCGCACTGGATCGGCGATGGCGTCGATCAGCGTATCGAGTTCTTCTTTCGGCTTCTGAAGCAGTGCCGGCCGGAAGGCGATGGCGTAGGTCAGCACACCCGTGAAGGGATGCACCTCATCGATTGTCTTGTCCCAGAGTCTGGCGCGGGCGCGATCCTTGGCTGACACGGGTCGCAAGGGCGTTTCCGGAAACGTATCGTCCAGATATTCGCCGATCACGCTTGCTTCGCGCAGCACGTAGCCGTCGTGCACCAAGGTCGGAACCTGTCCCTTGGGGTTTATGCCGCGATAAGCCGGCGTGTGCTGCGCGGCCGCCATCAGATCCACGACATGCCCGGTCCAGGCGAGTGCCTTCTCGGCCAGTACGAACCGAGCCCGCTCGGACGCGGTGGAGACCGGGCCATGGTAGAGTTCCAGCATAGGTCACTCCCTTGGTGCCCCGTTGGGGCGACGCGACTAAGACAGAAGGAATTCAGGCGGAATATCGGTCCCGTTCCCACCCGGGCGAAAGCAGGGCCAGAAGCGCGGCGGCGAGGCGCCCGCCGATCGCGCTCGCGCCGAGAAACAGCAGCCTCACCGCACGGCTCCTGGCCCGATGCCGTACTGCGCGGCCCAGCCGAGCCCCTCCAGCGTCCCCGCGCGCGGGCGGTATTCGCAGCCGACCCAGCCGGAGAAGCCCAGTTCGTCGATCAGCTCGAAAACGTAGGGAAAATTGATTTCTCCACCGTCCGGCTCGCCACGTCCTGGCACGCCGGCGATCTGCAAATGCCGCACGCGGCCGATGTTTTCGCGCAGCGTGTCCGTCAGGCGGCCCTCGGTCAGTTGCATGTGATAGAGGTCAAGGTGCAGGAAAAGGTTCGGATGCGCGACCGCCTCGATGGCCTCCAGCGCCTGTGCTGTCCGCGTCAGATAGAAACCACGCATGCCGAAGGTCGTGAAAGCCTCGCCATCGGGCACCGTGCCCATCAGCGGGTTGATCGGCTCGATCACCGCCGCGATGCCGTGCGGCGCGAAGGCGTCGGCCGCGAAGGCGAGATTGTTCAGATAAGTGCGTTGCATGGCGTCCCGGTCTGCGCCTTGCGGGACCGTGCCGGCGATCACATGCACGCACCCGCAGCGGAGCGCGATGGCGTACTCGATGGCCTGCCGCACGCCGTCGCGGAATTCCGCCTCCCGCCCGAGCAGCGCCGCGAGCCCTCTTTCCCCCGCCTCCCAGTCGCCCTGGGCCGTATCGATCAGCGCCATTTCCAGCCTGTTTTCGTCCAGCCGCCGGGCCAGGGCCGCCGCGGGCCAGGCATAGGGGACCTGCGCTTCGACGGCACGAAAGCCCGCCGCCGCGGCAGCGGCGAAACGGTCTTCGAACGGATGTTCGTTGAACAAATAGTGCAGGTTGGCGGCGAAACGGGGCATGGGCCGGCTCCTCGTGGTCGTTTTCTACTATAGTAGAATGATGGTCGCAAGGGTTGCGGTGCCCCGGACGCCTCGCCAGTGTTGCCGCCGGAGGGACCGATGACGGCGTTGCAGCAGCGGCCCGGGGTGGTGCCGGAAGAGGCTGACGGCCCGCTAGGCCTGCATCTGCGCCGGTTGCGACATGCCCGTGGCCTGACCTTGGACGACCTCGCCCGCCGCAGCGGGGTCAGCCGGGCGATGATGTCCAAGATCGAGCGCGGCGTCGCGGTGCCGACCGCGACGGTGCTGGGAAAGCTCGCGCTGGGACTGGAGGTCGGGCTGTCGCGCCTGATGAGCGGCCAACGGGAGCGTGCTCCGGTGCTTCTGCCACCCGCGGCGCAGCCGGTGTACCGTGATCCGGAAACCGGGTTCACGCGGCGCTCGTTGTCGCCTCTGTTCCCCGACCGGCGGGTGGACTTCGCCCTCAACGTGCTGCCGCCCGGCAAGGTGGCGGCGTTTCCGCCGCATCCTCACGGGGTGGAAGAGTATTTGTTCGTCAGCCGGGGCGCGCTCGTGGTTGTGGTGGATGGGGAACGGTTTGGCGTCGGAGAGGGGAGTTCATTATTTTATCTCGCCAATGTCACCCATGAATTTCGGAACGAAACGGATGTGCCCGTGACGTTTTTCATCGTGGTGGATGGGACGGGCGCGGCCTGATAACCATGCTTGTGGCGGTGCTACGGTCGCTGTACCTTCAAGTACATATCCCCTTCTGCCGCCCCGCACATTCATTCCCGACCGCAGGCCGCTCATGACCTCCAAGCGCGAAGATCTTGTGAAAGCTGCCAAGAAGCTCCTCTGGGAGCGTGGGTACGAGGCGACCAGCCCGCGCGATATCCAGGACGCCAGCGGGGCGGGGCAAGGCAGCTTCTATCATCATTTCGACGGCAAGCTCGATCTCGCGGCGACCGCGCTGGAAGAAGTCTCGGCGGAGATGCAGGAAGTGGCCACGGCCTTGCTCGCGTCTGACGTGCCGGGGCTTGAGCGGGTCGCCCGCTTTCTGGGACAGAAGAGGAATGGCCGCAAAGGGTGCCGCCTCGGCCGTTTCGCGGGCGAAGCTTCGATCCTCGAACCGAAGCTCCGAGTACCCATCAAGCGTTATTTCGAATGTCTCGCGAATTTGCTTGCGGCCGCCATTGCCGACGCGCAGCGAGCGGGCGCGCTCCACGCTGCTGCCGAGCCGAGGCAGATCGCCGAGATGCTCATTGCGGTCTTGCAGGGCGGGTTCGTGCTGAGCCGAATCCATGGTGACAAGGAGGCCATAAATCGGGCGACGGCCACCACCATGGCGCTGTTGCGCGCGACCGGCGCACGGGCGTAATTTTTTCCGTGGGCGTGATTTTGGTTGACAATGAATGTACCTACTAGTATGTAAAATCCCAACGCAACGGAGGCCCGTCCATGCAGCTCTACTACGCTCCCCCGTCACCCTTTGCCCGCAAGATCCGCGTGATGATTGAGGAAAAAGGGCTCCAGGCGCGCTTTCGCATGGAAGCGCGAGCGCCCTTCGACATGCCGGCGGACCTCATTGCCCACAACCCGTTGAGCAAGGTGCCAACGCTGGTGATGGATGATGGGCAGCCGCTGTACGACAGCACTGTGATCGCCGAATTTATCGACGGCTTGGGCGCGCCAAAACTCATTCCGGACGTTGGCCCGGCCCGTTGGGCAGCCCTGCGCTGGCAATCGCTCGCCGATGGCGTTCTGGAAGCCGGCCAGTCGATTCAGCTCGAGCGGCGGCGTCCGGAAGGCGAGCACTCCCCCGGTTGGATGCAGCGGCAAGCCAACACTGTCGGGCGCGGACTGGACACCGCGGAGCTGGATCTCGGCACGCTGGGGCCCGACATTGCAATTGGGCACATTGCACTCGGCTGTGCGCTTGGCTGGCTCGATTTCCGCCTACCCGACATGAATTGGCGCGGCAATCGGCCGCAACTGGCCGCGTGGGAGACGCGTTTCGCGGCGCGACCATCGATGCAGGCGACCCAACCCGCCTGAGCATCGACAAGCATGGTTTGCAGCGGGGCGTTCCAGGGGGTGTTCCAGGGGGTGTTCATGTCGAATGATGACGGCAGGGGGGAAGCAGGATCGGCACCCTGGCATGACGGCGAGCGTGCGCTGCAGGCCCGGACCGGCATGCGCGAGAAGATGGAGCAGCGGGGCCGCGTCGTGCTGCGTGACCACATGCCAGATCAGCACCGCCAGTTTTTTGCCGAGCGGAACCAGCTGTTCATCGCCACCCTCGATACGTCAGGCCAGCCCTGGGCAACGCTTGTCGAGGGAGATTTGGGCTTCGTGACGTCGCTATCCCCGCAACGGCTGCAGATCGCAGCCGTTCCGCCGTCCGCTGATCCAGCTGGCGAGGCCTTCCACGACGGCGCGCCAATCGGCGTCCTCGGGCTCGAATTCGAAACGCGGCGGCGAAACCGCCTCAACGGCGAGATCCGCTACGCGCCGGGCGCAGAGGGCTTCTGCGTCGACGTGGCGCAGAGTTTTGGGAATTGCGCGCAATATATCCAGGCGCGACGGCTTGCAGGCCCGCCCGCCCCGGGCGGCCACCCCAATCTTCCGGGTGCCGTGCGGCGCGCGGCGTCACTCACATCCGACGACGCGGAGCTGATCTGCCGCGCCGATACCTTCTTCATTTCGAGTCGCTCGTCGGCACCCGGCCAAGCGCGCGGCGAAGGACTGGACGTTTCTCACCGCGGCGGCCGGCCCGGGTTCGTCCGTATTGATGATGGCCGGCGCCTGACGTTCCCGGACTATCGCGGCAACTTCTTCTTCAACACGCTCGGCAATCTTCAACTCGACGCGCGTTGTGGGCTGTTATTCATCGATTTCGCAACCGGCGCGACGCTGCAAGTCGCGGGTCGCGCCACCCTGCTGTTCGAGCCTGAGGCCAGCAGGCCGTGGCCAGGCGCGGAGCGCGCAGTTGCAATCGAGATCGATGCCGTTGTCTTCAGTGAGCGGCGATCACGCTTCAGCTGGAAATTCCTGAGCTCCGCTCCTCAATTTGAGCAACCCTCAGGATTGCTCAAGCCATTCAGGCCTGCCCGCGCCCGCACGGAGGAACCGCATGACAGCGGCGCCTAAGCCCCATGACGATGGCTTATGTCGGCATCTGCGGGGGGCGCGCGTTCCGTCGATTGCCCTTCCGTCAACCGATGAGAACACAGTCGATCTCTCGGCCGTCCGGGGCCGTGTTGTGCTCTACATCTACCCGCGAACGTCGCGGCCCGGCGAAGCACCGCCTGAGGGGTGGGATAGCATTCCAGGTGCTCGCGGCTGTACGCTTCAGAGTTGCGCGTACCGCGACCATTTTTCGGAGCTGCGCTCGCTGAATGTGACGCAGGTCTATGGACTCAGCACACAGGACAGTGCGTATCAGCACGAGATGGTTGAGCGACTGCATCTGCCTTTCCCAATACTCAGCGATGCCAATCTTCGGTTTGCGGCTGCCCTCCGACTGCCCACCTTCACGGCCTCTGGCCTTGTGCTGCTGAAGCGCGTGACGCTCATCATAAGCAATGCCGTGATCGAGCATGTGTTCTATCCGGTCTATCCGCCGGATCGGAATGCTGAAGAAGTCGTCGCGTGGCTGGAAAGCGCAGGATCAGTTTCCGACAGGCGGGATTGACGCGAGCCTCCACATGCATTCGGCGTGCTATTCGCGATTTCTTGGCATAGCAGACATGCTGCGACCTGCCGCAGACTGTGTTTCGGGTGGGGTCCCGACGCCGATCGGCGCGCCAACCCGTTGATTGGGTTGGGACACCAGGGGTCACTAGATAGTGCCGATTTACACGCGATGCCCGCTGCGGCCGATTCCATCCGGCGAATTTTTTCATCACGCACGAGGTGGTCGCCAAGACGACACTGGGGATCGATGCCGGCGAGCAACCGCGTTGGGTAGAGACCGACAAACCAGCCCGACCGAACAACACCAGAAGACGGGGAAACGATGGCAGGGCGAAATCAACCAGATCCAGCGCCGGCCGTAGACAGCTGGTTGCTGAACCGCCGATCACTGTTCCGGGCAACCGCCATCATCGACAGGAAGGTGGCCCATGCAGCGAGAATGTCCGAGTTCGGTAAAGGAGGCTCCAGGCCCCTGGCCTTACTTCGCTGCCTCACCCCACCGGGCCGCGGCTGCGTCGTCGCTGGCGCGGGCTTCGACCCAGGTGGTGGTGCCGTCGGCGAATTCCTCGCGTTTCCAGAAGGGCGCCTGGGTTTTCAGCCAGTCGATGAGGAAGCCGGTGGCGTCCAGGGCCGGCTGGCGGTGGGCGGAGGCGGCGAGAACGAGGACGATGTTTTCGCCAAGGCGCAGCGTGCCGTGGCGATGGATGATGGTGCAGCCGAGCAGGTTCCAGCGCCGCTCCGCTTCCGCGGCGATGCGTTCCAGGGCGCGCTGGGTCATGGCGGGATAATGTTCCAGCGTCATCGCTTCGATCGGTTTTCCGTCCGTCGCGGCGCGCACGGTGCCGACGAAGCAGCCGATGCCGCCGATATCGGTTCGTCCGGCGGTCAGGGCGACGAATTCGGCGCCGATATCGAAATCCTGGATCTGTACGCGAACCTGCACCATAGGGTTGCTCAGCCGCCGGTGACGGGGGGGAAGAAGGCAATCTCGTCGCCGGCTTTCAGGCTTGTATCGGGGGACGCAAAATCCTGGTTCACGGCGCAGCGGACGGTTTTCATGTGCGCCAGGGCGGCGGCGTGGCCGGGGCTGCGGGCGGAGAGCCAGGTGATCAGGTCGGCCACCGTGCGGATGGACGCGGGGGGGCTGACCTTCTCCTCCGACAGCCCGGTGCGTTCGCGCAGCCAGGCGAAATAGAGAATGGTCAGCGGCCGGGTTGTCATTGGCGTGGGAGGCGGATCAGCGCGGCGTCAGCACGGTTTCCACCGAGCCGTCGGCGCGGATCAGGGTCGTGGTGCCGTTGCCGTTGGGCAGGGCGATGCCGGAGCCGGTCTGGGTGTTGACCGTCTGGTAGTGCTCCGTGCCGCCGGTGACGGCGGCGGGGCCGGTCTGGGTCTGATAGAGGCTTGGCTGATAAAGACCGGGGAGCGGCGTGACGCTGCCGACCGGGGTGCCGGCCGGGCGGGTGGGGCGCGGCGCATCCGGGCGGCGGCCCTCGTTCTCCAGGTCCTGCAGGGTGGGGAGGGGTTCCACGCCCTTGGGCCAGACATTGCCGGGCTCGGACTGGATCGCCTCCACCGGCGCGGCGAGGCCCTGCACCCGGCGCATATTCATGCTGTCGCCGCGCGGGATGTTGGGGTTGGTGTCGAAGCTGATCGTGTCGGCCAGGAAATTGCCGACGCCGGCGCAGCCGGACAGGGTCAGGACAAGTCCGAGCGATGCGCCAAGTCGGGGGCCGAACTGGACAAAGCGCCGCATGATGGTGGCTCCTGGAAGGATCAGCCGGTGGGAGGGCTGGTCGGGTCACGTGATGGCGGGTCAAGCGATAGCATGCCCTGGGGAAAGAATCCCCAATGGATCATTACCAGGGGGCAGATTTCCGGGGGCAGATTTCCGGGGGCAGATTACTGGGCGCATCGTGCCGGCTCAAGAACGCGCTATGCGGCCGCGCTCCCAGCCGACCAGTCGCAGGACCCAGTTGGCGATCCGGTCCGGACGGTTCAACGGCAGCAGCACCCGGTCGCAGTCTTTCAGCGGTTCGTCGGTGGCGACGGCCAGGATTTCCTTGTCTTCCGGCCAGATCGGCGGCTTGCCGAGGGAGGGGCGATGCACCTCGATCTTGCTGAACGGATAGGTCTTGAAGCCCTCGACCAGGACAAGATCGACCTCCGACAGGCGGAGCAGCAGATCGTTCAGACTGGGTTCGCGGCCGACCACCTCGTGCAGCAGCGCCCAGCGGTTGGCGCCGACCACCATGACCTCGTGCGCGCCGGCTTCGCGATGACGGAAACTGTCCTTGCCCGGGCGGTCGAGGTCGAAGCCGCTATGCACGTTCTTGATCGTCGACACGCTGAGCTCGCGCGCGCGCAGGATCGGCAGCAACGCAGTGATCAGCGTGGTTTTGCCGCTGCCGGACCAGCCGACAATGCCAATAGATCTCACCAGAAGAAGCTCAAGCTAGGGGCCTTGTCACGGGGGCGGTGCCGATCTGGCGTGCGGCGGGGCAGCGGGCGGGGAGGAGGCGTGGCGCAGTCCGGCGGTGAGGTAGTCCCAGCCTGTGACCAGCGTCAACACGGCCGCGATCCAGAGCATGGCCTCGCCGATGGCGCTGAGCGGGACGAAGCCGAGATGCAGCCATCCGGCGGCGCTGTCCCCTGCGAGCAGCACGCCCAGCGCGCCCATCTGGAACCCAGTCTTCCACTTCGCCAGCGCGGTCACCGGCAGGCCGATGCGGATGGAGGCGAGGTATTCGCGCAGGCCGCTGACCAGGATTTCCCGCAGCATGATCACCACGGCCGGGTAGAGGCCCCAGGCGGAAAGCCGGCCCAGGCCCACCAGCATCATCAGCGTGGCGCCGACCAGAAGCTTATCGGCGATCGGGTCCAGCATGCGGCCGAAATCGGATTGCTGGCGGCGCGAGCGGGCCAGGGCGCCATCGAAATAATCGGTGATCGCCGCGCCGCTGAACAGGATGCAGGCGATCAGGTCCGCCACCGGCGCACGCAGTGCCACGAGCCCCACCAGCAAGGGGATCACCACGATGCGCGACAGCGTGAGCACATTGGGCAGGTCGGTCAGCATCGGGGCAAGGCGATCAGCATGGCGCAACCCTAGCTTGTTTGGGAAACCGCTTCCATCCGTACACCCGGATGGAAAAATCCGTAGATGCTGCGGGCGGTTTCGCGGCTGATGCCGGGGGCGGCTTCCAGATCGGCCAGACCCGCCTGCTTCACCCCGCGGGCGGACCCAAAATGGTTCAGCAGCGCGCGCTTGCGGGCGGCACCGATGCCGGGTACTTCATCCAGCTCGCTGCGCGTGAGCGTTTTGGAGCGGCCGGCGCGGTGCGTGGTGATGGCGAAGCGATGCGCCTCGTCGCGCAGGCGCTGAAGGAAATAGAGAACCGGGTCGCGCGGCGGCAGCTGGAAGGCTGGGCGGTCGTCGGTATGAAACCATTCACGGCCGGCGTCGCGGTCCGGGCCCTTGGCGATGCCCACCAGCTTGACGTCGGTAACGCCGAGATCGGCGAGCACGGCGCGGGCGGCCGAAAGCTGGCCGGCGCCGCCATCGATCAGCACCAGGTCGGGCCAGCCGACGCCGCCTTCAGTGCCTTCCTTGATGGCACGGGAGAAGCGGCGTTCCAGAACTTCGCGCAGCATGGCGAAATCGTCGCCCGGCGCGATCGGCCCGCGAATAGAGAACTTCCTATACCCGGATTTTTCGAATCCCTCGGGGCCGGCAACGACCATCACGCCGTACGGATGGGTGCCCATGATGTGGCTGTTGTCGTAGATTTCTATCCGTTCGGGCGGTGTCGGGAGAGAAAAGAGCTGCGCCGTGCCGTCCAGCAATTTTGCCTGGCCTGCGGATTCCGCGAGTTTTCGTTCCAGCGCCTCCCGCGCATTGGTTTCGGCGTGCGCCACCACGGCGCGCTTTTCGCCGCGGCGCGGCACGGTTATTTCTACGCGTCTTTGCGCCTTCAGGCTGAGCGCTTCGGCGATGAGATCCTGTTCGGGCAACGCATGATTGAGCAGCAGCACCGGCGGCGGCGGCTTGTCATCGTAGAACTGGGCGACGAACGCCGAGAGAACTTCGGCGGTTTCCTCGTTGCGGGCGTGGGTGGGGAAGAAGGCGCGGTTGCCGTTGTGGCGGCTGCCGCGGATGAAGAAAACCTGCACGCAGGTCTGCCCGCCGGCCTGCCAGGCGGCAATCACGTCGGCATCGCGCAGGCTGGCCGGATTGATCACGCCAGAGCCTTGCACATGCGTCAGCGCGCGGATGCGGTCGCGGATCGCCGCCGCGCGCTCGAATTCCAGCGCCGCCGATGTGCGCTCCATCTCGGCGGCGAGTTCCTGCTGCACCGCCACCGTTTTTCCACTGAGGAAATTTTTGGCCTGCACCACCAGTTTTCCGTATTCGTCCGGGCTGATCCGGCCGACACAGGGGGCGGCGCAGCGCTTGATCTGGTGCAGCAGGCAGGGCCGCGTGCGGGCCGAAAAAACCGTGTCGGCACATGTACGAATGAGAAAGATGCGCTGCATGGCGGTGACGGTCTGGTTGACCGCCCAGGCCGAGGCGAAGGGGCCGTAATAACTGCCTTTCCTTGTTTGCGCGCCGCGATGTTTTGCGATCTGCGGATACGGATGATCCTCGGTCAGCATTAGCCAGGGATAGGATTTGTCGTCGCGCAACAGAATGTTGAAACGCGGTTTTAACCGTTGGATAAGATTGGCCTCGAGAAGTAACGCCTCGGCCTCGGTGTGGGTGGTGACGATCTGCAGCGAGACGGTCTCGGAAACCATGCGGCGCAGGCGTTCGGGCAGGCGCATCGGCTGGGTGTAGGCGACCACGCGCTTCTTCAGGCTGAGCGCCTTGCCGACATAGAGCGCGTCGCCCTTCGCATCGAGCATGCGATAGACGCCGGAGCTTGCCGGCATGGTCAGCAGCGCGGCCTCGATCACCGCCGCGCCCTTCAGTTCGGGTTTTTCCTCATCCGTCATGATCGGCCGTATATAGGTTGGCTAGTGCGCCAAGGCGATGCGAAGCGCGTGCGGGGTCGCCTCCGCGATTTCGTTGGGGGTGGTCCGCCGGCCCGCTTGGATGAACCCGTTTGTGGCGTAGGCGGCGGCGCCGAGCTGCCGGCTGGGGGGCCACCAGACGCGGACAGATGTCCAGGAATTGTCCGGCGAGACGTCCAGGACCGGCTGGTCGGCGGTGACGCGCCCGTGCTCCCAGTTCGCCTGGGTGACGGTTATTCTCCGTTCCGAGAGGACCCGGGAGACGACGGCGAGATGGCCCTGCGGCAGCCGATCCGAGCGGGGGAACACCAGCACGCTGCCGGGTTCTGGCGCGCGGGTGCGCTGGTAGAATCCTTCCGCTGCTGGCCACCAATCGGCGGCCGGGCCGCGCAATTGCACGCCGGAGAGGGCGCGGGCAAACGGGACGCAATCGAGCGCCACGGGCTCGCCGACATAGGCCCCCGCCCCCGGACCGCTTGAGGCGCAGGCGCCCAGCAGGGCTGGCAGAAGCAGAAGACACGCGCGGAGCAAAAATCGCATTTTTTCCTTTTCCGCGACGCGGTTGGAACGCGGGGCAGAGTGCCTGACGGGTTGAAGTCGGTGCAATCAGTCTTTGTCAGGCCGCGGTTTTGGGCAGGCCCAGGAGTTCGTGCAGCACAAAATCGTTGTGCGCGCCGGCGGCCGGGCCAGGCCAGGCGACGACAGAATCCGGGGAATCGCCGTCGAGGCGGATCGCCGGGCCGGGGTGGAGGGTGCGGCCGATCAGCGGGTCATCGATCTCCTGCACCGCCTTGCGCGCCAAAAAATGCGGATCGGCGGCACAGTCAGAGATATCGTAGAGGCGCGAGCAGGGCACGTCCGCCGCGTCCAAAAATTCTTCCGCCTGTTTGGCTGGCAGGGTGCGGGTCCAGGCGGCGATGGCCGTGTCGAGTTCGTCGCGATGCGCGCAGCGGCCGCCGTTGGTGGCGTAGCGTGGCTCACGCGCCAGTTGCGGCTGGCCGATCGCTTCCATCAACCGGGAAAAGATAAGATCGGAATTGCCGGCGATGCACAGAAATTTGCCGTCGGCGCACGGATAGGTGTTGGTGGGGGCGGCGGTGGCGATCGCGGCGCCCACCGGCTGGCGGATGCGGCCATCCATCGCGTATTCCGGCAGCATCCCTTCCATCAGGCTGAACACGGAATCCACCAGGTTCACGTCGATTATCCTCCCCCGCGCCGTGCCGGTGACGTCGCGCTGCCAGAGCGCGGAGAGCAAGCCGATCGCGGCATACATGCCCGCGAGGTCGTCGCTGATCGAAATGCCGCAGCGCGGCGGCGGCAAGTCCGAACTGCCGGGTGGATGCGCGGTGAGGTGACGGATGCCGCCCATCGCCTCGCCGATGGCGCCGAACGCCGGCTTGTCGCGGTACGGACCGTCCTGGCCGTAGCCGGAGATGCGCGCGATCACCAGGCGCGGATTTTTTTCATGCAGAATTTCGGGGCCGAGGCCGAGGCGTTCCAGCTGGCCGGCGCGCAGATTTTCCACCAGCACATCGGCGCGCGAGGCCAGGCGAAAAACGATGTCCCGGTCGCGTTTCAGATCGAGCGCGACGGACAGCTTGTTGCGGCCATGCACGCTGAACCACACGGAATTTCCGTCCACCGCCGCGCCCCACCCCCGAAAAGGGTCGCCGCCGGGCGGTTCGATCTTGATCACCTCGGCGCCAAGATCGGCCAGGATGCGGGTGCAGAAGGGGGCGGCGATGTAGTGGCCGATCTCCAGCACCTTCAATCCGACCAATGGCCCGGTGCGAGGTTTTTTTGGCGTCATGCGGCACTCCTGCGTGATTCCGTGGGGGGTCAGAAAGAAAAAGGAAAGAAACCGGACCGTCGGCGGTTGCAAGCGGATTGGTTAATTTTTCAGCAAGCTTTGGCTTTGCATACTCCCTCTCGAGGACGGCGCCTCCCCGGCGCCTTCTCGTTTCCTCCCGGACTGCGCGCCCGGCATCCCCTGGGTTGCGCGATAACTTCAGGGCGGCGCGCCAAAAACGGCGGCGCCGCCCTTTTTTCGTCCCCCCTTCCGTCCCTCGCCTCCACCGGGCAGCATGGGCCGCATCAGCATCCGGCTTGGGAGACATTGGGTATGGACGAAGACCTGTTCCGCGCACTGGTTCGCGCCGCCGGCCTGGAGCGCACGTTTGGAAAATTTCCCGACGACGTGCGCGTCGCCGTCGAGCAGGCGCTGCGCACCGCCGGGGCCATCCCCGTGCCGGAAAACCCGACCGCGGAACCCTGGCCGCCGATGCGCGCCGGAACCGGCCTGTAGGGGACGCACGGACCATGAGCGAACTCGCATTTCTGTCGGCTTCGGAAATATCTCGGGCCTTTGCACAGAAAAAATTATCGCCGGTGGAACTCACCCAGGCGCTGCTGGCGCGCATCGAGCATCTGCAGCCGACGCTGCACGCCTTCATCCGCATCGATGGCGACGCCGCGCTGGACGCTGCGCGCGTTGCCGAAAGGGAAATCACCGCCGGGCGCATCCGCGGCCCCCTACACGGCGTGCCGATCGGCCTGAAGGACATCATTGATGTCGCCGGCCTGCCCACAACGGCGCATTCGCGTGTGCTGATCGACAACATCGCAAAATCCGACGCCGTGGTAACCGCAAAACTGCGCCAGGCCGGGGCGGTTATTCTGGGAAAGCTTTCGACGCATGAATTCGCCATCGGCGGCCCCAGCCATGACCTGCCGTGGCCGGCGGCGCGGAATCCCTGGAATCCCGATCATCATCCCGGCGGGTCTTCGTCGGGTTCCGGCGCCGGGCTGGCGGGGGGGCTGTTTCCGCTGGCATTGGGCTCCGATACCGGGGGCTCGGTGCGCAATCCGGCCAGTGCCTGCGGGATCGTCGGGCTGAAGCCGACCTATGGGCTGGTCTCGCGGCGCGGGGTTTTTCCGCTTTCCTTCACCCTCGACCATATCGGGCCGATGACCCGCAATGTCGCCGACAATGCTCTCCTGCTGGATTGCATCGCCGGGCATGACCCGGAGGACCCCGGCAGCGCTGCTTCCCAGGCCCGCCATTTCGGCCGCGAGCTTGGGCTGAGCGTCAAAGGCCTGCGGATCGGGTTTATCCGGCATTTTCACGAAACCGACATGCCGGCACACCCGGAGGTCACCGCCGCGCTGGAGATCGTCGAGCGCGTGCTGGAGGCCGAGGGGGCGCTGGTCGGGACCGTGAAACTACCGAGCCTGGCCGAGTTCTCGGCCGTCAACCGCGTGATCCTGACCAGCGAAGCCTGGGCGATCCACGCCAAATGGCTGCGCGAACAGCCGGAGAATTATGGCGAGCTGGCACGCCAGCGCCTGATGCCCGGCGCCTTCATCCCGGCCGGCGATTACATCAACGCCCAACGCCGCCGCCTAACGATGATCGAAGCGGTGAACGCGGCGCTGCGCAAATACGACGTGCTGATGTGCGCGAGTTCCATGGACCCGGCGAGCAATATCCACGACGCGGTGGAAACCGCGCGCACCTATCCGCGCCAGGCGCGCACGCCGTTCAACGTGACCGGCCATCCGGCGCTGGCGATGGGGGCCGGATTTTCGAGCGCGGGGCTGCCGCTCTCGGTGCAGTTCATCGGGCGTTATTTTGCCGATGCGACGGTGCTGCGGGTGGCGGCCGCGTTCGAGCAGGTGACAGTCTGGCATATGCGGCGCCCCCCACTGGGATAGGCCGCGCTGGAATAGGGCCCTCCGCACCGAAATACTTGCCCTGGAGGGGGTGTCGGCGCTAATGCTGCGCCGCAATATAAGGAGCTGAGTACCATGGCCTACAGAGTCGCGGTCGTCGGCGCCACCGGGGCGGTCGGGCGCGAACTGATCAAAACCCTGGTCGAGCGCCGGTTTCCGGTGTCCGAAGTGGTGGCGCTTGCCTCCGCCCGCTCGGTCGGCGCCGAAATTTCCTACGGCGACAAAACCGTGCTCACGGTGAAGAACCTGGAGACGTTCGATTTTCGCGGCTGGGATATCGGTCTGTTCAGCCCCGGCGCCGCGATCTCCGCCGTGCACGCGCCGCGCGCCGCCGCCGCGGGCTGCGTGGTGATCGACAACACCTCCCATTTCCGCATGGAGCCCGATGTTCCGCTGATCGTGCCGGAAGTGAACCCGCAGCACCTGAAGCGCTTTGCGAAGCGCAACATCATCGCCAATCCGAACTGCTCGACCATCCAGATGGTGGTGGCGCTGAAACCGCTGCATGACCGGTTCAAGATCCGCCGCGTCGTGGTGTCCACCTACCAATCCGTCTCCGGCGCGGGGAAGGAGGCGATGGACGAGCTGTACGCCCACACCAAATCGGTGTTCGTGCATGAATCCGGCCCGCCGCAGGAATTCACCAAGGAGATCGCCTTCAACTGCATTCCGCAAATCGACAAGTTCCTGGAGGACGGCTCGACCAAGGAAGAATGGAAGATGGTGGCCGAAACTCGGAAAATCCTGGATCCCGACATCAAGGTGTTCGCCACCTGCGTGCGCGTGCCGGTGTTCATCGGCCATGCCGAGGCCGTGCATGTGGAGTTCGAACGGCCGATCACGGTGAACGAGGCGCGCGCCGCGCTGCGCGATGCGCCGGGTGTGGTGGTGCACGATCAGCGCGAGGATGGCGGCTATACCACCCAGCTGGAATGCGTGGGCGAGGATGCCGTCTTTGTCAGCCGCATCCGCAAGGACCCCACGGTGGAGAACGGCCTCGCGTTCTGGTGCGTGTCTGACAATCTGCGCAAAGGCGCGGCACTGAACGCCATCCAAATCGCCGAAATGCTGATCGCCCAAGGACTGCTGGCACAGAAGGCGGCGTAGGCAAGGAAGGCCAGGGCTCTGCCCTGGACCCGCCAAGGGACTAGTCCCTTGGATCCCTTAGACTAAGGTCTGACG
>Ga0315281_10006123_pt1 | contig 17163 bp, 15 predicted proteins | sample YL17G07_0_MG_FD_204540 | JGI IMG/M metagenome (GOLD analysis project Ga0315281, IMG submission 204540) | Sediment microbial communities from Yellowstone Lake, YNP, Wyoming, USA - YL17G07_0 | ecosystem: Environmental > Aquatic > Freshwater > Lake > Sediment | place: USA: Wyoming | collected...
GGCGGCCGAGGTCGGTGAGCTCGCGGGCCCGCGGACTCGCGTGGTCGACCTCGGCGGCCGTCTGCTCCTGCCGGGCTTCATCGACGCCCACATGCACGCCTCGTCCGCCACCGAGGAGCTCTTCGACGTGTCGCTGGAGGCCTGCGAGTCGGTGGAGGAGTGCATCGCCGCCGTGCGTCGCTTCGCCGCCGAACATCCCGAGCTGACGTTCATCCGCGGCTACGGGTGGAGCGACACGTACACGCCGCGTCTCGGGCCCTCGGCCGCGGAGCTCGACGCGGTGGTGTCCGATCGGCCGGCCATCCTCTTCGACGACAGCTACCACTCGGTCTGGGCGAACAGCCTCGCGCTGCGTCTCGCCGGCATCGACGCGAACACGCCGGACCCGGCGAACGGCGTCATCGAGCGCCTGCCGGACTGCACACCCTCGGGTACGTTGCGCGAGGGACCGGCAGCCGTCGCCGAGCGCGCCTTCCCGACCTACACGCTCGACCAGGCGCGTGAGGGCATCCTCCACTTTCAGCGCATGGTCGCAGGGCCGAACGGTCTGACGACCGTCCAGGACGCGAACCTCCGTCCTGGCCGCGACGCTTCGCTCGACGCCTACGAGCTCCTGCAGGCGGCAGGCGAGCTGACGACCCGCTTCTGCATCTCGCTGTGGATCATGGAGGACCTGCCGCTCGAGCCGCAGATCGCGGCCGCCGCGGCGGAGCGGGCCCGTCACACGGGCCCGCTGGTCTCGGCGGCCTGGGTCAAGCTGTTCCCCGACGGCGTGATCGAGGGCCACACCGGCTACCTGAAGGAACCCTACGCGGACCAGCCCGGCTACTGTGGCGAGCCGCTGTGGTCGCACGAAGGCATGGCTGCCGCGTCGGTCGCGGCCGCCCGGGCCGGTTTTCGTCTGCACTACCATGCCATCGGCGACGCCGCCACGGCGATGAGCCTGGACTCGATCGCCGCGGCGAGGGCGGCCTGCGGCGGAGCCGTCGAACGGCCGCTCATCACCCATATACAGGTGCTCGACCTCGCCGACCTGCCGCGCTTCCGTGAGCTCGGCGTGATCGCCGTCCCGCAGCCGTACTGGTTCCTCAAGGAGGAGCTGTACCACGCGCGTCAGGTGCCGTACCTCGGGCAGGAGCGCGCCGATCGCGAGTACCCGATGCGCAGCTTCTGGGAGCACGGCGTCGTCGCCGCGGCAGCGAGCGACTACCCCGTGCCGCCGCCCCCGGACCCGCTGGTCGCCATGCAGCGCGGGGTGTTGCGTCGCGATCCTGCGGACGCGGCAGAGCCGCCGCTCTGGCCCGAGGAGGCCGTGACCGTCGAGCAGATGATCGAGAGCTTCACCGTGAACGGCGCCTTCGCCATGGGGATCGAAGACGAGGTCGGTTCGATCGAGGTCGGCAAGATCGCCGATCTCGTCGTGCTGAGCCGGGACATCCTGACGATCCCGGCGGAGGAGTTCACGAGCGCCGCCGTCGAGCTCACGGTGTTCGGAGGGCGCGCGGTCTACGCCGCCGTTCCGTTCGCCGGTCTCGCCGGCGACTGAGCGGCGGCGCAGGCTCGCGGCAGGCTCCGCAGAGAACCTGCGTCAGTCGGCCGGCACGAGGCCTTTCGCCTGAAGGTAGACGATCGAGGCGCGCACGTCCGCCTCGTTCAGGAGCTCGAGGATCACCGTGGCGCCGGCGGCGCGCGCGACGGAGAGGACGTGGCGCGCGTCGACCACGCCCCTCCCGAGCGGCATGTGAGGGTCGTGTGCGTCGGCGGGTCCGCGGTTGTCGTGCAGATGGACGTGCTGCAGGCGCGCCTGTGGGGCGACGAGGAAGTCCTGCAACGCCCCTGTGATCGCCGCGTGACCGGTGTCGAGGACGAAACCGAGCTCGCCGAGATCGAGGTCGCCGGGCCTGGTGAAGTGCGAACGCCCGGCGCCCGGCATGTTCTCGATCACGACTGGCACGCCGAGTTCCGTCTGCAGCGCCGTCAGGTCCGCGAACGTCCGCCCAAGGGCGGCGAGCACGCGCGCGTCGCGCTTGCGCGGCGTCTCATGGTAGTCGGGGTGGACGACGTAGAGGACGGCGCCGATCTCGGCCGCCGCCTCCAGATGCCTGCGGTGTGCGGCGACGGCCTGCCGCCGGCGCCGCTCGCTCGTGCTGCCGGGCTCGAGGTCCTGGTACGGGCCGTGTACGGTGAGGCGCAGGCCGCTCTGCGCGGCGGCGCGGCGGTTCTCCGCCGCAAGCAGCGTGTGTCCGTCGCCGGAGTAGATCTCCGCCAGGGAGGCGAGCCCGGCGAGGCGCTCGAGCGCGGCGGCGAGGGGAAGGCGCTTCCAGGAGTCGCTGCAGAGGCCGATGTCGCCGGGAAGCTGCATGCCGTCAAGTCTACGCGGCGGCGCGGCGCGGCGTCGCGCGGTAGAATCTCGGCACGGTCGCGGCACACGAACGGAGGCCCATGACGCCCATTCGCAAGATCCAGGACGAGCAAGGTATTGTCGGCCGCGAGCGCGAGCTGGCGACTGCTCTGGCCGTGCTGGGCGCGGGGCGGCACCTCCTCCTCGAGGGCCCCGTGGGCGTGGGCAAGACGACGGTCGCGCTGGCGGTCTGCGCGCACCTCGGTCGGCCGACGGTGCGCGTCGACGGCGACGACCGCTACTCCGAGAGCAAGCTGACCGGCTGGTTCGACCCGCCCCTCGTTCTCGAGCGCGGGTACAACGCCGACTCGTTCTTCGCCGGGCCGCTGGTGCAGGCGATGCGCGACGGCGCCGTGCTGTTCATCAACGAGCTCAACCGGATGCCCGAGTCGGTGCAGAACGTCCTTCTGCCGGCGCTCGACGAGCGCATCGTGCAGGTCCCCCACATCGGCGTGGTGCGCGCCGCCGAGGGCTTTCAGGTGGTGGCGACGCAGAACCCCGTCGAGTACGTCGCCACGGGCCACCTCTCCGAGGCGTTGCGCGATCGGTTCGAGCATCTCGCCCTCGAGTACCAGGACGCCGGCGAGGAGACGGCCATCGTGCGCCGCGAGACGGGCAGCGACGACGCCGGCCTCGTCACGCTGGCGGTGCGCCTCACGCGGGCGACGCGTCGCCACCCGCGCTTTCGCAAGGGCGCCTCGGTGCGCGCCGCGGTCGCCATGGTCGTCATCGCCTCGAGTCTGGACGGCGAGAGCGCCTTGCGTCAGGCGATGGAGGCGGCGCTGACGACGCGCGTCGATCTGCGCGACGATATCGACGCCGATCTCAGCGCCGCGCTCGACGAGCTGTACGAGCAGGTCGTCGTGCGGGGTGAGGACCCGGACGCAGAGGCGGACGGGTCCGGCGCCGGCCCAAAAGCCTGAGCCCCCCGGAGGGGGCGCAGGCACGCCGCCGGCGCCGGGTCGCCGTTCCGGTCAGCTGCGGCCCCGAGGGGGCCGATGGAGCGCCGCTCGAAGCGCTGGCCGAACGCTACGGCGTGCCGCTCGCCGACCTCGACGGCTGGGCCATAGCCGTGAACCTGACGCGTTCCGGCAGTCGCCTGCACAACGCTCCACTCCGGGCCTACGCCGAGCGGCTGGCGGCGCGGGCCGTCCTGCAGCGCGCCGCCCGCCTCGTGGGTCCGCTGCGCTCCGCCACGCACCTCGTGCGCGAGCCCCTGCGCGAGCCGTTCGGCGGCGATCTCGACGTCGAGGCGACCCTCGACAACCTGCTCGGCAAGCGCTTCCCCGACGACGGCGACCTCATCGTGACGCGACGCGCCGAGAGCCGGCACCAGGTCGTCCTCATGGTGGACACCTCGCTCTCGATGTCCGGCGAGAACATGGCCATCGCCGCCGTGGCCGCCGCCGTCCTGGCGCTCAAGCTTCACCCCGAGGACCTGTCCGTGGTGGTGTTCGAGGACAGGGCCCGGGCCGTCAGCCGGCTCCATGCGTCCGATTCGCCGGCCGAGGTCGTCGCCCGCATGCTCGACCAGCCCGTGCGCGGCTACACGAACATCGCCGCCGCGCTCGAGCTGGGCGCAGCGGAGCTCGAGCGCGGCCGCGACCCGCGGCGCAGCGGGCTGCTGATCACCGACGGCGTCGTCACCGCCGGGGGCGACCCGCTGCCCTTCGCACACCGCTTCCCGCGCTTGTTCGTACTGCTGACCGAGGACTACAAGATGGACCCGGCCCTGTGCCGGCGGCTCGCCGACGCGGGCCACGGGGACGTCTTCCCGGTGCGCTCCTACCCCGAGCTGCCTCGCCGGATACTCGATGTGGCCAACCGGGTTCTGCGGTAGACTCACCGCTCGAGCGCCGCGCGACAGGGAGTGCAGATGGGACTCTTCGGACCCCCGGATGTGGAGAAGGCCAAGGCGGCCGGCAGTATCGAGCCCATGTTGCGGGCCGCGAACTACAAGAAGGACCCCACCGTGGCGGAGGCCGGGCGAGCCGCGTTGGCCGAACACATCGATCTTCTGGTCAGGGAGCTCGACAGCAAGAACATCCGCCGCCTGCAGGTCGCCCGCGAGGCCCTCGTCGTGGTCGGCCCGCGCGCGCGGGACCGCCTCATCTTCATCCTCGGGGAGGGTCACGTGCACCGGCGTCAGGACGCCGCCTTCGTGCTCGGCGAGATGAAGGACGAGGTCGCCGTCGGACCGCTCCGCGAGTCGCTGCGCCACACCGACCCGCTGCTCCGCCTTCTGTCGGTGCAGGCGCTGGGCAAGATCGGCAGCCCGCAGGCCCTCCGCCAGGTGCGCCTTGCGTGCAGGGACGAGGACCCGGCGGTGGCCAAGGAAGCGCGCAAGGCGCTGCGCAAGATCCCGGGCGGCAAGTCCGTGACCGGCTCCTGACCCCACGTGTCACGGGGCCAAAGACGGTCATGATCCGCATGCTGAACGGGACGGCCTTCTCGCGCGTGCTGCGCGCCGGAGCGCTCGCCGTCGTGCGCGAGCAGGAGTCACTGGACCGCATCAACGTCTTTCCCGTGCGCGACGCCGACACGGGCGCCAACCTCGCGGCGACGCTCAGAGCGGCGGCGGCGCGTCTCGGGAGCGTCGCTCCCGAGGACGTCGGAGCCGCCGCTCGAGTGGCCGCCGACGGGGCCCTCGACGGCGCGCGCGGCAACTCCGGCGCGATCTTCGCCCAGTTCCTGCACGGGCTGGCGGCCGCCATGGAGAAGCACGCCGCCGTCGATGTGCACGAGTTCGCCGCCGCGGCGCGGCGGGGCGCCGAATCGGCGTACACGGCGCTGGCCGACCCGCGCGAGGGCACGATCCTCACCGTCCTGCGCGCCTGGGCGCACGAGCTTGGGCGCCGCGAGACGGGTGAGGACTTCCTCGAGTCGATGCACCGCGCCCTTCAGACGGCGCGCGAAGCTCTGGCCGACACGCCGCGCCAGCTCGAGGTGCTCGCCCGCAACCATGTGGTCGACGCCGGCGGTCAGGGCTTCGTCTACTTCGTCGAGGGCATCGTCGAGTCCCTGCGAGGCGGTCGCGAGGTCGCCTGGCTGCCGCGCGAGGCGCCGCCGCACGGACTCCCGCTCTTCTTGGACGCGCACGAAGCGGTCGACGAGCGCTTCCGGTACTGCAGCGAGGCGCTGGTCGTGGCGGACGACGGGGCGGAGGTCTCGCGCGAGTCGCTGACCGCCGCCGTGACCGGCCTGGGCGAGTCCCTGGTCATCGCCGGCGGCGGCGATCGTCTCCGCGTGCACCTGCACACCAACGAGCCGCAGCTCTTCCTCAGCACCGTGGCCGGCTTCGGGACGATCGCTCAGAGCAAGGTCGACGACATGGTTCTGCAGCAACTGGCTGGGCGCGCGGCGACCATCGCCGTCGTCGCCGACTCCACCACCGACTTGCCCGAGGAGGAGGCGTTCAGGCTGGGCGTCGTGTCGGTCCCGCTGACCCTGTCGATCGGCGACGAGGAGTATATGGACGGCGTCGACATCACCCTGGACGCCTTCATCCGCAGATTGCAGACCACCACCGGCGTTCCGCGCTCGTCGCAGCCCGCCGTCTCGGACTTCGCCGCCACATACGAGCGCCTCCTCGAGTATCGCGAGGGCATCGTCTCGATCCACATCGCCGGAGCCATGTCGGGGACCGTCAAGTCGGCGCGCAGCGCCGCTTTGCAGGTCGACCCCGAGCGCGTGCGCGTTATCGACTCGTGTTCGGTCTCAGTCGGCGCCGGACTGCTCGTGCGCGCCGTCGGCGAGGCCATCGCCGCCGGCGCCTCGCTCGACGAGGTCGGGGAGCTGGCCGAGCGGGTCAAGCGCGACATCACGATCTTCGGCGCCGTCCGCTCGCTCGATTTCGCCGTCCGTGGCGGCCGCGTGAGCGCACGTGCGGCCAGGCTGATCAAGGCGCTGCGCTTGACGACCCTCATCGCCTTTGACGAGCGCGGCAAGGCGCGGAAGGGCGGCGCCGCTCTCGGCTTCGATCGCGCCTTGACGGCGATCACGAAGAAGGCGCTGCGCTTCGGCGGCGGCCGGGAGGCGCAGATGATGGTCGTGTACACCGGCGATGCGCCGACGGCCGAGTTCGTCGCCGCGCGGCTCCGCGAGCAGCTCGACACGGACGTGCCCGTCGTGCGCGCCGGAGCGGTGTTGACGACGCACGTCGGCCTCGGCACCGTCTCGATCGCCGTACGCCGCGCTGCCGTATGAGAAGGGAGAGGTGGGCGCGATGGCAGGTGAGACGGTTCGGAGGCGTGAGGACGTCCCCGCCGTTCCGATGACGGGAGACGGCGTCAAGGACGTGGTCAAACGGGTGCTGGTCGGACCCGCGGAGGGCTGGGACGGGCACGTGATGCGGCTGTTCGAGATCGGTCCTCGCGGCCATACGCCGCGCCACGCGCACGACTGGCCCCACATCAACGTCGTCGTGGCCGGGCGCGGCGTCCTGTACGTCGACGGCGCCGACCACGAGATCGTGCAGGGGAGTTCCGCCTTCGTGCCGGCCGGCGCGACGCACCAGTTCAGCAACGCCGGCAGCGAGGTCCTGCAGCTGGTGTGCATCGTGCCTGAGGTCGGCGACTCCTGAGCCTGCCGCGTCGCGCCCACGCCGCGGTGTTCGACCTGGCAGGGAAGCCTGGTCTTCGCCCGCCCGGGGGAATCCTTGCAGACCAACGCCGGTTGGCGTTGACTACCGGATGGCCCATCCGAGCCGGCGACCAGGAGCGACAGTGGAGGACCGCGGCATGACCGAGACGGCGGCGACAGCCGGCGTGGCGCTCGACGAGCGTTGCGTCGACACCATCAGGTTCCTGGCCGTCGACGCCGTCCAGAAGGCCAACTCGGGGCATCCGGGGACACCCATGGCGCTCGCGCCGGCTGCCCACGTGCTGTTCACGCGGCATCTGCGCTATGACCCGGCGGACCCCGCCTGGCCCGATCGCGACCGCTTCGTGCTCTCCGCCGGTCACGCCAGCATGCTGCTCTACGCCATGCTGCACCTGACCGGCTACGACCTCTCGCTCGACGACCTCAGAGCGTTCAGGCAATGGGACAGCAGGACGCCGGGGCACCCCGAGCACGGCGTCGTCCCCGGCGTCGAGACGACGACCGGACCGCTGGGCCAGGGCCTCGCCAACGCCGTCGGCATGGCGATCGCCGAGGCTCATTTGGCCGCTGCGTACAACGACGCCGAGCATCAGGTCGTCGACCACCGCACGTACGTGCTGGCGAGCGACGGCGACCTGATGGAGGGCGTCGCCTCCGAGGCGGCCTCGCTCGCCGGCCACCTCGCCCTCGGCAAGCTGATCGTCCTCTACGACGACAACCACATCAGCATCGACGGTCGCACGGACATCGCCTTCACCGAGGACCGGGAGAAGCGCTTCGAGGCGTATGGCTGGCACGTGCAGCGGGTCGGGGACGGCAACGACCGCGAGGCGATCGACGCCGCCGTGACGGCGGCGGAGGCCGAGGCGGCGAGGCCGTCGTTCATCGCCGTGCGCACCCGCATCGGCTTCGGCTCGCCGCACAAGGAGGACACGTCCGCGGCGCACGGCGCGCCGCTGGGCGCCGACGAGGTGCGGCTGACCAAGGAGAACCTCGGCTGGCCGCTCGAGCCTGACTTCCTCGTGCCGGACGGCGTGTACGGGTTCTACCGCGCCGCCGCCGCGCGCGCGGCGAACACGCACGAGGCGTGGCGCGGCCGGTTCGCGGCTTGGAGGGCCGCCGATCCCGGCCGCGCGCGGCGCTGGGACGACGCCTTGGCGGGCGTGCTGCCCGACGGCTGGGACGCCGACCTGCCCGTCTTTCCGGCGGACGCCAAGGGCGTCCCGACGCGGGCCGCGTCGGGCGAGACGCTCGCCGCCCTGGCGCCGGCGGTGCCGGCGCTGATCGGCGGCTCCGGCGACCTGACGCCCTCGAACAACACGCGCGTCGACGGCAGCGTCGACTTCCAGCCCGGCACGCCGGAGGGGACCTATTTGCGCTTCGGCGTGCGTGAGCACGCCATGGCCGCGGCGGCGAGCGGGCTCGTCCTGCACGGGGGCCTCCGTCCCTACGTGGGCACGTTCTTCGTCTTCAGCGACTACCTGCGTCCGGCGATGCGGCTCGCTGCCCTCATGGAGCAGCCCGTCATCTACGTGTTCACGCACGACAGCATCGGCCTCGGCGAGGACGGCCCGACGCACCAGCCCGTCGAACACCTCGCTGCCCTGCGCGCGATCCCCGGGCTCGTCGATCTGCGGCCGGCCGACGCCAACGAGACGGTCGAGGCGTGGAAGATCGCGCTACGCTCGCAGGACGCTCCGGTCGCGCTCATGCTCACGCGCCAGCGCGTGCCGACCATCGATCGCCAGGCGTACGCTCCGGCGAGCGGCGTGGTGCACGGCGGGTACGTGCTCGCTGACGCCGCACCGAGTGGCGGCGGTGCGGGCGAGACCCTCGCCCCCGACATCGTCCTCATCGCCAGCGGCAGCGAAGTGCAGTACGCCCTGGCCACGCACGAGCGACTGGTCGCCACCGGCGTGCGCTCGCGTGTCGTGAACCTCGCGAGCTGGCGGCTCTTCCAGGCCCAGGACGCCGCCTACCGCGAGTCGGTCCTGCCGGCGGCCTGCCGTCGCCGTCTGGCGATCGAAGCCGCCTCGTCCTTCGGCTGGGAGCGCTGGGTCGGCCTCGACGGCGAGACCCTCACGCTCGACCGTTTCGGGGCCTCGGCTCCGGGGGACGTCCTCTACCAGGAGTTCGGCTTCACCGCCGACAACGTGCACGCCAGGGCCAAGGCCCTTCTTGCGAAAGGAATCGATATCCGATGAGCATCCCGGTCGAGAACCGTCTTCTCCAGCTGCAGCGTTTCGGCCAGAGCCCGTGGTTCGACTACATCAGCCGGCCCTTGATCGCCGGCGGCGGGCTGAAGCGCATGGTCGACCGCGACGGCCTCGGTGGGGTGACGTCCAACCCCTCGATCTTCGAGAAGGCTCTCGGCGCCGGCGCCGACTACGATCGTGAGATCCTCGAGCTTGCCCACCAGGGCCTGTCGGCGGCGCGGATCTTCGATCGCCTGGCGATCGACGACGTGCGCGCCGCCTGCGACGTACTCGCTCCGGTGTATCTCGGTACGGGCGGGGCCGACGGGTTCGTCTCGATCGAAGTGTCGCCGGAGCTCGCCTACGACACCGGGGGGACGATCGCCGAGGCGCAGCGCATCTTCACCGCCGTCGACCGGCCCAACGTCATGGTGAAGATCCCCGGGACGAAGGAAGGCGCGCCGGCGGTGCGCGCCAGCCTCGCTCTGCTCTTCTCGATGTCGCAGTACGAGGCCGTCGCCGAAGCCTATATGGACGCGCTCGAGGAGCGCCTGCGGCGGAACATGACCCTGCGAGGCACCTCGTCGGTGGCGAGCTTCTTCGTCTCGCGCGTCGACACGCTCGGGGACGCGCTGCTCGACGAGCGTCTCGCGGCGACGTCCGACGTGGGCGAGCGACGGCGCCTGGAGGCCCTCAAGGGCCGCGCCGCCGTCGCCAACTCCAAGCTAGTCTACGAGCGCTTCCAGAGCTACCTCAAGGCGCGCCGGTGGCAGCTGCTCGCGCCTGCCGGGGCCAAGGTCCAGCGCGTGCTCTGGGCGAGCACGAGCACCAAGAACCCGGCCTACAAGGACACGATGTACGTCGACGAGCTCATCGGCGAGCACACGATCAACACGCTGCCTGAGGCGACGTGGAAGGCCTTCCGCGAGCATGGCACGGCCGCGCGGTCCGTCGACAAGCACCTGGACGAGGCGCACCGCGTGCTGCGCGAACTGGCCAGCGTGGGCATCGGCATGGAGAAGATCGGCGCGCAGCTCCAGGAGCAAGGCATCGATCTGTTCACGAAGGCGTTCGACGGCATCATCTCCCACGTCGAAGAGAAGCGCCGCGCCCTGCTCGACGCCGAGGCCGGCTGATGCCTGCCGGCGGGGACTGGCTCGCGGCGCTCGCGGCGCGCCTGTCGCGCTTCGCCGACGAACGGTTCGCGGCGCGCCTCTGGGACGCCGACCCGACGCTGTGGAAGCCCCGCGACGCGCATCACCAGGGCCTCATCCCCGGCGCGCTCGGCTGGCTCACCGTCTTCGAGGACGTGCGCGATCAGACCGAAGGCCTGAACAAGTTCGTCGGTGAGCTGCGCGCCGACGGGTACGGGCACGCGGTATTGCTCGGCATGGGCGGCTCCAGCTTGGCGCCGGAGGTCCTCGGCCGGGTGCTCGGCGTGCAGCCCGGTTTCCTCGACCTCCACGTGCTCGACTCGACCGATCCGGCTGCGGTGCGCGCCGTCGAGGAGGCCGTCGACCTCGAGCGCACGCTGTTCGTGGTCGCCAGCAAGTCGGGCGGAACGACCGAGACCGCCAGCTTCCATTCGTACTTCTACGAGCGCCTTCGCGAGCTGGACGACGACCACGCGGGGCATCACTTCGTCGCCGTCACCGACGCGGACACCTCTCTGCAGCGCCGGGCGCTCGAGCAGGACTTCCGCGCCGTGTTCGTCAATCCGTCGGACATCGGCGGCCGGTACTCGGCCCTGTCGTTCTTCGGCCTCGTGCCCGCGGCGCTCGCCGGCATCGATCTCGACAAGCTGCTGGATGGGGCCGGGCGCATGGCCGCTGCGTGCGCGGCGGACGTCTCGCCGGACGAGAACCCCGCCTTGACCCTCGGGGCGCAGCTCGGTGAGCTCGCCCTGGCCGGTGTCGACAAGCTGACCCTGGTGACGCCGAGCCGGCTGGCGCCGCTCGGCGCCTGGATCGAGCAGCTCGTCGCCGAGAGCACCGGCAAGGAGGGCGCCGGCATCTTGCCGGTCGACCTCGAACCGCTCGGTCCGCCGGAGGTCTACGGCAAGGACCGCGTGTTCGTCGTCGTCGGTCTGGCTGGCGAGACGGTCGACGAGGAGCAGCTCGCGGCGCTCGCGGCGGCGGGTCACCCCGTGCTCCGCCACGAGCTGGCCGAGCCCTACGACATCGGCGGCGAGTTCCTGCGCTGGGAGCTTGCCACGGCGGCGACCGGAGCGGTGCTCGGCATCGACCCCTTCGATCAGCCGAACGTGCAGGAGAGCAAGGACAAGACGAAGGCGTTGCTCAAGGCGTACGCCGAGGCCGGAGAGCTGCCGGTCGAGGCGGTCGACGGCGAGCGTTTCGCCTATCCGGTGGGCGACGAGGACCTCGGCGCGGCGCTGACGGCGTTGTTCGCGAAGGCCGAACCCGGCGAGTACCTCGCCATCCAGGCCTTCGTGAAGCCCGACCCGGCCGTGTGGCATGCCCTGCAGGGCATGCGGCTCCAGCTGCGCGACCGCCTCCACATCGCCACGACGCTCGGCTACGGCCCGCGCTACCTGCACTCGACCGGCCAGCTCCACAAGGGCGGTCCGGGGCGCGGTTTGTTCCTGCAGGTCATCGGGCACGACCCCCACGACGTGGCGGTCCCGGGGCAGACCTACTCGTTCGGCGTGCTCAAGCGGGCGCAGGCGCGCGGCGACCTCGCCGCGCTGCGCTCGCGCGGCAAGCCGGCCCTGCGCGTCTGCCTGGGCGACGACGTCGGCGCCGGGCTGGAGCGCCTCGCGGCGCTCGTCGCCGGCGCCTGACCGCGCCGGCCCCTTCCCGGACGCTGCCACGGGCAGCCAAAGAGCGACCGACGGCGCATCTGTCGCCGCGACAGAGGAGGAAGCGATGGACGTTGCCATGGTCGGCCTCGGGCGCATGGGCGCCAACATGGCGCGGCGCCTGCTGCGCGGCGGGCACCGCGTCGTCGTCCACAACCGCACCTTCGAGAAGGCCCAGGAGCTCGCCGGCGAAGGCGCGGAGCCGGTGCGCGAGCTGGCCGACGTGCCCGCCGCGCTCACCGCGCCGCGCGTGATCTGGCTCATGCTGCCCTACGGCGAGACCACCCGGGCGGCGATCGAAGAGCTCGTGCCGCTGCTCGAGCCGGGCGACATCCTCGTCGACGGCGGCAACTCGCCGTTCCAGCTCGACATCGAGCGCGGCGTCGCGCTCGCGGAGCGCGGCATCCGCTACCTCGATGCCGGCACCAGCGGCGGCGTGTGGGGTCTCGAGGTCGGCTACTGTCTCATGGTCGGCGGCGAGCGCAGCGCCTACGACCACATCGAGCCGCTGCTCAAGACCCTCGCGCCGCCCGGCCACGGCTACGACTACATGGGCGGGCACGGCTCGGGTCATTTCGTGAAGATGGTCCACAACGGCATCGAGTACGGCATGATGCAGGCCTACGCCGAGGGTTTCGAGCTGCTCGAGGCCACCGAGTGGGACCTCGACATGGCGAAGATCGCCGACCTCTGGAACCAGGGCAGCGTGGTGCGTTCGTGGCTGCTCGAGCTGGCCGCCGACGCGTTCCGGAAGGACCCTGGGCTCGAGAACATCACCGGCTACGTGGAGGACACCGGCGAGGGGCGCTGGACGGTCGAGCAAGCCATCCAGCACAGCGTGCCCATGCCGGTGATCGCCGCGAGCCTGTTCACGCGCTTCCGCTCGCGCCAGCAGGACACGTTCGGCGGCAAGGTGCTCGCGGCGCTGCGCAACGAGTTCGGCGGGCACGCCGTGAAGGCCAGGGACGAGGGGACGGAGCGCTGAGCAACCGATGAGCGTCATCGGCTACGACGAGACCGAGGGCTTCGGTCAGGACGAGGCCGAGGACCGCTGGGAACGGCCGCGCCGGGGCGACGCGGAAGCGTCGCCCTTCGGCGGCCCGCGCAACCCCCAGCCCAGCAGCCTGACGATCTTCGGCGTCACCGGCGACCTCGCGCACCGCAAGCTCATCCCCGCCCTGTATGACCTCGCCTGCCACGCGGTGCTGCCGCCTGAGTTCACGATCGTCGGGTACGGGCGCCAACCGCTCGACGACGACTCCTTCCGCGAGCTCATGGTGCAGGCCATCGACGACCACTACGGACAGGACGACGTCGACGGCGACTCGTGCGAGCGTATCCTGCGCGCGCCGCGCTACGTCCGGGGCCAGTTCGATGAGCCCGAGGGCTTCCAGCGCCTCGTGGCCACGCTCGACGAGCTCGACCGCGAGGGCGGCACGGGCGGGAACCGGATGTTCTACCTCGCGACGCCGCCCAGCCAGTTCCCCGTCATCGTGGAGCGGCTCGGCAAGGCCGGGCTCGCCCGGCGCGGCGCCTTCGACGCCGCGCACGCGCTCGGCGAGCCCGTCGCCGGCTGGACCCGTCTCGTCGTCGAGAAGCCGTTCGGGCGCGACCTCGCCAGCGCCCGGGAGCTCAACGCGATCATCGGTGGCGTCTTCGACGAACGGCAGGTCTGCCGCATCGACCATTACCTCGCCAAGGAGACCGTCCAGAACCTGTTGGTCCTGCGCTTCGCCAACGGCATCTTCGAGCCCGTCTGGAACCGCCGCTACGTGGACCACGTCCAGATCACCGCCTCCGAGACGCTCGGCGTCGCGCACCGCGGGCCCTACTACGAGGAGGCCGGCGCGCTGCGCGACATGATCAAGCCGCATCTGATCCAGCTCTTCTCGCTGGTCGCGATGGAGTCGCCGGTCGCCTTCGACGCCGACGCCGTGCGCGACGAGAAGATGAAGGTGCTGCGCGCCGTGAGGCCGATCCCCGACGACCGAGTCGACCTGTTCGCGGTCCGCGGGCAGTATGTGCAGGGTATCGTCGACGGTGAAGAGGCCGCTGCGTACCGCGCTGAGGAGCGCGTCGCGCCGGACTCGACGACCGAGACCTACGCCGCCGTGAAGCTGCTGGTCGACAACTGGCGCTGGCAGGGGGTGCCCTTCTACCTGCGCACCGGCAAGCGCATGGCGAAGAAGGTCACCGAGATCGCCATCCAGTTCCGGCGGCCGCCCGTGACGCTCTTCCGGCAGACGGCCGGCGCGCCGGCCGCCAACGTCCTCGTCCTGCGCGTGCAGCCCGACGAGGGCTTCTCGCTGCGCATCGAGTCCAAAGTGCCGGGTCAGGGTCTGACCCTGCGGCAGGTGGCCATGGACTACTCCTACGGCGGCACGCTGAAGGAGCTTCCGTTCAGCGCCTACGAGACCGTCCTCGTCGATGCCATGGAGGGTGACATGACGCTCTTCAAGCGCGGCGACCAGGTCGAACAGGCGTGGCGGCTGATGGGCCCGATCCTCGAGGCGTGGGCGAAGCCCCCCGCGCGCGGCCTGCCGATCTACGAGGCGGGGAGCTGGGGGCCGGAGGCGGCCGACGCCCTGGTCGCCCGGGACGGGCGCGTCTGGCGCCGGCCGTGACGCCGGGCGCCGAGGAGAACGTCGCATGAGTATCGAGGTCCTGCCCGACGCCGAGGCGCTGGCGCTGCGCGCGGCGGACGTCTTCGCCATGGCGGCGCAGGCGGCGGCCGCGGCGCGCGGACGGTTCGCCGCCGCCTTGAGCGGCGGCGACACGCCGCGCGCCCTCTACCGCCTGCTCGCCCGCCAGCAGTTCGCCCAGAAGGTGCCCTGGCGCCGCGTCCACCTCTACTGGGGCGACGAGCGCTGCGTGCCGCCGGACGACCCGGCGAGCAACTACCGGGTGGCGCACGAGACGTTCGTCCGTCACGTGCCGATCGCGGCGGAAAACGTACACCGCCTGCATGGGGAAGACGACCCGGAGACCGCGGCGATCGCCTACGAGGCGGAGCTGCGGGCGCTGGCGAGGCTCGAGCGCCCGGCGAGCGAGGTGCCCGTTTTCGACGTTGTCCTGCTTGGCCTCGGCCGCGACGGCCACACGGCCTCGATCTTCCCCCACAGCCCTGCCCTCGACGAGGAGGAGCGCCTCTGCGTCCCCACCGAGGCGCCCGACGGCTCGGCGCGCCTCACCATCACCTTGCCGGTCATCAACTCGGCGCGCTGCGTCGTCGTGCTGGTGAGCGGGGTGGAGAAGGCCGGCATGGTCGCCGAGGTGTTCGAAGGCCTCCACCTGCCGCAGGCTGTGCCGGCCCAGGCGATCGCCCCGTTCAAGGGTCAGCTCCTCTGGCTCCTCGACGAGGCCGCGGCCGCCGAGTTGAGCTCCGCCGAGTAGAGTCGAGCCCCCCAGCGTCGATCTGAACCCCGCGGTTCGCCGCCTGCGCACTCTCGCGAGAGCGCATCGGCCGCAACGTAAGACTATTGGCATATCGATAAAGCGAGCGTAAGATGACGGTGTCGACCGGGAGGCACTCATGGCCAGCGCCGTCATCTCGCCGAAGTACCAGATCGTGATCCCGAAGGAGATCCGCGAACGTGCGGGCCTCCATGTAGGGCAGCGCGTCCAGGTGATCGCTCGCGGCGGCACCATCACGCTGGTCCCCGATCAGCCGATCACGAGCCTTCGCGGGATCGCCAGAGGGGCGTGCCTGGATGGCTTCCGCGACAAGACCGACAGGTTCTGACGCGTGCCGTGAGGGTGGTCGACTCATCCGGCTGGATCGAGTACTTCGCGGACGGTCGGCTCGCACCGGCGTTCGAGCCCTTCCTCATCGATCCGGATGCCGTCATCACGCCGACCACCGTCCTCTACGAGGTGTACCGCTGGGCTCGCCGCGAATGCACGGACGAAGAGGCGATGATCATGGTCGGCCAGCTCGAGCAGACGACACTCGAGCCGCTCGACGGCGCGCTCGCGATCGTGGCTGCCGAGCTGAGTGCCGATCACGCGTTGGCGGCCGCCGACGCCGCGATTTACGCGACGGCGCGCACGAACGGGTGCGAGTTGGTGACGGCTGACGCCGACTTCCGCGACCTGCCGGGCGTGGTCCTCATCGAGCCAGACTCGCCCGAGGACTGACGCGCACCCGCCCAGGGTGACGGCCGAGGTCTACCGTGTCAGGTCGTCGCCGACGATCACCCAGCCGGCCGTTGCCTGCACTGGATACGACTCGGCGACCGCGCCGGTGAACTGGACCTCGACGATCTTTCCCATCAGTGCCGTCGCGGTCGGACGATCAATCGACGCGAAGCCATCGCCGCTGCGGCGGTACCACCCTGTGTCGTCGGTCACGGTCACCGACGCCTTGTCGTAGTCGCCGCTTCCCTGGTCGATGCGGAATGAGCTCACAACGTTGCTGCCATCGGCGGGAGCGGCCGAGGCGACCATGCCCGTGATGCTCGGCTCGCCGACCGGTGCGGCGGGCCGGTCGCCGCCGCAGGCGGCGAGAACGGCCGCCGCCAGAAGGGCGGCCGCCAGCACCGCCAGCAGCGCCATGGGGACCCGTCGCCGGTCGGTCCTGGTCCTCGTCCTCGCATGCATCGCGCTCCTCCTCGTTCGCGTTCCTGTGCGGGTGACGTTCCGCCCTGGCGCAGGGTTCGCCGAGTCTAAGCTTCCGGACCCGGTGGTACACTCCTCGTGCAAGCCAGGTGGCCGCGGCGGTGCCGCGTCGCGACGCTCTTCGTGAGCCCGCGAGGCGCCCGTCGAGGAAAGTCCGGACACCACAGAGCAGGGCGCTGGATAACGTCCAGCCGGCGTAAGCCGCGGGAAAGCGCAACAGAGAGCAGACCGCCAGCGGCCCCTTCGGGGGTGCGGGTAAGGGTGAAACGGTGAGGTAAGAGCTCACCAGCGGTCCTGGTGACAGGCCGGCTCGGCAAGCCCCGCCCGGTGCAAGGCCAAATAGGGGAGCGCTTGAGGGTCGCTCGCCCGAGCTCCCGGGTTCCGGCCGCACGAGCTGTCCGGCAACGGGCAGCCCAGATGGATGGCCACCCACGACAGGATCCGGCTTATCGGCTTGCCGACGAGAGCCCCGCCGCTCAGCTGACGGCGGGGCTCTCTCGTTCTGCCGCGGCGCGAGGCCGTCGGGGAGG
>Ga0315281_10006124_pt1 | contig 17162 bp, 16 predicted proteins | sample YL17G07_0_MG_FD_204540 | JGI IMG/M metagenome (GOLD analysis project Ga0315281, IMG submission 204540) | Sediment microbial communities from Yellowstone Lake, YNP, Wyoming, USA - YL17G07_0 | ecosystem: Environmental > Aquatic > Freshwater > Lake > Sediment | place: USA: Wyoming | collected...
GCATGGGAAACGTCATTCCCGCAGTTTGTAAGCGGGAATCCAGCTCTTTTGCTCCTGGATGCCCGATAAAAACCTTCGGGCATGACGGAAAATGGATGCTTATGGCACATAGTGCGTTCGCCCTGGGCGCCTAATATATTTTCGCCATCTTCCTGACCTCGGTTTTTATGTCCTCGGCAAGAGATTTCGGCGCCAGCACCTTCACGTCGGCGCCGTGGGCCAATATCCTCTTTTTGATCTCGCGCAAGTCCGAAACAGGGATGCGCATGAGCAGACTGCCGTCTTTCCTTACCGAGGTCTCCTGGCCCGGATGCCAGACCTGTTCGCTTATCCATCCGGCAATGGTCGGTGCGAAGAGCAGGCGGACATCGAAGCTCTTTCCGCCCTGCATTATGCCGAAGTTGCGCCTGACATACTCCTTGACGGGAGGCAGGTCTGAAGGCATTTCCACGGCTTCGGCCGCATACCCAACCGACTTGATGCGCGCAAGGGCAAAATCCCTGAGCCCGTTTCTCTTTGTACAATACGCCACGAGATGCCAACTCCCCATGTAATGGAGAAGATGGAGCGGCATTATCACCCGTGAGGTCTTCTCTCGTGTGTGCGGGGAATAATAGGCAATGATGAGCGGTCTCGACTTGAAAAGCGCGGCGACGATGTTATGGAACAAGCTACCGGCTACCCTGGAATACTCAATGTTTTTTACCGATATTTTTTCCGCAATATCCTCAAAGCATAGGGCCTTGCCTTGCTGCCTGCCGAGTATCCTGCCTAAAACGGCGCAGAGGTTATGTTTTATCTTTTCATCCGGCACAGAGGTCGAAAGCCTGACCGCAAGAGCGAGAGCCATAACACTCTCTTCGCTGAACCACTGCGGCGGTAGCTCGTAGGACGCATCCGTGTAGCGATAGCCTCCCTTGTCCCTGTCATAGGCAAGGGGCGCCCCGATCCTGTCGCGCATGAATTGTATGTCGCGCTGCGCGGTCCTGCCTGAGATCTCGAATTGCGATGCAAAGCTTACGGAATTGGGATATTTCCCGGATTCGACCCGGTCGTGAAACCAGGCGAAACGCTCAAAAACCAGCTTGTCCCCCATATGCCCTCCTTAATGTTGGCAAGTATGGCCCTTTCACTGTTCGGGACAGTAGCAAGCATGGCGACTCCCTGCTCCGTGAATACATAAGGCTGATACCAAGGTGCTTGCGCGATGGTATCGCATTTTGCGAAACAATAAGGTCGATATATCCTCACGCCTTTTCCTGCCCTCCCCTTCTTCCCCTCAGCAGATACGTCTGCATGTTCCCCTTGCCCTTGATATGGATTATTCCACGCTCCTCGAAATCGAATTTGTCCTTAAGTAATTCATACGTTGCCTGCGTTACCTGTATCTCGCCCGGCAGGCCGTGTGATTCCATCCTGGCCGCCGTGTTTACGCTGTCACCCCACAGATCATATGCGAATTTCTTCTTCCCTATTACCCCGGCTACAATCGGGCCGGAATGTATTCCTACCCGTACCCTCAGTTTTTTCCCCTCACGGTCCGTAAATCCGCAGAGTGTCCGCATCATATCCAGGGCAAAGTCCGCTGCCGCCTCGGCGTGGTACTCACTGTAAACAGGCAGACCGGCAGCTACCATGTATGCGTCACCAATGGTCTTGATCTTTTCAAGCCCGTATTTATCCACCAGGTCGTCGAACATGGAAAATACTTCGTTTAGCAATTCCACGAGGTCAGACGGTGGAATGCGTTCCGATATGCCGGTGAAACCTACGATGTCCGCAAATATCACGGTTGCGTCCTCAAAACCATCCGCAATCGTCGCAACATTTGATTTCAGACGATGCGCTACTTCTTCGGGAAGTATATTGAAAAGAAGCTTTTCCGATTTCCTTTTTTCCTCTGCCAGTCTCGTTTCGGCCCTGAGAAATATCGTGTAGATGTAATACGCAAACCCCATTATGTAAACAAAAAGTCCTATGCTCGCCGCCATCCTCAGCACTTCCAGTGTCCCGCGGTCAAGGCCGAGGAATCCAGCGTTATTGAAAAACCATGCCTCAAGCCCCAGAAAGGCCGCGAAGGCCATGAATACCATTGTGTACATGTACGGCTTTTCCTGTTCCGAATATATGAAGAAAGAAACAATGACAACAAGAATCAGGTGAAGATGGATATTGCTCTCTTCGCCTGCCAGAAGTGCAAGGGCCGTATAGGCTACAGATGCAGACAGGTTAAACAGAAACTTTCCATACAGGTAATATTTAAGGCGTGTAAACAGAAGCACACTGAAGCTAAGCGCTATTTCGGAGATTACTATTAAAACCAATGGGCCTGTAGCGGGCAGAAACAACATGAGGACCGGCACGAACCCAAAACCAAATGCCGCTCCGGTGAAGGCCAGATAGTTAAGAAGAGAAACATACTTGAAATCCGAGGCTGACGATGAATCGTCAAGTCCTACAAAGGCAACCCTGTTCAGAATATATCGTATTTTCGATTTCATCATCCGCTCCGACGGATTTATTAAGACCTAAAGTGAAAGATTTCCCTTAATGGGAATGGAATAATAACCGGGCGAGACCATGAAACTCTTTATAAGCATCAGGGCAAAGGAGCTCTCCGTCATGGAGGCATTGGGCATTACCTCAAGTGTGAGATCCATCTGATTTCCTTTGAGTATCCTGCCCTTGAGTCTTGAGTAAAGTCCATTGCCTTCAAGTGCTACGGAACGCACATTTACGACCTCGGGAGTGATGTCAAATATGCCCCTTATTCTCTGAAATGAACTCATGGGCACCGGCACACCGTAAAACGATTCCCCTTCCAGCGATACGTTATCCAGAGAAAAACGCACCTCGCCGCTTCCGTCCTTCAGTTTCAATTCACCGCTTAAAAGACCGCCGCCGCTCAGGCCTATCACGGAGAAAAACGGGATATCCCTGATGTCGGCGTTATTGAGGATGATATTGATGCGGTTCGTCCCCTTCACAACTTCCGCACGGCCGTGGATATCCCCTCCTGCCGACTCTGCGTCCAGAGACATAACGACCTTTAAAAGCGGCAGATACAGGGGGTTCAGCGAGGCATGAGCATTATCAAGGGAGACAAGAACTTTGCCGGACTTCTTCAGTTCAAGCCTTTCCACAAATATATTTAAAAAAAGACCCTTCCTGAACCTATCCGCCTCAAGACTAAGATTATCACCGCTTACGGATTGTTCTATGAGTTCTTTAGTTAATTGCTCAGGCACTAAAATAAGCCATGATCCCCATAAGACAAGACAGAGGATTACGAAGGCAACTGCGAACTTCTTCATTTGGGTTTGATAAGGGACAAAGTGAAGGTGACATTGAGCCTTTCAGTCGTGTCAAAGGTGGTCTTTAAAACAGCGCCCTTCACCGCGAGTATCATGGGCGCATTTTCAATCTTGTGAAATACATTTACCAGTTCGTTCATATCTACCTTTTCAAGTATAATCTCGGCATCTTCCTCAACCGAGTCCTTCAGATCCCTGGTGGAAAGAGGTTTGATGGATTTCACCTTCTGTTTCAAGCCTATAGACTGAAAAACCTCATCAACTGCCTGCACAATCCCTTGCACCTTGCTAAGAGACCTCTTTGCCTCTACTGCATTTACGGCCATGCTTAGAACGAGGTATTCATCCCTAATTTGGTTCAGCTCCTGCTGCTTTAACATTAGACTCTTCATTTCCCTGTCAAGGGAAATTGAATAATTTAGTAAGACAATACTTATCAGGACTAGAGCAACCGCAGCAGCAGCAGGCAGGAATCCCTTTTTGCCTTTCATCTTGCCCTCCTTCCCTTTGCTGCAAGGGCAAACGCAGTCTGCCCCTTATCACCAGGCTTGGCATCGGTAATGGTAACATCAGTCAGGAAACCATCAAGCTTTCCTTTCAGCAGTTGGACATCGCTCAGGTTGCTGCATTCCCCCTTCAGGATAATCCTCTCTCTGTCAATGTTCAATTCTCTTAAAAAAAGGCCGGTTATGTTCAGCTTACTAAGGTCCAGGAGAATTCTAAGAGGTGAAATCCCGATAAAGGAATTCTCTTTTACTTTTAATTCCTTCATGTGGGCCTTCAATTGATATAGTTCATCGGACACCTTCTTGTCTGCTGGAAAGAGCGACTGATAAGTCTTCCTGATCGCCTCGCGTGAGGATGCAATGTCTTTCTTCACCGTTATAATCCTGAAGGCCATATCTGAAAAGAAAACCATGAAAAGCAGCGCAACAAGCAGGACCGTCCATCTGAGCGACCTGTCAGTCTTTTCAGTGTCGGCCGTATAAGCAAGTTCTCCTGTTCTCAGGTTAATTACCGCCTCACCGGTTTCCCTGAGCGCATAATTCACACGTTCTTTTTCATCCAGAATCGGAGGGCAGAGCAGAAGCCCTGATAATTCCTCCAGCGAAGATGCGCTTTCCAACACGGCTGAAAGTTCAAGCGATGTTACTATCCTGGGGTCAATCCCCAACGGTTTCAATCTCTCAAGAAGGCCCTTCAACCGATCTTTTTTGATATAAGCCGCCAATATCCTGGACTCGTCCATCCCCTTCAAAATACGGGCATCGAATACCACGCTCCCAGAACCCTCAAGGATGATATTGTCCAGTTCAAGAGGCATGACCTCCCTTATCTTTTTCATATCATTAAAAGGCAGTTCCATGACCCTGAAATCGAGCATATCGAGAGGCAAACTCAGGTATGACTCTTCAGCATCGGCAAAGGCAGCAATTCTCTCAGGAGAAAGCCCTTCCTCCAAATCAATGCGGACCGTCTCAATAACCCGTGATGAGTTACGGCCTACATCGAAGATGTGAGCAATAGCCTTACCCTCTACAAAATCAAGGAATGCTTTTTTCCCCATCAGGCTTCCTTTCCATAAAATCAAGTCTCAATCCAATATTTTATTGTTGCTCCACTTCCGGCTACTTGCAGGACACAGTCAATAATTCTCTTCAAAGATCCTGACTCTGCGATGGAACGAACACTGAAAACCTTGCCTTTAACCACCACTCTTCCCATGAGAGACGTGCCAATCATCTCGAAACCCGCCACCTTCAGAATATCCGAGGAAGTATTAAAGGGACTGAGTTCCCTGTACTTGACCAGTCGCTCAGCAAGATTCTTGTCAACAGCATCTGCCAATGAGACAAGGACAGGGATCTGTGCAGCATTTATATTTATGCGGCCGTCGCCGTAAATTGTAACATATGGCGCCAATTTGTCATAGTCCGCTCTGCTGATGCCTTTTACAAGCAGCAGTTCATCCACGCTTTCAAAGGGTCCATTCTTGGTCCATTCCTCGGAATTTGTCCTTCTCTGTTCGGAATCCTTATCTATCCAATCAGCAACCCTATCGGCAATGGATGTATCTAACTCGAGAAATTTCAGGAGTCTGATAAAGGCGTTGTAAGCCTCTTCATTAAGCATGCCGTTGGGATAAATAATTGTATTTATATTAAGCTTGCCTGCCTCATCCTCCACCCTCAATGAAACAGACCCTTCAAAGTCATCAAAAGGTTTTAAGCCCTCCTTAAGGATCACACCCGGATAGGTATAACTGTTTCGGGAGTCATTAATTGTTATACCGAGGACTGCAACCCTTACCCCGGTGCCGGCGGCTATGGATAGCTTTTGCAGGGCCTGCCAGTTATAAAGGGCGCTGGTATTGACGTACACACCGTATGAAAATTCAACAACAAGCGCGGTAATCAAGGCAGTCACCATAAGCGTCAGGACAAGCGCTATTCCTTTAGAGTCATGAAGCGCAGCGGTCGGGCTAAGCCAAACCCTCCCCTTTAATAGCAAATTATTGTCATCCCCGAATGCCCTTATCGGGGATATTGCTTCGCAGTATTTAGAACCAGATTCCCGCTCAAATGACTGCGGGAATGACAGAATGGGGACTTTTTGCGAGTTTGTATTTATTTCGTATTCTTTTCGTCTCACAGGGTCCTCCCTACCATAGGGGAGACTACCTGATAAAAAGAGAGCTTCCTGTCCTTGAGCATGACCGTCACAGTTATCCTGATCTCAGCGGGGAATTTATTTGTCAGTGCTGAATCCCACGTCTTGACCCATAAATCGCCGTCTTTCACCTCAACAGTGAAAGAGTCTACCCCCTCCAGTATCTCTGTCCCGTTGTCCCCGGCGCTTATACCTGAAGCCGGCCCCATATCTTTAATGAGAAAATTCTTACCAGCCCTTTCATCCACGTGATAGGATACTGTCGAAGGACCCGGAGCGAGGGGAGAAAATGAGTTAAAGGTATAACGAGAGGCCTGTTTTCCGTAAATGTCCCTGTCTTCCACCTTCAAACCGGGGCCCTTGGAAAGGGCATTGAAATACATTGATTCGGTCTCCCTGCGGATTATGTCAAGAAACATCCTGCATTCCTGCAGTCTGAGTACAGTATCATCCAGGCCTGACAAGGCCCTGTTTGAGATAAAAAAGGAACTGTAAAGCATTGCCAGTACGATGGAAAGCAGTGCCATGGCAATAAGTATCTCAAGCAGGGTAAACCCCCGTGTTCCTGCCGATATCTCCCTAAATCTTCGCACGGCCTATCAATTCCTTTAGAATGACTGTTTCTTTCCCCTTTTTAACAGTAACTGTAAGCTCAGACATGCCGGGATACAGCGACTCCTTTATCTCAGTCCTGAAGGCATAATCAGTATACGGCTCGGGAAAGTTCCCATTTGTACTCACAGGCTTTTTCTCGGTCTGGTACATCTTGTCCTTTGCAAGAAATGAAGCCATGGTGAGGACCTCGTGTCTCTCGGCCACGCCCAGCAGATAATTAACCGTGCCCAGCAGTGTCAATAACAGCCCGCTTATGATGGCAAGCGCTATCATTACCTCAAGAAGGGTGAACCCACTGCAAAAGTCCGCTCTCCTCCTCATCCTTTGACCCCCCCGGTAATCTTGACCCTTCCGCTTATCCTGTTTAATGTAACATCCATATGATAATCCCCGTCCCTGAAGTGCACGGTGAGCGTTTCCCCTATACCCAGAGGCCCGAAGAAAACCAAAATCTGTCCTTCCTTTACCTCTCCCTTTGACGGGAGTTCCACGCTCGTTATCCGTTCAAGGGTCTCTGACTTTTCTCCGTCCGGTCCCTTCCACTTCATCTTGCCCCCGGTAAAGTCGAACTCCAGGGTATAGGCCTCTTTTGAGGCAATGGAACCATCGTTAAGATACCTCAGGAGAGAAGCGGTCTTGCGTGCCTGAGATTTAAGGGCGCTATCTCCGCTTTGGTAAAATGAAGGTAAAACAATAGCAGCCAGGAGGGAAATGATGAATATCACCACTATCAGTTCCAAAAGGGTAAACCCGGAGTTGTTATTTTTATATCCGGATGCCCTCACCGGACCATGCGACTCTGCTACGTTCATTATGCCCTTCGGACTATAGGTTCCAGTTAGTGATGTCTGCGTCCTTTCCTTCTCCGCCTTCCTTGCCGTCAGCGCCGTAGCTTATGATATCAAAATCGCCGTGTACGCCCGGAGACACATAAATAAACGGATTGCCCCAGGAGTCGAGCGGGACCTTTCTCTGTTCAAGATACCCTCCCTGCCTGTAATTCTGCGGAATTCTGCCGGAAGTCGGCTTTTCTATAAGGGCCTCCAGGCCCTGTTGCGTTTCAGGATAGAAACCGCTGTCAAGCTTAAAAAGCTTTAGGCCTGTCTCGAAATTCCTGATCTGTATCTTTGTCTGGGCGATACGGGCATCGTCTGTCCTGCCGATAATCTTAGGTGCGACAATGGCGACCAGCAGGCTGAGAATAAACACGACCACGATGATTTCAAGGAGCGTGAATCCCGTTTTTGAATCAAGCACACGCCGGTTAAAACTGCTATTTTCAATGTACATAATCACCTCTCGATATGATATTTTAAATACGTTTAGTAACTACAGCTATCCCCCCTTAATAAAGGTGGAGAAAGTGGGTTGTTTAAAAAAGACAGTATATTATTATTCACACTGCTGCACAACCCCCATACCCCCTTTTCTAAGGGGGAATTATAGTTATTATGTATAAAAACTAATCTTCACCCTTACTTCACCAGCTGGTTCAACTGGAACATGGGCAAAAGCACTGCCAGCACTATGAATCCTACTGCTATGCCCATAGAAAGTATCATGATCGGTTCAATCAGGGAAAGCGCCTGTTTCACCTTTCTGTCAAATTCGTTTTCATACGAAGAGGCTGCATTATTGAGGACCGCCGCCATATTGCCGCTCTTTTCTCCTGTTGATATAAGTTGGATCAAGACAGGAGGGAACCCCTGGAGAGAGGCTGACAGCCTCGTACCCTCGGCCACCTGCTTTAATGCGTCCCGAATCCTCTCCTCAAGGACAACGTTGCCGGTGGACTTTGCCGAAAGGTCCAGTGCCCTGAGCATCTGAATCCCTCCTTCCAGGAGAAAGCCCAGTGTCCTTGCAAACCTGGCGTAATAGAGACTTTGCAAAACATTGCCCGGCGCCTTGAGTTTCAGATTATCCAGCATTCTTCGCTTTTTCAAACGGAGCGTCCTTATGCCGTAAATACCGCCTATGATTAAGCCGAGAAAAACCCACCAGTAATTCACAAAAAGATTACTGACAAAGATAAGGACAACCGTGATAAAAGGAAGCGCGGCCTTGGTCTGCTCAAATATCCTGACTATCTTGGGGATGACAAAGGTGAAGATAAATGCCATTACAACAAAACCGGTGCATATCATGAAGACAGGATAAATCATGGCGGCCCTGACCTTGGCCCTGATAGCGGCCTCCATCTCAAGAAAATCCGCCAGCCTCGCCAAAACCTTGTCCAGCGCTCCGCTCGTCTCCCCCGCAGCCACCATGTTTACATAAAACACAGGGAAGAGCTTATTGTGAGCCTCCAGCGCCCTTGACATGCTTGCCCCGCCTGCGACCCTTTCTTTGAGGTCGACCAGCACACCTCTCCAAAATCCGGTATTCTCTTCAGATAGCGACTTTAATGTTTCCATTAGTGTTACTCCTGAAGACATAAGCGTTGACATCTGTCTCGTGACGTGAGGAAGCAGGTCCGCATGCTTGCCTATGGAAAGACGTCTCTTTTCAGAATGGATATATTCGGTAACGATCTTTGGAAGTATGTTTTTCTCTTTGATTATCGAGACTGCGTCATTAAATCCGTCAGCCTCCACACTGCCTGTAATGGAAGAACCATCCAACCTGTAACCCTTGTAATTAAAAATCGGCATAGTCCTTCTGTGTTACCCTGAGAATCTCCTCTACGGTAGTGACGCCCCGAGAGGCCTTTTCAAACCCGTCCGTTCTCAGGGTCTTCATGCCGAGTGAGAGGGCGCGGGTTTTAATGCTTTGGGCGTCGGTATTGTCCGTTATCATCCCCCTGATTTCGTCGCCGATTGCCAGCAGTTCGAATATGCCGGACCTGCCGAGATAGCCCTTGCCGCCGCACTTATCGCAGCCCTTGCCCCTGTACAGGACCGTTGCCGATACATATTTCAACTCTTCTTCCGTAGGCTCATAAGCCTCACGGCAGTGAGGACAGATAACGCGCACAAGCCTTTGGGCAAGAACTCCCAAAAGGGAAGAGGCGACAAGGAAGGGCTCCACTCCCATATCAACCAGCCTTGTTACGGCCGAAGGAGCATCGTTGGTGTGCAGTGTGCTCAGGACCATATGACCTGTGAGGGAGGCCTGTATTGCAATCTCGGCAGTCTCGAAGTCCCTTATTTCCCCGACCATGATGACATCCGGGTCCTGCCTGAGTATGGACCTTAGACCGGATGCGAAGGTGAGTCCGATCCTAGGATTGACGTGTATCTGCCCGACTCCCTTCAACTGGTATTCGACCGGGTCCTCTACTGTCAGGATATTTTTATCCACAGTATGAATCCTGTTAAGTGCCGAGTAAAGCGTTGTGGTCTTGCCGCTGCCGGTAGGCCCGGTCACGAGGATTATCCCGTGAGTGCTGTGGAGCATGCCGTCGAGGCGCTTTCCGTCTTCTTCGTTCAGACCGACTTCGTAAAGGCCGATCAGACCCTGTTTCCTGTCCAACAACCTGAGCACCGCCCTCTCGCCGTGGGAGGTGGGCACGATGGAGACCCTTATGTCAATGTCCCTGCCCGCGACCAGCAGCCTTATACGGCCGTCCTGCGGGAGCCTGGTCTCGGCTATGTCGAGACCGCCCATTATCTTTATCCTGCTTATAAGAGCATTCTGGATAATCTTGGGCGGGGCCAGGACTCTGTGCATTATTCCGTCCACGCGCAGCCTTACGTCCAGTTCCTTCTCGTAGGGCTCGATATGGATATCGCTGGCCCTGTCTTTTACAGCCTGCTGCAAAATTGCATTCAGCAGCCTGATTATCGGGGCGTCTTCGGTAAGCTCCAGGAGGTCCTTCGGCTTTTCAAACTCAACTGCAACGGAAGACAGGTCGTCCCCAGTTATATTGTCCATGACCTCCTCGGCAGAGCCCATGCTTCCATAATAACGGTTTATCGCATCCAGGACGACCCCGGTTGAGGCCTTAAGAGGGTTTGCAGAAAGACCAAGATGTCTGGATAATTCCACAAGGGCCAGCATACCGTTGTCTCCGGCCACGGCTGCGGACAGCAGGCCGCCGTCTTTTCTGAGAGGCATGATTACGTTGCCTTTGGCAAAGGAGAGCGGGACCTCCTTTACAAGGAGGATATCAACATCTTCGTCTCTTATGACATCAATGGTTTCCATGATTGCTCCGGAAGGATACTACAGCCAATGAAAGCATAGTCTACTTATTAATCCGCATTCTGTAATTGGGCTCGGCGAATTTAACTTCCGGCAGGGCGCCGAAATCCTTTACCGCATCCTCCACCGACAACCCTTTTGGCAACCTTATCTGATACAAACCAGTCTTTTCGACAAATGATATGACCGAGGCGCCCTGAGCAGCGAGAACCGTTACAACCTGTTCGTTCGTAACGTTATCCTTGAACTTCACGAGGAGTTCCCCTTCGACAAAGCTGTTCTGCGATCTGGCGAAGAGATCCTTTTTATCACTTGTCAGTTTTTCAAGATTAGCAGACTCCTTGATTATATGGGGCGTAAGGAAGACCAGTAGGTTGGTCTTGTCTTTTGCCGTGCTCTTGTACTTAAACAGCCAGCCTATGAGCGGAATGTCCCCAAGAAGCGGTATCTTGTCAGTGGTCTCATTCTCTTTTTCCTGCATAAGACCGCTTATCACCACTGTCTGACCGTCGTTGACAACTACCGATGTCTTTGTGGAACGTTTGGTGGTGGTCGGTCCAACAGACGTTGTGAGCTGGGCGGATTGATCGTTGACCGAAGATATCTCCTGATACAGGTCCAGTTTTACATAGTTTCCCTCTGTTATCTGAGGGGTCAGCCTGAGAGTAATACCAACGTCCTGTCTCTGTATACTGTTTATAATCGTCCCGCTGGTTGCAGTAGCAGTGGTAGACTGTGCCTGAGAAATGAAAGGCACGTTCTCACCTACCATAATTTCCGCTTCCTTGTTGTCGGACGTAAGTATCTGCGGAGTCGAAAGCACATTGACAACACCATTAAAATCGTCCATTCCAAAAAGTGCGGCAAGTCCTGGCACAGGGAGGGTGGCTTTCGATGGTGCCCCGGTACTCGGGTCTACCGTATTAACAGCCACATCCATCATTTTAGCCATGCCTCCTATGGATGCACCCTGGAGTCCGTAAAGTACATTCATCAGTGAGCCTTGGTCAAAGGTGCCAAAACCTCCTATGGCTATAGGCTGTCCGCCGGACTGGATGGCCGCCCTCCACTTAGCACCGAGCGCGCGCGTCTTGTTAACAGACGCCTCAACAATCATCGCCTCTACATAGACCTGGCGTCTCCTCTTGTCCAATTGTTTGATTATCCTCGAAAGGTTCTGAAAATCTCCGGGTGAGGCGACAACAATCAATGCGTTGGTGCCTTTGTCGGGCGTTATTGTTATACCGCCGGTCGTTGCAAGAGGCGTAGCGCCAGGCTGCGCACCTTTGATCATACCGTCCAGCACCTTGCCGAGTTCCGTAGCATCGGCATTCTCAAGAAAAACAACATTTATCCTGCCAAGTGAATCGGCGCCCGGCACATCCAGAAGCGTGATGACTTCCTTCATCGTTTCCCTAATAAGAGGATCGCCAAAGAGTATTACCGCATTTAAGCGCTGGTCCGGCACTATCTTGATTTCAACCTGTGCCTGTCCCGCTTTCCCGCTTATCTTTGTAGCGTAGCCGTCATTCAGTATCTTGGCCACCACGTCGGCAGTGGAATTCTTCAGAAAGACCAGTTCCGGCTTTTCTTTGGTGACCTGAACGTCAATGGTCTCAATAATCGTAAGTATCTTTTCGATGTTGAGTCCCGAATCTATCACAAGCAACATATTGCCCGGACCGAAGGCCGCGAGATAACCGTCACGCGATACAACCGGTTGTATAAACCTCAGGGCCTCATCGAATGATATGTATTTAAGAGAGATGAGGCGGGCGATATAGGTCTCATTGACAGGCTGCCTTTCAGTAGTGACCGGCAAACCTCTTTGCTTGGCCTCATTGAGCGGTATTATCTTGTAAACGTTCACCCCGGACGGGGCCAGGGTAAAGCCCTTTATCTCCAATACTGATGTGAACAGGCTGAAGGCGTCGTCCAGCGAAAGCTTTAACGGGGCGATTATAGTTATCTTGCCCTTTACCTTCTCGTCGTATATGAAGTTCTTGCCGGTTATCTCACTGATAAACTTGGTTATGGTAGTAAGCTCCACGTCAACAAAATTAAACGTGACCTTCTCACCCTTTTTTACCTCTGCGAACGAACTGGAAACACCGGGTAAAAGAGGACATATCTGAGAGGCTGAAAATATAAACATAAAGAAAAGCAGAAAGCGTATTAAAGAAGACCATTTTTTGTGCATTTTGTAATTTTCCCGTTTAGTTATATTTTATAAAACTTTTAATCCTTACCTACAGAACTGCTATTCCCCCTTAATAAAGGGGGTACAGGGGGTTGTTAAAAAAGAAAGCTGTACATTATTGTCATTGCTCATGTCGTACAACCCACTTGCCCCCTTTTCTAAGGGGGAATACAAGTGGCTAATAGTTACTATTAAATTTAATGATTCCCTCACTACTACATTGCAGCGACGTTATAATTTATTCCAATTGCCTTTAAAAGTGCAAGCCACAAGTCCACGTCTCAATCTTAGGGTCTTCATTTAATCCGGTAACTCAGTGTCATCTTTTGACCGTTTCTTATAACATCAAGGTTGATACTGTCCATGCCCCTAAGTGCATTCATCGCCTGGAGCGCGGCCTCGGGTGACGAGATATTGAATTCATTGATCCTCATCACAACGTCATTGTTTAGAAGTCCGAGGTTCTGGTATATCCCATCGTTTTTCACCTCTTTGATCACAAAACCCTGTTGGCCGCCTTCAACCATGTTTGGCAGAAAACGTGCGTCAGTCATTATCTGTTTAGGATTGTCCAGTGAGGCATGCAGTCTTTCCTTGTTTATTGTGTAACCCGCTCCTCCCGCTGTTTCAGATACTCCTGCAGGAATTCCTTTTTTTGCGCCCGAAGCGGGTTCAATAGCGGACAGGTTGGCAAACAATACATCTACAAGTCTGCCTCCGCTGTTGATTACAACCTTGTCCTTTTCAACCTTATTGAGTAGTCCCGCTCCGAATACGTCATCTCCCACCTTGAATATGTCCTGATTGCCGGCCTTGTCGGCAAATACAGCATAGCCTGCCCCCCGGGGACCTGCTATAGTCCCTATGACGACAGGCATGACAACCGGAGCGGCCTTAGCCAAATCTACCGCCAGTGAGCTCAACTTATTGGAAGAGAAACCAAAAGGGGATTTTTGAAGTATCGGAGAGTAATCATTAAACCCCGGCACGGCGACCGTTTGCGCTATTTTTCCGCGCTCAGGCGGCCGTTTTTTCTGTTTGCCATAAAAGGACACAATGTCTCTACCCAAAAAAAGCACCGCAATGACAACCAGGGCTGAGACAGCCCAGTTGGCAAAAGTAATCAAGGAATGTCCCTTCAAGAATTTATTCATCCCATGCCCTTGTTTAATAATTAACGTACAGCTTCACCCGGTGGATAATGTCACCGGCATATGCGATTATCATAACCCGGTTATATTACTATAATTCTCTCAAGGGAAGCAAAACCATGATTTAAATCGGGGATGTGCCGGCCGCTCTGTCTTCAAGGCGGAGAGTCACCCCTTAAACGCATCGTAGACCTCCTCGAACTTCTGCGAGAGGTCCATGAAGGCCTTGAGCACCAAGGGGTCGAAGTGCTGCGGCATAGTTCTGCCGTCTCCCTTCGTCAATACTTCTTGCGTGGTTTTGTGATCGAGGGCTGCTTTATACACCCGCGCGTTTCTCAGGGCGTCATACTGGTCCGCAATGGCTATAATTTTGCCCTCAAGCGGAATATTGTCACCGGTCAATCCCCTCGGATAGCCGCTGCCGTCGTACCTCTCGTGATGAGTATGGGCTATTGATTTAGCCAATCTCAGCCTATGATGGTCCCCGATTATCTTAGCCCCGGCAAGGGTGTGGTTTTTCATTACCTTCCACTCCTCGGCGGTCAGTTCGCCGGGCTTTTTCAGGATAGTCGAAGGAATGTGTATTTTCCCCACGTCGTGCAGCGCCGCCTGGATGCGTATATCACGGACAAAATGTTCAGGACGCTTCAGCCTTTTCGCCAGAAGAGCGCAGTAAAGTCCTACCCTTACTATATGTTTTCCCGTGTCTTCATCGTTTGACTCCGACGCCCTTGCAAGAGACTGCACCGTATATTCAAAGGCGTCCTCGGTCTCTTTTACCTGGGAAGACAACGACCTCAAAAACAGGGTCTGCATGACGATACTGTTCAGAACGGCAGCGTCATAGGAGGAGACTTCCCTGCCGTAATTCAGGGCGAAGACGCTGAGGTTCCTGCTCAAATAGCAAACCATGTTCTTTGCCGAAATATTGTAAGCCCTGAGTTTCTCGGTAAAGGATTTGAACATAGGGCCTTCCATTACTCCTTCATTGTAGAAAAGCAGTCTCGAATCCTCCGGTTTGGGCAATTTCAGCACGATAACCATTTGAAACTCCAGCCTGTCGAGCTTGTCGAAGACAAACTCGTAGCGGAACCACTCGTAATTATTCTTATTGAGAATACGGACCAGCACGGCTTCAGGCTTCTCGATCATATCGCTCTTCTGCCTCAGGACCCGCCCGACAATACCGTCTATCTTCGACATGAAGTCGAACTCGTGGGGATTAAAGGAATTGATAATGTCTTTGCCGATGTTGGTAAGGCTGGTAATATTATCGTAAGCGTAATTAAGCTTGTCGTTGAGTTCCTTCACTTTCAGCAGCATTTTTACCCTCGCGAGCACCTCCGTCTGGTCAAAGGGCTTTGAAAGAAACTCTTCGGCCCCTGCCTCAATACCTTTAATCCTGTCCGCTTTAGCCGTAAGCGCGGTAATCATGACCACCGGGATATTCCTGTATTTTTTATTCCCTTTTATTGCCCTGCATACCTCGAAGCCGTCCATCCCGGTCATCATTACATCGAGCAAAACAATATCCACCCGCTCCGACCCGATCTTACTCAGCGCCTCTTTGCCGTTTTGGGCCTCTATCACCTCGTATCCTTCAGGCACAAGCACGGCCTCAAGCAGCTTTAGGTTCTGGACCTCGTCGTCAACGCACAATATTCTGGACCTGATTTGCCGCATATTTCACCCATCCTCTTTTCTGATAAATCCCTTTACCGCTTCCGTGAGTTGGTCTATGTCTATAGGCTTCGTCATGTAGCCGTCGAATCCCGCCTCCATGAACTTTCCCCTGTCGCCCTTCATCGCAAACGATGTGAACGCAATGACCTTTATGTGTTTTATCTCCACGTCTTCCCTTATCAGCCTCAGGCAGGCAAGTCCGTCCATGACCGGCATCTGTATGTCCATGAGTATCAAGGCCGGATTATGCTCCTTTGCGGCCTTGAGCCCTTCATCACCGTTGATAGCTTCAATCACCTCGTACCCGTTATAGGTCAGGACTTCTCTGAGTAATATGCGGTTCTTCTCGTTGTCCTCAACAACAAGTATCTTATGAGTCATGCCTGCCTCCCTGCCGGAGCGGTATGGTAAAACTGAACCTGCTCCCCTTGCCGTACTCGCTCTCAACCCATATCCTGCCTCCGTGAAGCTCCACGAGCCGCCTGGTCAGCGCAAGGCCGAGCCCGGTGCCCTCGTACTTCTTGTCGTAGGAAGATTCGATCTGCGAAAACTCCTTAAAGAGCCTCGGCATGTCATCTTCCTTTATCCCGATGCCGGTGTCCGAAACGCTGATTTCCACAAAATCGCCATCCGAACCACGTCGTGCGGTTACATGCACACTGCCCCCGTCAGGCGTGAACTTCACCGCATTGCTGAGCAGATTAAAAAGTATCTGCTTTACGCGCCTCATGTCGGCCTCTATTGCAGTATCCGCGCCGGGCGCAATATCGAGCTTCATGGCTATGCCGTGTTTTAGCGCCTTCTCCTTGAGCATGAACAGAGATGCATCAAGGGTTTCGGGCAAATTGAAGGTGGTCAGCTCAAGTTCCACCTTCCCGGCTTCGACCTTGGACAGATCGAGGATGTCATTGATGAGCTCAAGAAGGTGCTTGCCGGAACCAATGACATAACCGACAAATTCAGCCTGTTTTTCGGTCAACTGTCCGAACATCCTCTTTTGCAGCACCTCGCAAAAACCGATTATCGAATTCAGCGGCGTCCTGAGTTCATGGCTCATACTCGCGAGGAAGTCCGACTTGGCCCGCGTTGCCGCGTCAGCCTGTTTTTTAGCCTCGTCCGCTTCCTGCCGCCTGAGAGTGAGTTCATCGTTTAAAATTTGGAGTTCGTTGTTAGCATCCTCAAGTTGCTTAGTCCTTTTACTGACTTTCCCCTCAAGGGTCTCCGCGTATTCCCTCAGCTTTTCTTGAAGACGCTTGCGCTCGGTAATGTCGGTAATCATACCGTCGTACGCCACCAATTGTCCTTCCTTGTCGAAAGAGGGGACAGAGGTATTACTCATCCATCGAATAGAGCCGTCTTTATGAATAATTCTATGCTCGACAGGCG
>Ga0315281_10006125_pt1 | contig 17161 bp, 10 predicted proteins | sample YL17G07_0_MG_FD_204540 | JGI IMG/M metagenome (GOLD analysis project Ga0315281, IMG submission 204540) | Sediment microbial communities from Yellowstone Lake, YNP, Wyoming, USA - YL17G07_0 | ecosystem: Environmental > Aquatic > Freshwater > Lake > Sediment | place: USA: Wyoming | collected...
CCCGCGATACGGTTGCCCTGCTAATAGCTCTTTTGAGCTTACTGGTTCGATGCCCGGAATGCCCAATTCCGGAAAAGGTTATTAGTCTGGCTCGGCCATAAGGACGCAGTCAACCACGGATGGGATAATGCCGCCAGAGGACGACTCCGCGAAGGGCTACATCAAAGGTTTCCAAGAGGGCCTTCAGGAGGCTTGGGACGAGATCATCAAGCTCTCCACCAAAGGCTACACCTCGCGCGAATTGCAGATAATGGCCAAGACCAAGAGGGCGATGCTTTTCCAAAGGGTGCAGCAGAAGGTCGCCGAGTTGGAGCGCGCGCTCGGGAGGAAACTGTCTCTTGCAGACGCAGTTGCGCCAGCTGCCGCTCCACAAGTCCCGCCAGTCCAGCTGTTGCCGGGCTGGAGCTATGCGATAAAGGAGGACAGACCAGAGAGGAGCTTCGCGATGTTCGCTGGCCTGCTATCCAAAGGAGGCAGAGGGCTCTGCATTTCGAGAACCCATCCAGACATCCTGAAGCAGAAGTACAAGTTCGAGGCCGAGAGCCTCTGGTTGACCAAGACCGAGACCGCTCAGAGCACACCAGAGACGAAGGGCATCGAGTACGTGTCCCCAAACAACCTCGCGCACCTCGCATCCGCGATAAGGGATTTCCTGTCGAAGGGAGAGAACGGAGCTGTGATAATCGAGGGGATCGAGTACCTTACGACGCAGAACGATTTCAAGAGCGTGTTGAAGTTCATACAGCTGATAAACGAGCAGGTGGTGCTCGACAAAGGCTTCATGATCGTGCCCGTCGTGGAGGGGACCATGGACGCGAAGGATTTCTCCCTCGTGGAGCGCGAGATGAGCCAGGTCCTCTGAGAGCCACCCTTTCGAACAGATTGGGCCGGAACGGACCCTACCTTAGCAGCGACTTCGCCTTGATCTTCATCCTCTTCTCAGGGTACGCTATGTGTGGCCTCTTGACGATGAATGATTCCTTGAGGTCATCCGCCATCTGTCTCGCGATCTTGATTGGAATGGCCATTGAGAGATGGTCCTCGAGGAACCACGAGTTCCCTGTAGGGTCACATGGCCCCAGCACCACCGCATCCTTCGGGGCCCTCTCCGCCATTCCCGCGGCGTATGTGACGAACGAGGCGCACGAAGCGCCCTGAGGGACGATAATCGCATGGAACGGATCGACGACTCGGTAGTGTACGAGGGCGCACATGTTCCTGATTTGCTCGCCTAGTCCGAAACAGAGAACCGAACGGATTCCGGGGTCTTCATCGACAAGGTCCGAGCATGCGCGTATGACCAAGTACTTTCCAGGTGGGGTGATCTTCCCTACGCTCTTGATGTTCTGTTCAGCTATGTCTGGATTGGCCCTGAGATACTCGGAGGCCCCTTTCCTGAATTCCTTAGTTCCGGTGGAGACGAAGTACTTGATGTGGGGTGCGAACCCGTGGAACCCGAACCATGCCTGTCCTCCGCCGCAGCACCCTTCGAGCGTGTCCTCGCTGATGTAGATCGGTGGCAGCTTCGGGTAGACTGCCAGGTTCAGGATAGATCTGGCGACACAGGAGCTGATATGATTCATGGGCACGGCCGTCTCAGGAACCGTATCGGAGCCGTAGACGCAGACTGGCCTTATCTTGAGCCTGCCAGCCAGCGTGAGCTTGTCTCCGATTTCCTTGATCGACATCGATGCCATGGCCTTGTACCTCTCTTGGGTCCTACTATGCTCTTGAGTAATATAGGACTTGCCAGAAGTTGTCGAGAGAAGTGCGGGCAGATTCGGTTTGCTGCGGTGCCCATCTTTCCTGGATTGACGTTGACTAAGCGTCCAAACGAATCAACTACATTTAGGCCGGTTTGATTTCGTCTTTGATGTAATTCATGTACATCTCGGAGAACATGCCCACTTTCGGGTCGAACTCCCTGCAAGGGAACTTTTGGCAATCAGAGCACATGGACTCGCCGTGCTTCTCGGCACAGTTCAGCAGCGTGCACCATCCCAAGTTCCCCTCCGCAGCGCGCTTGTCCGCCTGATACCTGCAACCGAGGCAGATTCCTTTCTTGTAGGCCAGGCAGTATCCGCAGTAGAACCCACAAGGACCCAGTAGGTTCGCATCTATGGATTTCTTCGCCGCAGATCTTGCGTGACGATGTTGTGCCATCTATTGGTGAAGCCCAATCCTGTTATGTGAATGTTATGAGACAAGTACCAAATGAGCGGGCGTGCATCCTCATTCCTGACTGAAATTTCAGGTAAGTCTCGTGGAAGCCCAAAAGCGCTAGGCCCAGGACAAAGAGTCCAAATGTACGCAGTAGGTTCGCACCTAGCGCATTTCATCCGCTTCACCCTTCGGTCTGTTGCCCTCCTTCCGAATCTCAAGTCCTTCCGGGCATTTGTTCGACTATTGTAGGATGTCGATTCGAACATCTGCCAAATTCACTTCTGTCCTCTAAGAGGGCGTAGAAGCAGGACAATGCTCAAATCACTACAGAATGTGTCATACATTCACGGGTAACGCCAAACTAGCTGGTGAATGTCACATAGACAATGTTAGGGTATTGCAGGCAAATCATCTGACAGGGAATTTGAGAGGGATTCCGATACCCGAATTGTTTTTCTTGCGTCCTGGGCTAGGAAACCCTGGCAATTGTAGATATAGCATCAGATGGATTTCTTCTCGGGGGAAAAATGACGACCGACTGGAAGGGGTCTGTCTCGGGGTCAGCGCGGGCTAGGGTATTCGCACTTGCGATATGCGTTCTTATGGTGCTGTCATCAACTCCATTCTTGACCGCGTTCTCAGCGAGGGCTGGTAACGGTTCTCAGGAACCTATGGCAGGTCCTGTCGCCGTTCCCACGTTCATGAACTACATACATGTGAACAATTTCAGTTTCGATCCATTGCTCCAGATGCCTGCTATTCCGGATTCACTCTCATTCGGTTCAATCTCCGCCCTTGAGCAGGCCTACTACATCGTACAGCTCAAAGGGCCGGTCACGGAGAATATGAAGGCTGCGCTTGGGGCGACGGGCGTCTCAATCCTCCAGTACATAAGCTATAATGCATTCATCGTCAGGGGCGATGGCGCATCGATCGCAAAGGCCAAGAACCTCTTCTGCACCAGATGGGTCGGCGTTTTCGAGCCTGGATACAAGATTAGCCCGAGGCTCTCCTCCGACTTCGACAAACTCCTCGAGACAATAGAAGCGAGCTCGGGCGCTTCAAACTCGTCAGCGCAAGGCACATACATATCCGGTGGACTGTCGAACGCTGCGGTTGGACAGAGCACTCGCTTCGATTCATCCTCTTTGGCAGAGAAATTCATTGGGAGGACAACCGCGTCGCATTCTGCGAACCTACCCTCGGCGAAAGCAAATCGTGTGGATTCGTCTGCCGCTGATGCTTCCCAGGCGGCCATCACTGTTGAGGTTCTAACGTTCGAGAAGTCAGGGGTGCTGGAAGTTGCCAAGGCTCTCTCCCACCTTGGGGCTAGGGGCATCGTGTACTCGACGGCGGGCGATGGCAAGCTTCGCGCGACCATAGAGAGGGGAGCGGAGCAAGCGCTCGCTCACGACATGAGCGTCATGTTGATTGATAGGTACGTCCAGCCTACCGTCACCAACGATATCGCGAGATGGGTCGTACAGAGCAACGATGCCATAAACTACTCCACCCCGGTCCACGCCAATGGCATCTGGGGCACTGGCCAGACGGTGACGATCGGCGACACCGGCATCGACTACCAACACAGCGCCTTCGAGGATCCGGCGAACGGCACGCCTGGTCCCAACAACAGGAAGGTCACGGACTACTACGTGCCATCTGACGCTATGGGGGACCACTCCGATGAGGGCATAGACCATGGGACACACACCTCGGGCACTGTCGCCGGTGATGACGGCACATGGCATGTATATGACGGCGATTCGTTCGGTTCGAATGACACGACTGGACCGCACGACGGTCAGGCATTCGATGCGAAGATACAGATGCAGGATCTCTCGATAGACGGCAGTAGTATCTACCCACCAACCAACATCGCAGATATGTATTCCGAGGCTGCCAGCCGCGGATCGTACATCCACACTAACAGCTGGGGAAGCTCGGGGACCGGGTATATTCCCGATGCAATGGCCACCGATCAGTTCATCTGGGACAACCAGGACTTCCTGGTACTCTATGCGGCGGGCAATCCGGGCTCCGGCCTGGGCTGGGTCAACCCATTCTCCACGGCCAAGAACGTCATCTCAGTGGGCGCCACACTGAATGGGGCAATGCGAGATGATATGGCTTCGTTCAGTGGACGAGGACCAGCGTCAGATGGGAGAATCAAGCCGGACGTGACGGCGCCTGGAGTAAACATATGGTCCGCGCACGGTGACTTCGCTAATGATGACACCTACTGGCAGCTGAGTGGGACTAGCATGGCAACTCCCTGCATGGCCGGTTCTGCCGCGCTGGTCAGGCAGTACTTCATGGACGGTTTCTACCCGACAGGATCACGAGTGCCTGTGAACGGCTTCACCCCGTCTGCAGCGCTCATAAAGGCCGCTCTCATAAACGGCGCCGATGAAATGACCGGCACGGGCGCTTATGCGAATGGTCAATCCTTCTACCCGAACGACAACCAGGGCTGGGGCAGGATCGACCTTGACAACGCCCTTTACTTCTCTAGCGATTCGCGCGGGCTCGTGGTCGTCGACGACAGGTCCGGCCTCAGCACGGGAGCGACCGTGACATATCAGCTCGTCATTGGTTCCGGAGACCAGCCCGTGGAGATCACGCTGGTTTGGAGCGACTTCCCCGGGGTCGCCATGTCCGACCCCAACCTCGTGAACGACCTCGACCTGACCGTCCACGCCCCTGACGGGACTGTGTACAGAGGCAATCAGTACATAGGATTCAGCCCGGCAGAGTCGAATCCAAACCCCGTTTCGAACGACCACCTCAACAACGTCGAAGGCATTCTCGTAATATCTGGGGCGCAGCCTGGCATCTGGACTGTCTCCGTGAGCGGCTTCAATGTCCCCATGGGCCCGCAACCCTTCGCACTCGTCATGACCGGCGCGATTGCCACGCAGAAGGGAACGATGCAGATGGACAAAGCAACGTGCCAGTCTTCGGCATCTATCAACATCACGGTCGTCGACACGGGTCTCAACGTCGATCCGAACGCGACGGATACCACCTCCGTGATGATCTGGAGCAGCACCGAGACCACGCCCGAGATGGTGAACATGACGGAGACTGCCAAGTCCTCGTGCGTTTTCAGGGGCTCGATGGAGCTGCAAGACAGCGCCGTACCGGTGAGAGACGGTTTGCTGCAGGTGCAGAACGGCGATCTGATCACAGCAGCCTATTTCGATGCCAATGACGGCCTCGGAGGCAGCGGCTACGTCTTTGACTATGCGCTCGTCGACGACAGCCCACCAATCATATCCGGCATTCAGATCATGAACTTGCGGTTCAACCGAGCGACGGTGGAATGGGGAACTGACGAGCCCTCTGACTCTGTGGTCTACTGGGGTTCGACCCTTCCTCCGACGAGCACCGTCCGGAACGCGCGTCTAGTGTATAATCACTCGATTAGTCTGACTCGTCTAGCCGAGAACACAACATACTACTTGGCTGTGCAGTCGACCGATGAGGCCGGCAATACAGCCTACGACGACAACGGGACGTCATTCTACTGGTTCACAACACCCGTCAGGCCACCGATCGCTCCTCCGAGCAATGAGTGGCCGACCTTCCACAATAACGAGCCGAGGCAGGGCGTGTCGCCATCGAACTTCCTGCCTCCGGTGCAGCAGATGTGGTCTGACGGCCCGCACACGGAGTCCCTCTGGTCAGGCCCAGTCATGTCTGACGGCCTTCTGTACTTGACGAGCATGGACGGATTCGTGCGTGCGCGCGACCCGACCAGTGGTGACGTGATTTGGGAACGCAGCCTCGGCGAACCATACTCCTATACCTCGTCGCCGACGGTCGCCAACGGCGTCGTTTACGTCACAATGGCAACGTCCAACACAAGCACAGTCTATGCCCTGGACGGTTTGACGGGCGACACGATCTGGGCCGACGACTCTTACTTTTACTCGACCAGAAATGTCATGTCGTGTTCCGATGGGCTTGTCTTCCCTTCCACAGAGACCAACGAGATAGTGGCGCTCGACGCCTCGACTGGGACCGTTGAGTGGGTCTACAACGCGGGAGCCTACCCCGTTGGCGGTGCTACGGTGACGGGCGGGGTGCTGTACCAGGCGATGCTCGACTTCTACACGTATACTGGCTTGTTCGTTGCCCTGGACGAGTCTTCGGGGGCGCTCTTGTGGTCGGAGATAGTGGACAACATCGCGGTCGGTCCTCCGCTGTACGCTCAGGGCAATGTGTACATCGGCACGTACTCTGGGACGATGTACGCGTTGGACGCCGCTGACGGGAGCATCGTCTGGAAGCACTCCGGCTACAATACCATAGACTTCGGTACCCCCGCATATGACGGCGGAGCAATCTACTACTGTGATATGGGGGGAAGCATGTTCGCATTGGACGCCACTGACGGGTCGCTCATTTGGAATAGTGGTGTCGGATCTGGCTCGGCCAGCGCTCCCGCCTATGCCAACGGTTATCTCTACATTGCTTCCCACGACGGCAACCTGTACACGGTGGACTCCTTCGATGGGACCGTTGTGGGTTCTGATTACCTCGGACCAGGGTCGACATCATCCCCAGCTGTCTCGGACGGCTGGATCTGGGTAGAGGCGAATGACGGCACTGTGATCGGATTCCTGGGCCAGTTACCCGTGGGCATGATCCTCAGCCCTACCAGACAGGCAATGGACGGGGTTCCGGACAGCCATGTGGACTATCTCCTCAACGTGACCAACGTCGGCTATCTGGGTCCCGACACCTTCGACGTGACTCTCAGCCTCGGAGGGCTCAGCTGGACTGTGGAGCTCTTCGCATCGGACGGCGTGACGCAGTTGACTGATACCGATGGCGACGGAACGCCGGATACAGGCCCTCTGAACTCTTGGCAATCTGCGGAGGTGATTGTGAGAATCACCGTGCCAGCAGGGGCGCTCGGAGGAGACTCGGACGAGACGATGATAACCTTCACCTCGAGCACAGATTCCGCGGTGTCCAAGGTGGCAGTCGTTGCGACGACTGTTCCTCCTCCAGGAGTGGAGATCGGTCCATCTGTCTACATACCAGCGTCTGCGGGGGATGTCTTCCTGGGCTTCCTCAACGTGCAGAACTTGGGAGGATTCCCAGACACCATGGACATAACTTCGTCAGACTCCGCCGGATGGAACTACTCGTTAGTGCAGTCTGATGGAGTCACGCCTTTGGCGGACACTGACCACGACGGAATTCCTGACACAGGTGAGCTGCCCGGCCTGGGCTCGGTCCTCATCGGTGTGGTCGTCGATGTCCCAATGAGTGCGCCTGAGGGATCCGTTGATCGGATCACTGTGCGAGCTGCATCATCGTTGGACCCATTCCAGGTCGACTCCGCCGCCGCGGTCGCTGAGATAGCGCCGCCCCAGAACGTTGAGTGGCCCACGTATCACAACAACGATGCGAGGACTGGCGCGTCACCCTCGCAGTTCTCCCCGCCTCTTGTGATGCAGTGGGCTGACTACGGTTCTGGCTTGGGCGCGGTTGTGGCCGGCCCCGTCATGGCGGACAGCATTCTCTTCTCCACTTCATATGACGGCTACATAAGGGCGAGGGATCCGTACACTGGCGCGGTCCTCTGGGGGCGAGCGCTAGGTGGAGAATACTACTACCCGGGCACCCCAGCGGTGGACGGAGGCCTAGTCTACGCCACATTCTATGGCTCGTCGGGCGGCTACGTGTACGCCCTCGACGAGCTCAGCGGGAATCTGATGTGGTCCGTCGGGATGTCATCGGGGTTGGACTTCAGCGAGCGCGTGCAGATGACCGCCACTGACGGGCTTGTGTATGGAGCCACCTGGAACGGATATGTCTACGCCCTCGATGAGTCCGACGGCTCGGTCGCGTGGAGCTACCGCACAGGCGGGAACCCCTGTGGTGGCGTCGCGATCGGTGGTGGAATGGCCTTCATAGGAAGCCAGGAAGGCTACCTGTATGCCTTCGACAAGGACACTGGGACGCTTCAGTGGTCGACCTTCCTCGTCGAGCTAGGAGCGATCACATCGGCTCCTCTCTACGCTCAAGGTAACATCTACATCGGCACGTCGTCGGGATCGATGTTCGCAGTCGATGCAGCTTCTGGAACCATCGTCTGGCAGGCTATGATGAATGCCCCGATCTCCTTCTCCACCCCGGCGTATGACGGCACCGCGATTTTCTTCGGGACACTCGGCGGTATGTTCTATGCGCTTGACCCCGTGGATGGGTCAGTCAAATGGTCTACTCCCGTCGGCGAATCGGTGTATTGCTCGCCGGCATACGCGCACGGGTATTTGTACACGACCGTCTGGGATGGCGAGTTCGTCACGTTAGATGCGACGGATGGCACGATTGTGGACTCACAGTACATCGGGAGCTATTCATTCACGACGAGCCCTGCAGTTTCCGATGGCTGGGTGTGGATCAACGATTACATGGGCAGCGTTTTCGGCCTTATGGGCCAGATGCCCTACGGAGTGAGGGTTGTGCCGGCGACACAATCCAAAGATGTCTATCCACCCGCGGCAGCTGACTTCGAGATCACGGTGACCAACATAGGGGACTTCGGGCCCGATACATTCGATGTCAACGTGACTCTAGGCGTCCACGGGTGGTTGGCGCAGCTCTACGAGGTGGACGGAGTCACCCCGCTGCCGGACACTGATGGCGATTCTGTGCCGGACACGGGCTCACTTGCCACGGGCGCGAACGCGACGATAGTCGTGAGAGTCGACGTGCCAGGAACCTCCGCCGCGAGTGACATAGAGACGACCACCTTGACATTCACATCCTCGAACGATCCGACGACATCCAAGGATGTGAGTGTCATCTGTGAGGTTCCACCTCCTGGTGCGAAGGTTGGCCCGAACGTGTATGCTGCGGTCACCAAGGGCATGACCGCCCTGGCGAACATGACCGTGACCAACACCGGAGGGTTTGCGGACACTATCGATGTTGTCGCTGGATCGGCGCACGGCTGGAACGTCTCACTCTTCCAGGCTGATGGCGTGACTCCTCTGGTCGATACGAATGGCGATCACGTCCCCGACACAGGCCTTATTGGAGGCGGCGTGAGCCTGCCGATCGTCATTGCGATCGAGGTTCCGGCAGATGCCTCGAACGGAACGCTTGACCATACTGACATCTTGGCATCCTCATCGGCAGATCCGAGTGCGATTGACGAGGCGGCAGTGCTGTGCGAGGTCTCATCGGAATCCGCTGTCGATTGGCCGCAGTTCCAGCACGACGCGGCGAGAAGCGGCATAAGCCCGGTCGACGTCGAACTGCCCTTCGTGGAGAAGTGGTATACGCAACCTTTCTACGACTCCCCCAACTGGTTCTGCCCGGTCATACACGCGGGAACGGTGTTCTACTCGACCCGAGCAGGCTACATGGTGGCCTTGGACCTCCTGACGGGCGATGTGAAGTGGGAGACCCTGCTTGGAGTGGGAGTTCCGCCATCCGGCCCGACGGTCGCCTACGGCAACGTCTACGTCGCCTTTGCGAAGAACTGGAGCGGAGTGCCGACACTCTACTGCCTGGACGAGGATACTGGAACTGTCATCTGGAGCGCAGATGCTTACAACACAGGGCCGTATCTGTACGCCTCAGTCGTCGCTGCCCAGGGCATGGTCTTCTGGCACGACAACGAGGGCGACACGCTCTACGCCAACGACGCCTTCACGGGCACAGTTCTATGGACATATGTTATGGACGGCATGCCATGCGAGGGGCCGGCCTACTGGAGCGGGATGGTCTTCCTTGCTGACTCCGCGGGCAAGGTGGTCGCTATCGATGCGTTGACTGGAGAGGAGGTCTGGTCGGCCTATCTTGGTTCGACCGTGAGCGCGCCGCTCTCGATGTCCCATGGCGTACTCTATTTCGGGGACTACAACGGGAACGTCCATGCCTTGGATGCCTTGACTGGAGAAGTGAGATGGACCACCTCTCTCAGCTGGTCGATGGACAAGGCGTCCCCCGTTGTGGCCGAGGGAATGGTCTACATCGGAGTTGCCTCCATGCCTAACGGGACGATCTACGCGCTGAACGAATCCACCGGTAGCATCGTGTGGAGTGCGTACGCCAGCGGCGGGCCGTTCGACTCGTCAGCTGAATACTCGAACGGGATTGTGTTCTGCACTGCTCAGAACGGTCATCTCTACGCTTGGGACGCTCTGACAGGTGCTCTGTTGCAGGACCAGGTCGTTGCAAGCGGTGCCATGATGTCTTCTGCCGCTCTGGCCAACGGATACATCGTCGTGTGTGACATGTGGGGCGGGGTCACCGCCTACGGCTTCAAGGGAGTTGGCGAGGTCGACCATATATCAGTCTCTCCAGCGTCTGCAGACCTAGGGGTGATGCGGACGGCCGTGTTCGAGGCGCACGCTTATGATCGGTATGGCAACGAGGTAACAGACGGCGAGCTCAGATGGAGTTCGTTGAACGGGCTGGGTTCCGTGGTCCGCGTTTCCGACGACGGTACGAGAGTGATATACTTCGCAGGGTCAGAGGCAGGGCAGGACACTGTGAGAGTGACCTTCATGGATCAGATCACGGACGCAAGCGTGAACATCCTGGCCGGTCCGGTGCAGCGGGTCACCGTTACCCCCGCAAGCGCCTCTGTCGTTATCGGTGATGCGGTCCAATTCAGTGCCAACGTGGAGGATCTGTACGGCAACGCTGTGCCTGGTGCGAATATCACCTGGAGCGTCAATGGCGGTATCGGCATCATCAGCGATACGGGCCTCTTCACTGCTGGCCTTGTAGCTGGGACAGGAACTGTCGAGGCATCCTGTGGCGGGATGGTCGGAGTTGCGGCGGTCACCGTTCTGCCTGGTGAGCTGGACAACATCATCATCACACCAGACGAATTCAGCCTGGCGGTAGGTGCGGTCAAGGTACTTCACGCTCAGGGATACGACGCCCACTGGAACGCGATTCCCGGTCTCAGCTATGTGTGGTTATCCACGGTTGGCAACGTGACGCCCACCTCGGCGGAGGGTGAGTACGCTGTCTTCTCGGCCGGATTGACTGCGGGAACGGGCACAGTCAGCGCCGCATCGGGAGGACTGACCGCGTCTGCCCTGGTCGCTGTCCTGCCTGGCGCGGTAAGCAGCATTGTGCTGTCCCCCGCGAGTCCTTCGCTGGTGGCTGGAGCAACCCAATCTTTCGCAGCGACCGCACTGGACGTCTTTGGAAACGAGATCTCTGACGCCGCACTGAAATGGAGCGCGAACAGTGAGATCGGAACGATAACGCAGGCGGGCGTGCTCACAGCATCTACTGTTGCGGGTTCGGGCACAGTCTCTGTGTCCGTGGGCTCCGTGTCAGCATCGGCTTTGGTGACGATTCTCCCCGGAACAGCGACCATGACGATTTTGCCGGGCGGGCTGACGGCGCGAGCTGGCACCATGGTGTCTCTCGAAGTGATAACCGCGGATTCCTACGGGAATGTCGTTCAGGGTCTGACCTACACATGGACCTGCACAATAGGCTCCGTCTTCGTCTCAGGAGACTCTTCCCATGTCGTGTTCGTCGCAGGGAACGACGCCGGCTTGGGCACGGTGACGGTCACCGACGGAAGTAACTCCATGACGTTGAGCGCCAATGTAAATGCCGGCTCACTGGCATACATCGTCGTCCAGCCGTCCGTGATAAGCGTGGATGCTGGCGGCAATGCGCTCCTGACCGCCAAGGGGTACGACGCTTTCGGCAACGAGGTATCTGGCCTGACATTCGCTTGGACGCTTTCAGATCAGAAACTGGGTGACATCGTGACCTTCGGGACTCACGCTGGCAGCGCGAGATTCGAGGCTTCTGGCGGCGGGAGCGGAACGATCACCGTCAGTTCCGGAGGAGTGTCTTCGCAGGTTGGTCTGTTGATCGCGGAGAAGGCCGGGGCGCTGACAAAGGCAGCCCCATCGCTCTCCTTGATCGCGATAATTCTGGTGGTGGCTGTCATGATTCTCGTGATCATCATGCTCTGGCGCAGTCGAGGGGCAAAACCGGCCTAAGGTCGACCAAACCATTTTCCTCTCTTTTCTCTTTCCATTTCTCGATGGCAGCGGATGCCCTTGCGCGAGTCTTTGTCCGAGTCACCATTTCGTCCATGAAGCCCATTCTGGACATGTGTGAGTGTGCTCCCGCCGGGATTTGAACCCGGGTATCCAGCTCGAAAGGCTGGAATGATTAACCGGACTACACTACGGGAGCATCTGCCTGATCCGGATTGCTTTTCGGGCCTATGAACACACGATATATAAATGGTTCTCGTGCCTGGCGCTGAGTCGAGCGTGAGGCCAGACCAGGTCGAAGTTCAAAGTGAGTCCTTTGAATTCGCCTGGCATGGAAGTGCCGAACGGGGAGTTCAGGATCGTCTCACACCGAATCAGATGGATTGGCGCATATGGGCAACATGACAATCGACGTGCGACTCAGCAGGGGGCGGTTCGGTTTCGGACAATCGGTGATTTGGCCCTTTAGATAGAGGGCTAGCTCGCGCTCGTAGGGACAGGAAAGGAAATAGGCACCGTGGCTCATCCTGGTGCGGGGTATTCGAGTGCCGGGCGAAATGACAGTCGAATCGAGGATCAGACTAGAGATTGAGAGACGCAAGGACGCGTTCACCTATTTGGCGCTGGGGATATGCATCATGGTTGTCGCGCTCATCTTCTTGGCGATCTTCGCCTGGGAGGGGGATATCCCGACCATGGCTGGCTCATTCGTCGTTGTCCTGTTGGGACTGATCCTCTACAACAAAGGCCATCAGGGTCGGGTGCAGGTCAGGGCGCTCGAACATCAGCTCGCGACCTTGGGGGGCGCTCCTGGTCAAGCATCTGCATCCGTGCAACCGAGCACGAAGTTCTGTAAACATTGTGGGAAGGTAGTCGCTAAGGACTCATCCTTCTGCGAGCACTGCGGCAGGGGTCTTTGAACAGAGTCCGTCACTGAAATAGCTCATCTTTTCGTAAATCATAGCCGTCGGCGTCTGGCTCGAGTTGGTTCACCCAGTACACTTAAGTAGACCGAATCTATTACGAATATCCGTTAGGAGTGAGCCCCTGCCATTTAGACGAAAGGAAGAGGAACCGACCCTAGGCGCGGACGGGCAACCGGAGTTCGTCAGGGTACGACTTCCACGCAAGAAGGACAACGAGATGTTCGGAATCGCGGACCAACTACTCGGGGCTTCAAGGATTAAGATCATGTGCGCCGACGGCAAGTTCCGCATGGGCCGCATACCGGGCAAGATCAAGAAGCGTATGTGGATCAGGGAGGGGGACCTGGTCATAGTCGCCCCGTGGTCGTTCCAGGACGAGAAGGCCAATATCGCGTACAGGTACACGAAGACGCAGGCGATGTACCTGAGCAGGAAGCAGATGCTGCCCAAGTCGATCGATGTGTTTTGAGGGGTAAGAGCATGCCCCAGCAGGAGAAGTATCACGAGTTCGAGAGAGAGATTGACAGCTGGCGCGTGCGCAAGAAAGACTCCAGCTGGAGGAAGTCATACGACGAGGTTTTCGACCAGCAGAACCTGTTGATCATATACAAGCTCCTCTCGGACGGTGTGTTCGACAAGCTCGACTTCCCGATATCCACGGGCAAGGAAGGCAACGTGTTCAGAGCATCCACGAAGGATGGGAAGCTCGTGGCCGTGAAGATCTATCGGACCTCAACTTCGACCTTCACAGACATGGCGAAATACATCCAAGGCGATCCGAGGTTCAAGGGCCTGGTCAGCAGGAAGAGGAAGCTCATATACGCGTGGGCCAACAAGGAGTACCTCAACTTGATGGCTTTCGACAGGGCCGGCGTCCGGGTCCCCAAACCGATCGCGCAGAGGCAGAACGTGGTCGTGATGGAGTACATCGGGGATGAGGTCGAGCCCGCGCGCGAGCTCAGGAACTTCAAGCTAGAGGATCCGGAGCCCATCGCGAGAAAGGTCCTTGATTATCTGAGACTGGCCTATCAGAAGGCCAGGCTGGTGCACTCAGACATCAGCGAGTTCAACATTCTGATGCTCAACGAAGAGCCGGTCATTATCGACGTCGGTCAAGCGGTCCTCCTGGACCATCCCAACGCCCAGGAGTGGCTGGAGCGCGATGTGAACAACATGGTAAGGTATTTCAAAAAGCAAGGCCTGACGCTTGATGCTGCGAAGGAGCTCAAGGAGATAAGGAAGACATGATTCAGACGATCAAGATCCCGACCGATCGAGTCGGCGTCCTCATAGGGAAGAACGGCGTCACCAAGTTGAAGATCGAGAAAGTCACGGGCGTAAAGATCACGATCGATTCAGAGGAGGGGGATGTCGAGATCGACTTGACGAAGGCCAAGGACCCTGGCACCGCACTGGCGGTTGCGAACGTCGTTACGGCAATTGGCCGAGGCTTCTCTCCCCAGAAGGCCTTGCTGCTTCTCCAGGATGAGTACTACCTCGAGGTGTTCGACATACGAGACTATGTCGGCAAGAGGCAGGAGCGCGTCATCAGGATGAGATCGAGGGTGATCGGCAGCGGCGGAAAGACGAGGGAGATCGTAGAGGAGCTCACTGGCGCCTTCATGTCCGTGTCCGGCAACACCGTGTGTCTGATCGGTGACATCATGCAGCTGGACGTTGCCAAAAGAGCGGTCGATATGATACTCTCCGGGAGCGAGCACGCAGCAGTGTATCACTTCCTCGAAGGCAGCCGAGCGCGCCTGAAAGTCGACGAGATGGGCTTCTAGCGGGCACGTCCAACGCGTGATTGAAATATCGAGACGGAGATTCATGCATTCTGATGTCCGAAGGTCTAATGAAGTCAGTCGATTCAGACATCGAGTCGATACCATTTGCACAGGTGAAGGGCAGCAGCGAGCGCGACCGAGTCATGAAGCTCTATGCGCACGGTTTTCTGAGGCTTTGGACCAGGCTCGCCCTCGAATCGGGCCAGAAGCTGAAGATGGCACCGTCCCAGTATGTCCTGGGGAATTATGAGGGCCAGATGCGTTGGTCCCTGAACGAGAACGTGGACTACAAAGGCATAGCTCACATCGAGATGGGAGCGACCTTCAGGAAGAAACACGCACTCATCGGCGAGACGTATATCCTGAAGGGCGAGGAGAGGGCGAGGCTCTTCTTCTCCCTCGAGCAGGAGAAGGTGAAGGAGCGACCGGTCTTCGTCAACTACCTCGTATACGACGCCCCACTGGCCGAGTTCGACCTTCCAGAGGCCTTTGCTGGGTTGAAGCATGTCCTTGTTGGCTGGATCGAGACGATAATGACCGGAGAGGACGAAGCGCTCTGGAAAGCGTGCAAAGAGAAGATGGAGTGCGTAGGGATCTGATGTTCACGAGGTCATCCGAGCCCTTTCCCGAAATCTGATTCAATCTCGATCGCCTCATCGGCGGTCGGAGTTGTTGGGTCAGGTCCACCGATGAAGGATCTCTTGTTCGCTATCAACACGCAAGCGAAAACGAGCCCGAGCATCCCCATGCCGAAGAAGAATATGGATAGAAGCAGCTGCCCAAACGTGATGAGAAAGACCCCAACTATGATTGAGAGTAAGCCTCCCATCAAGGCTCCGAAGGTATGATCGGCGTACATCCACCACTTCACGGAAGGAATGAATGATCCGTCCGTCAACTTAGTCCCACAGCTGTCACAAAAATCTGCTCCGTCGCGATTCTCAGTACCGCAGGATGGACAAGATACCATGTTTCCCCACGGGGTTGGTCTGGTGGGCTCATATCTCTTTCTCAGGAAATCCTGGGCCTGGTTCAGACACCATCGATAAATACTGGCTTGACCTGCTGCATCCCGACAATGTCCAATAGGCTAGAGATCGCAGGGCGAGCGCTTCAGCGCCCCTTGTGCAACCACTGCCTGGGAAGGCTTTTTGCATCCGTGTCCAGAGGGCTCTCGAACGACCAGAGGGGCGAGATCGTCAGGTCGTCCGTCCCTGGAAGCCCCGCTCCTCCGACAGACTCGTCCGAGTGCTATGTCTGCAAGGGGCTCTTCCTCGAGGTCGAGAAGTTCGCCAGGATAGCGGCAAAGGCCTCCGAAGGTTTGGAGTTCAACAACTACCTGGTCGGCACCAAGGTGGATGCGGAGCTGCAGGAGCGGGAGGAGGCATTCTGGACTGAGACTGGGGCAGAGGAGACGGAGTCGATTAAGACCGAGCTGAACCGGGAGATCGGGAAGGTCTTGGAGGAGAAGCTCGGGAGGCAGGTCGAATTCACGAACCCGGACATGGTGTACTTGGTCGACACACGATTCGATCGGATAGTCCTCGATGTCGCCCCGTTGTTCGTGTACGGCAGGTACAGGAAGTTCTCGAGGGAGATTCCTCAGACGAGGTGGATGTGCCGGGAATGTCGGGGCAAAGGGTGCCCGAGATGCGACGGCAAGGGCCGGATGTACGACACGAGCGTGCAGGACATGGCGGGCCCGATCATCATGAGGCATGCGGAGGGCGAGGACGATTTCTTCCACGGCATGGGTCGGGAGGACATCGACGCCCGCATGCTCGGCAACGGCAGGCCGTTCGTCGTTGAGATCAGGTGGCCCAGGAAAAGGACGCTCGACCTGCAGGCCATCGAGAAGGAGATCAACGAGTCGGCCAAGGGCATAGTCGAGGTCGAAGGCCTCAGGATGTCGAACAAGGCCGAGGTCAGGTCCATCAAGGACTCCACCCACCCCAAGACCTACAGAATCAGGGTGCGGTTCCAGTCGTCCGTAGACCACGGAAAGCTTAATGAAGTACTTGGCGCATTGGCCGGAAAGCCTATAAGTCAGCTCACGCCAAACAGGGTCGTCCATCGACGGGCGGACCTCGAGCGGCACAGGACCGTCCGGAGCATCCGGATCGAGTCCTTTGAGGGTCTCGAGGTGGTGTTCGTCGTCGAGGCCGATAGCGGCACATACATCAAGGAACTGATGCATGGGGACGAGGGCAGGACGCAGCCCAATGTCGCCGAGATCGTCGGAGTGCCCTGTGAGGTGCTCGAGCTCGACGTC
>Ga0315281_10006126_pt1 | contig 17159 bp, 22 predicted proteins | sample YL17G07_0_MG_FD_204540 | JGI IMG/M metagenome (GOLD analysis project Ga0315281, IMG submission 204540) | Sediment microbial communities from Yellowstone Lake, YNP, Wyoming, USA - YL17G07_0 | ecosystem: Environmental > Aquatic > Freshwater > Lake > Sediment | place: USA: Wyoming | collected...
CTGTTGCCGCCGCTCGCGGAATTTCTCGCCGGTGCACACGGCGCGCCGCCGGTGCGCTTCACAGATCTGTCTGGAACGAAAACCTGAAGGCCGTTTGATATCGCCTGCCATGAAACTCTTCACCACCGAACAACTCGTGCAGTTCAACCGGAACGGTTATGTGGTCGTCCCCGGTTTGGTGACGCCGTCTGAATGCGCGCGCATGATGGCGTTGGCGCGTGACCACTTGACGCGCGTCGTTCCGCCGGTGGAGTACGAAGCGGACCTGGGCTATCCCGGCGCGCCCGCCTCGAAGGCGGCGCCCGGTGGTCACACGGTGCGGCGGCTGTTGCGTGCCTATACGCGCGATCCGTTGTTCGCTGCCTGGGGCAAGGATCCGCGCGCGGTTGCGCGCGTGCAGCAATTGTTCGCGCCCCCCGGTTCGACGGGCGTACGGCCGGCGCTGGTGTTGTTGCAAGCGCATCACAACAGTGTCATGACCAAGCAGCCGGGCTTCAGCAGCGAAACCCATTGGCACCAGGATATCCGCTATTGGTCGTATGCGCGGCCGGCGCTTGTTAGCGTATGGCTGGCGCTGGGCAATGAAACTGCCGAGAACGGGTGTCTGATGCTATTGCCCGGCACCCACACCCGGGAATTCGACACGGCGCGTATGGATGACGCGCAATTTCTGCGCCCCGAACTGCCGGCGAATCAGGCGTTGATCGCGACGCGCGTGTTGGCGCCGCTGGCCGCCGGCGATGTTTTATTTTTTCACGCGCGCACCTTTCACGCGGCCGGACGCAATCTTACGCAGGAGACCAAATTTTCGATCGTCTACACCTATGGACCAGACGATAATCCCGCGCGTGCCGGTTCGCGTTCCGCTGCGCACAAGGAGATCGCGCTGGATTGGATCGCGTGAATCCGCGGGCTTGTGGGCTACGCGCGCCAGAGCGCGGCCAGCGGCGAGAGTTCGGTGCCCGGCGCGACCGGCAGGCGCCGGCGCCAGAGCCGGTCGAGGGCGTTGCTGATCGGTTCGAAGTCGTGGCTCACGCGCCGGAACACCAATGCACGCTGCGGGTTGGCTTCGAGACGCGCGCAGCGCGCGAACGCGTCACGCCCGTGGTCGCGGTAATAACTGATCTGACCACGAACCGTAAGGCGTTCGCGGAACACCCCGCTCATGAACAACGCGTAGTCGGCGAGATGGCGCAGCACCAGGGTCTCGCGTGCGTGGGTGGACCTGGCTGTGTCGCCAGTCAGTGACGCCATGAGCAACCCGGCGATGGTTTCAACCGGGCGGCCATCGCTGTGTTGGAACGGAAACAGTGCGTTCGACCTGGCAAAGCGTGTGAGCAACTCGCTGACATAATCCACGAGCGCCGGTTGCGCGAGACCCTGTTCGCCGAATCCGCGTTGAACATGGCGGTGGAAGAATGGATAAAGACCCGGAATATGCATTGGTGCCTCCAGGCGGCAACAAGTGGCCGCAAATAATATTAAAAAGAGATGCTTACCAACTCCCCCGGAGTTAAAGAAGCGCGCGCGGCGCGCTTCGGCTCGCCCCCCTCTCCCCTTGGGAGAGGGAATGAGGGTGAGGGCGGTGAGTACGCCCTTTATAAATGTATAGACCATGGCGAATCGGTGCGCACGCGGGTATGATCTGCGCCAGCGGTTTCAGATGAATTCCCGTTTATCATTTCTATTGGAGGTAGTGACGATGCGTCGAATCACTGTGGCAGTGCTCGCGGCTGTGCTCGTGCTGGGCCTTGCCGGTTGCGGCGGCAAGGAGAAAGAAGAGCTTCGCCAGAAGGTGACCAACCTCGAGCAGCAACTGGCCAAGGCCACTAGCCAGGTGGCCGAGAAAGAAGCCGCCATGGCCAGCATGGAGACCTCGCTTAAAGCAGCGCAGGACGAGACTGCCAAGGCCAAGGGCGAGCGCGACAAGTTGAAGGCCGACGTTGCCCAGCTCAAGAAAAAGACCGGCGTCAAGAAGTAGCGTCGTACAGGCCGTCACAAAACGCCCCGCGTGCGGGGCGTTTTGCATTTCAATGGGGTACACATGATCTCGATCGGAACGCCGCTTTCCAGGAACGCCACGCGCATCCTGCTGCTCGGCAGCGGTGAGTTGGGCAAGGAAATCGCCATTGCCGCCCAGCGCCTGGGCGTTGAAGTGGTGGCCGTGGATCGCTACGCGAATGCGCCCGCGCATCAGGTGGCGCACCGTGCACACGTCATCGACATGACCGACCCGCAGGCGTTACGTGCGCTGCTTGCCAAAGAGAAACCACACATCATCGTGGCGGAGATCGAGGCGATTGCCACCGAGGTGCTGGTTGAAATCGAATCCCAGGGCCTGGCCGTGGTGGTGCCGTCGGCGCGCGCTGTGCAACTCACCATGAACCGCGAAGGCATTCGCCGGCTGGTGGCTGAGGAGTTGAAGCTGCCCACATCGCCCTACGCGTTCGCGTCGACCTATGCCGAACTGGCAGCGGCGGCGAACGATGGCATCGGCTTTCCGTGTTTCATCAAGCCGGTGATGTCCTCATCCGGCAAGGGCCAGTCGCGCGTCGAGCGGATCGAGGATCTCGAGGCTGCCTGGAATTACGCCGCCAGCGCCGGACGCGTGAAAGGCGCGCGCGTCATTATCGAAGGACTGATTGAGTTCGACTATGAGATTACGCTGCTCACGGTACGGGCACTCGACGAGCACGGCAAGATCGAGACCCACTTCTGCGATCCGATCGGCCACGTGCAAGTGAAGGGTGATTACGTCGAGAGCTGGCAGCCGCACCCGATGAGCGAAAAAATTCTGGCGCGCGCCAAGGAAATCGCGGCGGCGGTGACGGCGGCGCTCGGCGGGCGCGGGTTGTTCGGCGCCGAACTATTCGTCAAGGGCGAGGAAGTGTGGTTCTCGGAGGTCAGCCCGCGTCCGCACGACACCGGCATGGTGACCATGGCAACCCAGGCGCAAAACGAATTCGAGCTGCACGTGCGCGCCATGCTTGGGTTGCCGGTCGGCACGCGCATGCGCCGCCCGGGTGCGAGCGCGGTGATCTACGGCGGCATGGAGGCCGAGGCGATTCGCTTCGAGGCGGTGGACGAAGCATTGCGCGTGCCCGAGTCGCAGTTGCGCCTGTTCGGCAAGCCGGTAGCCCACGAACGCCGGCGCATGGGCGTGGCGCTCGCCACCGCCGATAGCGTCGAAACCGCGCGCAAGCGCGCCAAGGAATGCGCCGCCAAGGTGCGGCCGGTGGGCTGACAGAAGCCGCTACGGGCGGCGAGGATAAGGGCGGCCCCACGGGTACCACGGGTCATACCAGTACGGTGAACGGTAATAATGGTGCACGGTCTTGGGGAGTATCGGCCACAGATAGACATGCTCTGCGTGCACCACCGGATAAGTGTAAGGGTGCGCGCCGATGGTGCGCGTGCTGACGCCGTCGAGCGACCCGGCGACCGTCACCAGCCGCTTCGGGGCGAAAATCGCCGGATCCAGAAAGCCATCCACCCGCGCCAGAAAACGCCCGGCGCTGTTGTCGGTGTTGCGTGGCTGGCCGTCTGCGTCGAGCGGCCGCTCGACGATTTCGATCCAGCTCACGTCGCGCTGGTTTTCCACCGAGACAATGGCTCCACCCCAGCGCACGGCGGCGGCGCGCTGCTGCTCCGGATTTTGCAGCGCTTGTGCAAGTGCAATATCCCCGGCCGGCGCCTCGCGGATCGGGCGCGCAATGTCACTCGCGCAGCCGGCGAGCGTCAGGGTCAGGAGCAGGGTAGCGATTCTCATACGGCGTAGCCTACGCCTGTGCACGTGGCCTGGGTAGTGTGGCCATTGGAGAGAGCCAGGCCGCTTTCTGATCTAAACCAGACGCACATTCTTTCCCGCCTGTTCGCTCGCCAGCCGCGACAGCTCGCCGAACAGCTCCGCGCCGCTTTGGTCGTTGCGCCACTGTTGCGTGCCGGCGTCATAGTCGTAGTGGAAGCCACCGGACTTGGCCGCGACCCAGATCTGTTTGGCGGCACTCTGCTTGTTGACGATGATCTTGCTGCGGTTCGTGAACTCAAGCTCGAGAATCTCGCCGGCGTTTTCGTAATCGATGTCGGCGCCACTCGCTTCGACCGCCTGTTCGATGCGGTTCAGCGTGGCGGTCGCGGTGTTCAGAAATTCGGCTTCATTCATGCGGGTTTCCCGTGGCGGCGATTGCGGGTATTCTAGCGCAAGCCAAGGGCGAACCAAGCAGGCTTCATCCACCGCGCCTCGCCGCTCGACCGACAATACCCATGCCACAGCTGCACTCTTTCAAGTTGTCCGTGATCGCCGCCATACTGATGGTGCTGCTGCTCGCCGGTTGCGGAAAAAAGGCGCCGCTCTATCTCCCCGACAGCCCGTCCGCACCGGGCCACAAACAACCCAAGAGTTGAGCGATGAACGCGTTTACCTATCGTGGCGACCGTCTGTACGCCGAAGGCGTTGGCTTAAGCGAGATTGCCGGAAAACACGGCACGCCCTGCTATGTGTATTCACGCGCGCACATTGAGGCGCAGTGGCGCGCCTTCGATCAGGCGTTCGGCGCGCGCGATCATCTGGTGTGCTACGCGGTCAAGGCCAACTCCAACCTCGGGTTGCTGAACGTACTGGCGCGTCTTGGTTCCGGTTTCGACATTGTGTCGGTAGGCGAACTCGAGCGCGTGCTGGCCGCCGATGGCGACCCTGGCAAGGTGGTGTTCTCCGGTGTCGGCAAGGGCGTGCATGAAATGGAACGCGCGCTTGAGGCCGGTATTGCCTGCTTCAACGTCGAGTCGGAGGCCGAGCTGGTGTTGCTCAACGAGGTCGCGACCCGCCTCGGTCTGCACGCGCCGGTGAGTTTGCGCGTCAACCCGGACGTGGACGCCAAAACCCATCCGTATATTTCCACCGGACTTAAAGAAAGCAAGTTCGGTATCCCGATGCACGAGGCGCGCGCCGCCTACCACGTGGCGCGACAGCTTTCCTATCTGCGCATCGTGGGCGTAGATTGCCACATCGGTTCGCAGCTCACCGAGCTCGCGCCGATTGCGGATGCGCTTGAACGTGTGCTGGCGCTTGTGGATCAGCTAAGCCACGACGGCATTGTGTTGCACCACCTCAATCTCGGTGGTGGCCTTGGCATTCGTTACCGCGACGAGCAGCCACCCACGCCCGGCGAGTATGTGGCGGCTTTTCTCAAGCAGCTGAGCACGCACGGCGACCACTACCGGAATCTCAGGCTTTTCATCGAGCCGGGACGGGCGATTGTCGGCAACGCCGGTGTGCTGCTCACGCGTGTGCAGTATCTCAAACACGCCGATGCGAAGAACTTCGCGATCGTGGATGCCGCCATGAACGACCTGATGCGCCCAGCGCTGTACGACGCCTGGCAAGACATCGTGCCGGTGCAAAAGCGGGCGGGTGAGGCAAAAAATTACGATGTGGTCGGACCGGTGTGCGAGTCCGGTGATTTCCTCGGTCGTGACCGGATGCTCACGCTGCACGCCGACGATCTGCTCGCGGTGTATTCGGCCGGCGCCTACGGTTCGAGCATGAGTTCCAACTACAACACCCGGCCGCGCGCGCCGGAGGTGATGGTGGATGGCGAACGCTTCCATGTAGTGCGTCGCCGCGAGACCATCGAAGAGCTGCTGCTGCCCGAGTCGCTGCTGCCGGGCTATTGACCCGGGACGAATGTTCTTGAACGCCGATCAGCGTAATGCCCATCGTCCGACTGGCCGCCTGGCACGGTCGTGCCGGGTCAATAGTGAAAATCTAAAGGATTTCTTTTTACTGTGGCGGTATTGCGGTCTGGATCATGCGCTGCCACGCGCACATACAGACACTGCATGTTCAAGTACATTCATGCCGCCGCCATAACCCATGGCCTTCGTCAATCCAGCGGATGATGAAATCCGTGCGTTGCTCGAACGCGTGCGTCGCATCGCTGTTGTGGGGCTTTCTCCCAGGACGGATCGGCCGAGTTACAAGGTGGCCGCCGCCATGCAAAGCTTCGGCTATCGCGTTATCCCGGTGCGGCCGATGGCGAACACTATTCTCGGCGAGCAGGCCTATCCCGATCTGGCGTCGGTGCCGGAAAAGATCGATCTGGTGGATGTGTTCCGCGCGCCGGAGCAGGTGGGCGAGGTGGTCGATGCCTGCATCGCGCTGAAGCTGCCGGCGATCTGGTTACAGGAGGGCGTGGTCAGCGAGGCAGCCGCGCAACGTGCGCAGGCCGCCGGCCTGACGGTGGTTATGGATCGTTGCGTCTATCGCGAGCACGTGCGGCTTTTCGGCGCTGTGCCACGCTCTGCACTTTAAGCTTCAACCCGCGCATCCGTTGCCCCCACCAGCTGATCAGCCAGCGCGACAGGCGCCGGGCCCACGGCCAGTCCACGGCCAGCAGCGCCAACCCGACCGGTATCATCCAGTAGCCGAGCACCGGTAGAAATCCGAACAGCCCGCCGATCACAAGCAGGATGCCGACGATCTTGCGCAGCCAGTGGTTCGGGTGGGTTTTGAGACGGTGAAAGTGGTAGCGAACGAATTTTTGCAAGTGTGGATTCCGGGTTCTCGTGGGGTTGCCGCTATTATGGCTATTTTTATGCGGGCCTGCCTTCCCAATTGTGACTATTTTTGTGAAGCCTGCCTTGCCTAACTCAGGTTTCTTTGCCCGCTGGCAAGCGCTAACCTATAGCCATGCTGCGATTCACTAAAATGCACGGCCTCGGCAACGACTTTGTTGTGATCGACGCCGTCAACCAGACCGTGGTGCTGACCCCCGAACAGGTGCGGCGCCTTGCCGACCGGCGCTTCGGCGTCGGCTGCGACCAGGTGTTGATCGTCGAGCGGCCGACGCGTGCCGGCAGCGATTTCCGTTATCGCATCTTCAATGCCGACGGCGGCGAGGTCGAACAGTGCGGCAACGGCGCGCGCTGCTTCGTGCGTTTTGTGCGCGACCGGGGCCTCAGCACCAAGAGCGAGTTTGTGGTTGAAACCCTGGGCGGCGACATCTATCCGAAAATCGAGCCGGATGGCAGCGTGACCGTCAACATGGGTGTGCCGCGTTTCGAGCCGCGCGAAGTGCCATTCGAGGCCGGCGCGCGCCAGTCGGTTTACGACCTGGATGTGGACGGCGTGGCCGTGCCGGTTACGGTGCTGTCCATGGGCAACCCGCACGCCGTGCAGGTGGTCGTCGATGTCGAGCGTGCGCCGGTATCGACCCAGGGCCCCAAGATCGAGCATCACCCGCACTTCCCAAAGCGCGTCAACGCGGGTTTCCTGCAGGTACTGGACCGCCGCCATGTTTACGTGCGTGTCTGGGAACGCGGCGCGGGTGAGACGCTGGCCTGCGGCACCGGCGCTTGCGCCGCCGTCGTGGCCGGAAGGCTGCGTGGCCTGCTGGATGAAAACGTGGCGGTGCGCGTGCGCGGTGGTACATTACAAATTACCTGGCGCGGCGAAGGCCAGCCGGTGATGATGACCGGCCCCGCCGTCAGCGTGTTCGAAGGCGAGATCGACTTGGAGCGCTTATGAACAAGAAGCCGTCTATCGAGAGTCTGGAGAAAGAACCGTCCTGGGAAGAGGCGGTCGGCCGCTATCTTGAACAGACTCCGGATTATTTCCTGCGCCACCCCGAGCTGCTCGCCGCACTCGCGTTGCCACACCCGGAGGCCGGGCGCGCGGTGTCGCTGGTCGAGCGCCAGGTGCGGGTGCTGCGCGACCGCCACGAACAGAGCACGCACCAGCTGCATGAACTGATCGGCTTCGCGCGCGACAACGATCATCTCGGCGAACGCGTGCAGCGCTTCGCGCTCGCCATGATCGATACCGCCAGCCTTGACGATGTACTGGACACCGCGCAGGACATGCTGCGCCAGGAATTCAACCTCGACGGCGTGGCCTTGCGTCTCACTGGCAACCCGCGCCCAAGCTGCCCGCGCCCGGAGTTCACGGCAGTGGACGACAGCCTGCTGGATGGACTGCTCACGCGCCTGGTTGAACGCAACGGCCAGCCGCTGTGTGGCGGTGAGCACGAGGCCGCCACGCTCGCCGCGTTGTTCGGTTCGGTGGCTCCGAACATCCACTCCACGGCCGTTATCGGCCTTACGCGCCACGCGCTGCGCGGCGTGCTGGTGCTCGCCAGCTGCGACCCGCAACGCTTCCACGCTGACATGGGCAGCGTCTACCTCGTGCGCCTCGGTGAACTGCTCATGGCCGGCGTCGCCCGGCACCTGGTTGTTTCTGCGGAATGAAGGCGCAAGCCACCCGCCAGTTCCATGAGTTCTTTGAGTATCTGAAAAGCGAACGGCGTTTGTCGCCGCACACCCGCAGTGCCTACCGGCACGATCTCGATGTGCTCATTGCCTTCTGCAACAAGCTGGGTCTTGACGATTGGCGCGCTCTCAATATTCAACACGCCCGTGCTTTCGCCGCGCAGTTACACCGTCAGGGACTGGCTGGTCGCAGCATCGCGCGCGCGCTGTCGGCGGCGCGCTCGTTCCACCGTTACTTGCTGCGCGAGAGCCATGCGGCGCACAACCCCTTCACCGGCGTCGCGGCGCCCAAGGCCGGCAGACGCTTGCCCAAGGTCTTGAGCGTCGATCAAGCCGCGCGCCTCCTGCAAATCGACGGCGACGAACCGCTTACCCGCCGCGACCGCGCGCTGTTCGAGCTGCTGTACTCCTCCGGGTTGCGCCTCGCCGAACTCACAGGCCTTAACGTCACCGATGTGGACCTGCGCGACGCCACTGTCACCGTCACCGGCAAGGGTGCCAAGACCAGAATTATTCCGGTCGGCGCGCAGGCACGCGCCGCGATTGCGGTCTGGCTCAAGGAGCGCGCTGCATTCGCCGCCGCCGGTGAAGCGGCCCTGTTCCTCGGCCGCAGCGGCAAACGCCTCGGCGCACGCAATGTGCAACGGCGCCTCAAACAGTGGGCCGCGCGCTTGGGGTTAGAAGTGCCAACTCACCCGCACATGCTGCGCCATTCCTTCGCCAGCCACCTGCTCGAATCGAGCGGCGACCTGCGCGCCGTGCAGGAGCTGCTCGGCCACGCCGATCTGTCCACCACGCAGGTGTACACGCATCTTGATTTTCAGCACCTCGCCAAGGTGTATGACGCGGCACACCCGCGTGCGCGCCGGCGAAAGCAACCGTAGTTCCGTAGGTTGGGGTGAGTGCAACGAACCCCAACCTACACAGAATTGGTTCGTCTACAATAATTCATAGAACCCGAACCACAAGGAGACAGCATGAATCCGATCCTGGCAAGCATCGTCGTCGTACTCATCGTTTTCTTCGCCGGTATCCGCATCATCCGGCCCACGCATCGCGGGCTGGTCGAGCGGCTTGGTAAGTACAATCGTTTCGCCATGCCGGGGTTTCACTGGATCATTCCGATCATCGACCGTCTGTATCAGGTGAACATCACCGAGCAAATGGTGGACGCGGCGCCGCAAGAGATCATTACCAATGACAATCTGAATGCGCGTGTGGATGCGCAGATATACTTCAAGGTGCGCGAGGACGAAGACAGCGTAAAGCACTCGTTGTACGCGGTGAACAACTATGCGCTGCAGATCGTGAATCTGACGCGCACCACGCTGCGCAACATCGTCGGCACGCTCACACTGAAATCCGCGAACAGCGAACGTGACCGCATCAACACCGAGTTGCGCAAGACCCTGCAAGAGGAAAGCTCGCACTGGGGCGTCGAGATCGCGCGCGCGGAGTTGAAGGAAATCGAGCCGCCACCGGATGTGCAGGAGACCATGAACAAGGTGGTGAAGGCCGAAAACGAAAAGGTTGCGGCCGTGGACTTTGCCACCGCTGCGGAGACCTTTGCCGACGGCGAGCGGCGTGCGCAAATCAAGAAGGCCGAGGGCATCAAGCAGGGTCGCATCCTGCAGGCCGAGGGCGAGGCGCTGGCCATCAAGTTGGTGAACGAGGCCGCCAACCTGTATTTCATTGGCAACGCCCAATTGCTGCGCAAGCTGGAGGCGGTGGAAACGGCGCTCGAACACAACGCCAAGATCGTGCTGCCGTCGGGTTCCGAGTTGGTGAATGTGATCGGGGAGCTGGCCGGGGTGTTACCGGTGAAACCTACAAAGGACAAGCAGTAAATTCGCCAGGGAAGCTCTGAACAAGTTGTCATTTCGAGCGCAGCGAGAAATCGGATGGCGTGAAAGTCCAACGCCACCAAAGCTGTTACCAGATTTCTCCCTTCGGTCGAAATGACAGTAAGAACTTAATCAGAGCTTCCCTGGCAACCGTAGTCTAGTAATGCACATGGCGGCCCGACTGGCTATTTTCGTCCTGCCGGGTTGCGCCGCGCTTGGGTTCAAATGACCAGACGAACGAAGCGGGCTTCAGATTTGACTGGGCTGTGTGCTCAGAACTCGTATTCGAGATTGCCGTAGAGCGTCTTTTGAGGCGTGGACTCCGTGAGCCCAAAGAGAATGCCGAGCTGATATTTCCAGGCATGCCGCACGTCGGTCTTGAGCTTGCCGAACAGGGACGGCCCCAGTTGGTGTGTCTGCTGTGACGCTGGACTCCAGTTGCTCGCCTCGCCCAATTTCCCGTAACCTTCGAAGCCAAATTCAAGCGCCGGATTCCCGAGCCATTTGTACTGCCAGGCGTATTCAAGCCCCCATTTCTTTGCCGCGTTATTTCCGGTTTCGTAGACGAAGGGCACATTCAGGGTAATGAGTTGCTGGCCCAGTTGTTTCTGCACGATGGGTATCAGCTCCCACTCGCTTGGAACGGTCGATTTGCGCGCATGGGCGTATTCAATGTTGAAGCCCATGTCTGCCCAATATTTTCCCGGATCAGTCAGCTGAAACAGATTTTCCCATTCGTACGCTTCCGTGGAATAGCTGGAGTTGTGCGCGTCTTTTTTGACTTCGACATAGATCTCCGTGAACCAGAAATCGGTAAAGCCGTGACCGACGCCGACCTTGCAGGTTTGCGCGTTGTCGATGGCTGGATCCTTGTCGAAGTCGGCATGCCCGCGTAACTCGATTTCAGTCTCGCCCCGCTCGACTTTCGGGTAGTAAACTTTGTGGCCGGCATGCGCTGGCGATACGCTGAACAGCATCAGCAAGACCACGGCCAGCGTGACCGTGGCGGCAACGCCTGCGGTTTTGATGGCCTCAGGCTTGCCTGCCGCCAGGGTCAGGCCGCCGATGAGGGCCACGGCGGACAGGTACACGAGAAGTTGCATTCCCGCCGGGCGGTCTACATAGCCCACCAGCGTGTGCAGCATTTGACCGAACACGGATTTCTCGGACAGCACGGCCGAGCTGTCCCACAACACGGGTTTGATCGCCGGCAGCAAATCTGCCTGGATCAGAAATGCCGACGCTTGCGCAGCCATGCCGGCGGCGAGCAGCACCAGCAGGCCGCTGGTGACGGCGAACAGGTGGCGGGTCGGAATGCGCAACAACCCAAGATACAGGGCGCCGCCGACTGCCATGCCGGCGACGATGCCGAGCAATCCACCCATGAGCAATGTGCCGGTATCGGTGCCAGTGGCGGCGATACCGTACGCGAACAGCACGACCTCGGCTCCTTCGCGCAACACCGCCAGCGCCACCACCATGGCGAGTACCTGCACGGGCCGGTTGCCGGTGGCAACAGATTGTCCGACCTGATTCATCTGTGTGGCCAGCGCCCGGCCATGTTGCACCATCCACAGGTTGTGCCAGGCCAGCATGGCTGTGGCCACCAGCAGGATACCGGCATTGAACAGTTCAGGACCGACGCCTTGCGCAGCTTGCGCGAGGGTGTCGGCAAAATACGCCATCAGGCAGGCGCCGCCGATACCGGCCGTGATGCCCGACGTGATGGAACGGGTTCGGCCCATCACATCACGGGTTGCGGTCAAAACAATGCCGATAATCAGTGCCGCTTCAAGAACCTCGCGAAAAACAATCAACGCAGCGCTCAGCATGGGAAGGTCCCGGTGTTATTTGACAATGATGGTGCCGGTGGCAGTTCTCGGATTGAACTCGCCGAAAAACGGATAGCTGCCTGGATTGAGTGGGCCCAGATACACAGTGGTCTTACCATTGGCCGGAATGATTTTTTCACGGTTGAGTTGGTGGCTTTCGAACTCCTCCGGGGTCGGGTCCAGGTTTTCGATGATGAGTCTTATTTTTTGGCCAGCAGGAATCTCGATGTTGGTCGGCTCGAAATGGTGGTTCTTAATAACCAGGCGATATTCCGCCAAATCAGCGTGTGCCGGGACTGTGAGCGCCATCACCAGGGCCGTGGAGGCAAGCCGGTATGATGTTTTCATATGGGGTTTTCCTGAGTTTGTTGTACTGTAGTGAGAATGATAATGGTTCTCATTAATTACTGCAAGCAGTTTGTTTGTGGCGCCCCGGGGACGAGCCGGAAGCTTCGGCGGAACGGCACGGCCGGGTCGGTGCTGCAGTATTTCGTAGGTCGCAAGCAGGGGAGCGGTGGTGTCGCCAGCGGTTGACTCCAGGCAGCTTGGCGCGTTACGTGGCGGGTCGGGCGAGCTTCGTGTAAATTTGGCCGTGTGAACAGGAGGTAGTGGAGGCAGGCATGGGCGATAACATCGGTAGCGGCTGTGCAGAGCTCGAGCCCTATGCATTGCGCGTAACGGGCGACAGCATGGCGCCGGAGTTTTGGGATGGCTGCATCATCATCATCGAGCCGCGCCTCCACGCCCTGCACGGCCAGTACGCGGTGGTTGACTATGCCGGCGACACAACTTTCCGCCAGTTCATGGTGGACGGCGAGCGTCATTTTCTCAAGCCGCTCAACGAATCCCATCCGACAGTCGAACTGTCCGGACCGTACACGGTGCGTGGTGTCGTGATCCAGCGCGCCGGCACGCGCCGCGCGCATCACAAGCATTACAACTGATTTCATGCAGCGGCTCTACGTCGCTGCCCATCTCCCCGAAGCGCATCTGGTGCGCGGCCTGCTCGTGGCCGCTGGCATCGAGGCGCGCGTGCTGAATGAATACGCCACCGGTGGACTCGGCGACTTGCCGGCCGATTCGGTGCGGCCGGAGGTCTGGGTTGAAGAAGCGCGCGACTTGCCACGTGCCCGGCAGATCGTCGATGCTTACGAGCAGACGCCAGCGTTGCCGGGCATCATCGCTTGCCCGGCCTGCGGCGAGGACAGCCCGCGCGGGTTTGCGATTTGCTGGAAATGCCTGCGACCGTTACCGGATTAACCACCACCAAGGAGAAGAACCATGTCCGATCATATTTATAAAATCGTTGATATCGTCGGCTCGTCCGCAAAGAGCACGGATGACGCCATTCAGAACGCAATTGCGCGCGCCTCCAAGACGCTGAAAAATCTGGATTGGTTCGAAGTGGTGGAGACGCGCGGTCACCTCAAAGGTGGCAAGATTTCCCACTATCAGGTGGCGCTTAAGATCGGGTTTCGACTCGACTAAGTCGTCACGGGATAAGATCGCAGGCTGGGTGGAGCGTCGCGTAACCCATCGGATACAGCGTCTGATCGATACGATGAGCTGCCGGGCGTGGTGGGGATAGCCTTGATGGGTTACGCGATGCTCCACCCAGCCTGCCTGCCCCTGTCTAGAGAAACAGCGTCAGCACGCCGGTGTAACCGTATAGACGGTTGTGCGAGATTTCACCGTTGCAGTAAAAACCGGTGAGTGGCAGGTCACCGAGTTCTTCCTGAATAATGCGCATCTCGCCGGACGCGGCACCAAACAGATTCGGGCCGCGCCCGACGCAGGTGTAATACACACCACCTTTCGGGTGCGGCGCGCGCGCCTTCAGCTCGCGCAACATGCGCCGCATGTCGGCCTCGGCGCTGGCCGGATCGCGCCGGCAAAATTGCAGTGACTGGCCGGCGCTCAGCATTTCACCGACCGCGAGCAGGCCGTTGTGTTCGTCAATGCCCATGAGATTGCGCACCAGATAATCGCCGGTGTCGCTGCCGCGCACCGGCAGGGCCACGCCAATGGTCTCGGCGGCGCGCGTCAGGTTGCGCGCCAGCAGCTCGCCGATTTCCTCGCGAAACACCTCGAGCGCCGGACGCTCGTCGAGGCGGATGGCGATGTTGCGCTGGCACTGGGTGATGATGTGTTTGCCGCCGAACGGCGCGCAGCTTTGGGTCAGCGCGGTGGCGATGGGCACTTCGGCATCGAACAGAATGCCGGACAGCGCGCCTTTGACCATGCCGTCGGCGATCTGCGGATAGCTGGTGCGCGAAGACGCCAGTCCACCGACCAGGAAACCGCTGCGTACTGATTCGCCTAATTCGTCAATGAGCTTCGGCAGGCCCATGTCGCGCGGGTCGCCATGCACGATGCCGAAGTGGTGATCGTGGCGCGCGATCCAGGCGCGCTCGGCGCGCACAAACGTATCCGGTTTGTCAGTCAGCGGTGGCAGGATGCGAAAATGGTCTTCAGAAAAACTCCCGACCAGCAGGCTGATGGCCGGTTCATCGTGGTACTCGCGTCCGCTAGCGCAGATGCCCGTGCCCACGGTGCCGGTCCAGTGCGCGACAGCGGTGCGTTCTTTCAGATAGGCAAAAATTTCCGGCAGTTCAGCGGCGAACGCATCGGTGACATATAGAAATCCGACATTCGCTTCGGCGGGCACCGTACCCAGTTCAGCCAGGCAGGCATCGGCGGCGGCCTGCCAACGGCTGGCCGCCGCATGCGCGGCGAGAAATGAATTCACGGTCTGATCCTCAACGACGGTTTGGTTTTGCGCTACACTGGCCACGCAGTATCGCACGGAATGGCGATGTTTCTGAGCCCAGGCGATCTCATCGGGCTCGACTCATTCGACACTAATGCCACACATCGGCCGGCGCACAGCCCATGCTTGAGTTGTTGCTGGATACTTTTTTGGTCCTGTTCGTGGTGATCGACCCCATCGGTCTGGCGCCGATGTTTGCGGCGTTGGCGCATGGCGAATCCGATTCCTGGCGGCGGCGCATGGCCGTGCGCGGCACGGCGCTCGCGGCGCTGGTGCTGGTGGTGTTCGCGCTGCTGGGCGACAGCCTGCTGGCGGCGCTCAATATCGGTCTGCCGGCGTTCCGCATTGCCGGTGGCGTGCTGCTCCTCCTGCTGGCGATCGACATGGTGTTCGCGCGTCACTCCGGGGTACGCGCGCCGACGTTACGCGAGCAGGTTGAGGCCGAACACAAAAAAGACATCTCGGTATTTCCGCTCGCCATCCCGCTCATTGCCGGGCCGGGCGCCATCACTACTGTGCTGCTCACCGCCGGAGGCCGGCACGAATCGCTGGCGGCGACCGGCGCACTGCTGGCCATGCTCGGCGTGGTGCTGGGGCTTGCACTTGTTTCGCTGCTGCTGTCCGCGCGCATCGTGCGGCTTCTGGGCGAGACTGGCGCCAACGTGGTGAGCCGGGTGTTGGGCATCGTGCTCGCGGCCCTGGCCGTGCAGTTTATGCTGGACGGCCTGCAGGCGAGTTTTGCGTCAGCCCGGGTGCCGATGTTGGCCTGAGGATGTTTCGGTCCGCCACTTCTAGGCGCGGGTTTTTTGTCCCGGTCAAAAATTTTCCCCACGGCGGCGTGGCCAGGCCGGTCAGCCTTGAAAATTCTTTTGCCTCTCCCCATTAACCGGGATGTCTGCTGCTTCCATTCACCATCAACCAGGACAGGAGGAAATCCATGAATACCCTGATGCATAACCCCCGCACCGGTCTGCTGCGCCCGAGGAACGCGGATTTCGATAATCTCTTCGAAGGCTTTCTCCGCCCGGCGCGCTGGACGGAAGAGACCGCCAGCGAAGGGCTGATCCCGGCCCTGGATGTGGTCGAGCGCGAGAATGAGTTTATCGTCAAGGCCGAGATGCCCGGCGTCAAGAAAGACGAGATCGAGGTGTCGCTGGAAAATGGCGTGCTGACCATCGGCGCCGAAACCCAGAGCGAAACCGTCGAGAAAGACGGCGACCGCGTCATTCGTCAGGAGCGCCGCTATGGCAAATACGTGCGCAGCCTGCGCATCGGCAAGGAGATCGACGAGAAAAAGATCAAGGCCTCCTACAGGGATGGAGTTCTGGAATTGACCCTGCCCAAGGCCGAGACCGCCAAACCGAAGAAGATCAGTGTCGGCGTGGAATAACACACGGCGACGTTGCTGTGTAAAAAGGGCCGCTGGTGCGGCCCTTTTTCTTTAACCGTTCTTTGCTGACATTCGGGCGCAAATGCGGTAATTTCTCCCGCATGTGAGTATTCACACCTGCATGCCCTGTCTCACCGGGCAGGGCCGCCACGACCGGAACCTATAAGGCATGCCGCTAAACGCGAAATCCGCCGCCGACCGCGCCCAGATCCTGATCGAGGCGCTGCCCTACATTCAGCGCTTTCAGGGCAAGACCATCGTCATCAAGTACGGCGGCAACGCCATGGTCGACGAGGCGTTGAAACAGGGCTTCGCGCGCGACGTGGTGCTGATGAAGCTGGTCGGCATGAACCCGGTCATCGTGCACGGCGGCGGGCCGCAGATCGGCAAGCTGCTGGAACGCATCGGCAAGAAGAGCGAGTTCGTGCAGGGCATGCGCGTCACCGACCGCGAGACCATGGACGTGGTCGAGATGGTGCTCGGTGGCCTGGTGAACAAGGAGATCGTAAGCCTTATTAATAAAAACGGCGGCAAGGCCATAGGCCTGACCGGCAAGGACGGCGGCCTGATCCGCGCGCGCAAGCTGATTATGAAGTCGGTGCCGGCCGAAGGCTTGCCGAGCGAGATCATCGACATCGGCCATGTCGGCGAGGTGGAGTCCATCGACCCGCAAGTGGTGGCGCTGCTCGACACGCAGAATTTTATTCCGGTGATCGCGCCGATCGGAGTCGGTACGGATGGCGAGGCGTACAACATCAACGCCGATGTCGTGGCCGGCAAGCTCGCCATCACGTTGCGGGCGGAGAAACTCATGCTGCTCACCAACACCACCGGTGTGCTCGACAAGGAAGGAAAGCTCCTGACCGGCCTGACCATTGGCAAGGTCAATGCACTCATCGCAGACGGCACCATCCACGGCGGCATGTTGCCGAAGGTGAACTACGCGCTCGATGCCGTGCGCAGCGGCGTGAAGTCGGCGCATATCATCGACGGGCGCGTCGAGCATGCCGTGCTGCTCGAAGTATTCACCGATCAGGGCGTGGGCACGCTCATCAAGT
>Ga0315281_10006127_pt1 | contig 17156 bp, 14 predicted proteins | sample YL17G07_0_MG_FD_204540 | JGI IMG/M metagenome (GOLD analysis project Ga0315281, IMG submission 204540) | Sediment microbial communities from Yellowstone Lake, YNP, Wyoming, USA - YL17G07_0 | ecosystem: Environmental > Aquatic > Freshwater > Lake > Sediment | place: USA: Wyoming | collected...
GAATCGTTACACAATTCCGAGCGCGGTCAGAGTGCCGGCCGGCGCAGGTGGTGATCGGTTGCCTGCTGGTAGGCGTGCGCCGCGCGCAGCACCAAGTCCTCGCGGTGCATCGGGCCTACGAGTTGCAGGCCGATGGGCAAGCCATCGCCGGTAAAACCGCAGGGCACGGACATCGCCGGCTGCTGCGTCAGATTGAAGGGAAAGGAGAACGGCGTCCACCAGGTCCAGTCCTCCTCGCCCGCCGGACGTTCCGGCGCGAGCACGCCGGCGGCGAATGCCGGGATAGGCGTCGCCGGCGTGAGCAGCAGGTCGTATTTCTGGTGGAAGCGCTTCATGTGTTCGCCCAGCGCCCCTCGCGCGCTGACCGCGTCGAGGTATCGCGCCAGCGAGTGCTGCGAGCCCATCGCGCAGGCCTGTTGCAGTCCCGGATCGAGCAGCGCGAATTTTTCCTTAGGCATGTTGCGCAGCAGATTGTAGGCGCCGGAAGTCCAGTGTACCGAGAAAATATCGCCGCAGTCGGCAAAACCCGGATCAACCTCGTCTACCTGCGCGCCCATGCCTGCCAGCGCTCTGGCCGCCTCCGCCACCCGCGCTGCGACTTCGGCATCCACGTGCTTCACGTAACCCAGGCGCGGGCTGTAGGCGACGCGCAGCCCCTTCACTCCTCCGTCCAGTCCCTGTGTCCAGTCGATACCGGCATAGGGCAGCGCGGTCCAGTCGCGCGCATCGGGCTGCGCCAGTACATTCAGCATCAGCGCGCAATCGGCGACTGTGCGCGCCATCGGCCCCACGTGCGCCACCGTACCGAAAGGGGAAAGCGGCCAGGCGGGCACGCGGCCGAAACCGGCTTTGATGCCGGAGATGCCGGCAAAGGCGCAGGGAATGCGAATCGAGCCGCCGCCGTCGGTGCCTACCGCGAGCGGGCCCATGCCGGCGGCTACCTGCGCCGAGGCGCCGCCGCTGGAGCCGCCGGGGGTACGATCCGTATTCCAGGGATTGCGCGTGATGCCGGTGAGCGCGCTGTCGGTCACGCCTTTCCAGCCGAATTCGGGCGTGCAGGTCTTGCCCAACAGCACCGCTCCGTTCTCGCGCAGCCGCGCCGTGGCCGGGCCGTCTTCCAGCCATGGCCCGTCGGGGTCCACGGTCTTGGAGCCGCGCAGCGTAGGCCAGCCGCGGGTCAGGATCAAGTCCTTGATCGCGGCCGGCACGCCGTCCACCCAGCCGAGCGGCGCACCTTTCATCCAGCGCGCTTCGGAGGCGCGTGCCGAAGCGAGTGCGCCCGCCTCGTCGACGAGACAATAGGCATTCAACCTCGGATTGAGTTCGCGGATGCGCGCGAGCACCGCCTGCGCCACCTCCACCGGCGACAACTGCTTCGCGCGATAGCGGCGCACCAGTTCAGTGGCAGACGTGTAGGCGAGTTCCGCGCTCATCGTTTTTTCCTTATTTCAGTCTGTCGGCCTGGTCTACGAAATCGCCCAGTGCGCGGTTAAACGCGTCCGGCTGCTCCAGGTTGGAAAGATGCGCCGCAGAGGGAATGACCACCAGCTTCGAGCCCGGCAGCGCCTGGTGTATTTCCTCGGCCATCGCCACCGGCGTGCCGGGATCATCCTTGCCCACAATGACCACGGACGGGCAGCGGATTTCCTTCAATCGCGCCGTCAGATTAATTTTCGGGATGGCGTGGCTGCAGCCGATGTAACCCGTCGCCGGCGTGGCGCGGATCATGGCAGCCACTCTCTCCACCACTTCCGGACGCGTTTTCCTGAACGGCTCGGTGAACCAGCGCTCCAGCGTAGGTGCGACCAGCGGTTCCATGCCTTTGGTCTCGACGGTCTTGATGCGCTCCACCCACAGACCCGCGGCCTCGGCCGGATAGCGGCTGGTGGTATCGCACAATGCCAGACTCCTGAACACGCCCGGGTATTTGAGCGCGAAAGTCTGGCCTATCATGCCGCCCATGGACAAGCCGACGAAGTGGGTGGACTGCACCCCCAGCGCCCGCAGCAGGCCATGCAGATCGTCGGCCAGCAGGTCCAGCGTGTAGGCGGCAGAGGGCGCGCTGCTCTCGCCGTGGCCGCGCGTGTCATAGCGCAGCACCTTGTAGCGTTTCGACAGACGCTTCGCCTCCTCGTCCCACATGTGCAGATTGCAGGCGAGCGAATGACTCATGGTGAGCCACGGGCCTTCGCCTTCGATGGTGTAGGTGATGTCGATGCCGTTGGCTTGAATTTTCATATTCTACTTTCACTGAAGTGGTGGGAAACCTGCACGATTGTGACAGAAGCGGGACAACGGCGCCCGGCCGCCATCCGCACCAAAGCCATGGCGTGAACCTGGACGCCGGTATGCCTGCTAAGCGGACTGCCGTTTGCGTCCGCGCACCGCAGCTGTTGCCGCCTTGCGCGGCGCGAATATCGCGAATGTTCCCAGCGCCTGTGCGACCTCCAGCCGGCCGACCTTGATATGCGATTCGAGCACGGCGATGCGGCTTCCTCGATGCACCAGCCGGGTGCGGCAGCGTATCTTGCCTTTGATCACCGGCTGCAGGAAGTGGATCTTGATTTCGATGGTGGCGCACGTCTCCCCTGGGGAAAGCGTCGTATACAGCGCCGCGCCCATTGCGGTATCGGCCATGGAGAACAGCACGCCGCCGTGGACAACGCCATGCGGATTCAGCAGCTTCGGGCCCACTTCAAGAGCGGCGGTGCAGATGCCGCTGCCACGCCCGCCAAGCCGTAGCGTAAAACCGACCAACTGCACAAACGGATTCTTCACCAGAGTCTCCTTGGCGTGCTTGCCAATTGAAGGTTTTTTCAGCCCCTCATCCGCGCGATGCGAATGACCTCGGGTATGTGGCGCAGGCCGCGCATGATGCGCGCCAGGTGCAGACGGTCGTTGACCTGCAGCGTGAACTGCATGCCGGTATAGGCGCTGCGGTCCTCATCCATGCTGACATTGTCGATGTTGGAGCCGTGCTCGGCAATCGCCGCCGCCACCTTCGCCAGCACGCCGCGCTGGTTCACCACCGTTACGCGGATGCTGACGTCGAACATGCGCCCGGGCTCCGGCGCCCATTCCACGTCCAGCCATTTGTCCGGATCGGTGCGCGACCTGGCCGCAGTCGGGCAGTCGTGGGTGTGGATTACCATGCCCTGGCCCTTCTTGATGGAGCCGATGATGGCATCCCCGGGAATGGGGCGGCAGCATTTGGCGAACTTCACCGCCATGCCTTCTGAGCCCCGGACGACGATCGGCCCGGTCTTGCTTTCGAGCGGCGTCTGCTCCGAGGCGGCCAGCAGCCTTCTCGCCACTACGGCCGCCAGGCGTTTGCCCAGGCCGATGTCGGCGAACACTTCCTGGCGCGATTTGGCGCCCCCATCGCGCAGCAGTTTTTCCCACTGTTCGGCACCGATCTCGGTAAGGTCCGTCTTCAACGCGCGCAGCGCCTGATTGAGCAGTTTTTCACCCAGTCCGGTCGATTCCTCGTAGTGCGTGGTCTTGAGGAAATGGCGGATGTGCGAACGCGCCCTGCCGGTTTTGACGTAGTTGAGCCACACCGGATTGGGGTTGGCATGCGGCGCGGTGATGATCTCTACGCGGTCGCCGTTCTTGAGCTCGGTCCGAAGCGGCACCAGTTCATAATTGATTTTGCTGGCGACGCAGCGGTTGCCGATGTGCGTGTGCACGGCGTAGGCAAAGTCCACTGCGGTGGCGCCGCGCGGCAACGCCATGATCTTGCCCTTTGGCGTGAATACGTAGACCTCGTCCGGAAACAGGTCCACCTTGATGTGTTCGAGGAACTCGGCGGCATCGCCGCTCTCGCTCTGGATATCGAGCAGGGATTGCAACCAATTATGCGTCTTGTGCTGCAGTTCGTTGAGGCTGGCGTCGGAGCTCTTGTACAGCCAGTGCGAGGCGACGCCGGCTTCGGCCATGCGATGCATGTCGCGCGTGCGGATCTGGATTTCAACCGGCGTGCCAAAAGGGCCGAAGAGCGTCGTGTGCAGGGCCTGATAACCGTTTATCTTCGGAATCGCGATATAGTCCTTGAACTTGCCCGGCACGGGCTTGTACAGTCCGTGCAACGCTCCCAAAGCGAGATAGCACGAGGGCCTGTCCTTGACCACAACGCGGAAGCCGTAGATGTCGAGCACTTCCGAGAACGACAGTTTCTTCTCATGCATCTTCTTGTAGATGCTGTAGATGTGCTTCTCGCGCCCGGTGACCTGCGCCTCGATGCCGGCCTCGGGCAAACGCTGCCTGATCTCCTCCAGGATCTTGCCCACCACCTGGCGGCGGTTCCCGCGCGCCGCCTTGGTGGCCTTGGCCAGCACCCGGTAACGCAGCGGGTACAGATGCGAGAAAGCGAGCTCCTGCAGCTCCTGATACAGATTGTTCAACCCGAGACGGTTGGCGATGGGCGCGTAGATCTCCATCGTTTCGAGCGCGACGCGGCGGCGTTTGGCCGGCGGCACCGCGCCCAGCGTGCGCATGTTGTGCAGCCGGTCGGCGAGCTTGATCAGGATCACGCGCACGTCGCGCGCCATTGCCAACAGCATCTTGCGGAAGTTCTCCGCCTGGGTGACCTCCTGCGACTGGAACTCTATTTTGTCCAGCTTGGACACGCCGTCCACGAGTTCGGCCACCGGCTTGCCGAAACGCCGGCTGATTTCGTCCTTGGAGACCTCGGTGTCCTCCATGACATCGTGCAACAGCGCTGCCATCAACGCCTGCGCATCGAGGTGCCAGTCGGCAAGGATCCCGGCCACCGCGAGCGGGTGTGAGATGTACGGATCGCCGGAATCACGGTATTGCCCCTTATGGGCATTGCCGCTGAAATGGTACGCCTCCTCTACGCGCCCTATATCGGGAGGCTTGAGGTAGCGGGAGAGGCTGCCGGTGAATTCAGCGAGAGCGGTCATGTTTGCGCGAGCCCCCGCCGAGGGACGAAGGCGGGGAGACCCGCCGGATATTTACGTGGCGTTCGCCCGGTTGAGTATTTCCTTGCCCACTTTACCGGCGGCGATCTCGCGCAGCGCGATCACGGTGACCTTGTCCTTGTCCGGCTCGACCAGGGGAGTCGCCCCGTTGGTCAGTTGACGCGCGCGGTAAGTCGCAGCGAGCGTCAGTTCGAAACGATTGGGGAACAGTTTCATGCAGTCGTCGACGGTGATGCGGGCCATGTTCTTCCTTGGTTAAGAGGCTGTCGAAAAATGTTGCGACAGCCCTGGTTTAGGGGAGCACGAGGGGCTGTTTCCCCCGAATCGCTCCCGGCTCAAAATTTGAATACGTCGGGATAACGCTCGAGCTGGCGCGAATATACCAGCCTGGACGCACGCACGACCGCGATCAGGTCGCGACGCGCCTCCTCGAAGTCATTGTTAATAATAACATATTCAAACTCGACTGCGTGACTCATTTCATCGGCCGCCACGGCGAGGCGCCGCCGCACGACTTCCTCGCTGTCCTGGCCGCGCCGGCGTATGCGCCGTTCCAGTTCCGTTATCGAAGGCGGCAGGATGAATATGCCTACCGTGTCGCTAAATATCCGGCGCACCTGCTGCGCTCCCTGCCAGTCGATTTCGAGCAGCACGTCGTGCCCGGCGGCGCGCTGCGCGCGTATCCAGGCCTGGGAAGTGCCATAGTGATTGCCGTGCACTTCGGCGCTTTCAAGGAACTCACCGCGCTCGAGCATGCCCATGAAACTCGCCTTGTCGACGAAGTGATAGTCGCGGCCATCGACCTCGCCCGGGCGTGGGGCGCGCGTGGTGTAGGACACCGACAGTTGAATATTCGCGTCCTCCTCCAGCAGCTTGGCGGTAAGCGTCGATTTCCCCGCGCCGGAGGGGGCGCTGATGATAAACAGGTTGCCGGTCATGATCAACGAACTCTTTAGAGTGTCCGACGATACGAGGGGATACCTCCCCTCGTGCTCCCCTAAATCAGCCGCTTGACAGCATTTCCGTCAGGCGCCCTTACTCGATATTCTGTATCTGCTCGCGCATCTGCTCGATCAGGAGCTTCAGTTCGATCGCAGCCTCGGATACGTCCTTCGAAACCGATTTCGATCCAAGGGTGTTGGCCTCGCGATTCAGTTCCTGCATCAGGAAGTCCAGGCGCTTGCCCGCCGCGCCGCCCGCTTCGAGCACCCGCTTCACCTCCTGCAGGTGCGCCGCCAGCCGGTTGAGCTCCTCGGCGACGTCGACCTTGATGCCGAACACGGCGATTTCCTGGCGTATGCGCTCCTCGTCATTCGACGCCAGCGCCTCGCGCAGCCGCGCCGCGAGCTTTTCCTGGTAGGCGGCAATGGCCTGGGGCAGGAGCGGCGTGACCCGGTCCACCAGTGCCTGCATTTTGGCGACGCGCTCGAGGATCATGTCCCTGAGCTTACCGCCCTCGCGCAAGCGCGTGGCGCAGAGTTCGGCCAACGCCTCGCGCATCAGGGCAAGGCAGGGTTCGCGCAAGGCGTCGGCCGCGATGGCGGCATCGCCCAGCATGCCGGGCCAGCGCAGCACATCGCCGGTGCGCAGGGGCTGGGCTTCGGGCATGGCCGCGCGCACTTCGCGCTCGAGCTCGGCCAGCCGGTGCAGCAGTTCGGCGTTGAGCGATAGCTGTTTGCCGGCGACAGCAGCCGGCGTGAAGCTGACGCGGCAATCGAGCTTGCCGCGTCCGATCTTCGCCGCGATCAGTTCGCGCAAGCCCGGCTCGATCGAGCGCAATTCCTCGACCAAGCGGAACTGAATGTCGAGAAAGCGGTTATTGACGCTTTTGAGTTCGATAAAAAGCGAGCCCTGCGCAGTTTCGCGCGCCAGTGCCGCGTAGCCGGTCATACTTTGAATCATGAGAGCCCGTGTGAGTGCAAGGGTGCAACTGGGTTGCAAATTACTTCGCCTGTTTGCAGGCAGAAATGGTCTGGGTTTCTGCAATTTTCGTCATCATAACAGAGGCCGGGCGTGGCGCGACCGCGGTGATCTGTCGCTCATCGCGCCGCACTGGGAGTAGAATCCGCAACGCGGCAAAAAATGCCGGCGGATAGAAAATCGAAACATGACCAGACCCAGCAATAGACAAAACGACGAACTGCGCCAAGTCCGGATTACCCGCGGGTATACCAAACACGCCGAGGGTTCGGTGCTGGTCGAGTTCGGCGACACCAAGGTGCTGTGCACCGCCAGCGTCGAAGAAAAAGTGCCGGGATTTCTTCGCGGGCAGGGCCGCGGCTGGATTACCGCCGAGTACGGCATGCTGCCGCGCGCGACCAATACCCGCACCGACCGCGAGGCCGCGCGCGGCAAGCAGTCCGGTCGTACGCAAGAGATCCAGCGCCTGATTGGCCGCAGCCTGCGCGCGGTCGCCGACCTGTCGCTGCTGGGCGAGCGCACCATCCAGGTCGACTGCGACGTGATCCAGGCCGACGGCGGCACGCGCACCGCCGGCATCACCGGCGCCTATGTGGCCGTGCACGACGCGGTCACGCTGCTGCTGCAGCGCGGCCTGATCCCAAGTTCGCCCTTGTACGATTTCGTTGCCGCGGTTTCGGTCGGGGTATACCAGGGCATACCGGTACTCGACCTCGATTACGCCGAAGATTCGGCCTGTGATACCGACATGAACGTGGTGATGACGGGTGCGGGCGGGTTTGTCGAGGTTCAGGGAGCCGCCGAGGGTGCGCCATTTTCACGCAAAGAAATGGATGCGCTGTTGGTGCTCGCGGAAATGGGTATCGCGCGACTCGTCGCTAAGCAGAAAGAAGCGCTGGGATTGATGTAATCGCTGGGTCTGAGCTGTTCCAAGCCGGAGCAATTGTCTATATTGGAAGCATGCAACCGATATGGTCTACAGCTAGCAGGAGGAACACATGACCGACAAACAGTTTCAGCAACTCTACGCGGCGCAACTGGCCCAGATCGCCTTGCTGCAGGCGATCGAGGTTAACGTCTCGTTCATGGCGCACAAGCACGTGCCGACCGAAAGAATTCATCCGAACTGGAAAAAAGCGCATGACCTGCTCAAGCTGGCGATGAAGGAGCTTGCGCCTGCTGCGGAATGAAGGCCGCGGCAATATTGCCCGGGTCGGGTTTGTCGATGGCACGCCTATTTTGCGCGTATGGGCGCCCTTCCCTGCTATTGCAGTTCCGGCTGGTGCGTGTGCAGGAACCAGCGATCCAGCACCACACGGCGGGTAAACCAGCGGCTGCCCAGCAGCGCTCCGGCGAGCATGTTGCGCAAAAACCCGGGAACCATGCCTCCGGCCGGGGCCGCCGCCGGTCCGAAACGCTCCCTTAGGCGGCTCGGGTACGCCTCCAACGTTTGACGGCGGTAATCTTCCCCCGCTTCCACAACGGCAGCGGCTGCGATCAGACCGGACTCGACCGCCGGCCGTATGCCTTCGCCGCTTTCCGGATAGGCCAGCCCGGCGGCATCACCGATCAGCAGCACGCCGTCATCGAGCAGTTTGCGCTGCGAACGACCGTACAGAAGATAGGCATGACCATGAAACTTGTCGGGGATGTTCCCGGGAATCCTGCCGCGCTGCCTGAGGAAATCGCAAAAATCCCCGAGTTGCTCCGAAAGACCCTGGTTGCCCTCCCGGCCAAGTCCGATATTGAGGTAGTCGCCTTTGCGAAAGCACCAGCCATATCCCTTGAGATCCCGGCAAAAGTAGAGCTCCGGAGTATCCGCTCGGACCCGGCAATCGGCGCGCTGCTCCGGATTCATCTCGAATTCGATTTCCTTCGCCGTCACTGCGGCTTCGCTTGCGCCCAGCTTCGCGCCCAGGAACCGGGCCACCGGACAGAAATGCCCCCCTGCGCCGATGAGCAGCGGGGTGGTGATGGCGCCGTTCACCAGCCAGTGGTTGCCGTGCTTTTCCAGGGATTCCAGCGCCTGGCCGAGCTGGGTACGCGCGCCCGAGCGCTGCAGCAGATAGTCGTCGAACTCGCAGCGGCGTATGCCGAAGCTGACCGCGGCCTGATACCGGGTCTCCAGTGCGCGGCCGTGGATCAATCCGGTGCGGAAAGCCGTTATAGGCTGAAGCACCCGTTCCCCGGCATAGGCCTCGGTATCGAGTTGCAGCGTCTGCACCACTGCGGGCGTGATCCAGCCGGCGCAGACTTTGTCGCGAGGGAAGCGCGCCTTGTCCAGCACCGTCACAGCCAAGCCGTGCTGGCGCAGTTTCCAGGCGCAGGATGAGCCGGCGGGGCCGCCCCCGACGATGAGCGCGTCACAGGTTTCCACCGGCCGGCTTCAGGAGGCGTAAAGGTATTGCCTGGTCCAAGGAATCCGGTTCTGGCCCGAGCGGGCGAAGCTCAGCTGGAATAACTGCATGTCCCCGGACCTGAACGCAGCAAGGGAGCCGGCCAGGTACAGGCGCCACGCCCGCACGAACGCAGGATCGAACATTTGCGCCACGCGCTCGATATTGGCCTCGTAGCGATCGAGCCAGTGCTCCAGCGTCTTGGCGTAGTGCAGACGCAAGTTCTCCACATCCAGAACGGAAAAACCAAAAGGCTCGAAGATCTGCATCATTTGCGACAGGCTAGGCGGACAGGCGCCGGGAAAAATGTTGCGCTCGATCCAGGGGGTCATCGAGCTGGGATAGTCGCGTCCGATGGAATGGATGAGCCCGCGGCCCGCAGGCTTGAGGCAGCGGTCTATGACCGTCCCCAAGGCCTGGTACTGGTCGGTTCCGACGTGCTCCAGCATGCCGACGGACACGAAAGCGTCGAATTCACCACTGGCGTTGCGGTAATCGTCCTCGATGAACTGCACCCGGCCGTCCGTGCCTTCCGCCAGTGCGCGTTCGCGCGCGTAAGCGATCTGCTCGCTGGATATGTTGTAGGCTTTAACGGTAGCGCCGTAGTGTTTGGCCATGTGCAACGCCAGGGCGCCCCAGCCGCAGCCGGTCTCGAGCACCGTTTCCCCCGGCGCGAGGCGCAGCTTGCGGCACACGTAGTCGAGCTTGGCCGTCTGCGCTTCCTCCAGACCCATCGCCGGGTCGGGAAAATAGGCGCAGGTGTACACCATGCCCCGGTCGAGCCAGAGCTTGTAGAATTCGTTGCCGATATCGTAATGATGATGGATATTGCGCCGCGCCCTTTGCTGGGTGTTGCGCAACGCTCCGTTGAACGGGGCCAGCAGCATCTTCCCGATCTGGCCGTGATCGGTGCGCGGCAGCGCTCGATAGATCGCTTCGAGGCAATCCACCAGATTTCCCTGCACCTGGATGCGGTCCGCGGTGTACATTTCGCCGAAGCCGAGTTCGGGGTTGGCGATCAGATTCAGCAACGCGCCGCGGTCGCGAATCAGAACCCGCGCAATCGAATGATTCACCGGGCTCGCGATTTCCTGCCCATCCCACAACACGAGATCCAGGGGTGGATTGCCGAGAGACTCCATCATTCGCGCCAGCAGCAGTTTCTCCGCGGAGAATACCTTGTTGCCCAGGGTCGGCCGGGGCTCGGTTTCACGCGGTGCGCAATCGGCGTCACCGTTCATCGCTTTCGCGTACGCTTCGGTTTGCTCTGGACCCATGCCGGCACCTCGCGATCGTATCCTGCGGTTGCAGGAACCATCTTCGCATGCATCGGCACCGCAGTGCAAATTCCCTGCGCTGCGGCCTTTCTCTCACCCAGGTCAGGGTGATTTGCGGTGCAGGGCGCGCGCATGCTCGCTACGATGGCGCTAACGCCGGCGCCGCGTGTCGACGATTCCGGGGCGCACCAGTCCCCGGAGGGCGCACCAGTGCCCCGGGGGGGGCGCCCCGGGGCGCAGACTTCAGTCCGCAGCGGCCAGCATGAGCGCAAGCACCGCCCCAACACCGGCCGGAATGCCGTAGCGCTCCCACTTCGACACCGCGTCGCCCGCGATCACCTCGACCGGCACCGAAGTCAGTGCCAGTACCTTGTTGGTGACCGAGTTCTCGACCAGCCGGGTGAGCGAGTTCTTGCGCGCAGTGCTCATCACGATGTGGTCGCAGCGCAGGCGGCGGGCCGTATCGGTGATGGTTTTCGCCCGCTCGCCCACCTCGGCGTGCACCGAGTAGGGAATGCCGAAGCCGTCGAGCATCTGCTTGATCGGACCCAGCGCCTTTTCCGCCTCGTCGCGGTGGTAGTCGTGCAGGCTCTTCCTGCTGACAAAACGCGCGATGTCCCTGGAGAATGGGGGCTGCACGTTCAGCAGGTGAACCTCCATCGCCGTGTTGTTCATGAATTCATTGATGACATGCTTCACCGCGAACTGGCAATTACGGGAGCCGTCGACCGGGATGAGTACTTTCAACATGGTGTTCCCTCCTGCGAATTGTTGCGACATCGATGTAAAACTTGCACCCCGCCGCGCGGCGACGCCTGCGCCGGCGGCCTGCGCTGTTGCCATCGTCCTTGCCGTGCGTTTGCGGAAGTAAACCTTGAGCAGTTCCATCGCAACCGGCGAGGCGAAGAAGAACGGCAGCATGAACAGCCAGTCATCCGCGGTCAGCGGCACGGTATCGAAGAACGGCCTGAGAAACGGCACGTACACCACCATCAGCACCAGCAGGAACGACAGCCCGACCGCCCAGACCATCCAGCGGTTGGAAAACACGCCGATGGAGAAAACGCTGTGGTACTCGGAGCGGGCGGTAAACGCGCGGATCAGCTCCGAACTGCACAAGGCGACGAAAGCGATGGTCTGGGCTGCGATCAACTGATCGGGATAGCGCTGCAGAGCCAGATAGAAGACTGCAAGAATCGCAAGCGCGTCGACCACCCCCACCACGCCGATGCCGATCGCCATATCCCTGTTGATGACCGGCTCCGTCGGGGGCCGCGGCGGGTGCTTCATGATGTCCGGATCGCCCTTCTCCAACCCCAGGGCGAGGGCCGGCGCGCCGTCGCTGACCAGATTCAGCCACAGCAACTGCACCGGCCTCAATGGAATCGGAAAGCCCATCAGCATGGCGCCGAATATGATCAAGATTTCGCCGATATTGCAGGCGAGCAGGAAATACACGAACTTGCGGATGTTGGAATAGATAATCCGCCCCTGCTCGATGGCCGCGACGATGCTGGCGAAATTATCGTCGGTGAGAACCATGTCCGCGGTCTGCTTGGCAACGTCGGTGCCGGTGATGCCCATGGCGACGCCGATATTCGCGCGCTTCAGCGCCGGCGCGTCGTTGACGCCGTCGCCGGTCATCGCCACGACGTGCCCGCGCGCCTTGAAGGCATCGACGATCCTGGTCTTATGCTGGGGCGAAACCCGGCAACACACCTCGAGCTTGCCGGTCTTGGCCGCCAATTCTTCGTCGCTCAGCTTTTCGATCTCCGGGCCGGTCAGCACCAACCCACCCGGTGTCAAGAGCCCGATGTCCCTGGCGATGGCCTCGGCGGTGTCCTTGTAATCGCCGGTCACCATGACGCTCCTGAGTCCGGCCCCACTGGCCACTTTGATCGCCTCTACCACTTCCGGGCGCGGCGGGTCGATCATGCCCAGCAGCCCGACGAAAACGAGATCTCTTTCGACGCTTTCCGAGGTCGGGCTTGCCGGGACCTCCAAAAATGGGCGATACGCCACTGCCAGCACCCGAAGTGCGTTGCTTGCCATGTCGCGGTTCTGCTCGAGTATTCCCTTGCGCATGTCCTGCGTGAGACCGACGGCCTGGCCATTCTCCAGCCTCTGGCCGCACAGATCCAGGATGACATCGGGGGCTCCCTTGACGAAGGCAATGACCGGCGGATAACTGAAGCCGGAGACGGCAGCCCGGGCATGCGCGCGGTCAACGCCGTGGATCGTGGTCATGCGCTTTCTGTCGGAATCAAAAGGAATCTCCTGAATCCGGGGCAGCGCCTGTTCCAGTTCGCCGCGCCGGTATCCGCTTTTCGCGGCGGCAACAACCATGGCGCCTTCGGTAGGATCGCCGATGATCTGCCAGGAGGGCTTCCCGGCTTCGTCGCACTTTTCCTCGAGTTTCGCGTCGTTGCAGACCAGCGCGCCGTGCAGCAGCACCGTTGCGTCCGGATCGGTTCGAGGAACGAAAGGCTCCGCGCCGACGAAGAACTCTCCGCTCGGGTTGTACCCCTCTCCGGTGACGCGGAAGCGTTTGCCGCCGGCCCATCCCTGGACAACGGTCATCTCGTTCTGCGTAAGCGTGCCGGTCTTGTCCGAACAGACCACGGTGGCGCAGCCTAGCGTCTCCACCGCGGGAAGTTTGCGGATCAGCGCATGGTGCTTGATCATGCGTTGCATCCCCAGGGCGAGGCAGATGGTCACGATCGCCGGGAGGCCTTCGGGAACGGCGGCGATGGCGAGACTCACCGCAGTCATGAACAAATTAACGATGTCCTTCTTCTCGGCCTCCAGGTAGTTGAGGAAGCCGCTGTTCATGGCGTCCGTGAGGTGCGTATCACGGAACAGGCCATAGATGAATACGACCGCGCAGATCGCGAGACATGCCGTGCCCAGAACCTTCCCCAGATGCTCGAGTTTTTTCTGCAGCGGGGTGTCCTCGGTCTCGAACGATTGGATCATCTCCGCGATGAGCCCGATCTGGGTGTTCATGCCAGTGCCGGTCACCAATCCCCTGCCGCGTCCATAGGTGATCAGAGTGCCCATGAAAGCGGTGTTCCTGCGGTCCCCCAGGGGTATTTCCTTGTCCAGCACCACCCCGGCATTCTTTTCCACAGGCACCGATTCGCCGGTCAGCGAGGCTTCCTCGATCTTGAGATTGATGCTCTCGGTGAGGCGCAGATCGGCGGGGACATAGTTTCCGGCTTCCAGCATAACGATGTCGCCGCCGACGATTTCCCGGCCTGGAATGGTCATCTGCCGGCCGTCGCGCATGACCTGGGCGCTTGGGGCGGACATTTTCTTCAGCGCCGCGAGGGCCTGTTCCGCCTTCGATTCTTGGATCACGCCGACCACCGCGTTTAGCGCCACGATGACCATGATGGCGATGGAATCGACATATTCGCCGAGCGCGAGCGAAACCACCGCCGCGACGATCAGAATGATCACCAGGTAATTGTTGAACTGATCCCAGAGGAGAGCGAGAAATCCCGGACGTGGGTGCTCGGTCAGTTCATTGGCGCCGAACTTAGCCAGACGTTTCTGCGCCTCCTGCAGGGTCAGACCGCGTTCGAGGTGGGTCTGTAGATTGCCGGCGAGTTCTTCAACCGGCTTGGCATGGGCTTCTCTGTCTTGCATGTGAGCCTCCTTTGGATCTACGCGGTCCGCGAACGGGCATTCGCCGCGCGGGTCGCAACATGGTTCCTTCGATTAAGTATGGGTGGAGGCGTTACCGAAGAAAAATTGAAGTTTGTGATGCTTTGCATTACGAAAGCGAAGCCAGGCGATTGTTTTGTAATATATGGAATTACGATTCGTAATGGACCGCCGGCGCAAGCAAATCTTGATGTGCGCGATCGGTTCTGCTATAAACAAATTGCGAGTCCCGGCGAGAGCCGGGCGCCCCTCCAAAGGGGAGTAGCTTCGGTAGCCGGATGGCTACTACGGCGCGGTCGTCAACACGGGCTTGAGCCCCGGTCGCGTCGGCATTACACGAGCTAATGCGAGCGAGACCTTTGCCCATCGGGTGAAGGCATGTTTCCGAAAGCGGCCTTCATCCTGAGGTGAAGGCCGCTGTGCGTTTACGGCATGGCGGTATGGCAACCGATTAAAGAGGAGTCGCCATGCTGCAACCGAATATCCGACGCTATCTCAGGCACGGAACACTGCCGCAACTTCGCGTTTTCGAGGCGAGCGCAAGGCTGGGGAGTCTCACCCGCGCCGCCGAAGAACTGCACATCGCCCAGCCGACGGCCTCGGTTCAGATAAAGAAACTCGCCGAAACAGTCGGTCTGCCCTTGTTCGAGCAGGTCGGCAAACGCGTGTACCTTACCGATGCGGGGCAGCGCCTCTACGCCGGCTGCCATGAAATATTTCGCGCATTATCCACGCTCGAGGAAACACTGAACGGCCTGCGCGTCATGGAGAACGGGCATCTGCGGCTGGCCGTTTGCTCGACGGGCAAGTACTTCGCCCCGCGCATGCTCGGCGCCTTCATTCAGCGCTATCCGGGAGTGGGGGCTTCGCTGGAGATTCACAACCGCAAGACGCTGATCGACAGGCTTGCGAACAACGAGGACGACCTGTACGTCTTCGCCTCGCCGCTCGATCGGGAAGATGTCGTGACCCAGGCACTCCTGCCCAATCCGCTGGTGGTTTTCGCGCGCGACGACCATCCGCTTGCCGACGCGCGGCAAATCAGCTTCGAGCGCATCGCAGCAGAACCGTTCCTCATGCGCGAACCCGGGTCCGGGACGCGGCAGATCGCGACGAAACTGTTCGAGCGGCACGGGCTTGCGCCGAAGATCAAACTGGAGCTGAGCGACGACGAGGCGATCAAGGAAGCCATCCTGGCCGGTCTTGGCGTGGCTATCATGTCGCGCTTCACCCTCGGCCTCGAGCCCGAACCGTCGCGACTGATCTGCCTGGACGTCGAGGGCTTTCCCTTGGAAAACCACTGGTACTTTGCCTACCCGGTGGGCAAGCAGTTGTCGGCAACCGCCAGGGCGTTCATGGATTTTTCCCGGCTCGAAGTCAAGGCGCTGGTGATGCACGGCAGCGGCCGGCGGCGGCAATAGGCCGAAACGCGGCGAGGGCGCCGCTTGCCGCGCGCCCCGGCATCCGAAGGAGGTGGCGCATCGCGAAAAGCGCGCGCCCGCGCCGCATGCTAAATTGCCGTTCCTCCAGAACAAAGACCCGATTTCAATGAACAGCAATAGCCCAGGCCGCATCCCCGGCGACCGCTTCCTCCACTCCCCCGGCCCCACGCACATCCCCGCCGAAGTGCTCAATGCCATGCACCGTCAGCCGATGGACCACGGCGACCCGCGGCTCGAACAACTGATCGGCGTGTGCGAAACAGGCCTGCGGCGCGTGCTGCAAACCGATCGGGCCGATGTTTTCATGTATGTCTCGAACGGGCACGGCGCATGGGAGGCAACCATCGAAAACCTGCTCGCGCCCGGACAGGCCGCGCTGATTCCGGGCACCGGGCATTTCTCCCAGCAGTGGGCCATCCAGGTAGAGGGAACGGCGCGCCGCGTCATGCACACGCCTTACCGCGAGGGCTATCCGATCGACCCGAACGACGTCGAGCAAGCCCTCCGCGCCGACAAGAAACGCGAGATCGTCGCCGTATTCGCCGTGCACACCGACACCGCGAGCGGCACCACCTGCGACCTGAAAGCGATCCGCGCGGCGATCGACGCCGCCGGCCACCCGGCGCTGTTCGTTGTCGACGTCGTGGCCTCGCTCGGGGCCGCCCCGTTCGCGATGGATGCGCTCGGCGTCAACGTCGCGCTGGGCGCCTCGCAGAAGGGCTTGATGTGCCCGCCCGGCTTCGGCTTTGTCGCGGTCGATGCGCGCGCAGGCGAGCTTGCCGCGAGAAATCCCGCGCCGCGCTACTACTGGGACTGGGGGCGGCGCAAGGCGGAGTACAGTTACCGGAAATTCTGCGGCACCGCGCCGCAGAACCTGCTGTTCGGGCTCGAGGCCGCGCTCGCGCTGCTCGATCGCGAGGGCATGGCGGCGGTGCACGCCCGTCACGCCTTGCTGGCGCGCGCGGTGCAGGCGGCGGTCGAGTGTTGGTCGCGCGAGGGGACGGTGTCCCTGCACTGCCGCGTACCCGAGGCGCGTTCGGCGTCCGTCACCACCATAGATGTGCGCCCCGGCATCGATGTCGAGGCGCTGCGCGCAGTCGCGCGCGAGCGGTTCCAGGTCGCCTTCGCCGGCGCCCTGGGTCCGCAGCTCGGCCGCGCTTTCCGTATCGGACACCTCGGCGACGTGAATGCCGCGATGATCCTCGGCTGCCTTGCGGGCGTCGAAGCCGCGATGCTGGTGCAGGGCATCCCCTTCGGGCGCGACGGGGTGGCGAAGGCCGTGGAGTGCCTGGCAGCGGGGTGAAACACGTGGACGGGGGACGCCCCCGGGACTACACGGCCGCGGTGACGATGATCTCCACGAGCGCGTCGGAGCCGGAAAGCTTGGCTTCCAGGCTGGCGCGCGTCGGGGCGGCGCCGGGCGCGGTCCAGGCATCCCAGATTTCGTTCATGCCGGCGAAATCGTCCTTCATGTTCTTGACCATGATCAGCGCCGTGAGCAGGCGGCTC
>Ga0315281_10006128_pt1 | contig 17154 bp, 15 predicted proteins | sample YL17G07_0_MG_FD_204540 | JGI IMG/M metagenome (GOLD analysis project Ga0315281, IMG submission 204540) | Sediment microbial communities from Yellowstone Lake, YNP, Wyoming, USA - YL17G07_0 | ecosystem: Environmental > Aquatic > Freshwater > Lake > Sediment | place: USA: Wyoming | collected...
TCCGCGGCCAACGAGACTCTGGAGACGGGACGGCGGTTCGTCCGCGCCATTCTCGAAAGCGCGACGACCTCGATCCTGGCGCTGGGGGCCGACGAAACGATTCAGGTCGCAAATCGCTCGGCCGCAATCCTGCTCGGAGAACCCGCGGGCCCTCGTGCGCTCATCGGCCGCAACCTCACCGAGTTCGCCGAATCGCCCGCCGGCGGAGCCCTCGTGGACCTCGTCGCCGCGGTGCGCTCCCGTTCGCTGGCCGAACCGGTGCGCGAATTCAACCTGGAACGTGAGGGGGAGACGTTCACTTTCGAGGCGAGGCTCGCTCCGCTGCGGGGCGGAACGGCCCGGGACTCTCATGAGGTCGAAGAGGCGCTCTCCTCCGGAAACGAGCGCACCGATTCCGACTCCGCGGGATCCGGCGGGTGGGTGCTCGCCGTCGAAGACGTCACGCCGGTCGTCAATGCGCAACGATCCGCCGCCTGGCAGGAGGTCGCTCGCCGGATGGCGCACGAAGTGAAAAATCCGCTGACTCCGATCCGGCTCTCGGCCGAGAGAATGCGCAAGAAACTCGACGGGAAAGACGAGAACCTGCGGGATGCGATTCGCGAAGGAACCGAGACGATCGTCGAGGCGGTCGGAACGCTGACGAATCTCGTCGACGAGTTCAGCCGCTTCGCACGCCTCCCGAAATTCGAACCGAAACCGACCGACGTGGCGGCGCTCATCCGTCGCGCCGTTTCCCTTTATGCCGACGTCCGCGCCGCCGTCACCGTCGATGCGCAGGTCGATCAGATCGACGGTGAGCTGCGGGTCGATCCCGATGGCCTTCGCAGGGTTCTGATCAACCTGCTCGACAACGCGCTCGAGGCTACGCCCGATGGCGGATCGGTCACCGTCCGCGCCGTCAAACGAGCGGAGACGCTTCGAATCGAGGTGGCCGACACGGGACGCGGAATTCCACCGGCCGATCGGATCAGGATTTTTCAGCCTTACTTTTCTACCAAAGGGCGAGGCACCGGGCTCGGCCTCGCACTGGCGCGGAGAATCGTCACCGACCATGGCGGTTCGATTCGCGTCGAAGACAACCCGCCGCAGGGGAGCCGATTCGTCCTCGAACTTCCCTTATGAAGAAAAACACGAGCGGCGGAAAAGTCCTCGTCATCGAGGGAGACGCCGGGACCGCGAGAGTCATCCGGCAGATTCTTTCCGATCACGGGGAAACGGTGATCCTGGCGGAAACAGTCGCCGCCGCCCGCAGCCATCTCGACACGAATGAAGTCGACGCCATTCTGCTCGAAAGCGTGATGCCGGAGGGAGAGTCCTTTCCGTTCGTCGAAGAGCTCGGGGCCCGCGGCGTGCACGCTCCGATCGTGCTGATCACCGGAGAAGCGGATCTCGAATCCGCGTCGCGAGCCATCGCCTCGGGGGCGTACGATTTTCTCGAAAAACCTCTCGGCCTCGAGCGAGTGGTTCTCACGACGACTCGCGCCGTCGAATCGGGCCGCCTGCTGAAGTTGGTCGACGAGCTTCGCGGGAAGCCCCGTGAGACAGGCGAAGAGCCGGCCTTCCCAGGGTGGAACCAGCCGCCGACTCTCCGGGAAGCCAGACAGGAATGGGAAAAACGTTTCATCTTCGAAACTCTCGAACAGGTGGACGGCGCGATCGCGATCGCCGCCGAACGCCTCGGTGTCGAAAAGAGCGGCCTTTACCGTAAACTTCGCACCTGGGGATGGAACAGCGAGGCACGGCGATGAACACGCCGCCCGTAGCGCCGGCGGGCGAGAGGCCGCAACTTCGGCATTCGAGACGGCTTCCACGGTAAACTCGGCGCGTCCCGCTGTGAACGAAACGAAAAAAGCCTCTGCGCATTGAATCGACAAGGAGCGTAAAGATGGATTTCAAATACGTTGATGATGGGCTTTACCGCAAAATCGACGGCTGGCACAGCCCGATCCTCGGGCAGCACATGCCGATCGTCACCTACGGCGACCGGGGACGTCCGCTTCTTCTGTTTCCCACCGCCGCCGCCGATTACCTCGAGAACGAGCGATTCTTCCTGATCAAGTCGGTAGAGCCCGCGATCCAGGCGGGGCGGCTCCGGGTCTTTTCGATCGACAGCATCAATCGTCAGGCCTGGATGGACAAGACGTTACCGGTCGCGGAACAGGCCCGACGGCAGGCGCTTTATTCCCGATACGTCGAGGACGAGGTGGTCCCCTACGTTCGCGCGGCGTGCGGAAACGGCCAGGTCCGAATTGGAACCACCGGCGCGAGCTTCGGGGCATTTCATGCGATGAACACCCTCTGCCGGCGCCCGGACCTGTTCGACACCGTCATCGCGATGAGCGGGTTTTACGATCTCTCGGATGACTACTTCCGCGGCTACAGCGACGACAATTGCTATTTCAACAATCCGGCATCCTACGTGCCCAGGCTCTCGGGGCGTGACCTCGACGTTCTCCGCGGAGCCTGCTCGATCAACATCCTGACCGGCCAGGGAGCCTACGAAGCGCCGGACGCGTCGCGACGCTTCTCGCAAAGCCTCTGGGACAAGGGAATTCCGAACCGGCTCGATGTCTGGGGCCACGATGTGAATCACGACTGGCCCTGGTGGCGGAAGATGCTTCCCCACATGGTCGATCAGCTCGGTTGGTAAAAGGGGAACGGGGCGGCCGTTACGAGCCGCTCCTCGCCGCCGCTTCCGCCTCCGCCACGGCCTTCTCGATTTCTTCCAACTGAGGTCCCGTTTCGACGCTGACCGCCACGCCGCTGCGGTTCGAAGAATCGAGCTCGGTGATCAGGTCCCTGATTTTGCGAAGGGCCGCTGCCCCTTTCTTGCACGAATCGGTCTTGGATCGGCACAGCGGATTGGTTCGGTGGATCCGCTTCTGGATGTCGGTCCGAAAAGACTCCCATTCTTTGGCCGGAAAGGGTGCGTTGCGAAAGCGGTCAGCACCGTTTTCGAGTGCCAGTTTGGTGAGCCGTGCCTGCGCCGCACAACGGACGCAATCCGCCGGCACGACAACGCCGCCGGGCGCCTCCTCGGCCGCACCCGTTTGCTCGTCATACCAGGCCTTGGCTTTCGGGTAGACAAAAAAACCAACGACCGCCAGAACGAGAAGCGGAATCAGAATTCCCGATCCGCCACTCCTCGGAGGCTCGGGCCGGGATCTCATCGTCGCCCGGGCTGTCTGTGTCGGTCGCGGATTTGCCATTCCTGGCCTCCCCTTCGTCGAGATAAAGAAAGACAAACTCCCGTGATTCGAACGAAGAATATCGAATTGGCGGACGGGAGTGTTAAACTGCGGCCTACCACTTCCACGCTGCACCCGATTCGAGGAGGGCGCCAACCATGAAAATTCGTTCTTCGAAACCGATCCCCGAATCCTTCAGATCCGGCGCCGGCCGTTTCCCGGGTCCGAATCCGCAGCACCTCGCCCGGCTCGCGATTCTTTGCTCTCTGCTTCTCGCCGGGGTTTCACCGGGCTTCGCCTCGCCGGCCGCCGAATCGAAATCGCCGTCGCCCGAACCGGCCTTCGCGGTTGGCGAAGGCGGAGCGGAGGATTCCGAGGCGCCCGATCTGCCGAGGGAACGAATCCGCTGGTTCAGCAGCGACCGGGTCGGTCCCGATGGAAAACCGGTGCCGGGCGCGCGTCTCCGGGCCCTGGCGCAGATCGATGACAACATCCGAAAGGGACTGCTCGAGCCCGCCCCGCTGGCCATTCCGGGAACCACCTGGGCCCAGCTCGGACCCAATCCGATCGGAGTCGCCAACCATTACGCGGGACGAATTTCGGCGATCGCGGTCGATCCGACCAACGCCAACGTCGTCTATGCGGGCGGAGCGTCCGGAGGGGTGTGGAAGACGACCGACGCCGGACTCACGTGGAAGCCGCTGACCGATTTCCAGGCATCGCTTGCGACCGGATCGCTCGCCATCGCTCCTTCCGCGCCTCAGACGATTTTCGTCGGAACCGGGGAGGCCAACGAAAGCTGCGACAGTTATTTTGGAGCAGGCATCCTCAAGAGCACCGATTCGGGAGCGACCTGGACGCAGCTCGCCGCAGCGACTTTCGCGAATCAAAGCATTGCGAAGATCGTCATTCATCCCACCAATCCCTTGATGGTCTGGGCGGCCTCGACGACGGGCGCCGCCGGATTTGCCTGCGGAGGAGTGGGCGCAACCACCGGTGTCTACAAGTCGATCGACGGCGGATCGACCTGGATCCGCAATTCGACGGGAGCCGCGATGGATCTCGTGATCGATCCGACGAACCCGATCAATCTCTATGCGGCCTTCGACGTTGGAGGAGCCGCCTCGCCCGTGAGAAAGTCGACAGATTCGGGTGACACCTGGACCACCCTCGCAGGAGGGCTCCCGGTCACGGACGTCGGCCGAAGCGATCTCGCGATCCATCCCACGACCGCGGGGCTCGTCTATGTTTCCGTCGAAACCAACAGCACCTCACAGCACAAGGGGATCTGGAAATCGATCGATGCCGGAGCCACCTGGACCGCACTCGCGTCGATTCCTCCGAGCCTCTGTTCTTCGCAGTGCTGGTACGACCAATACGTCGACTTCGCGCCGAACGGGGACCTGTACGCCGCGGGATTCGGTCTCTACCGGTCGACGGATCTGGGAGGCGGCTGGACCTCGCTCGCGATCGGACACGTCGACCACCACGTCATCTCGTTCGCGAAAACCAATGGCGACGCGTGGGAGGGAAACGATGGCGGCATCTACCGAAGCACGAACGGCGGCGCCAGTTGGGTCGACAAGAACACCGGCCTGGTCGCCGCACAGTCCTACCCCGGCGGCGCCGTTCATCCGAGCCGTTGAATTTCGCGCTCGCCGGTCTGCAGGACAATGGCACGGCCCGTTTCAACGGCTCCGGACCGTGGCCGCCGGTTTACGGCAACGACGGTGCGTTTTGCGCCCTCGACACGTCGAATCCCGATACCATCTGGTATGTCTCCTGGCAGTACCTCAACATTCGAAAGACCGTCAATGGAGGCGGAAGCACCAGTGCGGCGACGACCGGCCTGACGGATGCGAACAACAACTCCGCGGCCCCTTTTATCGCACCCTTCACGATCTGCCCGAGCAACAACCTGATTCTGATGGCCGGAAGCAATAACGTCTGGCGCACGGTCGACGGCGCGGCGAATTGGACCTCCAACAGCCCCGATCCCCTCACGGCCGACGGCTATTGGTGGGAAGCCATTCTCGCGACGGCGTTCGCCCCATCGGACGCTGCGTGCAATACCGCTTTCGTCGGTACGCGATTGGGGAAACTTTTCCGGACGACGGTCGGTGGCGGAATCGCCGGATGGACGAACGTGAGCGCCGGTATTCCGGCGCGGGCGATCACCGATTTCGCGATCCACCCGACCGACGCCAACACCGTCTACGTGGCGCTCAATGGATTCGGCGGAGGGCATGTCTACAAGTCGATCAACGCCCTCGGGCCAAGCCCGACCTGGACGAACACTTCGACGGGACTTCCCGACTCTCCGATCAACGCGCTCGTGATCGATCCGACCGATTCGAACTACGTGTATGCCGGCGGAGACGTCGGAATTTTTCGTACGACCAACGGCGGGACGAGCTGGTCGCCCTTCATGAACGGATTCCCGACTGTCGTCGTTCACGACCTTCAGGCCGTTGCTGCAACGGGCGCCCTGTACGCCTTCACGCACGGCCGCGGCGTTTGGCGCCTCGCTCCCGGTTCGCCGGGCGAAGCCGGTCCGCCGGCCAATCCGCTCAAGGTTCGAAAGAACGGTGCGAGCTACACCTTCGACTGGGGCGCCCCAACGAGCGGCACCTGCGTGGTCAACGATTACGCTCTCTACAAAGGCACTCTGACGACTCTCGCCGCCAGCTACAACCATTCGACGCAACTGGGATGTCCGGTCGCGGCGACGACTCTTTCTCTGCTCCAGTCGGACGTTCGATTCGGAACCAATGACTACTACCTCGTCTCGGCGACCAATGGAACGCAGGAGGGAACCTACGGCCAGGCCACCGGAGGAGCTCAGATTCCGCCGTCCACAAGCCCGTGCCGCGTTTCGCAGAATCTTCAGGCCTGCCCCTGAGGATCGCTTTTCGACTTTTCAGTTGGACGAAGTCGTCGACGCCCCCGCGTCGCCGACGACCGCCCGCCGGACGGCGGGGGAGAGCCTTGGCCCGACTGCCGTGAATCGGGAGCGTGCCTCCGCGAAGCGCCCGTCCGAAAATGCGATCGTCCCCGCTGCCAGCTCTTTTCCGGCATCCCGCCCGTCGAGAATTTCCGGTGAGAAACGGGCGAACGGCGTTCGCGCGATCGAGCCTCCGCGAATTTCATCCAGAAAAGCTTCGAGCCCCGGGCCGGTGAAAACCCGGCGCCCCCCCTTCTTTTCTCCACGATCTCCCGGTCCGGCCATCGGCCCTAACAACTCGAGCCAGGGCGTGTCCTGACGATTTCTTCGGGCCCGGACGAATCGGGGAAGGGACGGATCGAGCGGACCGATGGCGAAAATCCAGAATCCCGATTCGTCCGCGAGCTGTGGGTTTTCCGGGTCGGGTGAAAGACTGGCGATCCGCCTGGCGACAGCCGCCGGGTCGATGGCTTCGCCGCCGAGGTGGCCGATGAGCGCCAGCGCGGGGCGATCGGGCGCGAAATCGCCGCGCCAGAGGGTGGCCGCCGGAAAAACGTCGAGAAACGTCGCGGCGACGATGTCGAGCTCGTCCTCCGAGAGTTGAAACAGCGGAATCCATTGACAGAAAATTCCTCCCGGGCGAAGGGCGGAGCGCACCCTCTGAAAATGTTCGCCTGAGAAGAGCGCGGCCTCGCCGCGCCGCCAGGGAACGACCAGATCCCCGACGATGACGTCGAATCGACCGGGAGCCCGGCTCAGAAAGGCTCTCGCGTCGTCGAGAACGAGCTCCGAGCGTTGCGACTCGAGAACGCCGAGGTTCTCTTCACCAAACTGATGGCGGGCAGCGGCCGCGATTTCGGGGACGAGCTCCGCAATCGTGATCTTTTCGACCGGATGAAACAGCGCTCCACTTGCCGTGATTCCAGTTCCCAGTCCGAGAAAAAGGACGTCCCTGGGCGCCGGGTGAAGGAGCAGAGGAATGTGCGCCTGCATCCGTTCGTCTCCGGCCGATCCGGTTCCACCCACGACGTAGACATTGTCGAGCTTCAACCGCTTTCGCCCCGACCGCTCGACGACGGCAACGATCCCGTGACTCCCTTCGGCCAGACTGACGAGACTTTCCCCTCGTTCGATCTTCGTCCCCGGAAGCCCGAAAGGTTGCAGCGCAAAGGCAGCCGTGCCGATGACGGCGATGACAGCGAGACGCCGCCAACCGACCGCTCGTTCGCCAGGAAAGACGAGAGCTCCGCAGATCATCATTCCGATCCCGACCACTCCGATTCCGCCAACGGTTCCAGTGAGCCTCGGGAGAAAGAACGCTGCGGCGACGAGCCCTGCGATGGAACCGGCCAGATTGACGGAGAGAATGAAGCCCACTCGCGGGGCGCGCTCGTCCGGGCGCGCAGCCACCAGGTTCAGGAGCAAAGGAAGCACCAGGCCAGCGAGCATCGTCGGAACCAACAGCGTCAGGGCCGCCAACCCGAAGAGCTTCGCACCGTAAGAAAGCCATCCGCCCGATCCACCGATGTAAGAGAAGCCCTTCGTCAGGCTCCAGAGAATTCGCGGAGACACGAGAACCGCCAGTCCGCCGGCACACCAGCCGAAGGCCAGAAGCGCCCGAAGGGAAAATCCGCGCGCGAGAAGCTTTCCGGCGAACCACCCGCCCGCGGCCAGCCCCGCCAGAAACGTGGCGAGGACCACCGAGAAGGAATAAATCGAGCTCTCGTGAACTTGAGCGAAAAGGCGGGCCCAGTCGATTTCGAGGATGAAAAGCGAAAGGCCCGAGAAGGCGGCGAGAAGCGAAACGGCAATCCCGGGAAGCCGATCGGCGGCATTCCCGGGAGAAATTCCGGCGAGGACTTTCGGAATTTGATCCGAAGTCTCCACGGCCGAATCCGGATCTCTCGGGGACATTCCCCAGGCGACCGCGCCGATCGTCACATTTGCGATGGCACACAGCACCAGACTCCTCGAACCTCCGCAGACCGGGAGCCAGAAGAAGGGTACCGAGAGGGCGCCCAAAACCGCTCCGAGCGTGTTGGAGGCATACAGCGTGCCGGGAAGAATTCCGCGACCCGCGGCCCGTCCGCGCGCCGCCTCCGCCTGAACCATCACCGGCAGAGTCCCTCCCATGAAGAACGCCGGGACGAACAGGACGACCACCGACCAACCCAACCTGGCAGCGACCAGCGCCTGGGGTGAAGCCGCGAGGGGCGCGAGGCGCTGGTCGAAAAGAGACAGAAGGGGTCCGACGAAAATCGCTCCGGCCGCCACACCCATTTCGATCCAGGCATAAGCACGCAGCGGACGGCGGAGCCGGACGGCCCACTTCCCGAAGGCAGCGGAACCGGCTGCCAGACCCAAAAAATAGGCTGCGAGGGTGGCCGCCACGGCGGGAGTCGTCGCTCCGAAAACGTCACTGAAGCGCCGAACCCAGAGCGTCTCGTAGACGAGGGCGATCGCACCCGAAGCAAACAAGAGGAAGCCGGCCGGAGCGACCTTCCCGCCCCCCCGGGAGTCAGAGTTCACAGGGCAGGCCTCAAAAAAACGGGGCGCGCCGCAGCGCGCCCCGTTGAATTCGCATTCGGACCGGTGATCAAAAAATCAATAACGATGCGTGAAACCGAAGAAGAGAATGTAATCGGCGAACGCAGCGTCGCCGTGCGCTTTCGGATTCGTCGCATTGTGGCGGTCATCGTAGCTTCGAGTTCGATTTCGATAAAGCGCGTACGGAACCGCCACCGACACCGTTTCGTTTTTCCAGGAGTAACTGAGTGCCGGTTCGATCGAAACGGCGTATCCCGGGCGCCGGAATCCCTGGCTGCTTCCAATGACATCTTTCCAGGGAACCCCTTCGAGTCGACCGGCCAGCCGCCACGAGAGCCCATCCACCTTCGGAACCGGGCCTGCAAATCCGGCGTCGGCCAGGTACTGATCTCCGACCGAGTTTTCGGAAGTGCTCGTCAGGTTTCGGTGAACTCCGTTGGTATTCTCGGGGTTGAACAGATAAGCGACGGTGCCATAGACCGAGAGCCTGTCTTCGATGAGACGCCGGAAACCCTGAACCTCGAGAAGGTAACCGATTCCGCCGTCTCCCGGCTGGATCGACTGGTCGACCGGGCGGATCTGGGTCGTGTACTTGCCATCGGAGCCGCGGACGAGAAAAGCGTCGTTGACGTTGTCGGCGCCGGTCGGAAACTTGATGCCGACACTGACGTTTCCTTTGGATTCGGCACAGGGCTCAAAGAGAAACGACCTCGTCGTGAAAACGATGTCGCCCGGACCGCGGGCATCGGTTTGAAAGCGGTTCACGACGACGCTGTTTTCGTCCCGAATCGCCTGGGATCGTTCCCCCATGAAGTAGGGAACACTGAGGGTGAAGGATGTCCGCTCACTCCACTGATATTTCAGCGAATAATCGAGGAGGTAGATCGTGTTGATGACCTGGCTCCCCTCTTTTTCCCTCTGCTCCTGCTCGTCCGATCCGATGAAGTGCCGGTCGGACTTCTGATATCTCATCGTGACTGAAGCCTGCCAACTGTCCGCATCCGAGTACATCTTGCCTGCCGCGCCAAGCACGGGCGCGTCCATTCGTGCCGCCACTCACCCCTGGGCGAAACTTTGACGCGGGAGAGCGGCGATCGCCACGGCGAGACCCGCCGCGGCCAACGCAATTCGAGAGATACGTTTCATGAAGATTTCCCTTTCCATGTTGATGGTGGGTCGAAGCGGAAAGCTCTCCAGCGATCGCCGGACGATGTTCCGATTCGGCCCCGGTTCCTACAGCTTCGAGCGAATAGGGAGCAAGGGTCGAGCCAAGCTCCGCGCGGTCGTCATTTCGCGTGGAATTCTTCAGATTCTGGCCGCTCGCCCAAGCACGACTCGCCCGTTCGAGGCGCCAGGGATCGTAGGTTCTATGAACAAAGCGAGCTCAAGAGGGCCGACATCCGGAACGTCGTCGACCGACCGGCGCGAGGTGGGAGTGAGAAAGACTCGTCAGGCACAGCAAAAGAGCCACCCCGATGTCTCGAGGTCCGTGCACTTCCGGCAACATGAGCCGAATAGGCCAGCTCCATGGTTCCTATGAACCCCTCGGACTGTTTTCGAGACGTTCCCTGAGCTCCCCCGGCCGGCGAGTCGATTCGGGTTTAACCCCTGGATTGGAAGGGCTTAGTGATCAGCTTGCTGCGCGGCGTGGCTTGAGAAGGAATCCTTCGATAACCGGTTGATTTCGTCCTCCAACCATTCCTTGGAGATGCCCCCAATCACCCGGGAAGCCAGCCGCCCCTCTCGATCGATGATGATCGTGCCCGGAACAGTCCACGGAAGACCAAAGCGGGCAAAGTCCTCTTTTCCGGCTCCAATCCAAATCGGGAAAGAAATGTCTAGTTCTTTGGCCATATCCGCCACTTTCCTGCCATCTTTCGGGTCATTTGAAGTCCAGCCCACCACCTGAACGCCCTTCATGTTAAATTTTTTCTGTGCTTCCACGAAGAAGGGCATCTCTTTTCGGCATGGCCCGCACCAGGTGGCCCAAAAATTCAAGACGACAACCTTTCCTCTCAGGGAGGCCAGAGTTTGTTTCTTTCCTTCAAGATCGACGGCCTCGGCGGCTGGGGCCGCCGAACCCGGAAAGGGTTCCGATTCCGCCCGTTCAACCCTGAGAAGCGGCTTTCCGTCTTTTTCGCGAAGTGTCCCGGACAACTCCATCGTCTTTCCGAGATCAGCGAGCCAATCTCTCTTTGCGCCTTTCCCTTCCTTGTCGAGAACGTAGATTTTCCAGGCGGCTCCTTCCTGAACAGCAAGGGCGGGCGGAATCCCTTTCCTGGAACAGACGGCGCCGCATTCGAGATCCGCCTGGTTTCCGTACGCGACTTTCGTTCGGTCGGCTTCGGTCCAGCAGACAGAGCAGACGATCTGTCCTCGAAGAGTGACATCCGCTGCGGCTCCCGCCCGGGGAGGCGAAACGGTTCCAAGCGCCAGAAGAACAACCGTCAACAGAAGAAGCCGTTTCGAAGGACCCGCCCTTGGTTCGCGCATTCTTTTCGTCTCCAGGCTTCAGCTGACCCCAACCTCACGATTCCCGGAAGAGGATATCCGATCGGCAGCAACGGAAGCCTCTTCGACCGGAAGGTTCACCGCCGTCACCCGGTCCGGAAAAACGAAGATTCTGCGAGCAAGCGGCGAATGGAGAGTCTTTTCGTCGTAGTACATCTCGAGCAACGAGGGTTTCCATCGAAACAGCTCGGGATGAGCGGCGGCAAAGGATTCGAGATCCCCGGCCGGCCCGTGCTCGCCTGGATTCCGCATTCGCTCGTTGATGAGGAGCACGTAGGCCCAACTGATCGTCTCGTGGTAGATCGCTTCCTGTCCTTGCGATTTCGCATAGCGCCGCAGGGTGGTCGAGAACTTGACGAGCGCCTCGGCCGGCGCCCATTTCCGAAGAAGAATCCAGGCCAGGCGCACGTGGTCGCGATGATGAAACGACTCCGGAGGAAGCGTGCCCTCCTCGATTGCCGTCTGAAATTCTTCGTCGGTCATGAGGCCCTCGCCTTTCCCTTGCGAAGCGTCCGGCTCCGCGCATTCCCTTTTTCCACGAGCTGGTGGCTGGACGAGGAGTCGAGGTCGAGACCGTAGATCGTCTTCAGCGACTGAATTTTCTCCAGCGATTCCGGCCCGAACGGAGTCTTTCCCTCGAAAACATGAAGGACGACACCTTCCAGCAGATCCCCCAGCGTCAGGTCGTGGTACTCCGCGATCCCCTTCAGAACCTTGAGGATGCGCTTTTCGATTCGAACGCCCGTCTGAACCCTTTCGATTTCTATCATGGTATTAAGGTACCAAAATACCAACGGCGAGTCAAGGGCTTTGGTGGGCCACCCTCCCCGGGGACTTGCAGAAATGCTTTCGATGACGCAAATTGTTCATACGGCCGCCCAAGGCGACCGGCCTCCGCCCGGAATCGCGTTCGTCAATTTCGGAAGGAGGCCTTTGAACGTCCGCCAGGAGGATGAAATGAACCGATCCGTCCGTCGAGTCGCATTTCTGGTTTTCGCCGTTGCGTTCCCGCTCCTCGTTTCGGCGGCGCATTCCACTCCGCGACCTCTTCCCCTGCAGCCAAACGAAAAAATCATCCCGTTGTTCGACGGATCTTTCCTCATTCCCGAAGTGGACATCCTCCCCGGAGCGTTTCGTTTCGTTCACGTTCTGGGCGACGGAACATTTCTGAACGAGATCGCATTCAAAAACGCGGCCGGATTTCCGATCGCTGCGACGCCCGAGAACCCGCAGGCCCTCTGGTTTCTCTCTGTGGGACCGACGCCTGGCACGCAGACACTTCAACTGATTCGGGACGACGGAACGCTGCTGCGGCAACTCGCGGTGCCGATCGCCCTGGGGCCCGACGGAAACCCGGACGGCTCGGTTCTGGCCGATCTTTCCCCGAGCGGAACCTGGGGAGTTCTCCGAACACTTCCCGCCTCGGCGGCTCCTTCACAACTCGAATGGTGGAATCTTCTCGACGGTTCGCGCTTTCCGATCCTCTCGCCTCAGTCGTCTTTCGACCCGGCTCTCCGGCGAAATGCGCTCGCTGCGGCCGATGTCCATCCTGCGTGGGGACGAGCCTTTCTCCTGACCGCACGCAAGGAGAGGTTTTCCGACGTTCTGGCTGAGGTCGAATCGAGTTGTCAGGTTTCCCTCCCCTTCGCCCTTCCGGATTCCGATCGCGTTCTTGGGGCGCTTCCGATCGACGGCGGCCTCGCTCTGTTCCTCGTTGAACGAAGCTCCCTTCCCGGCGCGCCGCTGGATTCGCCGGCCGGAACGAAGCGGGACCGGACGGCCCGCTTGTTCCTCGTCGGGTACGATTCCGGGGGTCACTTGTTCCGATCGGACGACCTCGGCGTCATCGACGAGAGCCGGGCGGCGCGCGGTCTCGATCAAATGAAATTTGCGATTTCGCCGGATGCCACTCGCATCCTCCGAACTTCCGGCGATGGATTCGTCGAAACCGTCGATCCGATGGCCGGACGCTGGGAGAGGTTTTCGGTTTTCGCCCCGACGGAAGGCGAAGGCTGGGCTGCCGCGCAGGACCGCGGAACGGCGGCTGTCAGGCCCCCGGCGAGCCCGGCGGCTCGTTAGCGCCGGAAAGCCGGACGATTCACTTCCAGATCGAAAGGAGCATTCCTGCCAGCACGAAGGAAACCAGGTTGTAGCCGGAATCGATCGCCCAGAGAGCCTTCGGTTTCATCGAAAAAATTGCGTTGGCGAAACTGCTTGGACCGGTAAACCCGACCCAGCAGAACAATCCGACGAGCGCTCCTCGAGAAACATCCACCGGAGCGAAATGATTCAGAACCACCGCCATCCCCCACGAGGCAAGGAGCCCGCACAGAAACGCGAAAACGAAGAGCACCGGCGCCGCGCCGCTTCCGGCTTTCAGCTCTTCCTCCGTTTTCCCGATGAGCGCAATCCATTTCTTCGCAAAAAGAACGGGCGAGTACCAGAGACCGCCGAGCACGAAGATCAGGACTCCACCGGCGAGCACTGCGGGATAATGGACCTGCGGCAAATGCATTTTCGTTTCTCCTCGACAGCGTGTTTGGGAACGGCCCTGCGCCGGCGGCCGAACCGGATTTACGAAACCCGACTCCGATCACATCTGCCGGAAGCTTACACCCGACTTCTTTTTTCTCGAGAGCGCCGGTCGCTTCAAATCGAATCGTTTCTTTCGCCGGATTGATTTTCGGTAAACTTCCCGGCGTCGACAGCGTTTCGAAATTTCCGTGCGGGCAATCCGGAGGGCAGAAGCGTGAACGAAGACGACGACAGGACCCAGCGGCACCTCGACCGGCGGGAGCTCTTCGCCCTCGCCGCTGCCGTGGCGCTCACTTCGGCCGCCTCGGGAATCGAAGGAGCCGGCGCCCCGGCGCGGCACCTCCTCCAGCGAAACGCTTATCCCGTCGACGCCGAAACTCCGCTCGAGCTCTTGACCGACTATCTCACTCCGAACGATCTGTTTTTCGTCCGGCACCATTTCATTCCAACCCTGCCGGACCGAAAAACCTGGCGGCTCGTCGTCAACGGCGAAGTCGACCGTCCCCTTCAGCTCTCGCTAGAGGGGCTCCGCAAAATGCCGCAGTCGACGGCCACCTGCGTCCTTCAGTGCGCCGGAAACGGCCGGCGGTTTCACCGGCCAACGGTCCCCGGCGTTCAATGGGGGCACGGGGCCGTTGGAAACGCGCGCTGGACGGGCGTTCGCGTGAAAGACCTGCTCGAACGAGCCGGCCTCAGAGACTCCGCCCGACATGTCCACACTTTCGGAACGGATACCCCTCCTGGAAAAGTGCCTCCGTTTTCGCGAAGTCTGGAAATGGAAAAGGCGCTCGCGGACGCGATCGTCGCTCTCGAGATGAACGGCGAACCGCTTGCCCCGCTCCACGGCGCGCCCGCTCGTCTCGTCGTTCCGGGCTGGGCCGGTGATCACTGGATGAAATGGCTGGGCCGAATCAGCGCCGAGCCCTCTCCTCAAAGCGGTTTCTACATGGACGTCGGCTATCGTTATCCGCGGGCTCCAGGAGAACCGGGAGTGACCTTCAAGCCGGAGGAAATGGATCCGGTAAAAGACCTGTTCGTCAAATCGACGATCACCGTGGCGCCAAAATCAGCTCGGGTCGGAAAGGAACAGACGATTCGCGGTTTCGCGCTTTCCGGCGCTCCCGACATCTCCAGGGTCGAGGTCACAATGGACGGCGGCGAAACCTGGTCCGAGGCTGCGCTCGCTGCCGAACACGATCCCTACGCCTGGAGACAATGGTCTTACCGATGGACTCCAGCCGCTGCCGGACGCGTGACCCTACAGGTTCGCGCGACCGACAGCCGGGGATCGATTCAGCCGAAGACCGCGGTCTGGAATCAGAGCGGCTATTTCTGGAACGGATGGCACGAGGCGGAAGTCGAGGTGATGGGATGAGCGGATCGGAAAACCAGAACCGACGGATTCTTCCGACGGCCGCGTGGCTGCTCGTTTTCGTCATCGGCGCCTGGATCAATGCCCGGGCGAGCTCTTCGCCGCCCCGAAAAGCATCGGGCTCGAAGACGAAAGCGGCAGCAGAGGCCTCCCCTTCTCTTCCCCCGCTCGGCGGCACCGAGATTCGGCCGCTCCCCCCGGGCGCCGCCAAGGCGACCGCAGACGCAGCCTGCTTCAAGTGCCATTCGAGCGACCTCGTTCGCCAGCAGCGGCTCACCGAGAAACAGTGGGGCGCGGTCGTCAAAAAAATGCTGGGATGGGGCGCCGAGGTGTCCGACGAAAAAACCGCCGCGCTGGTCACCTATCTCTCGAAAAATTTCGGACCTGACAACCCGGAGCTCGCGCCGACGCCAACTCTTCCTGCTCGTTGAAGGAATCCGGAACCCTCGTTTCTGATACGGAGGAGCGAGCGGTGATCAGAATCCGAAGTACTTGAAGGCCAGGTAACTCGTCGCGGCGATCATCGCCGACGCCGGGATCGTGAAAATCCAGGCCCAGACGATTCTTCGAGCCACACCCCACCGGACGGCTGACAATCGGTGCGTCGAGCCGACGCCGACGATGGCCCCGGTGATCGTGTGAGTGGTCGAAACGGGAATTCCGAACACCGAATTCATGATGAGCGTGACGGCGCCGCCGGTCTCGGCCGAAAAACCGCCGATCGGCCGCAGCTTCGTCAGCCTCATCCCCATCGTCTTCACGATTCGCCATCCCCCGGCCATGGTCCCCAGTGCAATAGCGAGGTGGCACGACAGGATGAGCCAGAGGGGAACGGCGAAAGCCGGCATGTAGAGAAACGAATCCCGGGGAACGAGGTCTTTGGCCGACACCAGCAGCATCGCGATGATTCCCATGGTCTTCTGCGCGTCGTTGAGCCCATGACCGAAGCTGAATCCAGCCGCCGAAACGAGCTGCAGCCTCCTGAAAAGGTTATCGACCCTCTGAGGTGTCGAGCGATGACAGAGCCAGGTAACGGCCAGCATCAGGACAAAACCGATCACTCCGCCGATGACCGGCGAAAGCACGATGAAAAGTCCGATCTTGGCGAGCCCGGGAGCAATCAGCGCTCCCCATCCGGCTTTGGCAACGGCGGCTCCGGCCACTCCGCCGATCAGCGCATGGGACGACGACGTCGGGAGCCCCCACCACCAGGTGAGAAGATCCCAGATGATGGCGCCGATCAGAGCGCACAGAACGACCGTCGGGTTGACGACGTTCGCGTCGACGACGCCCTTTCCGATCGTTTTCGCCACGTGAGGTTCGAATCCGAAAGCCGCGATGAAGTTGAACGTGGCCGCCCAGAGCACCGCCCAGCTCGGTTTGAGCACGCGCGTCGACACCACGGTCGCAATCGAATTGGCGGCATCGTGGAAGCCGTTGATGAAATCAAAGGCCAGAGCCAGGGCGATGATGACGAGGACGAAGGTCATGGGGCGATCGAAAGGGGCCGGTCAGGAAGAACGCTGCTCACGAATTCTTGATGACGACGGATTCGATGATATTCGCCACGTCTTCGCAGCGGTCGGTCGCCTCTTCCAGATTTTCGTAAATCTCCTTGAACTTCAGGAGGCGGATCGGATCCTTTTCGTTGTCGAAAAGATTTCCGATGGCGACGCGGTGCAGGCTGTCCGCTTCGTTTTCGAGGCGGTTCACTTCGACACAATAATCGAGGATCTGCTTGGCATTCTTCATGTTGTCGAGGAGCAGGAGCGCGCCCTTGATCGCCTCGATCGGCTTGATGAGCTGCGCCGAGATGGCGATCAGCTCCGGAGAGGGTTTGTCGATCCGGTAGATCACGAGCCGGTGCGCGGCCGCGTCGATGAGATCGAGAATGTCGTCGATCTTCGAAATGAGGGAATGAATGTCTTCCCGGTCGATCGGAGTGATGAACGTCTTGTTCAGCGTCTCCAGCGTTTCGTGAGTGATCCGGTCGCCGTCGTGCTCGAGCGATTTGATCTTCTGGACTTTGAGCTCCACATCCCGGTAATCACTCACCA
>Ga0315281_10006129_pt1 | contig 17148 bp, 14 predicted proteins | sample YL17G07_0_MG_FD_204540 | JGI IMG/M metagenome (GOLD analysis project Ga0315281, IMG submission 204540) | Sediment microbial communities from Yellowstone Lake, YNP, Wyoming, USA - YL17G07_0 | ecosystem: Environmental > Aquatic > Freshwater > Lake > Sediment | place: USA: Wyoming | collected...
CGTGCGCGCGCTGATCCTCGCACCGTTCTCGGGCACGTACCTCGCACGCCTTCGCCGCAGCATCGATGTTGTTTACGAGAGCTGGATCGAGACGAACACGCTCCAGGATCCCGACCAACTGGGCGCCCGCCTGGCGGCTGAGGACATCAGCGTGCTCATCGTCGAGGCGGACTTCGTCTTCGAGGAAACGTTCGCCGCCGCGCCCGGGCTGCGCCTCGTCGGCATCTGCCGCAACGCGCTCAACCAGGTTGACGTCGAGAGCGCGACCGCGCACGGCGTGGCGGTCACCCACGCCCCCGGCCGCAATACCAACGCCGTGGCCGAGATGACGCTCGGGCTGATGCTGTCGCTCGCCCGGCGCATCCCGCAGGCGGACCGGCTCGTCACCGGCGCGGGCTGGCGCGACCCCTCCATGGGCTACCGGCTCTTCCGCGGCACCGAGATCGCCGGATCGACAATTGGCGTCGTCGGCTTCGGGCAGATCGGGCGAGAGGTGGCGCGCAAGTGCATCGCGCTCGGCGCGCGGGTGCTCGTGCACGATCCCTTCGTCGCCGGGCGGCAGGTGCGCGCCCTGGGCGCCGTTCCCGTGGACCTGCGCCGCCTCACAATGGGGAGCGACTTCATCACGCTGCACGTCCCCGACAACGAGGCCACGCACCGGCTCGTCGATGCGGCCTTCCTCGCGCGCATGAAGCCGGGCGCGTTCCTGATCAACACGGGCGCCGGCAGCTGCGTCGACCCGGCCGCCCTCGCCGCCGCGCTCGAGGCGGGCGCCCTCGCCGGCGCTGCGCTCGACGTCTTCGACGGGCAGCCGCTGCCGGCCACGAGCCCGCTCATGAGCGCGCCGAACGTTATCCTGACGCCGCACATCAGCGGTGCCACGGCGCAGACGGTTGAGCGCCACTCGCGGATCATGACGGGCGAGATCGAGCGGCTCCTCGCGGGGAGGCCGCTCCGCCACGTCGTCAATCCGGACTACGGCGCAGCACGTGCCGGCTGACACCGTCCTCGTGATCGATGCGGGCACAAGCGCCCTGCGCGCCGTCGCGGTGCGTTCCGATGGCGACGTGCGGGTGATCGCGCGCGAGCCATGGCGCATGTTCATCCCCGATGACGCCGCGCCGTTCGGGCGCGAGTTCGATCCGCGCGTCGTCGTCGCGGCGCTCGATCGCGTGGTTGCCGCTGCGGTGCCGCAACGCGGACGCATCGCCGGCATCGCCGTCACCGGGCAGCGCGAGGGGATCGCCTTCGTCGATGACGCCGGCTCAGCGCTCTTCGCCTCGCCGAACGTCGACGCGCGCGCCTCGGCAGAGGGCATCGCGACCGACGGCGTACACGGCGCCGAGGTGTACGCGACGACCGGCCATCTGCCGTCGCTGATGCAGGCGCCGGCCAAGCTGGCGTGGCTGCGCGCGCAGCGCCCGGAGATCGCCGCGCGGGTCCGCCACGTGTTGCCGCTGGCGGACTGGATAGCCATGGCGCTGACCGGACGGGCCGCCATCAGCCGCAGCCTGGCGGGGGAGAACGGCCTGCTCGACATCGCGTCCGGCTTGGTCGCCGCGCCGCTGCTGGAGCGCCTGGGGCTGCCGCCGTCGCACGTGCCCGCCGTCGCGGCCGACGGAAGCATAGCCGGCGCCGTCCGCGCGGGCGCGTTTGCGGGGGTGCCGGTCGTGCTGGCGGGCGCCGATACGCAGTGCGCGCTCATCGGCATGGGCGTCATCGCTCCCGGCGCGGTCGGCGTGGCGGCCGGATGGAGCGCGCCGTTGCAGATGGTCACCGCGGCCCCCGTGTTCGATAGTGAGCGGCGCACCTGGACGAGCGTGCACGTCGCCTCGGAGCGCTGGATCCTCGAGTCGAACGCAGGCGACTGCGGCCGTGCGTGGGAATGGATCTGTTCGATCATGGGCGTTGGCCACGACGAGGCGATCGCTCTCGCCGCCGGCGCACCCCGGGGGGCGCGCGACGCGATGGCAGTGCTCGGCGCCCGCGCGATGCGCGCGTTCGAGATGACCGCCGGTGTCGGCGCGCTGACGCTGCCACTCCCGCTTGCCATGTCGGCGCCGGAGCGCGGCGACCTCCTGCGCTCCGTGCTGGGGGCCACGGCGTACGCGCTCCGGGCAAATCTTGAGCAGCTCGAATCGGTCTCCGGCTCACAGGTCGACCGTCTTCACATGGGCGGCGGCATGTCGCGCAGCGGGCTGTTCACGCAGATCGTCGCGGACGTGATCGACCGGCCGGTTGAGGTCGCGCACGCACCCGAGACGTCGGCGGTCGGCGCCGCGGCGCTGGCGTCTGTGGCGCTCGGGCTGCACCCCTCACTTGACGAGGCGGTCAGCCGTATGGCGGGCGGCCGCCGCATCGCGCATCCTGTGTTGGCGGCGTCCGCCGAATACGAAGACCTGTACGCCCGCTGGTGCGCGCTGAGCGATGAGATGGCCCGGATCGGGGCGGAGATCGGATGACGGAGAGCTATCTCGCGGAGCGGCAGGAAGTGCTGCGGGCGGTGCGGCGCATCGTGGCGGCGGGCCTGGTCTCGGGCTCCAGCGGCAACGTCAGCCGCCGCATACCGACCCCGGCGGGCGACGTCTATGCGGTGACGGCGAGCCGCGTGCCGTACGACCGCTTCGGCATCGATGACGTGCTGGTCGTCGACGGGGACGTCGACCCCGTCGTCGGCGACGGCATCCCGTCGAGCGAGTCGCTCGCGCACATGGCGGTGTATCGCGAGCGCGCGGACGTGGGAGCTGTCATCCACACGCACTCGGTGTACGCGAGCGCCTGCGCGGTGGCGGGCCAGCCGATCCCGGCGATCCTCGATGAGCAGGTCGTGCTGTTGGGTGGCGTGGTGGCGGTCGCCGAGTACGGCCCGTCGGCGAGCGACGAGCTTGCGGCGAACGCCGTCTCGGCGCTGGGCCATCGGGCGGCGGTGCTGCTGAGCCACCACGGCGTGCTCTGCGTCGGGAGCGATCTCGACGAGGCGGCGACGGTTGCGGAGCTGGTGGAACGGGTCGCGAAGATCCGCGTCCTCAGCGTCGCCATCGGTGGAGGGCGTGAGTTGCCGGCGCATGTGGTGTCGGCGGAGGAAGCGGCGTATCGGATGATGAAGGGATTGAGGGAGAAGTAGATGCAGGTACCGGGATTTCTGTTGCGGCGGTTGTACGTGAAGGGCAGCCTTCGCAATGCCAACGGCGGGTTCGAGTTCGATCTTAAGAACTCGCTCGGCTCGGGCTACGCCGAGCAGGTGCTGCCGCTGACGGTGGACGGCGAGCCGCTGCCGCTCGACGCCGTGCACTTCGTCGTCGACGGCGAGACGCTGCGCTTTGACGAAGTCTCGCCCGAGCGGACGATGACGCTGGGATTGAACAAGCTGGTGACGATCGGCGTCAGCGGTCGGACGCTGCCGGGCGGCAAGCACAAGCTCGGCATCGGCTTCATGGTCACCGGCATGGGCAAGATGGAGTTCGACGTGACCGACGCGATCGGCGCTGATGCAGCAGGAGACGGCGACGATGCCGGCGAATAGCGCCCCGGAGGTGCCGCCGATCGACTTCGTCGCGCGCTGGGCGCAGATCGTCGATCGCCGCCGCGCGCAGATGGACGCTGCGTACGCGGCGGCGGGCATCCGCAACGAGGACTACTGGGGCAAGCGGGCGAAGACGTACCGCCAGGCGCTGCACGCCCGCATGGACGAAGACCCATTCCTGCTGCGTGTGCGCGCCGCGATCGGCGACGACGGCAGCGTGCTGGACGTGGGGGCGGGCACGGGGCGCCACACGCTCGCGCTGGCGCCGCACGTACGCCGCGTCACGGCCGTCGACCCGTCGCCGGCGATGCTCGGCCTGCTGCGCGAAGACGTCGATGCGGAGCGGCTGAGCAACGTCGAGATCGTGCAGAGCGAGTGGCTCGCGGCCGACGTCGTGCCGGCGGACGTCGTGCTCTGCTCGCACGTGCTGTACCCGATCGCCGACGTCGTGCCGTTCGTCCGCAAGCTCGAGGCGGCAGCGATCCAGCGCGTCTACCTCTACCTCCGCACCGACCCGCTGCCGACCGACCTCGGCCTCTGGCGCGAGTTCTACGGCGTGCCGCTGCAGGCGCAGCCGACGCACATGGACCTGATCACCGTGCTCGCGCAGATCGGCATCTTCGCCGACGTGGAGGTCGTGGAGCATCGCTTCACCTGGACGTTTGCCGACCTCGACGAGGCGCAGCAGCAGGTGCGCAACAGCCTCTGCCTGCGCGACGGCGACGCCGCCGGGGGCGCGAAGCTCCGCCGCCTGCTGGAAGAGCGGCTGGTGCTTTGGCCCGACGGCCGTCTCGGCCCGGAGGTGGGGTCGGCGCGCTCGGCGATCATCTCGTGGGCGCCGGCGGCGCGTTAGCTTCACCCAGGCGGCGGCGAGGCCTACAATTGGCTCGCCGCAGCACGCGAAGACGACAGGAGAGTGACCGATGCTGACGCCGCTGGACGACTACCTGGGGCACCAGACGCCCGACACGAACGACCGCGTCGCGACGAGCGACCGCAACTTCTACGACCGCTACTACTTCAACGCTCACACGATCGAGGGCGACGCCTTTCTCGTGGTGGCGATGGGACTCTACCCGAACGTCGGCGTCATCGACGCGTTCGCGACGGTGGTGATCGACAACAAGACGCAGTACAGCGTGCGCGCGTCGCGCGAGCTGGGCAGCGACCGCATGAGCACGAAGGTCGGCCCGATCGGCGTCGAGGTGATCGAAGGGCTGCGCAAGATGCGGGTCTACGCCGAGCCGTCCGAGCACCCGCTGAGCTTCGACCTGGTGTTCGAGGGCGCGACGGCGCCGTATGAGGAGCCGCACTTCTTCCGGCGCAGCGGCAATCGCGTCCTGATGGACTACACGCGGCTGACCCAGACCGGTCGCTGGTCCGGCACGCTGACCGCCGCCGGCCGCACGTTCGTCGTCGACCGCGAGTCGTGGCGGGGTGCGCGCGACCACTCGTGGGGCATCCGGCCCGTGGGTGGCGGGGAGCAGCCCTCGGCGCCGCCGCCCGGTGGCGGCCCCGGCGGCTTCTTCTGGCTGTGGACGCCGGTGCAGTTCGACGCCGCAGCCCTCATGTTCACCTGCAGCGAGGACCCCGACGGCACGCGCTGGCACGCCGCCGCCGAGCTGCTGCACGCCTACGCGAAGGACCTGCCGCCCGAGTCGCTCGCCGTCGTCTCGCACGACATCAAGATGGTGCCGGGCACGCGGACGTTCGAGCGCGGATCGTTCACGCTGGCGCGCCGCAACGGCGGCGTCGTGAAGGTGACGATGACGCCGCGGACGACGCTCTACATGGCGGGCGCCGGCTACGCCTACTACGGCGGCTGGCGCCACGGCCAGTACCACGCGCCGCTGGCGGTCGAGGGCGAGACGTGGGATCTGAACGACGCGGCGCTGCTCCCGAAGATCGGCGGCCAAACCGAGACCGTGTGCGACTACGCCGTCGAGGGCCTGGGCGATCTCGGCACGGGCCACGGGATCATCGAGTTCCTGCTGCTGGGGGCGTACGAGCCGTACGGCTTCAAGGCGTGGAACGATGTGGCGCCGGCGCGTTAATCTCGTCTGAACAGCGGGCACGGGTCGGGGAGGTCGCGCGAGCGAACCTCCCTCGGTTTGGCCTTACGGAGCGGTGTGGCGCTCGAAGGTCCCGTGGGCGGGGCACGACGGCCTGCGAAGAACGGCAGGACCGCCGCATACGGAATCGCAAGCCCTTTTGGGACTGCCTGATGGTTGCGGTTCAGCCGGGCGAGCGAGTGGCATTGACCACGCCGACCACCACGGCGCTGAACCTGCCCTACAACCACGGGGCCGAGTGTAGGCTTCAAGCGGGCGGCGTGTCAATCGAAAAACAGGTACATTTTGTACCTCTTTTCGCTCCGGATTGTGGTGAGGGGGAAGTGGTGCCGAGGGGCAGAGTTGAACTGCCGACACCGCGATTTTCAGTCGCGTGCTCTACCACCTGAGCTACCTCGGCCCGAGCCTGATTCTACCGGCGCATCCGACGGGCGGGCAAGGCAGCGCGCGGCTGGTGCAGGCGGCGCGGGCGATGAGGCCCGCGGAGCCGGGAGGATGGGCGAAGGCGAGCGCCTAGCCCTTCGATGTGCGCACGTGCGGCGGCACGATTTCAATCACCCGCAGGGCGGCTGCTGACTTCCGCCACAGCTCGAGCGTCGCCTTGCGCTCCGCGTCGTCCATGTCCCAGTAGCGGTGCGCGAGGCGCTCTGCCAGCTCGAACGCGCCGTCGCTCCTGATGATCGCGGCGCCCTCGAACGCGATCCACGCTTCGGACTCGCCGACGGAGTTGACCACGAGCAGCGATGACCGCGCATCGCGTGCGATCCGGGCGATCTTGCCGGAGGTCACGGTGGTGAACAGGCGGACCGTCGCGCCATCCCACTCGAACCACACCGGCACCGCCGCGGGAGACCCATCGGCTCTGAGCGTGGTCAGGATGCCCAGGCGATGGACGGCGAGGAAGGTCTCGCGTTCGGCTGCGCTCATTGATGCCATGGGAGGCTCCTGTTGTACCCGGGCCGGGCTGATGACTTGGCCACTATCGTAGCAGCCCGCGCCGGTAGCCGGCGGTGGGCGGACGCCGTCAGCCAGCTCTGACCCTAAGGCGCACCGTTGCTATACTGCGCCGAATCTCGAAGATGCAGGTGCTGGCATGAGTATCATCCTCGTCGCGTCGTCGGAGCCCCGGGTGGGCCGCAGCCTGCTCGCCGCGGCGATGGCGTATCGCATCGGCCGCGCCGGCAAGCCGGTGACGCTCGCGCGCCTGGCCGGCGATGAGAGCGCCGCTGCTGACGCCACCGCCTTCGCCGCGCTCGCACACGTGGTCTCGCCGGGTGCGCCGGTTGCGGCCGGCGAGGTTGCGTCGCTCAGCGGCGACGTCGTGCTGGAGGCGCCCGCCGGCAGCGTCCGCGAACTCGCGGCGTCGCTGGGCGCGCGCGTGTTCGTCATCGGCACCATTGGCTCTGCTCCGGTCGATGCGCCCGAAGGCGCGATCGCGGGCACGGTGCTGACGCGCGTGCCGGCGTCGGCCGTGGCGGATGCGGCGTCGCGCGCCGGCGTGCTGGCGGCCTGGGCGGAGGACCGCGTGCTCGCGGCGCCGTCGGTCGCCGACATCGCCGCCGCGCTCGATGCGGAGTGGCTCGGCGGCGGTGGCCGGCAGAACGTCGTGGACCGCGTGATGATCGGCACGGTCGCCTCGGACGCGGCCGAGCCCTACTTCGGCGAGCGGCAGCGGACGTGCGTGGTGACGCGCTACGACAAGACCGACATCCAGCTTGCGGCGCTGCTGACCGACCTGCGCTGCCTGGTGATCACCGGTGGCGGTGAGCCGAGCCCGTACCTGCTCGACCGCGTGACGCAGGAAGATGTGGCCGTGCTCCGCACGAAGGGCTCCACGCCCGAGAGCGTGCGCGCGATCGAGGGCCTGTACACGCTGAGCCGCTTCGAGGGCGAGGGCAAGCTCCAGCGCGCCGTCGAACTGCTCGACCGGGCGGACTTCCCGACGGAGTTCTAGGGTCTATTCCCAGGGGTCTTGAATTTCACCGCGGAGGCGCAGAGGACGCTGAGATCCCGGGCGGCCGGCACCAAACGCATCGTGAACAACGTTCCCGGCAGACTCTGCGCGCTCTGCGACTCTGCGGTGCAACCGTCTGATCGCATTCTGCGAACAGAGCGCACTGCCACGCGGGCGAACTACGCGCTCAACTCCTCGCCGCCATCGATGCCGATGACGTTGCCGGTCATCCAGTAGAGCTGGTCGCCGGCGAGCACGGCGATCGCCTTCGCCACGTCCTCGGGCGTCGTCGCGCGGCCGCTCGGGTTGCGCTCCATCGCCCGCTGGTGCAGCTCCGGGCCGCCGGGGATGCGGCGCAGCGCGGGCGTGTTTGTGACGCCGGCGCGGATGGCGTTCGCGGTGACGCCCAGCGGCGCCAGCTCGAACGCCAGCTGGCGGATGTGCGACTCCAGCGCCGCCTTGGCCGCCGAGACCGCGCCGTACGCCGCGATGACGCGCGTCGAGCCGGAACTGGTCATCGCGAAGATGCGGCTGTTGCGGCCGAGGAGTTGGCGTGTCGCCATGTCCTGCGCCCAGTAGACGAGGCTGTGCGCCATCACGTCGAGCGTCATGTCCATCTGCTTCTGGCTGATGCGCCCCTTGGGGTCGTCGGCGATGAACGGCAGCAGCGTGCCGAAGGCGAGGGAGTGCATCAGCACGTGCACGTAGCCGCCGCCCGCGACCTTCGCCCGCACGTCGTCGAGCGCAGCGGCGCGCTTGTCGGGATCGGCGGCGTTGATGTTGAAGAAGACGGCCTCCTGGCCCGCCGCCTTCACCTCGTCCTGTACGCGCACGGCGTTCGGCAGCGTGGAGCGCAGGTCGAAGTGCACGCCGAAGACGCCGTAGCCGGCCTTCGCCAGCTCGATCGAGGTTGCGGCGCCGAATCCGCTTGATGCGCCGAGGACCAGCGCCCATTTCGATGACATAAGATCACACCCTTCCGCGTCCTGCGGTGCCGCAACGCTGCGCGTTCGGGGAGAGGATGCCGTCCGCGGTGGCGGAGATCAAGCCGTGGCGGGATCGCCCAGCACGCCATCCTCGTTGATCAGGCGGCAGCGGTACGCCGCGACGTCGTCGTCGCGACCGTCGAGCTGCGCCGCGACCGCGGCGAACAAGCCCGCTGTCGGCGCGACGGCGTAGCGCATCGTCTCCGCCGCGAGCCGCAGCGCGTCCGTCACCTCGCCGTCGCGCTCCGCGGGCGGGGCGAGCCGGCATCCGTTCACGATCAGCAGTCCGCGCGGTGCCGATCCGCGCTGCTCGATCGCCCGCTCGATGCGCTGGCGCAGCCGGTAGTGCGGCGCCAGGTCGACCGCATGCTCGCTCGCCTCGATCTCGACGAGGACCGCCGTGTCGCCGCTGCGCAGTTCGAGCGCGTTCGGATCCTGCGCGTAGACGTCGAAGCCGATCAGCCGGAGCGCGTCGACGACGACTTCGTTGAGGCCGACGGCGCCCTCCTGCCAGAGGAGGCGGCGGTAGCGCGCCAACTCGTCGTGCGCCCGCGCGGCCTCGTCGAACTGCTGCTGTGCGCTGTCCAGCGTGTCACGCGCCGCTGCCAGCGCGGCGGCGCGCTCGTCGAGGCCGGGGAGCGGGTGTTCGCGCAGCCAGGCCGGCTCGCGTCCCGCCGCCATCACTCCGAGTGCGCGGCGGATGCCCGCCTGGAGCGCGTCGGACATCGCGTAGCGGGCGTCGCCCGATGGGAGGTCGCGGAGCGCGGGCAGCAGCACAACGCGCCCGCCGCCGGCCGCCAGCTCGACGCCGATGGCGGCGCCGCCCTGGCTGCGGGCGAAGACGCGCGCGCCCGGTAGGCGCCGCTCGTCGAAGTGCGCGCGGTAGGCGATGTTCGCCAGCTGCCCGGCGACGAATGCGGCGAGCGCCTGCTGATCATCGACCACGTGCGCCTGCGTGCCCTCGCCGGCGAGCAGCGCCGGCGGGCGGCAGGCGCCGGCGATTTCGTCCGGCAGCCAGTAGTAGTCGTCGAGCGCGTCGGTGCCGGCGATTCCGGCATGCGTCGCAGGAGGGTGCGCGAAGCAGATGATTGCGCCGCCGGTCGCGAGCAGCCGCGCGGTTTCGTCGCGCCGCCGGAGCAGCACGTCGCCCAGCGACGCCGATGCCGGTGATGCCGGTGCGTTCAGCACCGGCACGCCGGCGAACGTCGCCGCTTCGGCCGTGCCGGCGAGCACGCTATCGATCAGCAGCGAGAGCGCGTGCGGGTCGACGACGACGGCGTCGTAGTCGAAGAACGACGGGGCGCTGAGGAAGTTGTAGTTATCGACCTGCGGACCCGGCAGCGGGAAGCCGAGCGACAGGATGCGTCCGATGACCTTCGGGGCCGCCATCGCTAGTCTTCCAGCGGAAGCGTCCGCAGGAACTGCCGCAGTCCGGGGCCGATGTCCGCGCGGCGGAGGCCGATCTCGATCGCGGCGGTGAGCAGGCCGAGCGGGCGGCCAGTGTCGTAGCGGCGGCCCTCGAACTGGTACGCGAAGACTGGCTGCGTCGCCATCAGGCCGGCGAGCGCGTCGGTGAGCTGCACTTCGCGGCCCTTGCCGGGCGCGGTGCGCGCGAGCACGTCGAAGATCTCGGGCGTCAGCACGTAGCGTCCGACGATGCAGAGCCGCGACGGCGCGTCTTCGAGCTTCGGCTTCTCGGTCAGCGTCTCGACCCGTACGACGCCGCCACCCAGGTCCGTACCGCCGACGATGCCGTAGTTCTCGACCTCGCTGTCCGGCAGCTCCTGCACGGCGATGACGGAGCCGCCGTGCGCCTCGAAGACGTCGACCATCTGCTTCGTGACGGGCACGTCGGCGACCAGCACGTCGTCGGGGAACATCAGCACGAACGGCTCATCGCCGACGGCGTTCTTCGCCTGGAGCACAGCGTGTCCGACGCCCTTCTGCTCGGTCTGGCGGATGTACATGATGTCGGCGAGGTCGCTGATCTTCTGGATCTCGGCGAGCCGCACGAGGTCGCCCTTCTCCCGCAGCGTCATCTCGAGTTCGAGCGAACGGTCGAAGTGGTCCTCGACGGCGCGCTTGCTCGCGGCGGTGACGATGATGATCTGGGTGATGCCGGCCGCGGCGGCTTCCTCGACCGTGTACTGGATGATCGGCTTGTCGACGAGAGGGAGTGATTCCTTCGGCTGGGCCTTCGTGGCCGGGAGCAGGCGCGTGCCGTAGCCGGCCGCCAGCACCACCGCCTTACGTACTCGCAACGCACCCTCCTCTACCCTGCCTGGGCGAATTGTATCGGCGCGCCGCGCGGGGCGGCAATCCGGGCGCGGTCGCGTGTCGTATCATTGGACGTGGCAGCACGTCCCCGCGCAGCCAGGGAGCCTCGAATGAACCGCACTATCCGCGTCACGGCGCTCGCGCTGATCGGGATCTCGTTGCTCGCGGGGTCAGCCGCGTTGAGCCTGCCGCAGGGGAGCCGGAGCGCCGATGCGGCGACGCAGACGGTGGCGGTGGAGAACACACCCCTGCAGTTCTCGCCGGCGGCGCTGACGATCAGCGTCGGGGACACCGTGCAGTGGGACTGGCCCGCTGCGCCGAACGTGGTGCCCCACACCGTCACGTCGTCTGACCTCGTACTCGATAGCCCGCTACAGGCCGAGGGCAGCTTCTCGCACATCTTCAGCGCGGCCGGCACGTACAACTATCAGTGCAACGTGCATCCGGCGGAGATGACCGGCACGATCACCGTGCAGGTGCCGGCGCCAACGGCGACCAGCACCAGCACTGCTGCCGCGACGAACACCGCGGTGGCCAACTCGACGCGCACCGCGACACCGGTCGCGACGGGCACTGCAGTCGCCAGCGTCACGCCCGTGATCACGCCGACGAACACGTCCGGCGTCGCGCCGACGGTGATCGCGCCGGCGCCGCCGCCGGTCGCACCGGCGCCATCGGGCGGCGCCGCGGGCGCCGGCGGCCTGCCGCGCGCGGGCACCGGCGGGGCGGCTGACGCGCCGCCGCTGCCGCGGATCAGTATCGTGTTGGCGCTGGCGGGCCTGCTGGCGCTGAGCGGCGCGGCGGCGACGTGGAGGCGCGCGTAGCGCCGACCGCCTGCGGGCGCGCCGGTGAGCGCGGGTTGCGCCGGGTCTCCTGACATCGGGTGACAGCAGTTCGTCCGGTGTGGGCACGCCCCGTGGCCGCTTGCTATGCTGACTGAACGCCAGCATCGCCAGCGCCCACCGGATCTCATGCCCGACTTCAAGCTCGTCTCCGACTTCCAGCCTACGGGCGACCAGCCACACGCCATCGAGGCACTCGTGCGCGGCCTGACGGAGGGCGATCGCGCGCAGACGCTGCTCGGCGTCACCGGCAGCGGCAAGACGTTCACCATGGCGAACGTTGTCGCCCGCTACCAGCGGCCGACGCTGGTCCTCGCGCCCAACCGGACGCTGGCGGCACAGCTCTGCACCGAGTTCAAGGAGTTCTTCCCCGAGAGCGCGGTCGAGTACTTCGTCTCGTATTACGACTATTACCAGCCCGAGGCGTACATCCCGCGCACCGACACGTACATCGCCAAGGACGCCGACATCAACCAGGAGATCGACAAGCTCCGCCACGCGGCCACCCGCGCGCTGTTCGAGCGCCGCGATGTCCTGATCGTTGCGTCCGTCTCGTGCATTTACGGCCTCGGCGAGCCCGACGAGTACCAGAGCTTCGTCGTGCAGCTGCGCAAGGGGCAGCGCTTCGACCGGTCGCGCATCATGCGGCGCTTCGTGGACATGCAGTACGAGCGCAACGACATGAACCTCGTGCGCGGCAAGTTCCGGATGCGCGGCGACAGCATCACGATCCAGCCATCGTACGAAGAGCTGGCCGTCCGCATCGACTTCTTCGGCGACGAGGTCGAGCGCATCGTCGAGATCGACCCGCTGACCGGTGAGCTGCTGGCCGACCGCGATGCGGTGGACATCTACCCGGCGAAGCACTTCGTCACGTCGAAGGACAAGCTCCAGGACGCCATCCGCGACATCGAGATCGAGATGCACGAGCGCGTGATCGAGCTGCGCGGCCTGGGGAGGATCGTCGAGGCCGCGCGGCTCGAGGAGCGCACGAACTACGACCTGGAGACGATGCGCGAGGCGGGCTACTGCTCCGGCATCGAGAACTACAGCCGCCACCTCGCGCGCCGCGCGCCGGGCAGCACGCCGTGGACACTGCTGGACTACTTCCCGGACGACTTCCTGATGTTCGTCGACGAGTCGCACATCTCGATCCCGCAGGTGCGCGGCATGTACCACGGCGACCGCGCCCGCAAGCAGACGCTCGTCGACTTCGGCTTCCGCCTGCCGTCGGCCATGGACAATCGCCCGCTGAACTTCGAGGAGTTCAGCGATCACCTGAACCAGGTGGTGTTCGTTTCGGCGACGCCCGGCCCGTACGAGCTAGCGACCGGCTCGCAGGTGGTGGAGCAGGTGATCCGGCCGACGGGCTTGCTCGACCCCGTGATCGAAGTGCGCCCCACGCGCGGCCAGATCGACGACCTGCTCGACGAGGTGCAGCAGCGCACGCGCCGGGGCGAGCGGTCGCTCGTCACGACGCTGACCAAGCGCATGGCGGAGGACCTGGCGGATTACCTGCTGGAGGCCGGTGTCCGCACGCACTACCTCCACAGCGAGATCGACACGATCGGGCGCGTCGAGATCCTCCGCGATCTACGTCTCGGCGTCTACGACGTGGTCGTGGGCATCAACCTGCTGCGCGAAGGCCTGGACCTGCCGGAGGTGAGCCTGGTCTGCATCCTCGACGCCGACAAGGAGGGCTACCTGCGCTCTGGCGGATCGCTCGTACAGACGATCGGCCGCGCGGCGCGCCACGTCGACGGCCACGTGCTGATGTATGCCGACAAGATCACCGACTCGATGCGTTTCGCGATCAGCGAGACCGAGCGCCGGCGCGCGATCCAGCGCTCGTACAACGAGGAGCACGGCATCTCGCCCGAGGGCATCACGAAGGCGATCCGCGACATCACCGACCAGATTAAGAAGGTGGCCGAGGAGCGCACGGGCTACGACGTGAAGACGCTGCCGAAGGACGAGATGGCGCGGCTGGTGAAGGACCTGGAGCAGCAGATGAAGACCGCGGCGAAGCAGCTCGAGTTCGAGAAGGCGGCGCTCCTCCGCGACCAGGTGATCGAGCTGCGCAAGGCGATGATCGACGAGCAGTCGGCGCTGCACGAGTTCGCCCAGTCGTCGTACGGCTCGCTCGGCGCGACGCCACGCGGCGGCGGGCGACGCCGCGCGCCGGTGCGCGGGCGCCGGTAGGGCGATCTCTCTCGGGCGGTGACTCAGGCCAGCGGCGGTGCCGGGAACGGCCCGCGCACCTGCTCGTAGGCGCGCCCGGCGCGGAAGACCGAAGCCTCGTCCCAGCGCCTGCCCGCGAACGTGATGCCGACCGGCAGCCCGTGCGACGTCAGCCCGCACGGCACCGAGATCGCCGGCTGGCCCGTGAAGTCGAAGATCGCCGTCAGCCGGGCGATCCGCGCCGACGGGTCTTCCTTCCTCGACGCCTCGATGGTTGGTGCCGGAAACGGCGTCGTTGGCAGCGCCAGCACGTCGATGCCGGCGAGCGCGGCGTCGGCGCCGCCGGCGCGCGCCTGCTGCATGGCGTGCATGGCGTTGGCGTAGGCGACCGCCGGTATCGTGGCGCCGATGCCGAGCAGCGCGGCGACTTGCGCGCTGTAGTCCTGTTTGCGCGATGCGAGGTTCTCGGCGTGATAGGCGGCGGGTTCGACAAGGATGATCGCGTTGACGGCGGCGAAGTAGGCGTCGATCTCGGGGAAGTCCGCCTCGACGATCGTCGCGCCCGCCGCGTGCAGCTCGTTGATCGCCGCCCGCACGATCGTCTCGGTCTCGGGGTCGACATCCTCCCAGAAGTACGTCCTCGGCACGCCGATGCGGAGGCCGCGCGGGCCGCGCTCGATGCCGTCCAGCCAGCGTGGCACGGCCGCCTGCTCGCTCGCCGGGTCCAGCGGGTCGTGGCCGCTGATCGCTTCGAGGACGATCGCGGCGTCGCGGACGGTGCGCGTGAGCGGGCCGGCGTGGTCGAGCGACCACGAGAGCGGCACGGCGCCGTGCAGGCTCGTCCGCCCGTACGTGGCCATCATGCCGACGCAGCCGCAGAGGGATGCGGGGATGCGGATGCTGCCGCCGGTGTCGCTGCCCAGCGTGGCGAAGGCCATGCCGGTGCTCGTCGCCGCGCCCGAGCCGCCGGACGAGCCGCCGGGGACCGAGTCGATGTTCCAGGGGTTGCGGATCGTGCCGAAGTGGACGTTGTCCGACGTGCAGCCGAACGCCCACTCGTGCAGCCCCAGCTTACCGACGCTGATTGCGCCGGCGTCAGCGAGCTTTCGCACGACCGTGGCGTCGTAGTCCGGCACCCAGTCCGTCAGGATCTTCGAGCCCATCGTCGTGCGCACGCCCTTCGTGGCGAAGAGGTCCTTGATCGCCACCGGCACGCCGTGCAGCGCGCCGCGATACGTGCCGCCCGCGATCTCGCGCTCGGCGGTGCGGGCGCTGGCCAGCGCCTGCTCGCCCGTGATGGTGATGAAGGCGTTGAGCTTCGGGTTCAGCTGTTCGATGCGCGCGAGCACGGCCTGGGTCGCTTCGACCGGGCTCACCTGTTTGGCCGCGATCTTCGACGCGACGTCTTCAAGGGAGAGCATGCAGAGGTCAGCGGTGGTCGTCATCATCAGCTCCTGTTCTGGTCCGGCATCGGGTGACAGATGGATCAGAGTGCAACCGGCGCTTGAGATCAAGCCTCCCGGCGCAAGGCCTGGACGTGCTCGACGAGGCGAGGCAGCACTTCGCCCGCGGGGCCGCGCAGCGACGCAGCGGCGAGGTCGCTCAGCGGCGTCGGTTCGGGGTTCACCTCGACCAGCGTGCCGCCGCGCTCCAGCACCATCTGCGGGAACCAGGCCGCGGGCGTCACCGTGGCGGAGGTGCCGGCGATGAGCATGCAGTCGGCCAGCTCGGCCTGCGCCTGGCACTCCGCCAGCGCCGCCTGCGGGATGGGCTCGCCGAACATGACGGTGTCGCTCTTCAGCACGCCGCCGCACTGCGCGCAGGCGGGCGGCAGTACGGCCAGGTCGACTTCGTCGAAGCGCCAGCGGCCGCCACAGTCGATGCACCTCACCTTCGTGCGATTGCCGTGGATCTCGGTCACGGCCTCGCTGCCGGCGATAAAGTGCAGGTTGTCGATGTTCTGGCTGATCGTGTGGCGCAGCACGCCGATCGATTCGAGCCGCGCCAGCGCGAAGTGCGCCTCGTTCGGCACGGCCTCGCTGAGTGCGCGCGAGAACTCGTCGTCGCTGCCGCGCCGCGCCAGCATCTCGCGCCAGCCCGCTGCGGGGTCGGCGATGAAGCGCTGGTAGCCGTCCATCGGCGGCTCGCCGCGCTTGGTCCAGAGGCCACCCGCGCCGCGGAACGGCGGGATGCCGCTCTCGACGCTGATGCCGGCGCCGACGAGCGCGATCGCGTAGCGCGCCGAGGCGAGCGCCAGCGCCGCGCGGTCGAGGTCAGCGTCGAGGCGTGAGGTCATGGGTGCAGCCTATGACGGCAAACAGCAAACAGCAAACAGCAAAGCCGCAGACAGCGAAGAGCGAAGAGCAGAGAGCAGAGAGCAGAGAGCAGAGAGCAGAGAGCAGAGAGCAGAGAGCAGAGAGCAGAGAGCAGAGGCGTCGCTACGCGCCGCCAGTGGTTCGCGGCATGCGGATCAGGCCCTCCTGCACGACGGAGGCGACGCGCGTGCCGTCGGGGCGGTAGATCTGGCCGAAGATCAGCGCGCGGGCGGCGTGCGCGACCGGGCTCTCGCTGGTGAAGAGCAGCCAGTCGTCGAAGCGCGGCGGGCGGTGGAACCAGATGGCGTGGTCGAGGCTGGCGCCCGACCAGTTTCCGCGCTGCATGCCGTGCGGCATCCGCGCCGTCGCGATCAGCCCGCGGTCGCTGGCGTAGGCCATGAGGGCGGCGTGCAGGACGGGTTCGTCGGGCAGGGCGCCCTTCACGCGCATCCAGACGCGGCGGCGCGGGATGTCGCCGGCGGGCGGGCCGTCGGGGTCGACGGTGCGGACCTCGACGGCGCTCTGGCGCTCCCAGCGGCGGATCATCTCGCGGTCTTCGTGGCGGTCGGGGCGGGCGAACTCCCACTCGGGCAGGCCGTCCGGTCCGGGCAGGTCCGGCGGCGGCTCGGCGTGCGAGATGCCCTCCTCCGGCTTGGTGAAGCTGCACGAGAGGTTGAAGATCGCCTCGCCGCCCTGGTGCGCCACGACGTCGCGCGTGGTGAACGTGCGGCCGTCGCGGATGCGATAGACGACGTAGCGGATCGGCACGCCGTAGCGTCCGGGCCGCAGGAAGTAGGCGTGCAGCGAGTGGATCTCGCCCTCATCGACGGTGTTGTACGCCGCGACGACCGACTGCGCCGCCACCAGCCCCCCGAAGAGCCGGCTCTCCCCCTTGCCCGGGTCGCCGAGGAAGAGGTCGCGGTCGAGCCGGTCCAGCTCGAGCTGCGCGAGCAGCCGGTCGAGCGGCGTCTGCGTCGTGTCGTCGGTGGTCATCGGAG
>Ga0315281_10006130_pt1 | contig 17145 bp, 10 predicted proteins | sample YL17G07_0_MG_FD_204540 | JGI IMG/M metagenome (GOLD analysis project Ga0315281, IMG submission 204540) | Sediment microbial communities from Yellowstone Lake, YNP, Wyoming, USA - YL17G07_0 | ecosystem: Environmental > Aquatic > Freshwater > Lake > Sediment | place: USA: Wyoming | collected...
TCGGGGGAGTGCATGGCGCCGGTCAGGTAGTAGATGGGTTTGCCCCGCGCGATCAATCGCTGCGCCTCCTCCTCGGGGATCGCTCTTGGGTCGGAGAGCTTTGCGGTGATCTCGCGATAGGCGTCGAGCGAGGCGATCGTGGCCTCGTCGGCGATCGCGACCGCGATCATCTCGCGCCCCTCCTCCGTCTTGCCGATCGTGAACACCTTGACCCGGGGCGAAGCTGCCTCCAGGGCGCGCATGTATGCGTGCACATCCTCCGCGTACGTGAGGTGGTCGGGCGCCCCCGCAATGTATCCGAGGAACTTCTTCGGGGTCGGCACCGTGGCCGACGCGGGCAGGTGGTCCACCAGATCGGTCATGAACTGGGGGCCGGTGGTGGCTTCCCGGATCAGCCGCGAGTACTCGGCGTCCCACTCAGGGTGCTTGTCGATCGGCTCGACCGCGTAGGTCGTCGGTGACGGCGGCGGAGCCGCGGCGGGCTGGGGGGCACCGGCGGCCATCGCCGCCAGCAGGACGAACACGAAGCACATGGCCTGGGGTTTCGAGTTCATGGGGCGCAACCTTAGTCGCGCCGGCGCTTCAACTCAAGGCAGAGTGGCGAGGCGTCAAGGAGAGGCGTCTGCTTCGGGAGCCCGCTTGAGGACCGCCCTTTCGAGCCTCACGGTGACCTCGCCGATGTGCTGCACGCGTCCGGAAAGAGCCACGGGGAGGCCGGTGCCGGCTTCCAGGTAGAGCGTGAGCGCACCCCGCATCCCCAGGAAGCCGAGCTCCACGTCCTCGCTGGCCTCGGTCGCCTCCAGGGCTCTGGCCGTAGCGCGCACGATCCGCACGAGCACGTCTCCGTCCCGCTGACGGCGGCCGCCCGGCCAGACCTCCTCGAAGCTCGCGCGGCTGTAGGTCAGTTTGGCGGCGACGAACGTAACCTCGACGAAGCGATCGTCGGCCAGCATCACGACCTTGAGTTCGCTGCCCTTGCGGTCGAGGCGCGCCGCGGTTGCAAGGTAAATCAGCACGTAGGCGTCGGTGGGCGGAGTTCCCTGGGCCGGCTTCACAGATGGCTCCACCAGGTGCTGCTTGCGGTGGGTCCAGGCCTCGGGTGGCAGCGCGACCTCGCTGGCGTTCTCCGGCGAGAAGCGCCAGGTGAAAAGGCCTCCGCTCGTGTAGCGAAGCAGCTTTCGGTAGCTGCTGCGGCCGAGCATCGTCTTCTCCCCACCCAGCGCGGCACCGGTGGCCGGGTCGAGGAAGACCTTGACGGTCTCGTCGCGGCCGAACGGCAGGTCCGTCGTCACGGAGACCGCCACGACGTCCGTCTTCGGGAGCGGCACCGGGTCACCGATGGGCGGCGTCCACAGCGCCTCCGCCGCGGCCTGGCTCGAAAGGCTCTCGGCGCGGATCGAGGTGCGCGCCCCCAGGAGGAACTTGCGGGCGGAGTAGTCGAGCTCGACCCACACCACCTCGCCGAAGCGCTGTTCCATGGAAAGCACGGTGGGTGGCGATGGTGCGGCCGCGGGGGCCTGGCCCCCTGCGTGGGACGCCACAAGGACGGCGACGCCGGCCGCCAGCAGCGCCATCCCGTGTCGGTGCAGAGAGCTCACCCGCCTCGCGCCTCTCCCTCGACCGTTTCCCGGTCGCTTCATGGTAGCAAGCCGCAAAGGCAGACGAAGTCGCGACCGCGGGGTCGGCGGCAGGCAGAGCTCCGCGTCGGGCAACCGCAAGAGGCGGGCAGTGCCCGACGGGTCTGTATCATCACGGGGCAGGAGAGGTCGCATGGCACTCCAGATCAACCCGAACGTGAGCCGTCTGCGCTGCTCCCTCTCGGGCCGGGAGCTTCCCGGCCCCCTCTTCTCGTCGCCTGTCGGCCTGTGCCGATGCTGCCCGGCTCCCGGCAGGCCGGTGGTGGTCGAGTACGACCCCGAAAAGGTTCGCGCCGAGCTGCGCGGCACCCCGCTCGCCGAGCGCAAGGTCGTCGGGATGTGGAGGTACGCTCCGCTGCTGCCCGTTCTCGGCGTCCCGGAGGACTATGCCGCCGACGTGGGTGGCACACCGATCGTGAGGCACGACCGGCTGAGTCGGGAGCTGAGCGTCGACATCTTCCTCAAGAACGAGGGGACGGGTCCGTCGGGCAGCTTCAAGGACCGGGGCCTGGCGGTGGGGGTCGCGCTCGGGCGTGCGTGCGGGGCGAAGCGCTTCTGCCTGCCCACCCAGGGGAACGCGGGCGTCGCCGCGTGCCTGTTCTCGGCACGCCTGGGTTTGCCCGGTTGCCTGGTCTGGATGCCGGACGGTTTCCAGGGCAGCATCTACCATCGGGCGTGCGAGTTCTTCGACGGCGAGGTGCGCTTTGCCGGTCCCAACATCGCGGCGGCGGGCCGGGCGATGCGCGAGCAGCTCAGGGACGAGCTCTCGAGCGGTGAGTACGTCGACATCTCGACGTTCTTCGAGCCTGGACGCCTCGAGGGGAAGAAGACGATGGGCCTGGAGATCGCGGAGCAGTTTGCCGGCCGACCGCTTCCGGACCTGATCGTCTACCCAACCGGGGGCGGTACGGGACTGGTCGGCATCTGGAAGGCGTTCGCCGAGCTTTCAGACATTGCCCTGCTCGATCCAGCGCACACCCGGCTGCCGCGCATGGTTGCGGTGCAGTCGGCCAACTGCGCGCCGGTGGTGAAAGCCTTTCACAGCGGTCTCGAACAGGTTGTGCCTGTGACCTCGCGGGGGACGGTCGCGGACGGCCTGGACGTGCCGGCCGCCATCATGGGCCACGGCATCCTGCGGGTGCTGCGCGCCTCGCACGGCACCGCGGTGGCGGTGAGCGAGGAGGCCATCGGATCCGCTTTCGCGCGATACGGCGAGGCGGGTGTTCCGGCCGGCTACGAGAGCGCCGCCACGCTGGCCGGCCTGCTCGCACTGCGAGAGTCCGGAGAGGTCACCGACGGCGCGCGGGTCCTCCTGCTCAACACCGGGAGCCAGCTGATCCCGCTCTCGAAGGCGTGAGCCACTAGTCGAGGAGCTGAGTCAGGTTCTTCTCGAAGGCTGCCTCGAAGCTCGCGCGATCCTCGTGGAAAGCGGCACGAAAGTTGGCACCGGGGTCGTTGGAGGACGCGAACAGGCGGAAGTAGTCCAGAACGGCGGGGAGCCCGCGCCTCTCGATGAGGAAGTCGGCGGCCAGGAACGTCTGGAAGTACATCGCCTGCGTGGTCCTGCGGTTTCCGGCCCGCACCCAGGCGGTCTGCGAGACCAGCTCGCTGAAGGTGAGGAGCTCGTGCTTGTCGCGCGCCTGCCGCAGGCCCAGCACGACGGCTCTCTTCCGGGCGGCAGACGACCCCAGGTTGAGCGTATCGGCGACGCGCCAGGCGACCCACTCGGCGAGCCCTTCGCGCAGCCACTGGTCCGAGGAGCTGCGGCGGCCGCCGGCGAGCGCGTACTCGGCGACGTGGGTGGTCTCATGCGCCAGGAACACCATCCTCTGCGGCCAGTGCTGCCACCGCAACACGGCGTCGTTGGCCAGGACCAAACCCGGCCTGCTGAGGCCGTCGAGCTTGCTTGCAATCTCGCGAGCGTAGTCCGCGGCGTATCCCTCGGAGATCAGGCCGGCCTCCATGCTGACCCGGTCGTAGTAGAGACGGAGCGAGCCCGCCAGGGGTGGGAACCCCAGGTCGTTCTGCATCACTGAGAGGACCGCTGAAAGCGCCTCACTGTAGCTGGTGATCAGCCCTCCCGTTCTAGGGGCTTCGCTTACGATCTGGGGGAACGGAATCACGCGGGGCTGCGACGGCGCGCTCGCGCAGGAGGCGATCAGACCAGCTGTGGCCAGCACCGCCGGCGCCAGAAAACGATGGAAGTCACGCTTCGTCATGTTCGGTTCGTCCGCCGTGCGGACCAGCTGCGGTCTCCGCCCCCTGAATCATCATGGGCCGCCCCGCGGTGCCGTGCAACTCGCCACCGCCCTTTCACGTCGGCTTGACGGTCGGGGACGAGCCCCCTAGGCTTCGGGGCGTCGCGAAGGGGAGGATGCCATGAGCGAGCACGACGACGAGAAGTCGACCATCGAGCGCAGGGACCTGCTCAAGCTGGGGACCGCAGCGACCGTAAGCTACCTGGCGCGGGGCGTCGTGTCCGAGGCATCCGCGGCGGTGCCGCCACTTCCGGTCAACCCCGTGACGCCGAGCGCGATGCCGACGCGCAACCTCGGCCGCACCGGCTACCGGGTCGGGGTCTTCAGCCTCGGGGGGCAGGCGGCCGTCGAGCAGCCCAACAACGAGGCGGTGGCGGTCCCCATCGTGGAGAGGGCGCTCGACCTGGGTGTCAACTACATCGACACCTCCGCCAGGTACGGCGGTGCCGAGCGCTGGAGCGAGCGCTACATCGGGCAGGTCATGAAACGCCGTCGTTCGGAGGTGTTCCTCGCAACCAAGACCCACGACCGCACCCGCGACGGCTCGCTGAAGCTGCTCGAAAAGTCGCTGGAGCTACTCCAGACCGATCACGTGGATCTCTGGCAGATCCACAACCTCGCGAAGAAGGAGGAGGTCGAGCAGATCTTCGCCCCCGACGGGGCGGTCCAAGCGCTCGTGAAGGCTCGCGAGCAGGGGATGGTGCGCTTCCTCGGCGTGACCGGCCACGCCGACCCGACGGTGCTCCTCGAAGCTATCCGTCGCTTCCCCTTCGATACGATTCTCATGGCGCTCAACGCCGCGGACCCGCACCACCTGAGCTTCGAGAAGGAGCTGCTGCCGCTCGCGGTGGAGAAGGAGATGGGGATCATCGGCATGAAGATCCCGGCCCGCGGCCGCATCCTCTCCACCTGGACACCGCCGCCCCCCGAACAGCAACGCTGGGGCCAGGTGGCCACCCGCCCGGGCAAGATCACGATGAGGGAGGCGATGCGCTACGTGCTCTCGCTGCCGGTGAGCACGGTGATCGTTGGCTGCGACACCGTGGCACAGGTCGAGGAGGACGTGCAGCTCGCGCGCTCGTTCACGCCGTTTTCCGAGACGCAGATGGCGCAGCTGTCCGCGCGGACCGAGCCGGTCAAGCGCCAGGCGCTTTTCTTCCGCCCCTGGGAGGGCTGACGCCTTTTTCCACTCCGTGGGGGTCTTCTTGCCCTGCGAGCCCTTTTCTCTGTTCACTGCGTGGCTTTCTCTTGCCCCGCGGGCCGGGAGCGGTCGCTCGGGCTGGGCGTCGAGTCCAGCCCTCCGACGCGCCTGCGCATGCGACCGAGCAGGGGCGCCCCACGGTGGGGCCCCTCGCTGTTCGTAAGAGACCACGCCAGCGATACCCCACCGTGGGACGCCCGCTCGGGACCCGCACGCTCCGGCGCAATGGCTCCTGTGGCCCGCGGGGCGGATCTCACCACCACCCTCCCCTCCACCACGGTCCTGCTTGAGAGGTGTGAGCAGTCTTTTTGGGTGGTGGGTCTTCATTCCGCCCGGCGGGTGGAGTGGCCATTGCTCCGAAGGCCACGGGGTCCCCAGCGTGCGGCCCGGGGTGGGGTATCGGTGACGCGGCCTTTTGTGGACACCGAGGGGCCCCCCCCCGGGCCGCACTGCTGGGTCGTGGCCGGAGGAGTTTCGGTGCGCTGCGAGCGGGGGCGAGCAAGCGCCGAGAGGCCGCGCACCCGCTTGGCAAAACAAAGCCGTCACGCGTTGGAAAAAGGGAGCACGCTCCGAGCCCGCGGGGCAAAGGAAAAGCCGCCACGCAGTGGCTAGCAGGAAACAGGGGTGCGGGGCCGGTACGGACCCCGCTCACTCCTTCGACCAGGTGGGGACCCGGCCAGGAGTCCACGGCGCGCCGGCTCTCTCCATCGCGTCTTGGAGCTTCACGAGGTCGACCTCGAGGAGCGTGCGCAGCTTGGCCAGGACCCCCGTGAACTCGTCACCGGCAATCTCGTAGGCGTCGAGCATGGTCCCCGTGGGCGCCTGCGTGGTGGCCCAGAGGCTGTACACGATCAGCTGGACGCGGTCCTCGATCGACGGCGGCGTGGGCTCGTTGTACTTCTCGAGCACCTTGTCCCCTGACAGCGCCACCTGGATGTCCTGGAGCCGCGTCTCGATCGAGCCGGCCTGGGCCGCGAGCTCGGGCCTCGTGGCCGGTGTGTCGGATAGGGCGATCTTGATCTTGGCGAGGCGCCCGCGTGCCTCCTTCGCGGCCTCGACGGCCCCGAGCACCGTCCTCTGCAGACGCGCGGCCTTCTGCTCGAAGGCAAGCACAGCCGCCTTGTCCTGGGCTCCCAGCGTGGCGAGGCCGAGCGGTGTGACCTGGAACTGTTGGGCCCCGGCGAGCTCGGTGACGGTGCCCGCCACGAGCTGGGCCAGCGAAACCTTGTAGGTGCCCGGCGCCACCATCGGTCCCTGGTCGGGGGCATCCCACGGGTCCTTCTCCTCGCTTTCCGAGGGGAGCTTGGCTGGGGTGGGCGCCGGGAACCGCAGGTCCCAGGCGATGCGGTGGAAGCCCTTGTCCGTGGCGGCCGAGAGCCTTCGCACCACGTTGCCCTCGGCGTCGGTGACGGTCAGGATGACGGCCGGCTTCTCCTCGCGGGCCTCCTCGCGCAGCTGCTCGGGCGTCGGGTAGGCCGGGGCGATCCTCGTCTTCTCGGCCTCCTTCTCCGCCTCGTGGCGCATCTCCTTCCTGGTCTTGAGGTCGTTCTTGAGGTAGTAGGTGAACACCGCGCCGAACGGAGGGTTGTCGGCCGTGAAGAATGCGTCGCCCTGGAACGCCTTCCCCTTGCCCCCGAGCGGGGAGGACTCGATGTAGGCCACCGCGTCCTTCACCGCGAACATCGCGGCCGGCTTCTCGAGGGTCTCGCGCGTCAGGCCGCGCAAGGGCGTGTAGTCGTCGAGGATGTAGAAGCCGCGCCCGAACGTGGCGAGGACGAGATCGTTCTCGCGTCCCTGCACGACGAGGTCGCGGACCGCGATGGTTGGAATCCCACCCTTGAGCTTGATCCAGTGAGCGCCGCCGTCGAGCGAGAAGTGCGCTCCGAACTCGCAGCCGGCAAAGAGCAGCCTCGGGTCCTTCGTGTCCTCGGCGACTGCGTAGACGACCTCGCTTGCCGGCAGGTCACCCACGACCGATGTCCAGGTGCGCCCGCGGTCGTTGCTCCTCAACAGGTACGGCTTGAAGTCCGCGTTCTTGTGGTTGTCGAAAGCCGCGTAGACCACGTCGGCGCCGTGCAGGGAGGCCTGGAGGCGGCTCACGAAGGTGATCGGCGGGACGCCCGGGAACGACTCGATCTTGCGCCAGGTGGTGCCGCCGTTCTCGCTGACGTGGACAAGGCCGTCGTCGGTGCCGACGTAGAGCAGACCCTCGACCAGGGTGGACTCGGAGAGCGTGGTGGCGTTGCCGTAGAACGACGTGGATGCGTTCTTGGCCACCGCGTCGGCAGGCCACACCCTGCCCATCACAGGCAGCTTGTTGCGGTCGATCCCGCGCGAGAGCTCGCCGGAGATGGCCTTCCAGGAGTCGCCGCGGTCGTCGCTCCGGAAGAGCTTGTTTGCGGCGAAGTACAGACGCGTGTGCGAGTGGGGGCTGATGATCAGCGGCGAGTCCCAGTTCCAGTGCAGGGCGGGCTCGCCCTTGCCCTCGCGAGGCCTGATGTCGATCTCCTCCCCGCTCCTCCGGTCGTAGCGGACCAGGCCGGCGTACTGGGACTCGGAGTAGACGATGTTGGGGTCGGTGGGGTCGGTGCAGGAGAAGAAGCCGTCGCCTCCGGTGGTCACGAACCAGTCGGCGTTGATGATGCCGTTGACGGTGTTCGTGCGAGAGGGTCCGCCCATGGAGAAGTTGTCCTGGGTGCCCCCGTAGACGTAGTAGAAGGGCTTGCTGTTGTCCACGGCCACGCGGTAGAACTGGGTGACCGGCAGGTTGGGCTTGAACCCCCAGGTCTTGCCGCGATCGAACGTCTCGTAGATCCCTCCGTCGCAGCCCAGGAGCAGGTGATCGGTGTTGGCGGGGTCGATCCACATCGCGTGGTTGTCGACGTGCTTCGTCTTCTCACCGACCTTCTTGAACGTCTTCCCGCCGTCCTCGGTGACGTGCAGCCAGGTGTCCATGGAGTAGACGCGGTCGACGTTCTTGGGGTCGCAGAACAGCTCGTTGTAGTACTGGCCGCTCAGGGACATGTAGTCGGAACGTTTGTCCCAGCTCTCGCCGCGGTCGGTGGAGCGGAAGACGCCACCCTTGCCGTCGGTGGACTCCACGATCGCGTAGACCACGTCGGGGTTCGCCGGGGAGACTGCAAGACCGATGCGCCCGAGATCAACGTCTTTGGGCAACCCCTTCTCGAGCTTCTTCCAGGTCTTTCCGGCGTCCGTGGACTTGTGGATGGCGGACTCGGAGCCGCCATCGATGAGCGTCCACACGTGCCGGCGCCGCTGGTAGGCGGCCGCGTAGAGCAGGTCGGGGTTGCGCGGGTCCATCAGCACCTCCGAGACGCCGGTGTTCTCCGAGACCGTGAGTACGGCGGCCCAGGTCTTGCCCCCGTCCGTCGTCTTGTACAGCCCGCGGTCGCCGCCCGGCCCCCACAGCGGGCCCTGTGCCGCCACGTAGACCACCCGCGGGTCGCGCGGGTCGATCGCGATCCTGCCGATGTGCTCGGAGCGCTTCAACCCGAGGTTCTTCCAGCTCTTTCCGCCGTCGTCCGACCGGTAGACGCCATCGCCCCAGGCAACCGAGCGCTGGCTGTTGTTCTCGCCGGTCCCCACCCAGACGGTGTTGGGGTTGGTCGGATCGAGCGTCACGCAACCGATGGAGTAGGAGCTCTCGCTGTCGAAGACCGGGGTCCAGGTCGTCCCCGCATCCTCCGTCTTCCACACCCCGCCCGAGGCGACCCCGACGAAGTAGTGGCTCGGGTTTGCCGGGTCGACCGCAAAGTCCCCGATGCGGCCGGACGTCCATGCCGGGCCGATGCTGCGCAGCTTGAGTCCGGCGAAGGTGTCGGCCGACATCACGTCGGGCTTCTTCGGCTCCTCCTTGCCCTTCTCCTGTTTCGACGTGGCCGCCAGGGCCGGCTGTGAAGAGAAAAGCAGCGCCAGGACTGCTGCGGCGAGAGCGCGCATGGTAGGTCCCCTTTCCGCCCGCCCAGGCGCGTTCGCGCCCGGGTGTGCGGAAGTCTAGCAACCCCGGGGCCGTAGAAGTATCGGTGCCGGTACGGGGGGCGTCACTCCTCGGCGGGAGGCGCGGGGCGGGCCTGCATCAGCTCGACCACGGCCGTGTGGCCCTTGTCGGTCGCCAGCCGCAGGGCCGTCGTGCCGTCGTCGCTGGCGGCTTGCGGGGAGGCGCCGCGGGCGAGGAGGAGGCGGGCGATCGCCACATCCCCGTGCAGGGCGGCTGCGTGCAGGGCCGTCCAGCCGCCGTGCTGGCGGGCGTTTGCGTCCGCCCCGCGCATCAGCAGCAGCCGGACGACCTCGAGGCTGCGGCCGGCCACGGCGCTGTGCAGCGGCGTCACCGCCGAGGCGTTCTTCGCGGGTGCACCGGGGTCGGCGCCGCGCTGGAGCAGTACTGCCACGGCCTCGGGTTGGCCGAAGAACGCGGCCAGGTGCAGCGCGGTAAAGCCGTCACCCGAGAAAGCACTCGTCGATGCGGGGTCCTCATCGAGGCGCGCGTTGACGACTTGCGTCCGTCCGAGCGCAGCGGCCTCGAAGATGTCCAGGCGCGGCTGGCGGGCCAGCAGGAGCTCCACCATGTCCATGCGGGAACGGTACCTGGCATGCAGGATGGCCGAGATGCCGGCCTCGTCGCGGGACGTGGCGAGGGAAGCGTCCTGGACCAGGAGCGCCTCCAGCCGGCCAGCGTTCCCGGCTTTCACCGCCTGCAGAACGTCGGTGCTCTTGCCCACGCCGTGATCCCCCCACCGCGAGCGGCCGTGCCTGGCCGCACCGCCCGCACCCGAGGCTCTCGAGAGGGTCCTTTCGTCGGGTTCGATGCGGCTGCTCGTCTCATACATTCTACCGTGCCCGCCAGCGATCGACCGGAGCTATGATCCCTCCCGCATGCCCGAGCTTCCGGACGTTGTCGTCTACGTCGAGCGCCTGGCCGGGGTCATCACCGGACGGAGCCTCGAGCGTGTTCGGCTCGCGAGCCCGTTTCTGCTGCGCACGGTGGCGCCGGCGCTTGCGGAGGCAGAGGGGAAGGTCGCACAAAGCGTGCGCCGGTTCGGCAAGAGGATCGTGATCTCCCTCGAGGACGAGCTTCACCTGGTCATCCACCTCATGATCGCCGGACGTCTCCACTGGCGCGGGGCACAGGCCGCGGTCCCGAAGAAGGTGGGCCTCGCGGCGTTCGACTTCGCCTCCGGAACGTTGCTGCTCACCGAGGCCGGCGCGAAGAGGCGCGCGTCGTTGCACGTGGTGCGCGGCGGGAAGGCTCTGGCAGCGTTTGACCGTGGTGGCCTGGAGGTGCTGGAGGCGGACCTCTCGAGCTTCCGAGCCGCGCTCCGGCGGGAGAGCCACACGCTCAAGCGCGCCCTCACCGACCCAACCTGCTTCTCCGGCATCGGCAACGCGTACTCCGACGAGATCCTCCACCGGGCGCGCCTGTCCCCGCTCGCGCTCACCGGGAACCTCACCGACGAGGAGGCGGAAGCCCTCTATCACGCGGCCCGCGACACCCTCTCTGAATGGGTGGAACGGCTGCGGCGCGAGGTCGGCGACGGCTTCCCCGAGAAGGTCACCGCGTTCCGAGAGGGGATGGCCGTGCACGGCCGCTACGGGAAGCCGTGTCCCGTGTGCGGCTCGCCGGTACAGCGCATCGTCTACGCCTCGAACGAGGCGAACTACTGCGCGCGCTGCCAGACCGGCGGCAGACTGCTCGCCGATCGCGCCCTCTCACGCCTGCTGAAGAAGGACTGGCCGCGCACACTCGAGGAGCTCGAGGAGCGCCTCTCGTCGCAGCGGCGCCCCGCTGGGGAGGGGTGATCGCGGCGGCAGCTAGGGCCGTCCGACCGCGGGCAGTCCGGGTCCGTGCACGACGCGCCACCACGAGAGCGCCGTGAGATCGCCGCTGGTTCGCCTGAGCCCGTCGAGGTCCGGCGGCGCCGCCGGGGGCGGGGAACCCGGCAGAGGGACCCAGGAAGGCGTGTCCCCAAGCTCGGCCACGAAATCCGGTCCGATGGCCATGCCGGCCCCGAAGGCGGCTTGGGCCGGACTCGGCGAGAGCAGATCCCTTCCCAGCGCGTGGTAGGCGAAGCCGGACGGGGCGGAGAGCTCGACCAGGGTGGGGGTGAGGTCGAGCTGACTTCCGAATGCCCGCTCCGGCAACGTCCTGCCCGCAAGGAACTGCGGCCCGTGGAGCAGGAGCGGGACCAGGGCCCGCTCCACCAGGCCGGGCCGCCCGTTGAGGAAGCGGTGGGCGACGTGGTCCCCTGTCACCGCCAGAAGCACGCCGGGCAGCTTGCCTTCGACCGCGTCGGCGAAGCGCCCGAGGCACCAGTCGCCGTACCAGAAGTGGCCGATCTGTGGCAGCGTGTACTCACGGTCCCACAGACCGCGCAACGAGGACGGCATCTCGCGGAGGGGGAAGCCCCTGGAGGCGACGTCCACGTCGAAAGGAGGGTGATTGGAGACCGTGAGGATCGTATTGAAGCTGACCACGTCGTCGCCTGCTTTCCCGAGCACAAAGTCGAAAAGCTTCTGGTCGGCGACGCCCCACTCGTTGCCCTCGGCCCAGTTCCCGACGTCGTCGCCTCCGAACACCTCGTCGAAACCCTGCTCGCGCGCGAAGTCGCCCATCCGCTGCCAGCTCAGGTATCCGGCGTAGAAGAAACGCGTGCGGTAGCCGAGCCGACGAAAGATCGTTGCAATGCCCGTCGGGTAGGGCAGGCGGGAGGTCACCTGGTAGTTGATCGGGACCCCCGGCTCGGCAAGCCCGGCCAGGAGCGGGCCCACGGAGTCCATCGTGCCGACCCCCGCCGGGAGGAACCGTTCGAGGAGCAGGCCGCTTCGGCCCAGCCTCTCCATCTCATGGGTGATGCCGAGCGTCCTGTACGGCGGGAGCAACGGCCACCCGTTGTAGCTCTCCATAACTATGAGGAAGACGTGGCGGGGCGGCGTCGGGGTGCCTCCGGCCGTCCTCTCCATGCAGGTGTCCAGGTCGTGCGTCAGGCCGCAGCCCGGGAAGAGCCTCGCGACGGCGGCGCGGATATCGCCGTCCGGCAGCAGGCGGCGGATCCCCGCGGGGTCCGCCAGCTCGCGGTGGTCTTCGATCGCGTAGTGCAACGCCTTGTACGGGTTCAGGATCAGCTTGTTGAGCAGAGCGTCCCCGGTCACGGCGACGTCTCTCTGCTGCAGCGGCCGGCGGCCGACGGAGCCGCGGATGCCTGCGACCGTACCGAGCACCAGAACGACGGTCAGGCCTGCTTGTGCTGCCCGGGGGAGCCTCTCCAGCACGCCTTGGGGGACCGGAACCCGCAAGAGAAGGCGCCGCAGGGCGAAGAACAGAAGAACGCCCGTCAGGCCACCCGCGAGCAGCGGCCAGAACAGGGGGTACTCTCTGCCGACCGTCCTCACGATCGCCCCGAAATCGTCGTGGACGGCTCCGAGGATGAAGTGGTTGAACTGCTCACCGAACTCGTGCACGAACCCCCAGGTGATCGCCGCGATCAGGCCGGTCGCGATCAGGAAGACACCCGCGACGGCCGAGCGCAGGCGCTCTGCTACCGCGGTCCAGTCGGTGAAGGCGCACGCGATGCTGAGGAGGAGCGGAATCGCCGCCCAGAACGTCGCGACCTGCGCGTCGAACCGGAAGCCGTTGGCGAACGCTGTGGCCAGCTGGAGAAAGCCAGCGCGCGGTCCGAGCCTGGACCGGAAAGCGAGAACCAGGAACAGACGGACGGCGGTGAGCGTCACGACGCACATCACCCAGAACAGCACGTCACGCTGGACCTGCGCCGCCGCCCGGCTCCAGTTCCTCACTTGCGTACGGTGTGCGGCCGCAGCCGGCCGCGGGCGAGCGAGGCGAGCGTCCCCGCCCCGCACAACAGGGCGAAGAACGCGAAGGCGAAGTGGCTGCTCGCGATGAGCAACGGTGCGGTCTCCCGGCCGATTCGCGCGTTTCCCATGAATTGGGCGAAAACGAGGGCCACGAAGGCCATCGACAGGGCCTGCCCGACCAGCCGCATCGTGCCCAGGGTTGCAGCTCCGACGCCGTAGTGGCGGCCGGAGATCGAGCTCATCACTGCGTTGGTGTTGGGCGAGGAGAAGAGGGCGAAGCCGATGCCGATCAGCATCAGCTCCGCCACCACCCAGAGGAGCGGTGTGGAGGGGCCGAGGCGCGCGAACAGCGCGAGGGCGAGGGACGTCAGGATCATCCCTAGGGACGCGACGAGCCGTGGCTCGATGCGGTCGGACAGACGGCCCGCCAGAGGCGAGAGCAGCGCCATGAGCACCGGCTGAGCGAGCAGGATCGCGCCGGCGGTTTGCGGCTCGAGACCCCGCACGGTCTGAAGGTACAGCGAGAGCAAGAACGTGACTGCAAAGGTCGAGCTGTAGTTGGCCAGCGCCGCCACGTTGGAGAACGCGAACACCACGTTGCGGAAGAGCCTCAGGTCCAGGATGGGGTGAGCGGCCCGCAGCTCGCGAACCGCGAACGCCACGAGACCCGCGCCTCCGAGCAGCACCGGCCAGCGCGCCGCGGGGAACGTCTTGAGGGTCGAGAAGCCACCAACCAGAGCCGCGAGGCTCACGGTGTAGAGAGCAGCGCCAGTGGCGTCGAAGCTCTCGCCGTGGCTGCCGCGCCACTCGTGCTTGACCCTGAGCATCATAACGGCCGCGACCACGAGGCCGAGTACGGCGTTGACGAAGAAGATGCTCCGCCATCCCACGTGTTGGGTGAGCAGGCCACCGGCCACCGGACCCAGGGACAGACCGGCGTAGACGGCCGCCGAGTTGACCCCCAGTACCCTCCCCCGGTCCTCCGGGGGAAACGCTCCGGTGAGGATCGCCACGCTGGTGGCGAAGGCCATCGCCCCGCCGATCCCCTGGAGCACGCGAAAGGCGATCAGGCTCGCAACCGACGTGGCGAGCCCGCTGGCAATCGAGAAGAACGCGTGGGCAAGCATCCCGGTGAGGAAGACACGCTTGCGGCCGACGACGTCGCCCAGGCGTCCGAAAGGCAGCAGGAACGCCGCCGATGCGATCAGGTAGGAGGTGACGACCCAGTTGACCACGACGGCGGAAGCGCCGAACTGAACGCCGATGGCCGGGATCGCGAGGTTGAGCGAAGAGGACATGAACGGTGGCAGAAAGGAGGCGATGCAGGTGGCGAGCAGGACGTCGACCTGCTCGCTCGTCATCCGTGAGCGCTCGAGCGCCGGAGGTCGCGGCGGAGTCGAGGCCTCGAAGGCGAACATGCGGTCACTCTAGCATCCGCAGGAGGGGCGGCCGCGGCGGGCCACGCCTCACATCGAGCGGCGGAGATAGGAGGCCAGAGCGTCAGGCGGCAGCGCCTCGCAGAGGTACCAGCCCTGCCCGAAGGGGCAGCGCAACTGCTGGAGAGCATCGGCCTGGGACTGCTGCTCGATCCCCTCGGCGACCACCTCGATGTTGAGGCCGCGGCCGAGCCTCACGATCGCCTGCACGAGCGCGTTGGCGCCCTTGTCAGTGGTGATGCCGTCGACGAAGACCCGATCGATCTTCACCATGTCGACCGGGAACCGCCGGAGGTGGCTCAGCGAAGAGTAACCGGTGCCGAAGTCGTCGAGGGCAAGCTTGACGCCGAGGCTCTTCAGGCTGTTGAGGTGGGTCGAGACCTTGTCGGTGTCGATGAGGATGGCGCTCTCGGTGATCTCGAGCACCAGCTTCTCCGCTTCGAGCCCGGTTGCCGTCAGCACCTCCACGACCTGGTCCACCAGGCCTGCTTCCCGCAGGTGCGTCGGTGAGATGTTCACAGACAGCCACAGAGGAGCTTTGAGCGGGACCTCGGCGCGCAGGCTCTTCAGGGTCTCGCATGCCTCCCGCATGACCCACCGGTCGATCTCCACCATCAGGCCGGCCTGCTCGGCGAGCGGCAGGAAGGCGGCAGCCGGCAGGAGACCCTTCTCCAGGTGGTGCCAGCGGACCAGGGCCTCGATGCCCACAACCCGGTTGGGCATGAGCGCGAAAATCGGCTGGAAGTGCACCGCGAGCTGTTGCTGGTCGATCGCCTGCTGGAGCTCCACTTCCAGGTCGAGTCGCCTGAGCGCGTCGACGTGCATGGTCTCCTCGAAGACCACGATGCGCCCCTTTCCCTGGCTCTTGGCAACGTTCTTGGCCGTGTCGGCGTTGCGGAGCAAGGCCTCAGCGCTGGATGCAACGAGGCCCTCGACGGCAATCCCGACGCTGGCCCGCAGCCACACGCTCCGGCCTCCGACCGTGAAAGGCTCCGCGAAGATGGCGAGGATGCGCTCGGCTGCCGCGACGGCATGAGGCGGGGAAGAAATGTCCTCGACGAGCACTGCGAACTCATCGCCACCAAAGCGGGCGATGGCATCGCCGGAACGCACACAGTTGCGAAGCCGTTCCGCGAATGAGATGAGCACCTCGTCGCCCGCCGAGTGGCCGAGGCTGTCGTTGATGAGTTTGAAGTCGTCCAGATCAAGAAACAGCAGCGCGAGGAGCTGGTCCTTGCGGCGTCGGCGCGAGAGCGCATGGGTGATCCGGTCGAGGAACAGGGCGCGGTTGGGCAGGTTGGTGAGCAGATCGTGGAGTGCCTGATAGACGTTCTGGGAGGCGACCAAGCGTTGCTCCTCGTAGAGGCGGGCGTTCGCGATCGCCGCCGCCGCCTGCTCCCCGAACAGGGACAGTGCGCGCAACTGGTGCTCGTTGTACATGTGCCCTTCGGCGGCGTTGATGTTGAGCACGCCGAGAAGCATTTCGCGGTGGATGAGAGGCACGGACAGCGAGCTCGTCGGGGGAGGGTGCGCCCCGGGCTCGCGCGCACGGCGCTCGGGGTCGATGATCCCGCTGATCAGGAGGGGCTCGCGGGTTGTGGCCACCCGACCGGCAATGCCCTCCCCGAACCTGAGCCGGGCGCCACGCGCCGCGCTCTTACCCGAGGCGTAAACCGTGCGGAGCTCGTCCTCACCGTGCACCAGCATGATCGAGCCGTCGCGGCTGCCGAGCAGCTCGTGCGCGCAGTTCAGGATGGTCTCCAGCACCTCCTGGAGGTCGAGGACGAGGTTCATCGCCTTGCCCGCCTCGAGCAGCGAGCTGACCTCGCGGAGGCGGTTGGTGAGTGCCGTCGTGAGGACGCGCTCCTCGACCAGGAGCTGAGACAGCCTGCGGAGCTGGAGTTCCTTCTCGATGGCGTAGGCGCAGAAGAGGATCACGATCCCAACGAGGCCCCACTGGAGCACCTGCGGCTGAAACCATGCGGGCGGCGGGAGGTCGTGCCAGAAGGTAAAGGTGGCGAGCGCGACGGCAACCGCGAGCAGCAGGGAGAGGGTCAGCATCCAGAGCTGGAGCCGGCGATACTCAACGTCCTCGAGCGTGGGGGTTTCGAAGCTGCGCAGACCCGCGATGCGAGCGGCGCGCTCGGTGAGCGTCAGTCCCGGCGTTTCCTCGGAGGATCTCACGCTAGGCGCCTACACCCCCCGGCTTCGTGCGTGCCTCGAATGCGGACCCGCGGGTCCGGTGCGTCGTTCCGGCCTGGTGGCCCGTGAGCGTTGTGCTGCGACCTTGCTGAATCATGCTAGCACGGCCATGGACCCGATGCCCTCCTACCACGCCCACGCCCATGGTGTGGAGGCCCGGAGGGCCCGCCTCCTCGTGTGGGTTTAGGCGGTGCAAAGGGGTGTCGCGGTGGCGCGGGGAGTCGCAGGGGCGCGTGGAGCGCGGACCGCGATCAGTCCTGCAGCAGGTAGTCTGCGAGGGTCCTCAACCTGGCCTCGTCGGTTCTCGCGGGGCTGGGCATGGTGGTCTTGAAGCGCTCGGCCAACTGCTTCAGCCGCGGGTCGGCGTGTTTGAAGACCGAGGGGTCGCGCAGGAAGCGGATCAGGTCCTCCTCGTTCCAACGGCTGCGCAGGCCCTGGAGCGAAGGACCGTTGTTCGTGCCGGTGCGGTCCTGACCGTGGCAGGTGGGGCACGCGTCAGACTGGAAGATCTGCCGGCCCTGACGGACGATCTCACTCTCCTGCGCCGGTGGCTCCGCAGCCGGAGAGCACGCTAGGCCGGC
>Ga0315281_10006132_pt1 | contig 17142 bp, 20 predicted proteins | sample YL17G07_0_MG_FD_204540 | JGI IMG/M metagenome (GOLD analysis project Ga0315281, IMG submission 204540) | Sediment microbial communities from Yellowstone Lake, YNP, Wyoming, USA - YL17G07_0 | ecosystem: Environmental > Aquatic > Freshwater > Lake > Sediment | place: USA: Wyoming | collected...
AGAAGGATGTCCACGTTATTCTGTAAATAAGAAGCGTGCCGCATGGGATCTGATTACATCAAGATGTTCAGGCGAAATGGGTTCAGTAAAAACAGAAATTCTAGCGCTCTGGGAGCTTCAATTCTCAGATTGCTAATATCCTCCTTCATTTCCTTTTCTTCACTATCTTACCGATCGGAAATCCGCTTATCACAAGGTGCTTTAGCCTTTCCTTATCAGGAGTATCCATGCGCTCAATCTGCTTGAGCCGGTTTGCATATCTCCTGTAAGCCTTCACTGCTGCAGCATAAGCATCGCGAACATGCGGGTTAGAAATTTCACGCCCGATCATCCTTTTTTGCTCCTGCGAAAGGGATTTGCGGGGATGAAAAAGCTTGGTCTGGAAACGGGAAGCGATTTTCTGGACAAAATGAGAAGGAGGGGAAGTATCCGATGCAATCACTGAAGGGATCCCAAGCGAGGATATGATGCGGACAATCCGCTCGTCATTCGCTTCTTTTTCCACTCCAGAGCAGATGAGATTCCCGGACAGGTCAAGGAGCGCATAACCGGTCTTTATCCCTGCATCAATCCCTGCGATCAGATATATTTAATCGACCTCAGATGAACTATTTCTATTCGCTATCTTCCTTGGCGAACCTCAATTCCTGCTTGACATAAACGCGCGAGTGCGGAGGCACGTTCTTGTTCACCACCACGCCGGAGCTTATCCAGCTGCCTTCCCCGATCAGCTTTCCGGGCATTGTGCAGGAGAGCACGCCGAAGCGCACATTGTCACCGACTACTGCACCGAACTTGTTTTTCCCGGAGTTCGCCCAGCCCTTCTCGGTCTGCACGTTTATCGTGGACTCGTCGAAACGGAAGTTTGCGAGCTGCGTGCCTGAGCCGAAATTCACGTTCTCCCCTACTACAGAATCCCCGATGTAAGCGAGGTGCTTCGCTTTCACCTTGTCGAAGATGATCGAATTCTTCACAGTAGTGGATTCGCCGATCTCGCAATCTGCGCCGATCGCGTTGAAGCCCCGGAGGTATGCATTCGGCCCTATAGCGGTGTTCGCCCCGATGAACGCGACCCCTTCCACATAGCTGTTGATTATCCTGGAACCCGGTTCCATTATCACTTTTCCTTTTATGGTGCTGTTCTCGATGACCTCGCTGTTCGCCTCTGCGCTTTTCAGGAGGCGCTCGTTCACTTCCAGCATGTCCCAGGGGTATGCGATGTCTCTCCAATATCCGTCAACAACTACTGCCTTTGCGCCTACAAAAAGATTCACTATCTCGTACTCGCCCCGTTCGGATTTCGGGATGGAACGGATCTCTGAAAACACCGGGGCGTCCATGCAGTAGATGGAAAGGTTAGCAAGATCGGATTTCGGGTGCTTGGGCTTCTCCTCGAAAAGGCTGACCGTGTCTCCGGAAAGCTCGACAACGCCGTAAAGATGCGGGTTCTCGACTTTCTTCACGCCGATGGTTATCCTGCCTTTGTGCGCATCCATCACCTGCCTTATCACTTTCGCTTCCGTAATAGTATCGCCAGCGAGAACCACAAATGTATCTTTTATCTCTTTTTCAGCAGCAAGGACAGCGGCTGCAGTGCCATTTTTCGGGCCCTGCTCAACAAAAGCCAGCTTCACTCCGATGTCTTTGCCCTTGAAATAATCGATTACCTTATCTTTCAGATAACGCACAACGACAACCGCCTCCGTGATGCCTGCCTTCTTCGCTTCGAGCAGAAGATGATGGAGTATCGGCTTGCCAGCGACAGGTAGCATCACTTTTGGCCTTGTCGATGTCAAGGGTTTTAGCCGTACGCCTTCCCCGGCTGCCATGATTACTGCTTTCATGATAAGGTTATTACGGTTTGGACTTATATGGTTTTCTGTTTCGCGTTTTGGGTTTCGGGTTTTTTTTCATTCCCTGTTGAACTCTCGAACCATTAAAAATTTATCGGAAAATAAATAGGATATGCTCGGGAAGGAAAAGATAGATTCTATTTTGTCTGGCTATAAGGGCAAATTCAAAATCGCGACCATCTGCTCGCATTCATCGCTCCAGATATTCGCCGGCGCAAGGGAGGAAGGAATAAAGACGATCGGGATATGCAAGAAGGAGAATAAAAAATTCTATGAATCCTTCCCAAGGGCAAAGCCCGACGAATTCCTTTTTGTGGATGATTATAAGGATATCGATGAAAACGAGCTCGTCGCCCGCGACGCTATAATTGTTCCGCACGGCTCGTTTGTGGAATACGTCGGAGAAAAGTTTGATTCGCTCGCAGTGCCGATATATGGGAACAGGAAATCCGTGATGTGGGAGCGATCGCGCGAGCGGATGTTTGAGTGGATGAAAAAGGCAGGGCTGAAGACTCCTCGCATATTCAAGCCTGAGAATATCGATGGGCCAGCGCTGGTGAAATTTCCTGGGGCAAAGGGCGGCAGAGGCTACATGATCGTCGGCTCGCAAAAGGAGTTCGACCTGAAAGTCGGGGATCGCGAATGCATGATACAGGAATTCCTGATAGGGGTCAGGGCATACCCGCATTTTTTCTTCTCACCTATCTCTGAAATCGGATATGAGACCGCGCATGGGAGGATCGAGCTGCTGGGAGTGGACAAGCGGGTGGAATCGAGCGCTGATGAGATAGCAAGGGCGGTTTCAGCAGGGTTGAAAGTCCCGCTCACATTCACGGTGATAGGAAACGAACCAATGGTGCTGCGCGAATCGCTGCTGCCTGAATATATGGAGATCGGAGCAAAGGTCTCGGATGCGTCATTCGGATTGTTCGGAGGGCTGTTCGGGCCATATTGCATCGAGACGATAATCACTGAAGACCTGGAGATATACGCCTTCGAGATCAGCGCCCGCATCGTTGCAGGAACGAACGTCTACCCGAGAAGGTCTCCCTATTCGAGCTATTATTATGAGGAGCCGATGTCCACAGGAAGACGGATCGCACGCGAGCTGAAAGTTGCATCAGGGAAAAAGAGATTAAAGGAGATTGTGTACTAATATTAGATAATATATCAGCAGGTGTTTGAGATCGATAAGAAAGACAATGCCGTGCCAAAACACATCGCAATAGTGCCCGACGGAAATCGGAGATGGGCAAAAGCCAATGGGATGAGCACCCGTGAAGGTTATGCAAAAGGCATAGAACATATCGGCGATGTTCTCAAATGGTGCAAAGAAGCAGATGTGCGCATGCTCACCATGTGGGGTTTCTCCACAGATAATTTCAAGCGTGACCAAGGCGAGATAAAAGACCTGTTCGGGCTTTTCAAGGAGAATCTGAAGAAGGCCCTGGATTCTGACGAAAAGAACAAGTATGAAGTGAGAGTGCGGATTTTCGGAAGGATCGACCTGTTTCCAAAAGAGATACAGGAGATGATAAAGAAAGCGGAGGAGATAAGCTCGAAGAATAAGGCATACCAGCTCAACCTGCTCCTTTCTTATGGCGGAAGGGAGGAGATAGTAGATGCGGTCAATGCGATCATCCATGAGGGGATAAAGAAAGTAGATGAAGAGGGAATATCCAAGCACCTCTATACTGCTGATATACCAGACCCTGACCTGATCATCAGGACATCGGGTGAGCAGAGGCTTTCCGGCCTGATGCCATGGCAGAGCACATATTCTGAATTGTATTTCTCCGAAAAGCTTTGGCCGGATTTCGGGAAAGAGGATTTTCTTTCAGCGCTCGATGAATATGCGAAAAGGAAGAGAAGGTTCGGGAAGTGAAAGGAATAAAAGGGGCTTTACGGATATTGTGCCGGTGATGGCATGCGCTTATTGACGCTCGCGATACTGATGATTGCTGTTGCTGGTCTTGTTTTCGTTGGATGGACATCTGCCAAGGCAGTGGATGTCGGCCAGCAGACTAGCCTGAATGACGATGATGGGAATGGACATGGGTTACAGAATCAATCCCAGGGACAGATAAAGAACCAGACGAAGGACCAGGATAAGAACAATACCAAAGACAAGAACGAAACTGAGGTAGAATCTAACGAAACAAATGACACGCAACTGGAAACCGGAAACGGGAAAAATGGTAATGGGATTTCCGAGCAGGTCCATCAGATAATCGAGGCGAGAAAAAATGGCTCGATAACAGTCCCGCAGGGCATGCTTGTCAGGATAATCGCGCATAACCATTCGCTCAGCGTTGAGAACGCTACTGTGATATTGAATGAAACCCTTACTGTGAATCTTACTATAAATGGAAAGCACAAATCATTGAAGTTTGAACTGGATAATGATACGATGAACATCACTGATGAGAATGTCACGGTGACGACGAATGAAACGCTCGTGCTCGAGAACGATTCACTTTTTGTCGGAGGAAAGAAAATCCTGATAATGCCCTCGGAAGTGCCTGGAAAAATCAAAACGAATACGATAAAATCCGCAGTGCTCCATGTGCCATCCGGCGACCCGCTCTATTCAATAAACGCGACCAGGAAGGCGAAGGTGCTCTGGCTCTTTGATACGGATATGGATGTGGAATTGGATTTGAACGCAATGAATGGCACGATAACTAATGAAAAGAGACCATGGTGGAGCTTCTTGGCTGGAGTGCAGGAAGAAGAGTGACCGATCTTTTTACCATTCTTATTTTTCTTTTATCCTCTTTTCTTGTAGAAATGTTTTATCCATAGCTCTTTGAACATGGGAAGAGTGAGTGTTGAAAGGATGAACGCGAACGAAGGAATCAATGTAGCCACGGGTCGGGAATCCTTGCAACGGATAAGAAAAGCCCGATAACGATGTAGGTCGCAATAGATATTATTATTTTCCTTGTCTTGCTTGTTTCCCAGGATTTGTCTGCCTCTACTCTCTTGTTGCGTTCTTTGATCTGGTGAATTTCTTTTTCAAGATCTTCGATTGATGACATCAGATTCACTTTTTTCTACAAGCTTACTTCTTCAGGATTTCCAATTTCTTCCTGATCTTTGGCAACTCTTCAGCAGCGACTTGCCAAACAACTGCATAGTCAACTCCGAAATATTCGTGGATAAGCCGGTCCCTAATCCGCGCCATATATTTCCATGGTATATCTGAGGATGTCTCTTTAGTTCCTAAACTGATGTTTTTGGTTGCTTCTCCGATTATTTCAAGATTTCTCACAACTGCATCTTTTGTCTTATCGTCATTTTTGAACTGTTCATATGAGATGCCTTTTAGATAATCGGACACTTTATCGATCGCATCACATATGTGACCGATATAAGTTAGATCCGGTTTCATATCGCAACAGCCTCTTTTTGCACATATGGTTTGACATATTTGCTTAGGCCTGCAACAGTAACTATATCTACTTTTGTTTTCAGAATTTTTTCAAGCTTCTCTGCCATATCACACAGGTCAAAAAATTTGAAACCTTTTGGAGGGTCTATTAGTATATCGATGTCGTTGTATTTTTCCCCTCTTGCAAAGCTGCCAAAAAGATATGCTTTATGGATTCCATATTGCGTTACGATTTCTTTTATCTTCTTGATAGCATCTTCTCTCTTCATAAAGAAAAATTGGTAGCAACAAATTAATAAATATGCCATTGCATGTCTGGAATTGATTGAGGTCGTATAACGAGGATTAAACCTTTTCTTCTTTCTTTGATTTTTCTTCAGGCTTTTTCTTCAAGAAGAAATACCAGATAGCACCGAGCACGATAAGCAGGAATAGCAATCCCAGGCAGGAGAGACATGCAAGCGTTTCTATTTTCCCTAAACCAAATGCCATCGTTTCACCTCATGACGAAACTGGAAACCGAAAACCCAAGACCACCCTGACATCATATGAGTGAAGAAGAAAAAATAATATGCCGCAGGCCTGATTGACAGCTTTGCTGGCAAATTTTTGGCGCCAGCCAAAAGCTTTTGAACAAGCGACCCCACCGTTTCCGAGGCTCCCGACCGGGACACTTCAGCTTCACAGTCCCCCCTAGTTTGGAAATGCCTAAGAGGGACAGGTGTGCTCTCCCAGCTGAGCTACTGCGGCAATATTAGAACCTATTTCAATCGAAAGGTTATAAAATGATGGTAACAGGTCGGATTAAAAAACCAAAACTGAAAACAGGAAACTGAAAACCGGAAACGCAATTAGGTGAGGGGCATAGTCTGCCTTATGTGTCCGGAAAACCGGTGCGGCATTATACTGCCATTTGGCCGCTTACGCGCCCAAAAGGCCCCAAAATCATTGCGGATTTTAGGGTGCGTAGGAATACCTACTTGCTCCGTCATCGGAAGAGGGAACAATCGTTTCATCCCCGAAGGGTATCGTTTCTGTATCGCTCCCATGAGCCCTTAAAGCCCGGCTTCCTCGCGGAGGGCAGAACTTCCTCACTAAATTGCTTCAGCGTGAGCCGCTCGCCCCTCACCTAGATATACTTAGGCATGAATCATATTTAATTGCTTCGGGCGATAGTATTTTTTTATGAATCGGTATCTTGTTTTGTTGTTGGTCTTATCTATATTCGGATGTATAAGCACTTATTCGGACGAAAAACAAAAAGACATCGATTGGTGTAAAGGCCTTCAGGAATATGGAAATTCAAAAATATGTTTTGATAAGGAAAACCTATATTGCGATAGCATTTCCCCTCAACGATCTTGCCTTCTTTATTTGGCCGTAACAAAATACAATGATAGCAAAATATGCGACGAAATTCCAGAAGGTCCTCTTCTTGGTTGGGCAGGTTCAGAAAGTCATTGGGTTATTGAGGGTGCCGCTAACCGAACTACATGTATAAATTATTTTGAAAATGGTGTTGACAAAAAATGAAAAAATACAAATTGGTGATTTTCGATTTCGATGATACTGTCGGCCACCTCACAGTGAAATGGAGCGAAGTGAAGCGCGAGCTGATCGAATGGTCGGGAAAGAACGGGACGAAATTCAATCCGAAAGAACACGTAATAATCATATCGAATAAGCTATCTGAAACTCCGAATGGGAAGAAGAAAGTAGTCGATGTGTTCACGAAATATGAATCCGAATGCGTGAAGGAAAAAAGCTACCTAATGTTCCCGAGCATGGTCATGCTGATGAGGGACTTGAGGACAGCAGGATGCAAAATCGCAATCGCGACCGGGAATAATGTGAAGACAATTACTGACATCCTGAAAAATGAAAAGCTCGATTCGCTCGTGGATCTGGTTGTCGGGATAGATTCAGTCAGATTGAGCAAGCCGGACCCTGAAACGCTCGATATCATTATTGAAAAGCTTGGAATGAAAAAGAGCGATTCGATATTCATAGGAAACAGCGAGTATGATGTGGTGGCGGGCGAGCGGGCCGGCATTGAGACGATCAGGATACGGACGCTCTGGGAAGATGATGTGGTGATGCTGAGGGAGAGGCTGCTGGATGAATAATTGAAAAGATCATGTTTTTTTATTTATAAATCAATTCTCTTGGTTGCTATTTTCTAGCAATGGGAGGAAACGATATCCTGAAGAAACCCGGAGCAATACCGATGTCTTGTTGTCTATAGAACCATATTCCAATAATGCACCACAAATATAAATGTTACTGAATATAACATAAATTGGGATAAACATGTCAAATACAATAATGTCAAAAACAAGAAACGGGCAGGTTCTAACCGCGTCTATCGTATCTGCAGCGAAAAAAACCGTTGGGATATGTACTACTCTATTGGCTTTATCTTGTGCAGCCCCCCAGGCCGAACCCCGTAGAGGCTTGCCACCAGCACAAACACAGGAAGCACCGCTAAGCAGAGAGCAGGAAGTAAAAAAACTGATCAAAGATCTGGATGACAAGGATTCACAAGTGCAGCTGAATGCTATAAGCGACCTTGGATTAATGAAGGAGGTACGGGCAGTTCCTTTTCTGATTGGAATATTAAAAGGTTCCAATCGAACTCTGAAGATGACAGCTGCTGCTGCACTGGGATATATTAAAGATAAAAGTGCTCTGCCGTCTCTTCGCGAAACAGCTGAAAATGATAAAAATAAGTTTACCCAAGCTGCAGCTGCTGACGCATATCTTTACATATCAGGAAAGACGGATGAAATGCATTTCCGTCTTATACCAAGCGCACAACATCGGGGTGTCACTATACAACTTGCTGATCCTGCTGATTAGCTCAATTTCATATTCCCTATCTGACCGCCCGCCAGCATCTGCTCGATCTTTTTCCTGAATCCCCTGTTCTTCTGGAACTGCCCCATCATCTTCTCCATCTTCTCGAATTGCGATAGGAATTCACGGACATCCTTCTCAGTGCATCCGGCGCCTTTTGCGATCCTCGTAATCCTGGCCGGCTGCTTCCTGATCAATTTCGCATCCTTCTTCTCCTGCTTTGTCATGGAGTTTATCATCGACTCGAATTTCTTGAGCTTGTCCTCGGATTGCTGGACGAACTCCTTTGGCAGGTCAGCTGCGCCAAGCATGGAGAACACGTTGCCGAGCGGGCCCATTTTTTTGGCTGCTTTGAGCTGCTCATAAAATGTCTCGATTGTGAGGTCTTCAGTTGCGAGTTTTGAGACATCCGTCTCCTGAGCGATGCGCTCCACTTTCTCCATCAGGCCCTTCAGGTCAGGCACCCCGAGCAATCTACCTACGAACCGCTGGGAATCATAGACTTCCAAATCCCCCATCTTCTCTCCGACACCGATGAACGCGATCTTCGCTCCTGTCGCAGACACCGCGCTGAGCGCCCCGCCCCCTTTTCCAGAGCCATCCATCTTTGTGACAAGGACGCCGGAAAGCGGGACAGCAGAATTGAATTCCTCGGATTGTTTTCCAGCGACCTGTCCGATGTCTGCTGACACAACAAGGTAGGTTTCGTCCGGATTGAGCGCTTGCGCGATCGCCTTCAGCTCTCCGACCATCTGGTCATCGAATGCCGAGCGCCCTGCCGAATCAACGATTATGACATCCTCTTTGGACCTTGTTAGCGCATCCCGGACGATCTTCGCTGCGTCTTTCTCCCCTTTGATGGTAAAAAAGGCGCAATTCACCTGCTTCGCGAGCTGCTCGAGTTGCTCCTGCGCTGCCGGCCGGTCCACATCCGCTCCGACCACTCCGACAGAAAGGCCTTTGGTCTTGTAGTAATGGGCAACCTTCGCGACGCTCGTGGTCTTTCCGCTTCCGAAGAGGCCAGCCACAAGAATACGATGCTTGTCCAGCCGGGGCGCGTATGCAGTGCCCATCAGCTCCACAAGCTCTTCGTAAACTACCTTCATCACATGCTCACGGAGCGAAAGCGCTTCGAGCTTTTTCGTTTTCAATGCCCGCTCTTCGATTTTCTTTGAGAGCTGGAACACGAGCTTCACGCTCACATCCGAGCTTATCAGCACGCGCTGGAGGTCCTTGATGAGCGCCTTCACCGCATCTTCGTCAACGTACGGGCGGTTAGTGAGCTTAGATAGCGCTTCCCTGAGTTTTTTTCCTAAGTCCATCTGGAATCACGATAAGATATTTTTGAAAGCAAAATGATTTAACCCCGTAGGATACCCGCCTGCCAGTACCGCCATGCCATCACCGCAAGAAGCAACCTTTCTGATATTATATCCCTGCCATTTATCCCGGCGTTGTATCCTCATCCCATTCTTCGGATCCAGAAAAAGAATCATTAGGCCAGCAAAGGGCAGTGTTTTCTTTTTCCAGCATCAGCTTCATCCTGAGCTTTTGCTCCTCTTCCTTTTCCTTCTGCTCAATCCGAGCGTGCTTACCGATCTCCTTCAACAACCCGAAAAGTTCGCTTCGCATCACGATTGATGTCGCATATCCCAGGTCTTCCCCTTTGCCATCCTCAAGCCTTTTCGGATCCGGATGCTTAAGCCTTTCAACGATCATCTGCGTGTAAGCGAGCGGAACGGGCGGGAAAAGAATCGTAAGAAGAACCGCAGTAAGCTCAGGGCTGACATCCTTTCCTGAAACTGAAATCATTGTTGCTGCCGCTACGTCGGTGTGCAAACTATTGTCCGGGTCATTATCCATTTTAATCTGCTTGAATAGCACTGCGCAGAACTCGCTAACGAATTTAGTCAGCTGGACTTCCAATATGAGATTTTCTCCCCTTAGCTTAACGCCCGCATCATCAAATAGCGGATAGCTTGGCGAACTGAATGAGCCGATGCCATCATAAGCGACCTGCTGAAAAGCCAGCATTGCTTTCGCACGCTTGAAGAGCTCGGTGCCATCATCGAATTGCTTGAGGAAACGGACCGAAAGGTCAGGATAGCATTCACGCATCACTTTCAGGAAATTGGCTGGAAGAGCCCCACCCCAAATCCGCTCATAAGCGCTCATGGCTTGAGGAACGCAGTAAATACCGACCTTCGAATATCCTGCGGCAGATCTTGCAAGCGACTGCAATTGCGCATCAGCACCTTTCAAACCGAGCGCCACGCATGCATCCGCAAGTTTTGCGCTATAATGCGCTGCAAGCCTGGAGCGCGCGAGCAGGTCGGGAAGAAGATGGGACCCATGCTCGTCTCTTTTCTCCATCAGGGTTTTTGCTGCATAAGCAAACCCAGGGAGCCCCATAAACGCCGGACGCTCCCCTGTTTCCTTTTTCACCCTGCCTCTTCCTGCAGCGTTCGTCATGCCCCTGCACAGCGGCTCTCCGAAAATGGGCATCATGCCGACTGCGCGAAAAATGGAGGATATCGTCTTCTTCCTGCGGATGGATGCCGGCGGATGTAAAGATGTAACTGTTGTCATATATTGTAATTTATGAATATTATTGTTTATAAATGTTTCTTTTAATGGTCATAAAGGATTTTCAAATCCCAATGTTTAAAAAACTTTTTTCACCAATACATGCATAGTCAAATTCTAATCTGCGAAAAAATTGGGAGAAATGTAATGCAGACGGAAGACTACTAAGAGGTGGAATTATGGCAAAACAGATGAATGGAGAACAGACGTATGTGCTCCCGGAAGGGGCGCAGAGGATACTCGGCCGTGACGCGATGCGGGTCAACATAGCCATCGGGTATGCGGTGGCGAACATCGTGAAGACAACGCTTGGCCCAAAGGGCATGGACAAGATGCTTGTCTCTGATTTGGGCGATATCGTCATCACGAATGACGGAGCGACGATACTTGAGGAGATGAATGTCGATCATCCTGCGGCAAAGCTCATGGTGGAGATAGCCAAGACCCAGGACAAGGAAGTCGGTGATGGGACTACTACGTCAGTAGTCATCGCAGGATACTTATTCAAGAAAGCAGGAGATCTGCTTGACCAGAACATCCACCCGACAGTGATAATCAAAGGGTATGAGCTCGCTGCGAAAAAAGCAGAGGATACGCTGAACGCAATATCCCAGCCTGTAACCCCTAAAGACAAGGACATCCTTAACAAGATCGCGCTTGTGGCAATGGGCTCGAAAGGCATAGGTTCTGATGCTGAAAAAGAAAAGATATCACAGCTCACTGTTGAAGCGGTCTTGCTTGTGGCAGAGGAGAAGAACGGTAAGATGGTCATAGACCACGAGCTGATAAAGCTCGAGAAGAAAGCGGGCGGGACGGTATTGGACACTTCGCTCATACAGGGTGTGCTCGTTGACAAGGAAGTGGTGCATGCTGCGATGCCAAAGAGCGTGAAGGACGCGAAGATCGCGCTTATCGACTCTGCCCTTGAGATTGAAAAGACTGAGGTCGACGCTAAGATCGAGATCACTTCTCCTGATCAGATGGAATCATTCCTCAAGCAGGAGGAAAAGATGCTCCGTGAGATGGTCGAGAAGATCGAGAAGTCTGGCGCGAATGTGGTATTCTGCCAGAAAGGCATTGACGATGTCGCACAGCACTTCCTTTCAAAAAGAGGCATAACCGCTGCGCGCAGGGTGAAGAAATCAGATATGGAAAAGCTCGCGAGAGCAACGGGCGCCAAGGTCGCATCATCACTTGATGACCTTAAAGCAGAGGACCTCGGATTTGCCGGGCTTGTCGAGGAGAAGAAGATCGCAGGAGAAGCGATGATCTTTGTCGAGAGGTGCAAGCACCCGAAATCCGTAACGATCTTTGTGCGCGGAGGGACCGACCACGTAGTTTCAGAGGTCGAAAGGGCAGTGGTGGACGCAAGAGGCGCGGTTTCCGCTGCTCTTGAAGACGGCAAATACGTCACAGGCGGTGGATCAGTCGAAATGGAGCTCGCAAAAGAGCTTTCTGCTTACGCAGTCGAGATAGGAGGCAGGGAACAGCTCGCCATCCAGGCATTTGCAGAAGCGCTTGAATCCATTCCGAGGACGCTTGCTGAGAACGCGGGCATGGACCCGATCGACACGCTCGTGGCGCTCAGGACAAGGCACAAGAGGGGCGATGGCATCACAGTGGGTGTGGATGTGCTTGCCGGAAAGGTCGATGACCTGAAGCCTAAGGGCATTTTCGAGCCAGCGCGCGTGAAGAAGCAGGCCATAAGCTCAGCCACAGAAACCGCAAGGCTTGTCCTCAGGATCGACGATATCATCAGTTCGAGAGGCAAGAGCGGCGGTGGCATGCCCCCAGGAGGCCCAGGCGGAATGGGCGGCATGGGAGATATGGATTAGTTTTTATTCTTTTTCTTTTTTACAATTGATTTAAGGGGGAACCAGTGAGGTATTTCAAAATGACGAGAATGATTGAACGGCAAACGGATTTGTTGAAATTGCTCATGAAAGACAAAAGCCCTAAGAGCATCCCTGGGCTGAAAGAGCTTGCCCTGAACTGGGGTTTTGATACAAAGACACGCGAGGGGGTATTGCACAAGATAGCAGAAATCGGAGGAAATGAAGCGATCGCCGCACTTAATTCGGTTTCCCACAAATCAGATGACCTAAGGATAAAAAACAAAGCCCGCGATCTTTCAGAATCCCTGAGAAGAAACAAAAAAGAAAGCGGATTCACGGGCGTTTTGCCGATGGCAGAAGAGCCTGCATGGTGAAGGAGGAACCTCAAGATTTACAGTTTATTTTTTTCCTTTATTTTCCCCATTATAATCTTCGAAATCTCTTCCTTCCGTTTCTCTAATTTCGCTTTGCTTTCATATTCCATCGTCAGCCGCACGATTGGCTCAGTGCCTGATGCACGGATGAGGAACCAGCCGTCTTCTTCATCTATCCTGATGCCGTCATCTTCGCAGCGCTTTCCTTCGACGCGGATTTCTTTCCTGAGCGATTCAACGACTTCGTATTTTTTCGATGAACTGAATCTTTCGCGGGCGATTGGGTTTGTTTTGAATTGCTTGGCTTGTACGCTGAACTTTCCATTATGAGCAAAAATCTCGACGAGCTTTGCAGCAGCCATCGGGCCATCAGGCACATGCACCCCATCCTTATAGATATATTCACCGCATGGTTCGCCGCCGAACAAGGCGTTTTCCGCTTCAAGAGCATCGGCGACATAAGTGGAGCCGACGGGGGTGATGATTATTTTGCCTCCGCTTTCCTCGACAGCTTTCCTGACTGAGAGCGAAGCTTCCATAGTGGAGATAATGTTCTTGCTTTTGTTGTTGCTCTGTTTCAGCTCATGCTCCATCATCATCGCGAGCTGCGCATCGAATGGAAGGATATTGCCTTTCTCATCCACGACGACCGTGCGATCCCCATCGCCGTCATGCGCTAAGCCGAAATCCGCACCGAGTTTCGGAACAAGCGCCTTCAACATGGAAAGGTTCGCATCATTAGGCTCTGAAGGCCGGTTGAACGTTCCTATCTCTGCGTTCAGGCTGACAACATCGCAGCCCAGGTCCTTGAGAAGATAAGGCGTGATCACTGAACCTGCGCCATTGCAATCCACAATGGCTTTCGGTTTCCTTTTCGCGATCGCGTCGCAGTCAACATTCGAGAGGATGAGCTCCTTGTGCTCGTCGAGGATCATGGAATCGTGGAAGACCGAACCTGGTTCTTCTGATTTGAAATGTTTTCCAATCGCATAATCGCGCTCGATCTCTTTCTCCCTGGTTTTGGATATCTCTTTCCCTTTCTCGATCAGCTTCAGTCCATTATATTCAGGAGGATTATGCGATGCGGTAATCATTATGCCATTGCACTTGTGCTTCTGCGTCGCGAGCGCCACTGTCGGTGTCGGGACAATGCCGAGCTGATAGATGTTTTTCCCCCGGGAGAGCGTACCGGATTCCACAGCATCGGAAAGGGAGACACCGCTAGGCCTCATGTCCCTTCCGAGCGCGATGTCTTTATCTGCGAAAATATTCGATACCTTTCCGGCGAGGGATTCGGTTATCTCCTTCCCATAAATCCCCCTGATCCCCGAAGTCCCGAAAAGCATGAATGAAGACTCGCGGCGAAAGCTATTTATTATTATTCTTAGTTCAATTGTAACAGGTGATTGTTTGACAGTAATAGAAGATGTGCTAAAATACATCGCGACAAACGAGATAAGGTGGATAGACCTGCAGTTCTTCGACATAAACGGCACGCTGCATAAAACTACATTGACGAACAGGAAGATAGAGGAGGAATCGTTCGGAAAGGGAGTGCATGTCGGAGACCTTAATGAAGTGTTCGGAAAATCAGCGCAAGGCGAGCTATCATTGCTTCCCGACCCGGACACCATGGCCAGGTTGCCCTGGGAACCGGCGACGATCAGGCTCATGTGCGATGTGGTCGCCTCTGTGAGCGGAGAGAAATTCCTGAAAGACAGCAGGTATGTGTCTGAGAGGATCGAGACGAACCTTGAGGCAGCAGGCATAAAAAGCTGCAAGGTCGGCTCATCATTGGAATGCTACATGTTCGATACTGTGACAACAGACCGCACTGCACCTGGCAGGGGGACTGGCACGGTTCTGGATTCCCGAGAAGCGACATGGGGGCCTTCGCCACTCTCTTCCATAAGACGGGGAGCATGGGTGAGCCAGCCATATGACAGTATGTATGCAGCACGGGTGCAGGTATGCGAGACCATGGAGGACAGTTTCGGCATGTCAGTGGATGCGCACATGCACGGCAGATCGGCAACTTCGCAGCAGCTTTTCGAGATGAACGAGAAGCCGCTCAAGACAGCCGCAGATGCGGTCGCGACGCTCAAATTTGTGATCCGCAACCTGTCGAATGCAGTCAACTCGTCCTCGACTTTCATGCCCTACCCGATCGAAGGCGAGATGGGCAATGGGATGGACATCGCTGTGAGCCTTTGGAAGGCAGCAGACAACAACCTTTTCTATGAAGGCAAGGATGATTATGCCCAACTCAGCCAGAACGGGCTTTATTACATCGGGGGGCTGCTCGAGCACGCATCAGCGCTTTCGCTCTTCACCGCACCTACTCCGAACTCTTACAGGAGGCTTGCAGTGGATCCGCCTGTGCTCGGATGGAGCGCAGTTGACCCGAATGCGCTTGTCCGGGTGCCGCAGTTCAAGAAGAACGCGAAGGACAGCAAACGCGTGGTGTATGCTGGAGGGGACCCGTCTGCGAACACGCACCTTGCCATGGCGACGATCGTGGCAGCAGGGTTAGATGGCATAAAATCCAAGATAGACCCTGGAGAGCCTGTTGAATCCGAGAAAAAGTCGAAGCGGGCAGTGAAGCCGCTCCCGGCATCGCTCTATGAGGCGATCGAAGCGCTCGAATCAGACACCAAGTTCATCAAGGGCGTTGTTCCTAGCGAGCTGCTCGGGGATTACCTTGACATGAAGCTCGAGGAGCACAAGCGCGAGAGGAAGGCGCTTTCAGGCTATGAGCTTGAGAGATATTATAATGTCTGAAGCTTTTTTTTAATTTTTATTTTTCTATTTTTGGATTGATTTTCAATAAGTATATAAACTTATATAGTATATAAGTATATATGTGATATCATGGGCAAAGCGCACGAAGTACTGCATTATCCAAGGCTAGATACGGTCATCATGGTAGAGGAAACCATAAAAAAAGCGAAGGAGTACCCGACTAAAGCGAGGTTGCTGAAAAGCCTTCCAAAAAAGATTATGTACCAGACTTTCCTGCTGATACTGGATTATCTGGAGAAATCAAGCAAGATATTCATTGATAAAAAAGACGGCAAGGTTGTGTGGATCTGGGACCCAAAAGGAGTTGAAAGCGTCCTGAAACGGAATCTGGTGGTAAGGTGAATGGGTCCAGAAAGATATTTGTTGGATTCGCAGACGAGAAGATAAGAAAGATATTTGTTGGATTCGCAGACGAGAAGATAAGAAAGTCATTTGATGATCTGAAAAAAGGCAAAGGTGCAGAACTCCATCTTTATGATTATCTGAACCGTGCCTTCGACGACCTCAAAAAAGATCCGTTCTCAGGCATAAAAATCCCTAAAAAACTGTGGCCTAAAGATTATGTCAAAAAATATAACATAGATAACCTCTGGAAATATGATTTGCCTAATGCCTGGAGGCTCATTTACACTATCAAAGCGGATCAGATTACAGTTCTGGCAGTGGTTTTAGAATGGTTCGACCATAAGGATTATGAAAGAAGGTTCAGATATTGATATTTCATTGGGCCCGTAGTCGAGTAGTAGCGTCTTGTGCCTTGGGTTTCGGGTCTTGGACGCGATTAGACGATGGTTAAGACGTCGCTCTTACACAGCGAAGATCCCCAGTTCGATCCTGGGCGGGCCCAAAGTTCCATTTGTTTACAGTTCCCAGTTTTGTTTCAGGGAACTTTGGGAGGAAGTGGCCGAGTTCAGACGAGGCCACAACTGCCCAAAAATTCATTTGTCTTGAGTTTTGCGTCTTGGGTCGTGCCTCAGGAATTTTTGGGCGAATTGCCCGACCGGAGAATCGGCAAAGCCGATTCGAGGTCCCTCCCACTTGTTCGTCGCAACGAACAAGGGGGCATCATGTCGCTTTTTTGGCGACATGCTTGTGCTCGCATCGAGCAAGTGGAGCATCGAGGGCAATCAGAGCCTAATTCTTGGTATTGGTCTTGTGTCGTGGGTCCTGAAGTCCCGCTGGACTTCGATACAATCGAAATTGCAAGGCAATTTCGGTGCGCAAGTTTCGAGTCGTCGAACCTTGCCGGCTTGCGGCAGCAGCCGCATAGCCTCGAGTCTTGTTGTTTTCTCAGAATTTTGGGATTGTCGCGATAAGGTAAGCGCTTAAAAAACTACCCATAACGTCATAAACTTTTGCTTCGTAAGCATCTTGACCTGAGATGAGTAATCCCCCAGATACGAGCTCCAAAATAGCTTGGTTAGAGGAACAGCTAACCAAAG